>ERZ1370068.3279-contig-2395_pt1 | contig 13534 bp, 13 predicted proteins | sample MGYA00561227_ERZ1370068 | MGnify/ENA primary metagenome ERZ1370068 (study PRJEB38410, sample SAMEA6850437) | metagenome | study: Metagenomic assessment of the ecological functions of the soil: analysis of the soil microbiota associated with the...
GTGCATCACTCTCGCCCGCACCCCTTCCGGACCCGTCGCACGTGTCCGGCGCTGTAGTACATCACGTCCGTATTCAGTGGCAGTTCCTTCCATTCAAAGTCGAACCTCCTGGTCGCACCGCCTGGATTGCCACGGCACTACCACAAACGCATGTCTTATCGTTCGCCAGCCGCACCGAGCATCTACCTGTCGCCGAGCCGTCTCCTTCTACCTCGACTTCATCCGCAACCGAACCCAACGTGCGGGTTGCCAATACCGTTACTCCGCGTACCTTCTGAGAACGGATGAACCCAGTGACGGCCAGCGCCAAGCCATTCCGAAACACATACGCCCCGCGCAGGTTGTCGGGTGCGTTGAGCGAACACTACCGCCGGCCCTACGGCCGCACGATCTATCTCGCTTGCCACCACCCTCGCCAGATTGCCGGCCACTGCCCAGTTTTCGTTCAGGCCGTGCAGCCGAATCGCAGAGAATGCTATGAAGATGATTAGCGCAGGAATCGTGGCCGCACGCCAACCGATGAGACCTGCCAGAAGATACACCGCCGCGATGCTTGCAAAGACGGATGGAAAATACAGGAACCGTTCGCCTTGAGTATCCACGGTGCTGACGCTGATGTTTCCGAGGATCGGCACGCTCCAAGAAAACACACCGCTAGGGCCAGTATCAGGAGGAGGATCCGCCTTCTGATCCCCAAAGGAACCGCAGCCCGAAAAAGAGGAGCACTGCCAGCACCGCCCCCGACATCAGGCCCGCGTATTCGAGAGGTAAATGTACGGCCCATTCGGTAGTGGCGGAAGAAATACCCTGAGAGCGAAGTGCCCCAGTCTCATCGACGGTGTCCGGGTCGAGATAGACGTGTGCCCTCATTCCGTAGCCGCCTACCACAGAGTTGATCGAGAACAGTCGAATCAGCACATAGATCGGCACCATCGCGAACAGGGCCAAGAACCCCTTGGCGACTCTGGACACGACCCTTGCCTCGAAACAGCAAACGTGAGCCCCATCATCACGGCGACGAGCGGACATGGTATTGCGGACTCTTTGGCGAGTAGTGCACCGAGGAAACTCACCATTGACAGTGGAAGGCTGGAACTACTCGTCCGGCCCAGAACGTATTGGCAATAGGCGGTGAGGGAGACGAGCATCAGAGATGCCGCAATGATGTCGGTACGCCCGGAGATCCAGGATACTGACTCCGAGTGGCATGGCAAAGGTCAAGAACACAGCGCCCGACAAGAGGGAGAGAAGAAGGGATGTTGATTTCGCGAGTTGGATGGTCTCCAAGAGTGTAAGGGACAGTCTGAATACCAGGAATGCGTTCGTACCATGAAGCAGGATGTTCGTTACATGGAAACCTACCGGGCGCAGGTTCCAAAGCTTGAAATCAACAACATAGCTGAGGACGACTACTGGCCGGAAGAAGAATGGTTCCCAGGGATTGGCGAGTCCATGATGTGCGGCGTGCCAGATGAGATGAAAGTCGTCGGACAAGAAATATGAGGACAGGACATTGGAGTAAAGGAGGATGGCAGCGATCAGGAAGAGAGGCAGCAACCACCGGGGCTGCATGTTAGTGGCGAGTGGCGAGTATGGGCATCCGCTGAATCCGCGCTGAGGGCATGATCATGATCCGGGCGATCATCTCGTGGAGTCCTTGTGGATCGATGGGAAGCTCGCCACGTCGAGCTTGAGGGTCCACGCCCCGCGCCGCCCTGTTCGTTGAGAGATCAGGGCCGATCGCGAGCCGCCCGCACCGCGCGGGCGAAGTTGGTGTTGCTCTTGTTGTCGTTGTTCACGTTCCCATCGTTGAAGTTCACGTTCCACGCGTTCGTCGGGTTGTTCGCGTGGGTACTGACGACCAGTAGTTGGATGCCGCCGTTGCCCTCTCCGCTTGTTCCCGCCGCTGGCGGACCCGGGCGCTCAGCCCCGCCGCGGCGGGGGAGGACGCCCTTGCGCCTCGGCCCCTCCCGGGCTCCGGCCTGTCGCCCCTGGTGGAGGCGGGAGAGGGACCTCGTGATCATGGCGCGCCCGGCGCGGCTGGCCTCTCGGACGACCGCCCGCCGGCTCTGGCCATAGCCCTGACGCTGCTGCCTGAGCCACCTCATTCTGCTTCTCGCGATCTCGACCACCCCGTGATGGCTTGCTCGAATAACGCGGTCTACGCCGCAGAGGAGAGGCCAGCCATGGATCATATTGGCATCGCCGTGCACAAGAGGGGAAGTCAGATCTATGCTGGCTGAGGGGCGAACTGATCGAGGCAGCGCATTCGCACTGAAGATCGAGGCCCCTGCTCCGATGCGAGGTATGGGCTCCAGGGGAGCGTCGTCGGTGACGGTGACAATCGTCGGCGCGGGAGTGACGGTCGTGACTTTGGGGGACAAGCGACGGCATAATGAAGGCGTTCGGCCGGGAAATCGCATGAAGCGAAGAGTCGTACTGATTCTCACGCCTGACTCTCGGCTTCCTCGCCGCGCCGCTCGCGGGCGAGACGCAGTCCCCGGCGATCGGACCGCTACTCGGCTCGCTGCCGCGGGCGTGCAGCAGAGGTGCGGGACGTCCCGGGTTGGGGGATCGCGACGCCGTCCCGGCGCCGATCGATGCCTCAACGGGAAGGAGATCACATGATGCGCGCGCGAATGAGATGGAGAGGATGGCTGGGAGCGGGGCTGTGCGCTGCATCCGTGCTGCTCGCGAGTCTCGCGGAGGCGCAGGCGCCAGGCGGATCACCGCCGGACGCGCGGGCGCTGATGCTCAAAATGGCCGAGCTCCTCGGAAACACGCCGCGGTGGAGCGTGACGGTGCACGACAACTACGATACCGTCCAGGCTTCCGGCCAGAAGATCGAGTGGAACGAGGTGCGGACGCTCACCGTGAGCCGCCCTGATCGGCTGCGGATGGAAGCGGAGAAGAGCAACGGGGCGCGCACAATGGTCATCTTCGATGGCAAGGCTGTCAGCATCTACGACGAGGCGGCTCGGGTCTACGCTCAGGCGCCCCAGCCCGGCGGAGTGGACCAGACCGTCGTGTACTTCGTGCGCGATCTGGGCTTGCGGCTGCCGCTGGCGGCCCTCTTGCTGAGCCGCGCGGCGACCGGGCTCGATCGCAGAGTGCTGTCGGTGGAGTACGTGGAGAAGACCGGGATCCTGGGAACGCCCGCCCACCACCTCATCGGACGGACGGACACCGTGAACTTCCAGATGTGGATCAGCGACGGGGATCAGCCGCTGCTCCAGCGCATCGTACTCACGTACCCGAGCGCGCCGGGGCAGCCTCAATTCCGGGCCCAGTTCTCCGCCTGGAACCTGGCTGCCGACCCCGCAGACGCTCTCTTCACGTTCACGCCGCCCACGGACGCGAGCAGGATTCCCTTTGCCGCCGCATTACCTCGGTCTGGGGCCACGACGCCCCGTGCCTCCGCGAAGAAGGGAGCGAAGCCATGAGATCGCGATTCTGGTCTGCTTGTGGTGCTGGTGGGCTCGCCCTCGTGCTTATCGGGACGACAACGGACGACGCCTGCGCTCAGCGAGGAGGCGGTGGTCGCAGCGGCGGCGGCGGCCGTGGGGCGGCGGTGGACAGGCCGCAGGAGTGTCGCGCGAGGGTCCGGCTGCCAGCGGCAGCTTGTCAGCGAATCCCAGCAGGGCGTCCGGGCAGGGCGCCCAGGCCAGCGGCGAGAACCAGGCGGCCCGGCAGCAGTCGCGGTCGAGCGCCCAATCCAGCCGCCAGGAGCAGGCCTCGAGCGCGCAGGCGAGCCGGCAGCAGCAGGCCTCGAGCGCCCAGGCCAACCGCCAGGAGGTCTACGAGGACGAGCACTGGGATGCTCAGGGCAAGGGGCTCGCGATCGCGGCAACCGGCGCAGCGGTCGCAGGAACCGTCGCGGCCGTATCGTCTGCCGCCGCCCCGCCGGCGGGCGCTCAGCCCACGCAATTCGCGACCGCCCCCGCGACGGCGCCGCCCGCGGCGCCAGCGCCGCCGTGTGCCAACCCGACAACGGTGCCGGCCGGCGGAGTCACGTACACCAAATGCGGATCGACCTGGTACACAGAAGCCTACGGCGCCAACGGTCCCGTCTACGTGCAGTCCGCCGCGCCACCCGGCTCCTGAGCGGCAGCCCCATCAATTCGGGTGGTGCCGTGCTTGTCCGAGACTGCCTCCTGGCGCACGACATCGACGGCCTTCCCGGATCATGCCAGCACCGCGATCGGGGCCTATTTCGAGACGGCGGCTGCCGCTCATCCAGGCCAATCGGGGTTTGCGATCGTGCCCGATGGGCAGCTGGGCCTCTACTGCGCGGATTGCGATGACCGAGCTGGCGGAAAAGACCCTGGATCTGCAGTACTTCATCTGGCTGGGTAGTCAGCGAGTCGGTTCCCCCACGACCGGCGCGCCCGTCTGGGCAGGACGTGAACGCCGCGGCCGTGCTCGACTCCAGCAAACCGACCCCTGACACCTCACTTTGGCGCGCTCAACGCGACGACGCGATCCCAGGGGAACGCAGCGTCGCGCTGCCATCCGCGAGCTTCCGGGCTTTATGTCGCCTATGATCCCCGATCGATCACGAACGTGGAGCGATAGGCCACGTTGCGGTCGACGTCGAGCACGCCGTAGAGGGAGATGACGGTGCGGTGCACGCGCTCAGGAGCGGGAACGGGAACGGGTGCGCCTTGAGAAAGGCCGTGGTCAGAAACGGGCTGTTCCCGCTGATCGCGAGGAGGACGGCGCCGCGCCGGGTGAGTCTTCGGCCGCGGCCTGTCCCAGGCCGGTGAGTCCGGCGTTCAGATGCCGCCGAAATCATAGCAATAGAAACCGAGGACGGCGTCGCGCCCGCGGAACTCGCGGAGGGTGACCTGGCGGCCTCGGTGTTGGGCAGCTCGAAGTCCGGCGCGGCCTGGCCCCACCTGAGCGTCGTCACGACGCGCATTCCGGAGACTTTCGTCAGGGCGAGTCAACCACCCCGGCGGCCACGAGATGGGGCGTCGCCTTGCGACCTTCCCGTCGATCCCCTATGCTGCGTTGTCACGGACACGACATGGCCATTCGAAAGGGGGCTGCTCTCCGACAGACCACAAGATGAGCAGATCGATTCGATCGCGGCTCATCTTGCTGGTGCCCGTGCTCCTGGCCTTCGCCGGGTGCATGGTCGGGCCGAACTACCAGCGGCCCAAGGTCTCCGTGTCACCGAGCTTCGGGGAGAGCGGGGACCCGCGTCTCAGCGCCGAATCGACCAACTACCGGGATTGGTGGAAGGCCTTCAACGATCCGGTCCTGGACCGCCTCATCGCGCGGGCCTACCGTGACAACCTCACGCTCCAGCAGGCCGGGGTGCGGGTCCTTCAAGCCCGCGCCCAGCTGGGCATCGCGGTCGGCGAGATCTTCCCGCAGTCCCAGCAGGCCGTCGGGTCCGTCCAGTACAACCGGACGAGCGACCGAGCCGCCACCGGCGCCTTCTTCAACGGTGGCAGCTTCGCGTACTGGCAGTCCCAGATCGGGGCGCAGGCCAGCTGGGAGCTCGACTTCTGGGGACGGATCCGGCGCGGGCATCCAATCGGCCGACGCCAGCCTGCTCGCGACCCTCGCGGACTACGACAACACCCTCGTCACCCTGACCGCGGACGTGGCCAACACCTACATCGCGCTCCGGACCGCCGAGGAGCGCATCCGCATCGCCCAGGAGAACATCGACATCCAGCAGCAGACCCTGCAGATCGTCGAGGCCCGGTTCACGTACGGCACCGTGACCCAGCTCGACGTGGAGCAGGCCCGGACCGTGCTCCTGAACACCCAGGCGACGCTGCCGACCCTCGAGACGCAGCGACGCCAGGCGCGGGATGCTCTCAGCGTGCTGCTCGGCATGCCGCCGAACGACCTCGGTGATCTGCTGGACGGCCCGTCCGCGATCCCGGTCTCGCCGCCGCAGATCATCGTGGGCATCCCGGCCGATCTGCTGCGCCGCCGGCCGGACATCCGGAGCGCCGAGCTGCAGGCGGTCGCGCAGTCGGCCCAGATCGGAGTGGCCAAGGCCGATCTCCTCCCCGCCTTCTCCTGATCGGCAACCTGGTCCTCCTCTCGACCGATCTGGGGACCTTCAAGCTCAGCGACATGTTCCGCTGGGGCAGCCGCCAGGTCCAGATCGGTCCCTCCGTGCAGTGGAACATCCTCAACTACGGCCAGATCACGAACAACGTCCGCGTGCAGGACGCGAACTTCCAGCAGCTCCTGCTCGCCTATCAGCGATCGGTCCTCTCGGCCCAGCAGGACGTGGAGGACAACCTCGCCGCCTTCCTCCGCTCGCAGGACCGGGCCGATCTCCTGGCCAAGAGCGTCACGTCCAGCCGGTCGGCGGTCGACCTGGCCGTCCTGCAGTACCGGGAAGGCGTGACCGACTTCACCACCGTCCTGACCACTCAGCAGACGCTCCTGACCCAGCAGGACAACCTGGCCAGCACGCTCGGCAACATCTCGACGAGCCTCGTCGGGGTGTACCGGGCGCTGGGAGGCGGCTGGGAGATCCGGGAGGGCGAGGACATCGTGCCAGCCGGAGATCAAGGCGGAGATGCGACAGCGCACGAACTGGGGAGGCTGCTGGCCCCCACGACCTACAACCTGCCGGCCTCCCGTGAGCCACAGTCTCGGCCCCGGCTTCCCGATTGGTGATGACCGTGCGAATGGAACGCCATCTCACCTGGCTCGTGCTGTCGGTGCTCCTGGCCCTGCAGGCCGGCTGCAAGGAGCAGCCGAAGCCGCAACCGCCACCGCCCCCGAAGGTGACGGTCGCCCAGCCCGTGCAGCAGGCGGTGACCGACAGTCTGGATCTCACCGGGAACACCCAGGCCATCTACACGGTCCAGCTGGTCGCCCGGGTGGTGGGGTATCTCGAGAAGGTCCTCTTCCAGGACGGGCAGCGGGTCACGAAGGGCCAGCCGCTCTTCGTCATCCAGCAGAACACGTACGAGGACAACCTCCGGCAGGCCGAGGCCGCCATCCTGCAGTACCGGGCCCAGCTGCAGTGGACCGAACTCCCAGCTGACCCGCTACTCCAACCTGATCCAGCACAACGCGGCCGCCAGGTCCGACGTCGAAAACTGGCTCTTCCAGCGGGACACCGCGGCGGCCAACCTCCGCGCCGCCGAGGCCCAGCGAGACCTGGCCAAGCTCAACCTGGACTACACCCTGGTCACCGCCCCGTTCGACGGCCGGATGGATCGACGGCTGGTGGACCCCGGCAATCTCGTCGGATCGGGAGGCAACAGCACGGTCCTGGCCCAGATCAACCAGATCGACCCGATTTACGTCTACTTCAACATCAGCGATCTCGACCTGGCGCGGTTGCTCAAGGTCACGCGCGGAATCCCCGGCCCCACGGACGGGCGGAAGTGGCCGGTCCACGCCGGGCTGCCGAATGAGGACGGCTATCCCCACCAGGGCTACCTCGACTTCGCCGCCATCAACCTGACGACCACCACCGGCACCCTGCTGATGCGGGGCGTCCTGCCCAACGCGGACGGCAAGATCCTGCCGGGCCTCTACACCCGGGTGCGCGTGCCGCTCGAGCAGCGCAGCGCGCTGCTGGTGCCCGAGGTCGCGGTCGGGCACGACCAGCAGGGCGCCTACCTGCTGGTGGTGAACGACAAGAACGTGGTGGAGCGCCGCCCCGTCACGACCGGCGCCGCGGTGGAGAGCCGGCGGGTCATCGCCACCGGTCTCACCGGCGGGGAGTGGGTCGTCGTCAACGGCCTGCTGAAGGCCGCGCCGGGCCGGCCGGTCACCCCCGAGCGAGAGGGCGCGCCCGGGCCGGAGGCCCGTCCTCGCTTCCGGAGAAGAAGGCGGCGCCGTGATCTCCAAGTTCTTCATCGAGCACCCGATCTTCGCCAACGTCATCGCCCTCGTCACCGTCATCATCGGGGGTGTTCCTCTACGGGCTGCCCGTCGCTCAGTATCCCGAGATCGTGCCGCCGACCATCCAGGTGAGCACGCGGTATCCGGGAGCGAGCGCGGAGGTCGTGGCGGCGACCATCGGGGTGCCGATGGAGCAGGCGATCAACGGCGTCGAGAACTCCATCTACATGTCCTCGACGAGCGCCAGCGACGGCTCGTACACCCTGACCATCACCTTCGACGTCGGGAACGGACCTCGACACCTCGCTGGCCCTGGTCCAGAACCGCGTCAACACCGCCCTCGCTCAGCTGCCGGGAGGCGTCACCGCGCAGGGCGTTACGATCCTCAAGGTCTCCCCAACATCCTGCTGGTGGCGAGCCTCTATTCCGAGGACGATCGCTACGACGAGACCTTCTTCTCCAACTACGCGATCATCAACTTGCAGAACCCCCTGGCCCGGATCCAGGGCGTCGGCCAGATCCGGATATTCGGAGCCGGCCCCTACAGCATGCGGGTCTGGCTGGACCCGAAGCGCCTGCAGACCTTCGGGCTCACGACCCAGGACGTGCTGACCGCCATCCGGGGACAGAACATCGAGGTGGTCGCCGGGCAGATCGGCGGCCCGCCGGTCCCCGAGGATCAGCCCTTCCAGTTCACGATCAACGCCCTCGGCCGGCTCTCCGACGCCCGCGAGTTCGACGCGATCACGATCAAGTCGGCCAGCGGCACCGCCCCGCAGCTCGTGCGCCTCCGTGACGTCGCCCGGGTCGAATTGAGCCAGCAGAGCTACAGCAACTTCTCGCGATTCACCGGTCACAAGGCGGCGCAGATCGTGGTGTTCGCCCTGCCGGGCGCCAACGCCATCCAGGTCGCCGATCGCGTCTACAAGGCCATGGCCGAGATGAGCCAGCAGTTCCCCGAGGGCATGAAGTACGCGATCCGGTACGACACCACGCTCTTCGTCCGGGAAGCCATCTCGCGCCGTCTACGTCACCCTGTTCATCGCGGGCGTGCTGGTGCTCGTGGTCATCCTCCTCTTCCTGCAGAACTTCCGCGGCATGCTGGTTCCCGCCACCACCGTGCCGGTCACCATCATCGGCGCCTTCATCGCCATGGCCGGACTCGGCTTCACCGTGAACCTGATGACCCTGTTCGCCCTGATCCTGGCCATCGGCATCGTGGTGGACGACGCCATCATCATCGTGGAGAACAGCTCCTACTACATCGAGCAGGGGATGCCGCCCAAGGAAGCGACCATCCGGGCCATGGAAGAGCTCACCGGCCCGGTGATGGGCATCACCCTGGCGCTGGTCGCGGTCTTCCTGCCTGCCGCCTTCCTGCCCGGCATCACCGGGCAGATCTTCCGCCAGTTCGCGCTCGTCATCGCCGCGACCGCGGTCATCAGCGCGCTCAACGCGCTCACCTTGAAGCCGGTCCAGTGCGCGACGTGGCTGAGGCCCCGCGGCGACAAGCGGCCGAACTGGTTCTACCGCGGGTTCAACCGGGCGTTCGAGAGCGTGACCAAGGTCTACGTGGGCGTCGTCGCCTGGATGGTGAAGCACACGGTGCTCATGATCGTGCTCTTCGCCCTCATCGTCGGGGTGACCGCCTGGGGCTTCGTCCGCCAGCCCACCGGGTTCCTCCCCACCGAGGACCAGGGGTACGCGGTCCTGGTGTCCATCCTGCCCGAGGGCGCCTCTCAGCCCCGGTCGCGCGCGGTCGCGGACAAGATCTCCGCGCTCCTCGAGAAGACCGACGGGCTGGCGGGATGGGTGACCATCGGCGGGTTCTCGGTCCTCGACTTCGCCAACGTCCCGAACGTCACCACGACGTTCATCGTGTACAAGAACTGGAGCGAGCGCGGCAAGGGGCTGACCCAGGATCGGATCGTCTCCGGTCTCAACCGCGACCTCTCCGGGATCCAGGAAGCGCTGGCCTTCGTGGTGATTCCGCCGCCCATCCGCGGCCTCGGCCAGACCGGCGGCTTCCAGATGATGGTGGAGGACCGCCGGAGCCTCGGCCTGAGCGAGCTCTCGCGCAACACCGCCGAGCTCGTCCAGAAGGGGAACGCCAGTCCGGGCCTGCGTGGCCTCGCCGCGACCTTCAGCACGCGCAGCCCCCAGGTCTACCTGAACATCGACCGGACCAAGGCGGAATCCCTGCAAGTGCTCCCGCAGAGCATCTTCGACACGCTGCAGGCCTACCTGGGCTCCTCGTTCGTCAACTTCTTCAACAAGTTCAACCAGGTGTTCCAGGTCTACATCCAGGCCGACAACGCCTATCGTCTGCAGTCCGACGACTTGCGGCACCTCTACGTTCGAAACCAGAACGGAGAGATGGTCCCGTTGAACGCCCTGATCCAGGTCCGGCAGGTGCAGGGCACCGAGCTGGTCACCCGCTACAACCTCTATCCGGCGGCGTCCATCTTCGGGTCGGCCGCTCCGGGCTTCAGCTCCGGACAGGCCCTCGCCACCATGGAGCAGCTGGCCGCGGAGACGCTGCCGGAGGGCATGGCGTACGACTGGACCTCGACGAGCTACCAGGAGAGAAAGGTCGGCTACCAGGCGTACCTCATCTACGCGCTCTCCATCGTCCTGGTCTACATGGTGCTGGCCGCGCTCTACGAGAGCTGGACGTCTCCCGCCGCGGTCGTCCTCGTCGTTCCCATCGCCCTCGTGGGAGTCCTCCTGGCGCAGCTGAGCCGCGGCTACGACAACAACCTGTACACGCAGGTCGGCCTGGTCCTGATGATCGCGCTCGCGAGCAAGAACGCGATCCTGATCGTGGAGTTCGCCCGCGACCTCCACCACCGGGACGGCCTCTCCATCACCGAGGCCGCCGTCGAAGCGACCCGGCGCCGGTTCCGGCCCATCGTGATGACCTCGTTCGCCTTCATCCTGGGCGTGGTGCCCTTGATGGTCGCCACCGGAGCGGGCGCGGCCAGCCAGCAGGCCATCGGCACCGTGGTGTTCGGCGGGATGATGGCCTCGACGCTGCTGGCCATCCCGTTCGTGCCGGTGTTCTACGTGGCCCTCGAGGGCATGAGCGAGCGACTGCGGAGGGCCGGCGGCCCCAGCCCGCATCGCACGGCGAGCCGCATCCGCCATCTCGCCCGGAGGTCGCACCCGAGTAGGCGAGCACGGCTGACGCGGGCGGCTTACGCGCAGGCTCAGTGGGTCGATGACTTGCCGATCAGCGGCACCGAAGCGGGATTCGGTCGGGCCGCCCTTCGGCACACCTCAACAGTCGCCTATCTGCGCTCACCGCGTCGTCGGCGATGGGCCGCTGCTCGTCGTGGTCGACAGGGGAAAGTGGTATTGAGACTCTATGGCCGGGCGCCCGAATCCCCGAGATGGAGATGCCGATGGCCGACACATCCGCCGCTGACGTCCACCCGCCGTACCTCTACCCCGACTACAGGAGCACGCGCCTGCGGGCGCCGGCGCAGCCGCTGGTGCGCGTGGCGCCGAGCCCGCTGGAGTCGGTGGGCCCGACGTTCCCGCCGCAATTCGTGCGGGACAGCGAGGCCGATCTGACGACCTGGGGCGCGAGCGCGCCCCTCGGCGAGAAGATGGTGCTCGTCGGGCGCGTGCTCGACGAGGACGGGCGGCCGGTGCGCGCGCGCGCTCGTCGAGTGTGGCAGGCCAACGCGTCCGGGAAATATCCCCATCCCGTGGACGACCACGACGCGCCCTCGACCCGAACTTTCTCGGCAAGGGCCAGGTCCTCACGGACGACGAGGGGCGCTACCGGATCGTGACGGTCAAGCCCGGGGCGTATCCCTGGGGGAACCACGCGTTCGGATGGCGGCCGGCGCACATCCACTTCTCGCTCTTCGGCAACGCGTACGCCCAGCGGCTCATCACGCAGATGTTCTTCCCCGGCGATCCGTTGCTCGCGATCGATCCGATCTTCCAGAGCGTCCCCGAGGCGGGGCGCCCGCTGCTGGTCGCCGATCTCGACCTGGAACAGGGCATCGAGGGCGTCGCGCTCGGATACCGGTGGGACATGGTGCTGCGCGGGCCGCGCGCGACGCCGATGGGGATCTGACCATGGCCAAGCCCACGCCCTCGCAGACCGTCGGTCCGTTCTTCGCGCGCGACCTGCTCTGGAAGGACGGCGGCACGGTGCTGTTCCCCGGCAGGAGCGATCGCATCACGCTGACCGGGCGCGTGTTCGACGGCGACGGCGCGCCGATCCACGACGCCCTGTTCGAGACCTGGCAGGCGGACCCGACGGGCGCATTCCCGTCGAGCCACGACGGCGCCCGGCCTCACGGCTACGGCCGCGTCTCGACGGACCCCGACGGACGCTACGCGATCGAGACGGTCGTGCCGGGATCCTTCAAGGGCCCGAGGGGTGAGACGTACGCGCCCCAGATCAGCGTCGCGATCTTCGCGCGCGGCCTCCTGAAGGCCCTGCACACTCGTGTGTTCCTCGCTCCCCTCGAACTGGTCACCGACGATCCCTCGCGCGCGCGATCGGCGATCCCGATCGGCTCCGCACGCTGATCGCGGCTCGCGACCCGAAGGATTCGAAGATCTATCGATGGGACGTCCGGCTGCGCGGAGCCGGCGAGACGGTCTTCCTCGAGTTCTAGGAGCCCGTCGGAGACGCAGCAGAACGCAGCTAGAGCGAGGAGAAGGGTCCAGCTGCGAGGCGGCGCCCGAAGGCAGCCGGCGAGGCGTACTTTCTGTACGTTGAGCCGGCTGTCGAGGGCGCCAACGAAGCAGATGGGCCCTTATCGTCGCTCTAGCCTAAGCCGTCGAGGGCCGGCTTCATCTTCAGGATCGCGTCGATGTGGCCGCGGGCGGAGAGGCCTGCGCCCATCGTGTTCACCGAGAGGTGGGTGGCTCCGAGGTCGCGCCACTCCCGGGCCCGCTTCGCCCACTCGGTCGGGCCGCCGATCCCGTAGCCGAACCGTCCCTCGATCCCCACGGCGGAGAGCGGGCGGCCCGCCTCCTTCATGTACGCGCGCACGCGCTCGAGCGTGTGGCTCGCGTCGTCGCCGGGCTGGAACTGCGGGAACCAGCCGTCGGAGATCTGGGCCACGCGCTTGAGCACGGGCTCGGCCATGCCGCCCATCCACACCGGGATGGGGCGCTGGACGGGCAACGGGTTGATGCCGGCCCGGTCGAGGTGATGATACTGAGCCCTTGAAGCTCACGACCGGCTCGGTCCAGAGCTTCCGCATGACCGCGATCTGCTCGCTGACGCGGCGGCCCCGCGTGTGGAAGTCCTCGTTCAGGGCCTCGTACTCGACGTGGTTCCAGCCGATGCCCACGCCCAGGCGCAGGCGCCCGCCGCGTGAGGACGTCCACCGCCGCGGCCTGCTTGGCCACCAGCGCGGTCTGGCGCTGGGGCAGGATGACGATGCCGGTGACGAGCTCGAGGCGCTGAGTGCAGGCGCCCGAGGTAGCCGAACAGGACGAAGACCTCGTGGAACGGGGCTCTCGTCGGTGTAGGGCGGGCGGCGACCGAGCGTGATCGAAGCGCTCCAGCTTGGCGCCCAGCACGTGGTCGAAGACGAGCAGATGATCGTAGCCCGCGCCCTCGGCCGCCTGGGCGTAGTCGCGGATCACCACGGGGTCCGAGCCGATTTCCGTCTGCGGAAACACCACGCCGAGTCTCATGTCGTGTTCTCCTCCCTCTCCGGGT
>ERZ1370068.7973-contig-686_pt1 | contig 13529 bp, 22 predicted proteins | sample MGYA00561227_ERZ1370068 | MGnify/ENA primary metagenome ERZ1370068 (study PRJEB38410, sample SAMEA6850437) | metagenome | study: Metagenomic assessment of the ecological functions of the soil: analysis of the soil microbiota associated with the...
GGGAGATCAGAAGGTCAGAAGATTCGAAGAAGTCGCTGTTCTCGTGACGTTCTGTTTTTCTTTTGTTCTTCCGTTTGCTCTGTCGTTTTCTATCGTCGCCCGTCGGCGATTTTCACTGCTGTCATCGCACCTGTTGTCACGAGGCGCCCGGTAGCCTTTCCGCCCATTCGATCGCCACCACTGCTCCGTTCGCCATCTCGAGTCCCAAGTCATCGACTTCGCGCCGCTATCCAGGCGATAGAGATCCACGTGCACGAGAGGTGTGCGCCCTTTGTAGTGCTGAATCAGCACGAACGTCGGGACTCGACACGTTGTCCGGATCGGCGCCGAGGCCGGCGGCCAGGCCGCGCACGAATGCCGTTTTGCCGGCGCCGAGGTCGCCGTGCAACAGCACGAAAGTCCCTGGCGTCACCGTGGCCGCAACTGTCTGTCCGAGCTCGAAGGTTTCCTGTTCGGAGCTTGTCGTGAAAATGTCAGGACTGGCCATCGGATGGCTTCACGCGGCGTCGCGCGGTCAGCTCGAGCACGGCGTCGCCGAGATGCGCCGCGAGATCGCCGGCCGTCATCGCCACTCGCCCTCGTCGGCCTCGGTCAAATCGCCCGCGAGCGCATGGAGATACACCGCGATCTTGCACGCCGCTTCCGCGTCGAGCAACTGCGCGAGCCACGCGGCCAACACGCCGGTCAGCACGTCGCCGGTGCCGCCGGTTGCCATCCCGGGATTGCCAGCGGGTTGATGAACACTTTGCCTTCCGGCGTGGCGATCAACGTTCGGATAGCCTTTCAGCAGCGACGTACGATCTGATGCTGTAACCGCGAAGTCGCGAGCGACGTCGAGCCGGCTCGCCTGCACTTCGTCGACGGACGTATTCCGCCAGACGCGCCATTTCGCCCGGGTGCGGCGTGATGATCGATCGATCGTGATCCTTCGCCGCCGCTCTGCAGATCGATCGGGATCGGATGCGAGTGCGTTCAGCGCATCGGCATCGAGCACGAGCGGGCATCTGCGCTCGTTCGACCAGCTCGTGACGAACGAGCGTGACGTCGGGCCCGACGCCGAGGCCCGGACCGACCGCGATGACGTCCTGCTCGAGCTCGAGCACGCTGTTCGACGGCAGCCGCCCGCGACAGTGCCATCGGCGCTGTCGTCGAGCGGCATCGGTCATACTCGGCTCCCATCGCCGCGACGATCGGCTGACACGCTGCCGGCGTCGCGACGCGTGACGAGGCCCGCGCCGGAACGCAGCGCGCCGACGCCGGCCAGATGCGCGCGCGCCGGTCTTGCCGCGCGATCCGGCGACGACCAGGCACATGGCCGTAAGTCGCCCTTGTGCGAGTCGGCGGCTCGCGTGGCTGACGATCTCGCGCATGCGCTCGCGCGTCAGCAGTTCGATGCGCGGCCCATCGAGACTTGCTCGAGCACTCGCGAGGAATGCCGATGTCGGCGATCGACGATGGTCGCCCGCGCGCGCACTTCGCCCGGCGGCAGCACGAGCGGCAGCTTCGGCGCGGCGAGCGTCACCGTCATGGCGGCGTCGATGCGAATTCGCCGATCGGCTCGGCGTGAGTCAGCCGACAAGCCGCTGGGCAGATCGATCAGCGACCACCGGGATGCTCGGACGCGTTGACGTCGGCAGCGACCGTCTCGAGCATGCCGGCGAGCGGCGACTTGAGGCCGCGTGCCGAAGATCGCATCGACGATCAGGTCGCACTGTGAGATCTCCGAGAAGTGCAGCTCCCAGCGCGTGCTCGTCAGCTGATCTCGACGACCGTCACGCCGAGGCGTCCGAGAATCTCGAGGTTCAGCCGCGCGTCGCCCTGATGGCCGCCATGAGTCGCGATGACGAACACCGACACGTCGACGCCGCGCTGGTAGCAGCGTGCGCGCGACGACGAAGCCGTCGCCGCCGTTGTTGCCGCGGCCGCACAGCACCGCCACGCTGTTCGTCGAGCAGATCGTCGTAAGCCGCTTCGAGCGCCGCCACGACCTGCCGGCCGGCGTTTTCCATCAGCACCAGCGACGGAATGCCAATCTCGTCGATCGGTCTGCCGATCGGCGTCGCGCATCTGGGCGGCATTCAGCACCCGCATCTACGTGTTCACGCATTCGCGACATCCGGGCAGGTGCAGATCAGGTTGCGATCGCCATGGGCATTGTCGATGCGCGCCACCGGCGGCCAGAACTTGTCGGCCTCGACGAACGGCAAGCGGAAACGCCGCCTGCTTCGCGCGTGTACGGATGGTGTCCAGTCGCTCGGCGGCCACCGCCTCGTGCGTGTGCGGCGCGTTCTTCAGCACGTTGTCTGCTCGGATCCGGCGTTTCCGTCGACGACGGCCTGGATCTCCTGCGCGGATCGGCGATCATCGCGTCGCAGAAGCGGTCGAGCTCCTCCTGCGACTCGCTCTCGGTGGGCTCGATCATCAGCGTGCCGGCGACCGGGAACGACACCGTCGGCGCGTGGAAGCCGTAGTCCATCAGCCGCTTGGCGACGTCCATCTACCTCGACGCCGGCACGCCTTGAAGCGCGCGCAGGTCGAAGATCATCTCGTGCGCGACGCGGCCGTTCGGCTCGCGTGTAGAGCACGCGGGTAGTGCGGCGTCGAGCCGCTTCTTGATGTAGTTCGGCGTTGAGGATCGCGCAGCCGGTGGCGCCTGGTCAGCCCTCGCCGCCCAGCACGGCGATGTAGACCATAGGAGATCAGCAGGATGCTGGCGCTGACCCCAGGGCGCCGCCGACACGGCGTGAATCTGCGCTCGAGCCGCCGACTGACACCGGATGCCCGGCAGGAACGTGCGCGAGGTGCGTCGCCACGCCGATCGGCCCCATGCCCGGTCCGCCGCCGCCGTGCGGAATCGCAGAAGGTCTTGTGCAGGTTCAGGTGGCAGACGTCGGCGCCGATCGCGGCCGGGCTGCGTGAGGCCGACCTGCGCGTTCATGTTCGCGCCGTCCATGTAGACCTGGCCGCCGTGCTCGTGGACGATCGCGCAGATGTCGCTGGATGCCGTCCTCGAACACGCCGTGCGTCGACGGATAGGTCACCATCAGCGCCGCCAGCGATCGTCGCGTGCTTGTGCCGCCTTCGCCGTCGAGATCGGCGACGTCGATGTTGCCGTTCGCGCGCGGTCGCGACGACGACGACTTTGCATGCCCGCCATCACCGCGCTGGCGGGATTCGTGCCGTGCGCCGATGCCGGAATCAGGCACGACGGTCGCGCTGCGTCGTCGCCGCGGATCCGGTGATACGCGCGGATCGACCAGCAGGCCGGCGAACTCCCCTTGCGCGCCGGAGTTGGGCTGCAGCGACACCGCGGCGAACCCGGTGATCTCGGCCAGCGCCTGTCTCGAGCTCGCTGAAGACCTGCGGCGTAGCCCTCGCGCCTGGTCGACGCGGCGCGAACGGATGCAGTCGCCGAAAACTCCGGCCATGTGACCGGGATCATCTCGGACGCCGGCGTTCAGCTTCATCGTGCACGAGCCAAGCGGAATCATCGACCGATCGAGACCGACGTCCTTGCGCTCGAGGTTCTTCAGATACCGCATCATCTTGGTTTCCGAACGATGCGCCGAAAACACCGGATGCGTCATGAACGCGCCGGACTTTCGCGCGAGCCCGGTCGGCAAATCGCGCGGCCTCTCGGCGTCGGTGATGCGGGGAACCGGTCTTCCTGCCGCTTCTGCGAGAACTCCGCGCGATCGCCTGCACGTCGCCAAGCGTCGCCGTCTCGTCGAGCGCGATGCCGATGTGCAGGCTGTCGCAGTGCCGGAAATTCAATCGCGCGCGTTCGGCAATGGCCTTGATGCCTACCGTCGTCTCGCCGATGCCGTCCGGCACCTGGATGCGGAGCGTGTCGAATGCACGTCGTTCTGCTGGCGATAACCGAGGGCTTTGCGGCGGTCTCGAGCGTCGTCGCCAGAGCGTGCGATGCGCCGCGCAATCGCCGTAAGCCCGTCGGGCCGTGGTACACGCCGTACATCGCGGCGATATTGGCCAGCAGCGCCTGCGCGGTACAGATGTTCGAGGTCGCCTTCTCGCGCCTGATGTGCTGCTCCCGCGTTTGAAGCGCCATGCGGTACGCCAGGCTTCCGTGCGCGTCAACGGACACGCCGATGATGCCGGCCCGGCGCCTGCCTGACGAACGACTTCGCGCGTCGCGAGAAATGCCGCGTGAGGGCCGCCATATCCCATCGGCACGCCAAACCGTTGAGCGCTGCCGACGACCACGTCCGCGCCCATTTCGCCGGGCGGCAGTCGTGATGGTGAGCGCCAGCAGATCGCGTGCCGACCGCGACGAGGACGTGCTGTTCGTGCGCGCGCGCTCGATGAACGAGCGCAGATCGACGACGCGCCGTCGTCATCGGGTGATGCACATAGAGCGCCGAACACGTCGCCGCTGAAGTGCGCCGACGCCGGATCGCCCAGGATGATGTTGATGCCGAGCGGTTCGGCGCGCCCCTGAGGACGTCGAGCACCTGCGGATACGTTCGCTCCGACAGCCAGAACGCGTTCGCGTGCTCCGGTCGCCTGGCGTACGCCTGCACGCGATGCAGCAGCGTCATCGCTTCGGCCGGCCGCGGTTGCCTCGTCGAGAAGCGACGCGGTCGCGATTTCCATCGACGTCAGGTCGCGAACCATCGTCTGGAAATTGAGAAGCGATTCGAGCCGGCCCTGGGCAATCTCCGCCTGATAAGGCGTGTAGGGCGGTACTCACGACGGATTTTCGAAGAGGTTTCGAAGAATCACGCTCGGCGTGATCGTGCCGTAGTACCCCATTCCGATGAACGAGCGGAACCGCTGGTTTTTCGCGGCCACCGTCCGCAGCCTGTCGAGATACTCGTGCTCGGTTTCGGCGGGCGGCGGCAGCGCCAGGGGCTTGCTGAGGCGAATGTTCTGCCGGCAGCGCCGCGTCAATCAACGCGTCGAGCGAACGGACGCCGATGACACGCAGCATGTCGGCGCGCTGCTTCTCATCCGGGCCGATGTGCCGTTGTTCGAACGTATCAGGAGAATCGATTGGCATGTCGCGCGCTACTTCACCAGTTCTGCGTACTCGATCATTATCAAGCAGGTTTTCGACTTCGGCCGGGTTGCTGAGCTCTATGTCGTAGAGCCAGGCGCGTGGGGTCTTTGTTCGACGAGCTCGGGCTTCGACGTCACATCTGGATTGACGGCGACGACCTTTCCTACGTAGCCGGGCTGCAGCTCGGACACCGCTTTCACGGACTCGATGGTGCCGGCTGTCTGTCCTTGGTGAAACCGCGCGACCCACCTCGGGAAGCTCCACAAACACCACGTCGCCGAGCTGCTTCTGTGCGAAGTCGGTGATGCGCGACGCGTCCGAGGTTGCCCGTCGCGAGGATCCACCTCGTGGTCTTTCGTATAGCGTCGGTCGGATGGGTACATATGTCAGCTCCGGGGACGCTTTGTAGAACTGCCGCGGGACCGCACTCCGGCGCGGGCACCGCGGCGGCCGCGAATGTCGACGTCGAACGTCGGTCCCCGCCGCTGTCGCGTCGATTGGCAGATACGCGAGGCCTATCGCCTTCTAGAAACAGGGTCTGTGTGCCGCTGGTCACGATGCCTTCCCGCTTCGCGGTGCTGCGCAGTGTAACCATGTCGCGCGATTCCGGGAGCGGTCATTTCGAACCCAACCAGCTTGCGCGCAGGCCCGGCGCTCTTCTGCTGCTCGAGCGCAGACCTGCCGATGAAATCATCTTTCTTCCAGCCGACGATCCAGCCTAAGATCCGCCTCGAGGACGGTGGTCAGTTTCGTCGATATCGCTGCCCCGACAGATGCATGCCCGCCTCGAGGCGCAGCGTATCGCGCGCGCCGAGGCCGCACGGGACGACGATCCGCGCGCCTGCGCCGGACGTCGAGGATCGCCTGCCACACGCGGTCGGCCGATTGCGGCGGGACGAAGATCTCGAAGCCGTCCTCGCCCGGTATAGCCGGTGCGCGAGATCGTGCGCGCGCACGCTGGCGACTTCGCCGTGGGCGAACCAGTAGTAGCTTGATGCTGCGCCAGGTCGACGCTCGGTGAGCGGCTGGACGATGCCCGATCGCCTCGGGCCCCTGCACCGCGCAGCAGCGCGTACCGCGAGCTCGAGTCGACGGCTGACGACGTCGCCGGCCGGCGGCGATCGTGCTCGGCGATCCATGCTGTAGTCCTTGTCGATGTTGCCCGGCGTTGACGACGAGGAGGAAGTGCTCGGTGGCGAGGCGATAGACGAGCAGGTCGTCGACGAAGGTGCCTGCGCGGCGTGAGCAGCGCCGGAGTATTGCGCCTGCCCGACGCTGCAAGCTTCGCGCGCGTCGTTGCGACGAGATCCGCTGCACGCCGGCGAGCGCGTCCTTGCCGGCGATCTCGATCTCGCCCATGTGGCTGACGTCGAACAGGCCCGCGCTTCGTTCGCACGCGCCAGTGTGCTCGTTGACGATGCCCGAGTACTCCACGCGGCATGTCCCAGCCGCCAAACGGCACCCATACGGGCGCCATGGGCACGATGCCGTGCATTCAAGGGCGTTTTCTTGAGCTGTTCGGTGGAAGGCTGATTCATTGAGGCGCGCGCGCTACGCAGCTGATGCTGCTACGGCGCGAGCAAGGCGTCTTCGCCGGACGCGAACAGGTCAAAGATACTATGTGCTGCCACTTTCGGGTCAAGCAGGCGCACGAAAGGCCGCTGGAACGACGGACGGGTGATTCCGAGCTTCTGCATGCGGGACTGCAGCGTCGTCCGCTTGATGCCCCAGCCTGGCGGCCGCTCCGGTCGAGCCGGCGATGACGCCGCCGGACTCGCGCAGCGCCGTGAGAATCTGCTGGCGCTCGATCTCGAGCAATTGCTCGGCCGGTGTTTTGGGCGCGCTCACCGTGCGCGCGTCAGCGCGGGTCTGAGATCGGCGAGCGGCACCTGAGCTCTGGCCCCGACGAAAGAATGACCGCGCGCTCGATCAGGTTCTCCAGCTCCCGGAATGTTGCTGGCCAGTGACGGCGCTTCAGCGCCTCCATGGCCGCGCTCGGAATGATCGTGATGCGGCGCTTCCAGCGGACGGGAGAATTTATGCAGACGAAATGGTGGACGAGCGACGGGATGTCATCCGGCCTCGCGCAACGCAGGGACGCCATGGGAAACACATTCAACCGGTAGTACAAGTCGCTCCGGAACAGGCCGTCGGCGATCATCTGCTCGAGATCGCGATTGGTGGCCGCGATCAACCGCAGTCGACCCGCTGCGTCCGGGTGCTTCCAGGCGCTCGAACTCCTTTCCTGCAGCGCGCGCAGCGGTTTGGGCTGAATCTCCGCCGGAATGTCCCCGGCTTCGTCCAGAAACAGCGTGTGCCCCCATTGGCGAGCTCAGCCGGCCGATCTTGCTGTTGGTGGCGCCGGTAGCGCTGCCGCCTCGTTCGTAGCCGAAGAGCCCGCTCTCGATCAAGCGATGCAGGAAGCGCCGCCAGGTTGAGGCGCACGGAACGTCCGATCGCGGCGAGAGCTCAGGTTGTGGATGGCGCGCGCCAGCATCTCCTTCCCGTCCCCGTCTCGCCACGAATCAGGACCGTCGCACTCGGTCGGGCGCCACAGTCTCGACGGCCCGCAACACGCTCTTGAGCGACGAGCTCTCGCCGATGATGCCGCGAAGTCATGCCCCAGCTGTATCTCCGCCTCGAGGTGACACCTTCTCCTCGGCGAGATGGTCCTTCAGGCCCACGATTTCCTGAAGTACGCGAGAGCGTTTTCCATCGCGATCGCGACCTGCGTGGGAGATCTGCTTCAGCACGGTCGAGCTCGTGTCACGAGAGGAATGCATCCGGATCGACGCTCGCGACATTGAGCGTCCCGAGCGTGCCGCGCCGCGCGTCACCGAGGGAGCGCGGCAACAGAGCGATCTGAAGAGTCGGCGGCAGCGGCGGCGGCCCATCCTTGAAGAACCCGATCGAGGTCCTCGCTTTGCGGAAGACGCGCGCGACGCCGGTTCGAAACGTGACGCCGGCGGCCGAACCGTCGAGCGTGAGGTCGATGTCGGGCTCGATCTGCGCCGCCGGTCGTGTATGCCAGCGCCTGAAGCTTCAGTTGGCCGGTCACCCGATCGATGAGCGCCACGCTCGCCGAGTCGTGCTGACGACGCGCTGCATCGATTCCGACAGCGTGCGGAGCAGCTCCGGGATACTTCGAGGCGCGAGACGAGGAGATTGTTCACGTCGAGAAGCAGCCGGAGCCGGTGCGCTCTTCGCGCAGCTCCTGCTGCAGCCGCTGCGCTTGCCTCGAGGCGCCGGCACCGGTAAGGGCGTGTTCGTCCATGAGGTTCGGCCGAATCGTCAGGACCGTCGTCAAATGCCGGATTCTTCGTCATTTCGGCATCGAGGCATATGTTAAGCACTTTGCACCTCATGAAAATAAGTCTATTAATCGCAACGACTTACGAGATAACCAGATCTCGCGCCGGCCCGTGGGGCGCGTAACTTGCCTCGTCCGCGGGCATGGATCCTCGAACAATGAGTTTCGGTCTGGGCCAACGGCGCGATGCGCAGGCTCGAAGAGGAAATGCGGTGTGCGCAGCATGACGGACGCCAGCGTCATGCTGACCGGCGAAAGCGGGGTCGGCAAGCGGTTCGCGGCCAACACGATCCACCAGTTGAGCCAGCGTCGGCGCGCTCCGTTTGTCGCCATCAACGCCGTGGATGTGCTCAGCCGACTCCGCCTGCCGGCGTGGGCGCGACCTTCGCAGTGGGCGGCGCGTTTCTTCAAGCCCCAGACGACGGCACGTTGCTCATCTCAAGGCATCGAAGATGCCGGCGACGGCCCGGTCGCAATTGCTTGGATTCATGGATCGATCTAACCGTCAAGAGGCACGTGCGGCTCATGACGGCCACCACCGCTCATCTGTTCAGGCTGGTCCAGGCCGGCGCTGTTCCGCGACGATTTGCTTCCTGCATCGGCCTGAATGTGATCCACTTCACGATTCCGCCGCTTCGGGAGAGGCGCGAGGACATCCCTGATGTTTCATACCGCTGTGTCGTTGCACGCGAGGACCGAGGGCCCCGGCTGTCCGCGAGCGCTGCGCGTCGCCGCCTCATCGAATACGCCTGGCCCGGCAACATTCGCGAATTGAGGACGGTGACGCGGCGGCTCAGCAGCGCGACGCCATTGCCCGACATCTCATCGAGCCGCAGCACGCATGCCCTGCCCGATTGGCAAGTGCGAACCTGCGTGTTCCGTGAGGCTGCTCCCCAAAGAAGCGATCTGACGGGCGCCCGGCCCGTCAGATCGCTCCAGCTCGACTCCAGCGTTTGATGTAGCGGTGGAATCGCGCTCCCCCGGCGCGGAACAGCGCGACGCCCACCGAGGCGAGTAGCACTCCGACGACGGCGAGCGCTCACGCGCACGTCGCCCTTCCCGACAGCCTGCGTGGAGGCTGAGCGCCGGTATCACGGAGCGCGAGAGCCGCGCCCGCGAGCGACACGGCGATGAACACCTCGATGAGAACGCCAAGCAGTAGCTTCAGCATGACTGTCACCATGGAAACATGAAGCACCCGATGAATTGCCAGACGTACTTGCTGCGATCGAATGGCCCACTCCCACGAGCACGGCTGATAGACGAGGTCCCGGCTCCACCACGAGTAGCCAGTCGAGCTCGATCGCGCGGCTCGCGAACTGGCCGTATGCGCGGTCATCATGCGACGACCTCCGTGCAGGCCGATGCAATCGACCATGACGCCAGGCAACCGCCCGGCTGTCACGAGGCGGGCGCCGCTCGCTGCTTTCGAGTGATCCGCTTCGGCGAGGCGTCGCGCACGCGTCTGGATCGCCGTCAGGCAAGCTGGACGATCGGCGCCATCAGCCATCGCGTTGAGCGCCAGAAAGGGCCGTCGTCTTCGGTTACGCGATCTCGCTGTTCCAGTGCGGACACCAGACTAGCTTGAACGAGGCGGACGGCCTGCGAGCCGATCAGGGTTGACCGGACGCTGTCCGCTTTGCCTTCCGGCGAGTCGGAGCGGGGATGTCGCGGCAGCATGCGGTCCTTTGTCCCCTCGCCACCTGAAATCACGCCCTGGCTGATACGGCGATTGTCACCGCGTCCTTCCCCCTGCGACAGCCGCGGCGTCGCATCGCCGGTATGGGCAGTCACCTTTTCGAGCGTGAAGTCCGCCGCCTTGGAGCGTCAGCACCCGCATTGCACCGCCGCATCCGGTCGTCGCCGCCGAAGCTGGTGTTCGTTGCGCAGCGGTCGATGCTCCTGATAGTTACGCCTGCGTTGTCCTCCCGGAGCCGTTTCCTTGTCCCGGCGGCGAGTGCTGGGGACCACCCCTAGCGGCGAAAAAGGCCATCACGCGTGTGGTTCGAGGGCATACCCGCACTCCACCATCCGCCCAGTTGCATCGGGTGGCCCGCGGCACGCCGTTCGGCGCAAGTCGCGGTGCAGAACCATGGACGATGCGCATGACCCCGCACTGGCAGCTGCGCGCCCCGCTATCCGCCGGTCCAGTTGTTGCCGGGTGCGTCCAGCTAGCTCTCGGCCGAGTATTCGGGTGAGGTTTCGTGCGCGCTGCTCACCTGAAGCCTGTGGAGGCATAGCGCAGATTCGCCACGCAGCGTGTGATAACTGATGCCAGAGCGCGCGGCGTGGCTGTCCGCTTGTTGCGCCGCTTCTGCTCGAGGACACGGGCCTGACGTATCCCGGCGCTGCCCCAGGCGCGCAGCGTGTCGTTGCGCAGCACCGATGGCAGGCAGCACATCGCCGAACGCGTGACGCATATGCGGATTGGCAGATCGCGCGACCTCGGCGGTGGCGCGAGCTGCCAAGCGCGACGGTGCGCTCCATCATGCGTTCGAGCTCGCGGACGTTGCCGGGCCAGTCGTAGGTGAGCAGCGCGCGTCGGCTGCCGCAACTTCGAGAGCGTGAGACGGCGCGCCTCTCCACGCCGCTCGAGAAAGTACGACGCAGAGCTCGAGAATGTCCTCGCGCCGGTCGCGCAACGGCGGCACCTGGATCTCGATGCCGAAGCCAGCCGGTAAAAGAGATCCGGCGCGAAAGAGGCGGGCCTCGACGAGCCCGGGCAGTTTCTTGTTGGTCGCCGCCACGACCCGCGTATTGCGCACGGTGGAGGCCGTGGCCGCCGTAGCCTTTCGACGGCGAAGTCGCTGGAGCGCGCTTGCGAGGGCTTGGCTTGCGCCGGGGACGGCAGGTCGGCCACCTCGTCGAGAAGCAACGTTCCGCACGTCGGCGCACTCGAACTTGCCGCGGCGCCCGCGCGAACACCGGTGGCCGTGCGGTCCTCGATGCCGAGAGGCTCGGCTTCAGCAGCGACTCGACAAGAGCCGCGCAATTCACCGGCACGAACGGGCCCCCGGCGACGCGCTGATCTCGTGGCATCTGCCGGGCAACCAGCTCTTTGCCGGTGCCGCTTTCGCCGTCGATCAGCGCGACGAAGTCCGTCGCCGCCACGCGCTCGATGCGCTCGCGCACTGCCTGCATAACCGCGCTCGATCCGACGTCAGCGGAGCCGCGCCGTCTCGTCGCATGCGCGGAGCGAAACCAAGAGGTATGCCATGTGTGTGATTGGGTGATTGGCGATTGGGTGATTAGGGGTTTCTCGTACGTGTTCGATCGACGTCCAGCTCAGTGTCCCCCATAATCGCCAATCCCTCAACCGCCAGATGGCCGTCGGGTATTTATTTCGTTCTCGGGCGTGGGACTGTGCTCCACGGTGCGCTACGTCGGCGGCTTGGGCCGCTGGGTCGCTACTTCCCAGAAGATTAGCTGCTCGTCGCGCGTCAGAGGCTCCCCGATACCGGATGCGCTCGCGATCGAGGCAGCGCGACGCTGACATCGCAGGATGCGGCCGGCGACGCGAGAGGGGCCAGCTCGCCAATCTGCATCTCGACCGCGAATCCCCGGCAACAGGCGCCAGTCGGTTTTCGATAGGCGCGCCGCCCCGGCGACAGATCGATGACCTGTGGGAACGCCCCGGGCGCGGCAGGCGCTCCGCTCCATGCCGCGGGCGTGGCAGGGCGCACACGCGTGGCGCGGCGCGCCGTTCGTTGCCTCAGCGGGCCAGCCATGTGCCGGCGGCGAGATTGAACTCGAGGATGCGCGTTCGGGCGCAGCGCCCAAATGCCCCGGACTGCGAACTGGTTTGCCGCGACGGCCACGCAAAAACAGCAAGCGTCCCCGGCGTCGACGCTCCGGCGGGGCTGAAGCTGAAACGGCGTCGAGGTGCCGATCTGGATCGGTTCCGGCGCGGCGTTGAATGGGCGGGGATCGATTCCCGCGACGTTCGGATGAATGCCGAACTGGATGCCGCTGAAGTGATGTTATTCGAGCTGTTCGGCGGCGGCGCTGATCGGGAGATCGACGCCGCGCGCGCGGCCGTCGCGTGCGAGCACGCCGTTGCGGTTTGCCAAAGTCGACGTACGCTCTGCGTCCGACAACCGTCGGGCTGCTGGACAAACTGGATGGCTACAATGCAGGCCGAGCGCCTGGCTGCGCGGAAGCGAGCCATCGCCACGCGCCCGGCCGCGCCGTGGGCACCGCCGCCGCCCGCGTGCGATCGACGCTGGACTGCGCCGGCGGGATGGCAGCGCCGCACCGACGACGACACATGACGGTCATCGCCAGCAGCACCTCGAGCAGCGGTGGCCCACCACTTTCACTACTTTTCACTTTCTACTTTCTATTTCTGCCCCCGCCGCCACGGTGAGGCGGTCGCTGGCACCTGCGAGCTCTTCTCGCGCCGATGCCGCGCGCGTTCGCCGATTTCCTCGATTTTTCTTGTACGGGCCGTTCTTCGGTGCGGCTGCTACGCGGCAAAGGTCTGCCGTCTTCGGGCCGATGCCGGGCAGGGTGGCGATCTGCGCGGCGGTGGCGGTGTTCAGGTTGCGACTGGTCTCCGTCGGAGACCATCGATGTGCGCGGCGACTTTCGGCGGCTTTGTGGCGCGCTGTGCGAAGAGCGGCGAGGCGGTGCGAGGCTTGAGAGCGGCGACGAGCGCGAGCGCTGAGCGTTTCAGCTGTCTGCCCTCCTTGATTAACTGTGTCAGTGGGGCCCCACCGCACGACCTGCCTCGCGGTCTTGTAGCCGCTCCGGCGGTGAATGTGTCGTGGTGCCCCATCACCCCCACGACGGTAATACTCGCGGTCTTTGCCCAGCCGCGCTGGCGATACAGTGTGTCGTGGTCTAATGCCGCGACGTAACGGGAATTGGCTCCAACGTTGTTTGACACGACGAACCGATGGTGGTCGGGCACCGGTGTTGCGTTCACGCATGAAAGGTCCGGAGCCGGAAAGACGTGTGGCAATGCTCGCGCCGTCGGGTTCACGCGAGACGCGTCGCGGAAAGTTCTTGACCGAGCACGGTTTCGCCCCGCATCGCGATAACGCGCCAACATGCGGTTGTGGAGGTGGGCGGGAATGACAACCCCACCGTTGCCACGGACATAATTCAGTGAACGTCCTCCTCACGATGATCGACTCGTGCGCCCGGGGCGCTTCTTCGTTCTGTTTCCGCGCTTCTTTTACCGAGCAATACGTAACC
>ERZ1370068.7184-contig-6115_pt1 | contig 13522 bp, 13 predicted proteins | sample MGYA00561227_ERZ1370068 | MGnify/ENA primary metagenome ERZ1370068 (study PRJEB38410, sample SAMEA6850437) | metagenome | study: Metagenomic assessment of the ecological functions of the soil: analysis of the soil microbiota associated with the...
TTGCGTGGTGGTTGACAACGGGTGAAACCGCTGTTCCATAGCACGCACTTATGCACACGTGACCACCCACTTCACCGCTTGGCGCCCGACCGTACCGCTTGCCCGGGCATGGCACCCTAACCGACTGAAAAAATAATGAAAAAATTGACGTTTCGCACGGCGCATGCAAGAACCTCGCCGAGGCACGCGCTGGCCCGGGAAATGCTTCGGTGGAGTTACGCACAAGATTATCCACAGTCGTTGTGAACCGATTTTTGCCGGCGTTATAAACCAAGGACTTGCCGCGAGTTGCTCCGGCGCGTGGTGAGCATTCCGCCGACTACAACCGATTTGCGATCGCGCGCGCGCCGAAAATATCGACGCGGGCTTGCGCCGAAACTGACGCCATGGCCGATCGCGCGCGTCGCCCTTCCCGTCGCCACGGAAGCGGCATTCGATTATTGGATTCCCGACGGGCTCGCCGTCGATCAGGGGCTCGCTCGGTGCGCGTTCGACTTGGGCGAAGCGTGCGCTGACCGGCGTGGTCGTCGACGTCGCACCCGAGTCGGAGGTTCCGCGCGAGAAGTTGCATCCGATCGTCGAGCTCCGCAGCGATGTCCCCGCATTGCCTCGCCGACGTTCTCGAGCTTGCCGAGTTCGTCGCCACGTACTACCAGGAGCCGCTGGGTCTCGCGCTCGCGCAGATGCTGCCGCCGCTTGCTGCGATCTCGCGACGGAAGGCCGCGCGAGCGGAGCGCGCATCGGCCCGCGCGGACGATCGACGCGGAGGGCACTCGCGGTGCGTCCGCCGTGCCGCTTGAATCCCGATCAGCAGCGCGCCGCACGCGCCATCATCGACGCCGCCGGATCGTTCGCGCCCTTCCTGCTGCAAGGCGTCACCGGGAGCGGCAAGACGGAGGTGTACCTGGCTGCCGCTGCCGCAGTGCATCGCTGCCGGCGGGCAGGTGCTGATCCTCGTGCCCGAAATCAACCTGACGCCGCAATTCGGCCAACGCATTGCCGATGCGCTTGCCGCAGCCATCGAACCGTGACGCTGCACAGCCGGCTGCCGGCGCGCGGAGCGCCTGCGCAACTGGTGCGAGGCGGCGAACCGGCAACGCGGATCTCGTCCTCGGTACGCGACTCGCCGTCTTCGCGCCACTGCCGCCGGCTCGGGCTCATCGTCGTCGACGAAGAGCACGACCCTTCGTTCAAGCAGCAGGACGGCGTTCGCTACCATGGCCGCGACGTCGCCGTCTGGCGCGCGCGGCAGCGCAACGTCCCCGTGGTGCTCGGCAGCGCAACGCCGTCGCTCGAGATCGCTGGTTCACGCGCAGCGCGGCCGCTATCGCTGCGCTCAAGCTGCCGCGGCGCGCGGTGGCTGCCGGCGCGGCTCCGACGTCCGTGTTCGTCGGCAACCGCGACGCCACGGCGCGTCGAAGGCATCGGCGCGCCGCTCGTGGCGGCGCTCGCGGCGCGGCTCGATCGCGGCGAGCAATCGCTGGTGTTCATCAACCGGCGCGGATTCGCGCTCTCGCTCCTCTGCTCGTCGTGCGGCTGGCAGGCCGGTTGCCCGCGGTGCAGCGCGCGACTCATCGTGCACCGCGAAACGGCGGACCTGCGCTGTCATCATTGCGGCCATCGTCGAGCGGCTGCGCGCGGGCGTGTCCCGAGTGCGGCAACGTCGACCTCGTGCCGCTCGGGCACGGCACGCAGCGCCTCGAGCGCGCGCTCGCCAGCCCGCTTTCCGCGACGCGCGCATCGTGCGCATCGACCGCGACAGCACGAGGCGCAAGGACGCCTTCGCCGGCGTGCGCGAGCGCGTGCACGCGGGCGACGTCGACATCCTCGTCGGCACGCAGATGCTCGCCAAGGGCCACGATTTCCCGCGGCTCACGCTGGTCGGCGTGCTCGGCGCCGACAACGCGCTCTACAGCGGCGATTTCCGCGCGACGGAGCGGCTCGCCGCGCTGCTGTTCCAGGTGTCGGGGCGCGCGGGGCGCGCCGACCTGCCCGGCGAAGTGATCGTGCAGACGGATTTTCCGTCGCATCGCGCTCGCGCGCTCGCTCGCCGCCCACGACTACGGAAGCTTCGCGGAAACGCTGCTCGCGGAACGGCGCGCGGCAACGCTGCCGCCGTTCGCGCATCTCGCCCTGCTCACTGGCCGAAGCGCCGCAGCGCGATGCCGTCGATGCGTTCCTCGCGGCGGCGAGCGATGCGGGCCGCGTCGCTGCGCGCGCGCGGATTCGGCGCGCGTCGAGGTGTTTCGCGCCGGTGCCCGCGAGCATTGCCGCGGCGCGCGGGACTCGAGCGGGGACAGGTGCTCGCGCACGCGACTCGAGCGGAGCGCGATGCAGCGCTTTCTTCCGCAATGGCGCGCCGCGATCGAGGCGCTGCCGGGCCGGCGCGTCCGCTTGGCGCTCGATGTCGATCCGCTCGGATTCGCGTGATGCCGTCGGCCGGAGCTCCGGATGGGCATGCGGCTATAATCCGGCGGCCCCATGAGCGATCTGCGCACCCAGATTGAAGGAGTTGCTGACGCAAGGCGTGGCCGCCGTTGCGCCTGAACGCTGCCGACGCCGATATCGAGCTCGATCGTCCGAAGCAGCCGGAGCACGGCGACTTCGCGTCGAACGTCGCACTCCAGCACGCGAAGGCGCTGAAGCAGGAATCCGCGCGAGCTCGCGCAGGCGCTCGTCGCCGCGCTGCCGGCATCCGATCTCGTGGACAGGATCGAGATCGCGGGCGCCGGATTCATCAACATCTTCGTCACGCCGGCCGCGCGGCAGGCGGTCGTCGCGGACATCCTCGCCGCAGGCGAGCGATTCGGCCGCGGCGAATCGCGCACGCGGCGAGCGCGTCATGGTCGAGTTCGTTTCGGCGAACCCGACGGGCCCGCTGCACGTCGGCCACGGCCGCCAGGCGGCGCTCGGCGACGCGCTCGCGCGGCTCCTCGAATGGCAGGGCGCCGCGCGTCACGCGCGAGTTCTACTACAACGACGCCGGCCAGCAGATCGAGAATCTCGCGGTGTCGGTGCGCGTGCGCGCGCAGGAGCTCCTGGGCGAGCACGCGACGCCTGCCGGAGGACGGCTATCGCGGCGAGTACATCCGCGAATTGGCGCAGCGCTATCTCGACGAGGTCGGCCACGACCTCGGCGACATCGACTCGATCCGCCGGTTCGCGGTGGCCGAGCTGCGGCGCGAGCAGGATCGCGACCTCACGGCTTTCGGCGTGCGGTTCGACAACTACTTCCTCGAGAGCTCGCTTTATTCCGACGGGCGCGTCGACGCGACGGTCGCGCGACTCGCCGCGTCCGGCCGGACGTACGAGGCCGAAGGCGCGCTGTGGCTCAAGACCACCGACTTCGGCGACGACAAGGATCGCGTGATGAGGAAGTCGGACGGCGGGTACACGTATTTCGTGCCCGACGTCGCGTATCACGTGACGAAATGGGAGCGCGGATTCACCACCGTCATCAACATCCAGGGGTCCGACCACCACAGCACGATCACGCGGGTGCGGGCCGGACTGCAGGCGACTCGGCCTCGGCATCCCGCCGGGCTACCCGGACTACGTCGTTGCACAAGATGGTGACGGTGATGAAGGGCGGCGAGGAAGTGAAGCTCAGCAAGCGCGCGGGCACGTCGGTGTCGTTGCGCGACCTGATCGACGAAGTCGGCCGCGACGCGGTCCGCTTCTTCCTGGTGGCGCGCAAGGCCGAGAGCGAATTCACGTTCGACATCGATCTCGCGCGCTCGCAGACGCTCGACAATCCCGTCTACTACGTGCAGTACGCGAACGCTCGCGTCGAATCGGTGATGCGCCAGGCCGGCATCGCCGCGGGAAGCGGCGGTCGCGCTGGGCCGCGATCCGACTCGCGCCGCTGACGAGCCCGTACGAGGCAGGCGCTCCTGCGCCGGCTTGCCGCTTTCCCCGCCGAGCTCGAGCTCGCCGCGCGCGAGCTCGCGCCGCATCTCGTGACCGCGTACCTCAAGGAATTGGCCGCGGAATTCCACAGTTACTATAATGCTGAGCGATTTCTGGTGGACGAACCCGCGCACGCAGCAGGCGCGCCTCGCGCTCGTCGCGCGGCAACGGGACAGGTCGTGAAGAACGGGCTCGCCGTGCTGGGCATCAGCGCGCCGGACCAGATGTGACGGCGACCTTTCAGAACCCGCGCCATGAACGCCCGCACCGACCACCGCCCACCGGCCGCCGCGAGGCGCCGTCCCGCTTCGTCACGCAAGTCCGGCTTCGGCGGAACGCTCTTCGGCATCTTCATCGGCGTCGCGCTGGGGCTTTCGCTCGCCGCCGCCGTCGCGTTCTATCTGCATGAAGGCGGCAACCCCTATCGTCGCCTCGCCAGCCGCGGGAGCGCTTCGCGCGAGGTTGCGAAGGAGTACGCCGAAATCCGGACGCGGCGAAGCCGGCCGCGCCGGAGAAGCCGCGTTTCGATTTCTACAAGATTCTGCCGCGGCGGGCGAAGAGCCGCGCGTCGCCCGAGCGCCGCCGCTCGCGCCGCTCCGACAAGGCCGTCGCGAAAGTCGACGAACGCAGCGGCGCAGGCCGACAAGGGCAGGCGAAAGCCGCCGAGCGCTTCTGGCTGCATGGCGGGATCGTTCGCGAGCGAGGCCGACGCCGAAGAACCTGAAGGCGCGGCTCGCGCTCGCGGGCTGGGAAGCTGCGATTCAGCCGGTGAGCCTGCCGGACAAGGGCCGCGCGCTTTCGCGTCCGCCTCGGCCCCTACGACAACACCGACGAGCTCAACGCGGATGAAGAGCGAGCTCGCCAAGCGTGGCTTCGACGTCGCCGTGATCAAATAGACGGCATGCCGGGAACTCGCACGGTCGCCGAGGGCCCAATGACACTCAATCGCCCATGGAGAGTTCGAACATGCACCCGTTGCAACACCTTGATGCGCCGCCTTGTTCCGCTCGTGGCGGTGCTTCTCCGCGTCGCTGTCGCTGTCCGCGGCCGCCCAGATGGCCGCGCCGCAGGAAGGCAACGAGTATCTGCGGCTCAAGAATCCGCAGCCGGTGGAGACGGGCAAGAAGATCGAAGTCATCGAATTCTTTTCCTACGGCTGCCCGCATTGCGGCGAATTCGAGCCCGATCCTGCAGGCGTGGATCAAGACGGCGCCGGCCGACGTGCAGTTCCGCCGCGTTCCGGTGATGTTCCAGGAGCGCTGGGTTCCGCTCGCCAAGATCTACTACACGCTCGAGGCGCTCGGCGAGGAGGCGCGGCTCTCGCCGGAGGTCTTCGTCGCGGTGCACGGCAAAGGGCTGAGCCTCTGGCAGGACAAGACCTTCTTCGACTGGGCGGCGAGCCAGGGGCCTCGACCGCAAGAAGGTCGAGGACATGTACAACTCGTTCGGGATCGGCGGCAAGGTCAACCGTGCGCGAATGACCGCGCAGGCCTACCAGGTGCAATCCGTTCCGCTGATCGTCGTCGACGGCAAGTTCGTCAGCAATCGCGTTGCCTCGCACGCGCGCGATGCCGCCGCTGATCGACGCGCTGGTCGCGAAGGCCGCGCCGAGCGTCCCAGAGCTGATCTCCGGGGACGCGACGCGCGTCATGCGTTTCCTCTGCAAGCGCGCGCGGTGCGTTAGCGTTCGAACGAGCGGGCGCGCCGCCCGGCGCGAAACCGCCTTAGCGCGCCCACGGACCGTCTTCATCACCGGCGCGAGCAGCGGCCTCGGCGCGGCGCTCGCGCGGCAATACGCACGCAGGGCGCGACCGTCGGCGCTCTTTGCTCGTCGTCGCGCCGAGCTCGATGCGCTGGCGGCGGCGTTGCCGCCCGGGCGGGCGACCGTCTACGAAGGCGACGTGCGCGACGCCGACGCGCTGCTCGCGGCCGGCTCCGATTTCATCGCTCGCTTCGGCGCTCCCGACATCGTCATCGCCAACGCCGGAATCTCGCGCGGCGCATTGACGGAGCATGAGGAGGATCTGCCGACGTTCCGCGCGGTCTTCGACACCAACGTCGTCGGCCTCGTGCACACGTTCGCGCCGTTCGTCGCGGCGATGAGCGCGCCGGGCGCGGCGCGCTCGTCGGCATCGCGAGCATCGCCGGGTTCAGCGGCTTGCCGGGATCGGCGCGTATTCGGCGTCGAAGGCCGCGGCCATCGCATATCTCGAGAGCCTGCGCATCGAGCTGCGGGAGAGCGGCGTCGCGGTGCTCACGATCTGTCCCGGCTACATCGCAACGCCGATGACCGCGAAGAATCCCTATCCGATGCCGTTCCTGCTCGGCGCGGACGGAGCCGCGCAGCGCATCGTCCGCGCCATCGAGCGCCGGCAGGCGCTTCTACGTGCTGCCGTGGCCGATGGCGATCGTCGGGCGCGTGCTGCGGATACTCCCGCGCCCGATCTACGACGCGCTGTTCGCGCGCGCGCCGCGAAGCCGCGGCAACCCGGATGAGCGGGCACGCGATCGCGCCGCGCGCTGCGGCGCGAGCTGCGCTACGAGCGGCATCCGCAAGCCGACGGTGATCGCCCAGTAGTTGCCGTCGCGTGCGGCCGCGGTGGCCGAGCCCGCGATGAACCCGGTGACGCCGCCGAGCTCGGTGGCTGGCGCCGAGGCTGAAGAGCGCGTAGCTGTTGTCCGGCTTGAGCGATCGGGCACCGCAATAGTTGCCGCCCAGCGAGGCCGACGAGCGCGCTGATGCGTCTTGTCCGGATCGCTTCGAGTCGATCTCCCATGTCGCCCGCGCATAGGGACGAATAGCGCCGATGTTGTCCGGCGACCTGCCATCCGAGGCTCCACAACAGCTGCGTTGCGCGACTGCCTGTCGTACGTCAGCGCGGTGCTGTCGAGGCTCTTTCTCGGAAAACTGCTTGACGACGGACCTTCGTGTACGGCGAGACGCGCGTACGGGCCGTGCATGAAGTCGCGCATCGTGAACCAGTAGCCGCCGAGGATGCGGCCGGTGAACTCGTAGCCGCGCGCGTCGGAGCTCTCGGTGCGACAGCAACGCGCCCGAGCGGAATGACGCGAGTGATGTCCGAGTAGTCGAGGTTGCCTGCGCCCGAGCGTCGCGCCGACGTACCACGGGTCCGTCGCCGTAGCCCGCGTAGACGGTGCCGACCGGCTGGCGCAGCGTGTATCCGCCGCCCGGGCCGCCGAAATCGCCCTTCTCGTCGGTGTAGCCGAACATCGCGCCGACCAGCAGCGTGGTCGGAGACCTTCATGTCGAGCGCCGACGGCGACGGTGTTCATGTGTCGCGCTGCCGTTCGTGCGGGCCGGCCTGCAGGTCCGCTGCTGCTGTAGTCGTACGCAGCCCAGCCTGGAACTTGCCCGTGGCGCGCGGCGCGTTGAGGCTCGACCACATGCGGTTGTCGAGCGCGCGGAAGTTCGCCTGCTCGACCGCGAGCGGCGCTTCGGCCAGCGCGCCATCTGCTGCGGGCCGGTGATCATCGATTGCACGGCCTGCGCGATCGACCGCGTGCGCCGGCGGTCGTCGGATGCACGCCGTCCGGCGAAGAGGAACGTCTGCGCCGCGCTCGGGCGTGACGAAGTTCGCCGGACGTGCAGAGGAGCGACGGCGTGACGGCCGCACGCGAGGCGTGGTCGCGTTCGCGAAGTCCGTAAGCGGCCGGGTTCGCGCAGCACTTCGTTGCAGCAAGGCGAACGCGTTGACGCGCATCGTCTGGATGCCGCGCGGCATCGAGCGCGCCGAGACAGCGTCGTGTTGAAGAGCGACGAGAGCGCGCTGATCGACGCGCGCCTTGGCCCGGAGGCCACACGCCGAAAGGCGTCCTGCCGATGTCGGGCACGTTGAAGACCGTGATGTACCGCGCGCCGCCGGCGTGCAGCGCGCCGAGCCGCGTGCGCCGAGCTGGCACCGCAGCGAGGCCCGACGGCCGTGCACCTGTGCGGGCGTCGCGAGCCCGCGCCGCGCGAGGCCGAGCTGGTAGAAGATGTCGTTGGCGCCGCCCCAGACCGAGTAGAACGCCTTCGGATTTGCGCGGACCCGGGCGCAGGAATTGCGTAATCTGCGTCGCGATCGGCACCGCGCTTCCCGTAGGCGAGCCGAGTTGCGGGACGCCCGGCAGGCTGCGTGACGCGCGCGCCACCTTGCGCATAGTCGGTGCCGCCCTGGTTCGCCGGGTGTTACGGTGAATGCCATGATTCGCCCCGAATACCTGCGCCCAGATCGGGCCGGGATTCGTCGTGAACAGACCCGGTGCCCGGCGGCAGCACGGGCTTGAAGGAACCGGCGTCGGTCAGGCTGTCGCCGAAGAAATAGACGTTCGAAAACTGCTGCGGCGGCCGTTGCCGGATGCCGCAATTACGAGTGCCGACGGCGCTGACGAGCAAGCTTCGTTGAAGCTTGCGCATGGAGGCCTCCTGGAGGATGTTCTTGGTTGTGTGCCGAAACGCGAGGAGAGCAGGTTAATCTTAACCGAAATCCGACGGCGGTCATCACTCGGCCTCGCCAGCGGTCAACCGCTGTCGGCGGCCGGGCGTTTAATACAGATGGCGAGGAAGCAGGCGATGCTGCATACGATTCGCGTTGTCTCCGCGGCTCGCGCGCGGGCGCGCGGCGGCATGGGTTTCGCGCGCTCCTGCTCGCGGCGCTGCCCTGTATCGGACTTGCGCAGGACGACGACCTCCCGGGCCGCGTCGGTCGCGTCGCCGAGTTCGCGGGCCAGCTTCTGTTGTCGCAGCAGGATCGCCCCGACGAGTGGGAACCGGTCGGCATCAACTATCCGATCACATCCGGCGTCAACCTGTGGGTCTCGAGCGACGGCCGGGCCGGAAATCGACTACGGCGGCGGTCAGTTCCGGCTCGCGGGCGATACCAACGTGCACGTGGCACGGCTCGACGATCGCGAGCTCGCGCTCTTCGTCGCGCAGGGACGCGTGATCGTCCGCGTGCGCGTGCAGGACCCGGGCGAGGCAACGCGCATCGACACGCCGAACACGCAAGTCACGCTGACGCGTGCGGGACTCTATCGCGTCGATGTCGCGCCGGATCGGCCAGACGACATCGCTCGTCGTGCGCGAGGGCGAAGCCGAATGTCGCGCTCGCCGATCGACGTCGCGGCAGGTGCTCCCGGGCCAGGCGGTTAGGCGTTGCCGGCGCCGATCCCGCGATCGCGGACGTCCGCTATGCGCAGGGCGCGGACGGGTTCGATACCTGGAGCGCGAATCGCGATCGCCGCTACGAAGGCCTGCGCTCTTCGGCATATGTGTCGCGGCAGATGGTCGGCGCCGCGGATCTCGACCGACTACGGAGCGTGGCAGACGACGCCGGATTACGGTGCCGTCTGGTTTCCGTACGCCGTGGCGCCGGACTGGGCGCCGCTATCGCGACGGCTACTGGGCCGACGTCGGCGGATGGGGCCCGACGTGGGTCGACAGCGCGCCATGGGGCTACGCGCCATTCCATTACGGCCGCTGGGCGTTCATCGGCGGCCGCTGGGGCTGGTGCCCGGGCGGCTACGTGGCGCGTCCGGTCTGGGCGCCGGCGCTCGTCGCCTGGTACGGTGGCCCAGGGCTGGGGGCGTCGGCACGACCAACGGCAGGCCGCTCTACGGCTGGGTGCCGCTCGGCTGGCGCGAGCCGTACTACCCCGGCTGGCGCCGATGCTCGTTCAACTGCTGGGCGCGCTTCAACCGCCCGTACGGAGTCGATGTGAGCGCAGCGCGCGAGCGCGCCGCCGGCGCGCCGCGCCAACCTCGCGGTGCCGGGCGCGCTGTCGGCGCGTTCCGGCGACGTCTCGTCGGAGGCACACGCCGGTGAGGTCGAACCTCGGTGAATGTTCCGGCGCAACTCGCATCGTCGGCGCCGCCCATGAGGACGATTCCCTCGGTTGGTTACGGCCAACGGCAGGTCCCCGGAGCGACGCCGGGGATGTGCACTCTTCCGCCTGCGGCGTCCACCTATGCGACGGTGCCGAGGCGGGATGCCGCATCACTGGGAACCTCGCCCCGGCAAGTCGTTCCCGCAAGAGCGAGCGCATCCGGCCCCGCTGCGAGCAGCGCAGTACCGGCCGCGACAACCGTTCAGCGCGAGCCGGTGCGAGGGACTTTCGCCGCCTGCGCAACGGCCGCCCGATGTCGCCGCGCTGGCATACGCACCGCGCCGGACTCCGACGGCGGAGGTCCCGCCGCAGCAGCGGCAACAGACGCGCGTAGCGCAACCGCAACCGCAGTCGCCGGGCTCGGCCGTGCCGCAACAGTGGCGGCGCCGCCAGAACCGTCACGGCGCCGCCGCGCAGGTACGCGCCGCTCCGCCGGCACCGGTTGCGCCGGCATTGATCGCGCCGCAGCCTAATGCACAGAGCCAGGCTCGCACCGCCCGCCGCCGCAGGTAATGCGAGTGGCCGGTCAGGGTCGGCGCCGGAAGGCCCGGCCACGGGGACGGCGTTCCGCGATAACGGCTGCAGCGTAGGCGCCGTCGTTTGCGCTGGCGCCGGTGTAGCGCCGGCGCTAGTTGGCGACGAGCGCGAGACGCTTCCCGCCGTCGACGAGCTTCACGCGTTCGCCTTCGTGCACGGCCGGCTGGTTGGAATAGTGGAATGACCGCGGTGTTGCCGTTGTCCATCTTGATCGCGACGAGCCAGTAGGTCTTCGCGTTCTTGTTCTTCTCCACGGTGTTCGCCGACGTACGCACCGCCGGCCGCGCCCGGCGACGGTCGCAACTGTCCTGCCGGTCCCGCTGCCGATCTGGTGGCCGAGCACGCCGCCCAGTACCCCGCCGGCCACCGCGCCCAGTCCGAGCTCTTGCCCTTCTCCTCGACGAACCGGATCGAGATCACTTGTCCGCAGTCGTTGCACGGTCTGCGCGATCGCCGCGGAACCGGCGCAGAGCGCAAGCACCGCGATGAGGGCCGATACGACGTGCATGCAGTGAACGTGTCATGGGACTGCCCCTTGAGTCAGGATGGAGTTTGCGACAAGGCGCGGGGCGGTCACGTTTCATCGGCGCGGATGCGGGCATAGGCGCCGGGCGCCGCCTCGATCACCTTGAGCTTGCCCTTGCCGGGGATGCGCGCGGGAACCTGCCGCGCCGAGCATGCGGCGTTGAGCCATGCGCGCCAGTTCGCCCACCACGAGCCCTCGTGCTGCTTCGCGCCTTCGAGCCAGGCGTCCGGCGTGTCCGGCAGCTTGTCGTTGGTCCAGTAGCCGTACTTCTTCGCCGACGGCGGATTGATCATGCCGGCGATGTGGCCGGAGCCCGACAGCACGAATCGCGACTTGCCGGAAACGAGCTGCGGGCCCGCGTACGTCGTCTTCCACGGCGCGATGTGGTCCTCGATCGCCGAGACGAAGTAGGTCGGCACCGCGATCTTCGACAGGTCGATCGGCACGCCGGCGAGCGTGATGCCGCCGGGCACGCGCAGCAGGTTCTTCATGTACATGTTGCGCAGGTAGAAGCTGTGCATCTTCGCGGGCATGCGCGTCGAATCGCAGTTCCAGTGCAGGAGGTCGAACGGGAACGGATCGCGGCCGAGCAGGTAGTTGTTGATGACGAACGACCAGATGAGGTCGTTCGAGCGCAGCATGTTGAACGTGTTGGCCATCTCGCTGCCCTCGAGATAGCCGCGCTCGTTCATCTTGCGCTCGAGCGAGGCGACCTGCTCGTCGTCGATGAACACCTCGAGCTCGCCGGCCTGCGTGAAGTCGACGAGCGACGTCATGAACGTCGCGCTGGCGATCCGCTTGTCCTTGGTCGCCGCCATGTAGGCGAGCGTGGCGGCGAGCAGCGTGCCGCCGAGGCAGTAGCCGACCGCGTTGACTTCCTTCTCGCCGGTGGCCTTCTCGATCGCGCCGAGCGCGGCGAGCGTGCCTTCGGTCAGGTAGTCCTCGAAGTCCTTGTGCGCGAGCTTGCGCGTCGGGATTGACCCAGGAGATGACGAAGACGGTGAGGCCCTGGTCGGCCGCCCACTTCACGAACGAGTTCTTCTCGCGCAGATCGAGGATGTAGTACTTGTTGATCCACGGCGGGATGACGAGCAGCGGCCGCTTCGCGACCTTCGGCGTCGTCGGCTCGTACTGGATGAGCTGCAGCAGATCGTTCTGGAACACGACCTTGCCGGGCGTGGTCGCGATGTTGACGCCGAGCTCGAAGGCCTTCGGGTCGGTCATCGAGATCTTGAGCTGGCCGTTGCCGCGCTCGATGTCGTCGAGGAGGTTGTTGAGGCCCTTGACGAGGTTCTGCCCGCCGGTCGCGATCGTCTCGCGGAACACTTCCGGATTGGTCAGCGCGAAATTCGACGGCGCGAGCGCGTCGATGTACTGGCGCGTGAAGAAATTGACCTTGCGCTTCGTCGCGTCGTCGAGAGCCCTCGACGTTGCCGACGGCGTCGTGCAGCGCAGTCGCGCGGCGATGAGGTAGCTCTGCTTGATGTAGTCGAACAGGAAATGCTGCTCCCAGTCCTCGTGCCGGAACCGCTTGTCGCCCTTGCCCGGCGTCGCGACGGGATCGGGAGCGCCGCCCAGCAGCTTGATCGTCGACGCCTGCCAGAGGTTCATGTAATTCCACCACAGGTTCATCTGCGATTCGGCGAGCCGGTACGGATTCGCGAGCATCTTCGCGGCGAGCTCCATGAACGCCTTGCCGATCCCGAGCTCGTCGGCGACGAGCGACTTGCCGGACTTCGCCTGGCGCGCGGCGAAGTCGCCGATCACCTTCGCGCTCTTCTCGGCGGCGCGTGCGCAGCGATTCGGCGAGCGCAGCGGGATCGTGGGACGGGGCCGGGCGGGATCTGGCGCGGCGCGGGTCTTGGCGGTGGCGGACATGGTATCGGCTTTCGTACAGGACGGGAGAACGCGTGCGACGGATTATCCTACGGCAGCGGAGCGAATCGTATCGATGCCGTCCGCGTCGACCGCGACGTTCGAGGCTGCGCCGCGCGCCAGAGATAGTTGAGGTGCGCGATCGCCTCGCCCATGGCGAAGTAGCGCTGCTGGATGTCGAGCTCGCGGCGGAAGAGCACCGGGAACGAGATCGGCGGCGCAGAGCTGGCGCCGGCGGCCGCTCGCACCGCGGCCTCGAGCTCGCCGAGTCTCGCCGCGTGATGCGCGCTGAGCTGCGCCGCGCGCAGCGGCGATGCCGCGGAAGGGGCAGCCCGTGCGACGGCAGCACCAGCGGTCTCGGCCGGCAGCGCCGGTCGAACGCGGACGAGCGAATCGAGGAACCGCGCGAAGCGGATCGCCGTCGGGCTCGACGGCGGTCGACGCTCACGTTGGTGGAGATCTTCGGCAGCAGCATGTCGCCCGAGATCAGCACGCCGCGCTCCGGACGCAGTACAGCGACGCGTGCTCGGGCGAATGACCATGAAGCCCGTCGATGACGCGCCAGCGACGATCGCCTGCGCCGCCGGGTCTCGCCGCCCAGCATCCGATCGAACGATAGCCGGCAAGGTCGGGTACGCCACGCCGGTAGTCGTTGCCGCCGGGCCTCGAGCGCCGCGAGGTCGGCGCCGGCCATCCCGTGGCAGGCGGAAGAGGCGATCGTCGCTCCGCCGTATAGCCGCCGGCTGCCTGCGGCGGCGTTGCGCCGTCAGGTACTCGGCTGGGTCATCGC
>ERZ1370068.3840-contig-294_pt1 | contig 13510 bp, 20 predicted proteins | sample MGYA00561227_ERZ1370068 | MGnify/ENA primary metagenome ERZ1370068 (study PRJEB38410, sample SAMEA6850437) | metagenome | study: Metagenomic assessment of the ecological functions of the soil: analysis of the soil microbiota associated with the...
GAATGGCCGGAGCGCGCGCGGCAGACGATGTGGTGATGCGCTGATATCGCATCGCGATCTGGCAGCCGATGGTGTCAGGCGCTGGCGGATCACCTTTTCCGCGCATTTGAGAAAATTCCGGACCAGCGGATTGAGAGAATCCCTCCGCCAGCAAACCGCGACGTCGATGGCATCGTCGGCGTCGAGGAAGGGCCTGAACACGACGCCGGTCGGGCATCCGAGCTGGGCGCAGGCGGGAAGGATCGCCATGCCCTCTGCCGGCAAGGACGAGGCTGAGCGCCGAGTGCGCCGTCTCGACCCGGTTCGCGACCGGCATGCTGACCTGATGCCGCCGGAGCAGCGACGCCACAACGGAGTTCGCCGGATCCTCGGCAGGCCCGGGCAGACTTATCAGCGGGCGGCCCTGCAGCTTTTCTCACCGGTACGGCCGCCGAGCGCGCCAGCTGCGAGCCGGCCGGCATGGCCAGCATCATTCGCTGCTTTCCGATCGTGGAGACCTCGATCTCGCTGTGGCGGATGGCGGGCATGCACAGCGCGACGGTCACGCTGTGATCCAGCAGCCGTGCCTCACGCGTCGATGCGCTCAGTTCGATGAACTCCAGATCGACCTTGGGAAGGGACCTTCGAAGTTCCGGAACGAGCTTGGGCAACACGGCGTGGGCCAGCGCGAACATGTAACCGACCGACAATCTTCCCCGGCGCCCCGCCGGCCACCGCGCGGGCGGCCTCAAAACCTTCAGCCGTCAGGGCCAGCGCTTCACGCGCGCGCGACAGCAAGGCGCGGCCGGCCGCCGTCAGCTCCATTCCCCGCGTGCCGCGGCGAAACAGCGGGGTTCCGACTTCCGATTCCAGTTTGCGGATCTGGACCGACAGGGGCGGCTGCGCCATGCGCAGGCGGACGGCCGCCCGGCCAACGCTGCGCTCTTCGGCTACGGCAACGAAATAGCGGAGACGCCGGAGGTCCATTTTTGCTATACCGAACTCGTATGGGTCAGTTGTGCGATGGTATTGGACGGAAAGTCAATCTGAATGTCATCTTTGCGTCATTCGACCCAGGGACTTTAGCGCGATGAGCGATGAACTGTGCTTGCTGCCTGCGACCGAACTCCGCGCGCGGATCGTGCGCAAGGATGTTTCACCGGTCGAAATCACGCGTGCTGTTCTTGCGCGTGCCGAGCGAATGCAGCCCGAGTTGAACTGCTTCATCACGCTGTGCGGCGATGAGGCCATGGCCGAGGCGAGGAAGGCGGAGCGTGAGGTCATGGCCGGGGGCCGCTCGGCCTTCTTCACGGCATTCCGTTCACCGTGAAGGATATCGTCAACACCAAGGGGTGCGAACGACCTTCGGAGCGGTGCCCTACAAGGACAACGTTCCTGACCATGATGCGGTCGCCGTGGCGCGAATGCGGGCAGCAGGGTGCCATCCTCGTAGGCAAGACCACGACGCCGGAGTTCGGCACCAAGTGCCTGACGGATTCGCCGCTGTTCGGCCGCACGCGCAACGCCTGGAGTAGCGCGCGCTCGAGCGGTGGCTCAAGCGGGGAGCGGCGGTTGCGGTTGCCAGCGGCATCGCGCCGCTTGCCATCGCGACCGATGGCGGCGGCTCGACGCGGATCCCGGCAGCCTGCAACGGCGTCGTCGGGCTGAAGCAAAGCAACGGCGTCATTCCCCACAGCCAGGTGCAGGACGCGTTCGGCAACCAGACCTATGTGACGCCCGATGACGCGCACCGTCGCAGACACCGCCTTGATGATGCAGGCGATGTCGGGAGAAGACGCTTCTGATCCGTGGTCGATCGGATTTCCGCAGTGGAATTTTGTCGAGGGATCGGCGCCAAACGGCGATCTGCGCGGGCGCAAGATTGCATTCTGCCTCGCGCCGCTCGGCCGGCCGGTTGCGGCCGATGTCGTCGCGGCATTCAAGGTACGCGCTTGCCAGGCTGGAGGCCCTCGGGGCCGAGGTCGAGGAAATGTCCGGCGACGGATTTGAGGTGGAGCCGATCTGGCGCGCCATCAATCACACCGCGTGGCGCGCGCGGTTCGAGAAGCTTGCGGCCGATCATGGCGACGTGCTGAGCGAGACGTTCATGAAGCAACTGGCGCTGGCCACGAAGGTCAGCGGTGTTGACTATCAGCGGGCGATGTTTGACCGTACGGCGCTGTTCCGGCGGGTTCAGACATTGTTGCAGAGGGTCGATATTCTCGCGATGCCAACCATCACCCGAACCGCGCTTCCGATCGACCAGGACCTGTTCGGCACGATAGAAATCGACGGGCGGGTATTCAGCGACGTGCGGCCGAAGCTGGTTTCCATGGACCATGCCGTTCAACATGACCGGTCATCCCGCCGTCAGTCTGCCCTGCGGCTTTGATGCGGACGGCCTGCCGATCGGCATCCAGCTGGTCGGGCAATTCCGTGGAGACGTCGAATTGCTGCGCGTCAGCGCGCTGTTTGAGGCCTCGCAAGATCTTCTCGGCCGCTGGCCGAGCCTGGCTGGGTAAGCGAAAATGCGGCTGCCACCACACTTGATCGCGACAAGGGCTGGCCGCTAACAAGGGAATCGAGACTTGAGCGTCTTCATTTTCCGCCGCTTTCTGACGCTGATAGCGACGCTGGTCGGCGCGTCGCTGATTATCTTCCTTGTTCTGGATGCCTTGCCCGGCAACGCCGCACAGATGCTGATGGGCGCGGATGCCTCGCCGGATGCGGTCCGGGCGCTGATGGTCAAGCTCGGGCTGGATCAGCCGCTGCACTATCGCTACGTCCACTGGATCAAGGGGCTGCTGACGGGCGATCTCGGCAACAGCTATGCCTATGGCACGCCTGTTGCGGGATTGATTGCGGAGCGTCTGGTGCTGACAATTCCATTGGCGATCATGTCCATGTCCATGACGGTCGTGCTGGCCCTGTCCGCCGGCATCTATACGGCGGCAAATCACAACAAGCTCGGCGATGTCGGCGTGATGTCGCTGACGCAGTTCGGCATCGCGCTTCCCAACTTCTGGTTCGCCATCCTGCTGATCCTGCTGTTCTCGGTGAAGCTGCAATGGCTCTCGGCCGGCGGATTTGCGGGCTGGGACGAAAGCATCATTGCCGGGACTCAAGTCGCTGCTGCTGCCCGCGATCTCGCTATCGGTGGTGCAGGCGGCGATCCTCGCGCGCATCACGCGCTCCGCCGTGCTCGAGGTGCTGCGCGAGGATTTCGTGCGCACCGCGCGCGCCAAGGGCTTGACGCAGCGCGACGTGCTCTGGCGGCACGTGCTGCGCAACGCGATGATCCCGGTCATCGACGGTGATGGGCCTGCAGTTCGCCAATCTGCTGGCCGGGCACGATCGTGGTCGAGAACGTGTTCTATCTGCCGGGTCTCGGCCGGCTGATCTTCCAGTCGATCGCCAATCGCGACCTGATCGTGGTGCGCAACTGCGTGATGCTGCTGGCGGCCATGGTGGTCATCGTCAACTTCGTGGTCGACGTGCTCTACGCCGTCATCGATCCGCGCATCAAGGCACACAACCTATGAGCACCTCGCTGACGCCGTCAGCCGAGGTTGCGGCCGCCGCGCGTCCGCGGCTTGCGAACGGGTTCTGGCGCCGCGCGCTGCGCCATCGCAGCTTCGTCATCGGGCGGCACGCTCAGCCTGCTGGTGCTCTGCGCCGCCGTGCTGTCGCTGGTCTGGACGCCATGGTCGGCCTACGAGATCGACGTGGCCGCCAAGCTGCGGCCACCGTCGGCCGCGCACTGGCTCGGCACCGACGTCCTCGGCCGCGACGTCGTCTCGCTGCTGCTGGTCGGCGCGCGCGTCCACCATCATGGTCGGCGTGATCGCGGTCGGCATCGGCCTCAGTGTTGGGCGTCGCGCCTCGGCCTGATCGCCGCCGCGCGCAGGGCTGGATCGAAGAGCTCATCATGCGGCTGACCGACTTCACCTTCGCCTTTCCCGCGATCCTGTCGGCCATCATGCTGACGGCCGTCGTTCGGCGCCGGGCATGGTGACCTCGATCATCGCGATCGGCATCTTCAAGATCCCAACCTTCGTCCGCGCATCACGCGCGGCATCGGCCAATGCGATCTGGGCGCGCGAGTTCGTGCTGGCTGCGCGCGCCTGCGGCAAGGGCGGCTTCCGCATCACCATCGAGCACGTGCTGCCGAACATCCCGCCGATCCTGATCGTGCAGGCGACGATCCAGCTTCGCGCTCGCGATCCTGGCCGAAGCCGCGCTGTCCTATCTCGGGCTCGGCACGCAGCCGCCGCAGCCGTCCTGGGGCCGCATGCTGAACGACGCGCAGACGCTGCTGTTCCAGTCGCCGATGCTCGCGGTCTATCCTGGGCGCGGCGATCGCAGTGGCCGTGCTGGGCCTCAACCTGTTCGGCGACGGGTTGCGCGACCTGCTCGATCCCCGCGCTGGCGCGGGAGCGCTGAACATGAGCGGTCACTAATGCACCTTTGATCGAAGTCAGCGATCTCGCGCGTCCGGCTGCAACACCAGCCGCGGGCCCGGCCGAGGCCGTTCGCGGCGTCAGTTTCTCGCTGAAGCGCGGCGAGACCCTGGTCTCGTCGGCGAATCCGGCTGCGGCAAGTCCGATCACCGCGCTCGCGCTGATGGGCTCTGCTGCCCGACAGCGCCGTCATCAGCGGCAGCATCCGGCTTCGACGGCAGCGAACTGGTGGGCCTGCCGGATGCGCGATTACTGCAAGCTGCGCGGCAACCGCATCAGCATGATCTTCCAGGAGCCGATGACCGCGCTGAACCCGATGCACACGATCGGCCGTCAGGTGGCCGAGCCGCTGCGGCTGCCACACGCAGCTGCTCGGCGCGCGAGGCCCGCAAGGAAGCCATCGCCTTGCTCGATCGTGTCGGGCTTCCCGATGCGGCGAAACGCGTCGATGCCTATCCGCACCAGTTCTCCGGCGGCCAGCGCCAGCGCGTGACCATCGCCATGGCGCTGGCCTGCCAGCCCGACGTGCTGATCGCCGATGAGCCGACCACGGCGCTCGACGTCACCATCCAGGGGCAGATCCTCGATCTGATCGCGGACCTGGTCGCCGAGCGCGGCATGTCGATGATTCTGATCTCGCACGATCTCGGCGTCATCGCGCGAGAACGTGCAGCGCATGATGGTGATGTACGGCGGCACCGTGGTCGAAAGCGGCGCGACGAATGCCGTGTTCACGCGGATGCGGCACATCCCTATACGCAGGGCCTGTTTCGCGCTCGCCCGCGCCTTGGTGCGCGGAAGGGCACAAGGCTGCAGACCATCGCCGGCACCGTGCCCGAGCTCGCCGATCTGCCCTCGGGACTGCACCTTCGCCGACCGCTGCGCAATCGTCGAAGATCGTTGCCGCGTGGCGTTGCCGGTCCCGGTGGACGTCGGCGCGCGGCCATGGCGTGCGCTGTCTCAGGACGGATGTTTCGATGGCTGAGGCGGCTCGGAGTCGTGAGCGCATGACCATGCTTGAGCAGACTCGCCACCCGCCGAGCAGCCGCTGCTCGATGGTCGAAGGACCTGGCGCAGCGCTACACGCTGCCGCGCGAGAGCACTGTTCAAGCCGGCCGGGCAGGTGCATGCGCTCAACGGCGTCACCGCGCAGATGATGGCAGGCCGAAGCCTCGGCGTGGTCGGCGAATCCGGATCGGGCAAGTCGACCTTCGCGCGGCTGGTGATGGCGCTGGAACGGCCGATCGTCGGGCTCGGTGTCGCTGATGGGCCGCGACCTGCACCGGATGCCGGCTGACGAGCTGCGCCGGCGCCCGGCGTGATTTCCAGATGGTGTTTCAGGATCCCTATGGCTCGCTGGACCCGCGACAGACCATTGCGCGCATCGTCGCGGAGCCTTTGACCGCGCTCGGCCGCATGGATCGCGCCACGCTGCGTCAGCGCGTTGCCGGCGTGCTGCGGCAGGTCGGGCTGCGCGACGCCGACATGGACAAGTTCCCGCATGAATTCTCCGGCGGCCAGCGCCAGCGCATCGCGATCGCGCGTGCGCTGATCACGCAGCCGAAGCTGATTGTCGCCGACGAGCCGGTCAGCGCGCTCGACGTCTCCGTGCAGGCGCAGGTGCTCAATCTCCTGCAAGACCTGCAGGATGCAGTTCGGGCTGAGCTACATCCTGATCAGCCACGATCTCGCGGTGGTGGATTATCTCTGCGACGAGATCGCGGTGATGTATCTCGGCCGGATCGTCGAGCAGGGGAGCCCTGAGGATCTGTTCGCGCATTGCGCCCATCCCTCACGCGGGCGCTGCTCGAGGCCGTGCCGCGCGCCCGCGCCGGCGGAGTACGCCGCCGCCGCGGCGCCCAGTCGATCGCTTCGCAGTCGACCGGCGCGACCGGATGCGCCTACGCATCGCGCTGTCCACTGGCCGACCAGCATTGCCGCGACACCGCGCCGGCGCTGCGCAACGTCGGCACCGCGCACCTTGCCGCATGCCACCACGCCGAGGCGCGTGATGGCGCTGCCAGAGGTCGCGGCGGAGGGTTAGCCTTTTACACGGTACTGCACTAGATTGTCTGGGATATTTCGGGAACAAACATGCTGAAGAAACTGACCATTGTCGCGGTGGCCGCCGCGTTCGCCGCAATGCCGCTGCCGAGCCTCGCGCAGGGCAAGAAGGACAGCGTCGTCATGGGCATGACGCTGGAGCCGCCGGGTCTCGATCCCACCAACGCAGCCGCTGCGGCGATTGCCGAGGTCACGCTCTATAACCTCTATGAGACGTTGACCAAGATCAACGAGGACGGTTCGGTATCGCCGTTGCTGGCCGAGAGCTGGCAGGCGTCGGCCGACCTGAAGACCTATACGTTCAAGCTCCGCAAGGGCGTCAAATTCCACAATGGCGAGCCGTTCGATCCTGCGGCGGTAAAGTTCTCCTTACGAACGCAACGCGGTGCCGACCAGCACCAACAAGGACAAGAGCCTGTACCAGGCCTTTGATCGGTCACCGCACCCGATGCGGAAACGATCGTGGTCGCGGTGAAATATTCCGAACCGAACCTGCCGTTCCTGCTGGTCAGGCGGGCGGCCTCGATCGTCGAGCCGAAGAGCGCGCCGACCAATGCGACGCAACCGGTGGGCACCGGACCCTATATGCGCTCGGCGCCTGGGCCAAGGGATCGTCGATCACCCTGACCAAATGGCCGGATTATCGCAACGCCGCCGCGATCAAGCTTTCCAAGGTGACCATCCGCTTCATCGGCGATCCCGCAGCGCAGGTCGCGGCGCTGCTGTCGGGCGACGTCGACGCGTTTCCGCGCGCCGCAGTGGCGCGCAGCGTGGCGCAGTTCGAGCGCCGATCCGCGCTTCAGTGTCCTGATCGGCGGCTCCAGGGCCGAAGACCATCGTCGGCATCAACGAACGGAAGAAGCCGCTCGACGATGTGCGGGTTCGCCGCGCCATCCTTGCCGCCATCGATCGCAAGGCGATGATCGAAGGCGCTGTCGATGGCTTCGGCACGCCGATCGGCAGCTTCTATACGCCGGGATCGCTGGGCTATGTCGACACCACCGGCATCAATCCCTACGACCCGGAAAAGGCCAAGAAGCTGCTCGCGGAAGCCGGCGTGACGACGCCGCTTGAGCTCAGCCTCAGCTGCCGCCGCCGCCTTACGCGCGGCAGGGCGGCGAAGTCCTCGCAGCCCAGCTCGCCAAGGTCGGCATCATCGCCAAGATCGAGAACGTCGAATGGGCGCAGTGGCTATCGCAGGTGTTTGCCGGTAACGGTCCGCACAATTTCGATCTCACCATCGTCTCGCATGTCGAGCCGTTCGATCTCGTGAAGATAACCGAGGCCGACTACTATCTCGGCTATAACAACGAAGCCTTCAACGCGCTCTACAAGCAGATCACGGCAACGCCGGCCGAGGCCGAGCGCGCCAAACTACTCGGCGACGCGCAGCGAATGCTGGCGACCGACGCGGTGGCCGGCTTCCTGTTCCAGCCGCAATGGATCACCATTGCGAGCAAGAAGCTGAAAGGCGTGTGGAAGGAAGTCCCGCAATTCGAGAACGACTTCTCCGCCTGGTCCTGGGATTAACCGCCTGGGATTAGCTGGCGGGCACGACGAGCCCGTCGCTGCTTTGGCCTCGATCGCACGGCTGATGCCGTGCGGCTGAACCGTGGCACTGTATGAGATCAGCTGGTCGGTGTCGTCGTGTCGCGGGCGACGGCGCTGGATCGCGCAGTGCGCAGCCGCACCGTTGCACCATCGTCGCTGATCATCCCGACGGAACATGCGAGCAGGTACTGGATCGTGGCCTGCTCCCGCGCTTGTCGATCGGCACTTTGCAATTGTCGATCCGCTGCTCGTCCATCCACTTCCTGCCCATGCGTTCTTTTCCAGTCAGTGACGGCCCGTTGGCGGGCACAGCGGTCTCGGCATTTGGCGCGGGTTGGTCAGGCTGCCTGTTCTGCGCAAAGGCACCCGACGCAAGGCACATCGCGAAAAGAAAACTGATCAACCTTCGGTGAATCGGTTCCATAGGCTGTCCTCATCAAAAAGCTCGTGCGTCAGATTAAACATGTCGAGATCTCGCGTAGCCACCCGGAACCTGCAGACAACGTGTCGGTTAGCCTCTCATCACGTCGTGGGCGCTTCACGAGAACAGGAGAGACAGCATGACAAGGATTGCTGAGACGTGAAGCTGAGGCGGTGTCGGATTGTCGGCGCTTCGGCGAGCGCGTCTCCGACACCTGCCGGAAGTCTCCGTCTGTGACGGACGGCTGCGGGAGGCAACGCCGAATTCGCGAACCGTGACCGACGCGACGCGTGCGTCGATCCGTCGCTTTGTTCGCTCGCCTTGTCCAAGAGCGAAGTGGCTTTGCCCGAGAGGAAGTTTCCGGTGTCAGATGCGTCGGTATGCCGTCAACATCGGATGTTCCGTCCTTGCGCTATGTTCGAGGTCAACCTAGTTTTGATGGCGGCACGAACGTCGTGCCAGCACTGCTTGGGAGAACCCTGATGAGTTGGAAAACTCCGAAGATCGTGGAAGTGCCGGTGGGCATGGAAATCAACATGTACGCCTGCGCGGCGCGTCAATAGACGCGTCGAAACGGTTCTGCCCGGCTCCGGCAACGGCTCGTTGCTGCGGGTCGAGGCAAGCTGTACGATCCCCAGAAAATTCTCCTCTCCCTGCAGCAAGAGCAAGGCGTGGATCCTGCCAAAGGGGACAGGAATAGACGGCCGCCGGAAGGCGATCCGGTCCAGTTCCTCTTTGTCGAACCTGCATTCAACAGCGCTCCCATGGCTCGCCGATGGTCCCAGCATCATGCTAGGGTACGTTCTCGGCCGACTCCGCCGGACTTGCCGGTTCAACCCCGTGACCCGCTGAATGCGAATGCCTGCGCGTGCAAAGACTTTCCGGGCGGCGGTCGTGTCTCTTGCTGCGCTGCTGCCGGCCTGCGTCCATGCCGAGGGCATCGATACCGAGCATCTGTTCGGCTTCATGATCGGCACCGATGTCGGCAATGTCGGCGAGCGGGAGCTTCAAAGCGAGACGACCGGACGCTTCGGCAAGAACGGCGGCACTTATCGGGCCGTCGGCCAGGAGTTCGAACTGGAATTTGTGCCGGCCCGGAATTTTCGAGTCGAGATCGGAAGCACGTTTGCGTCGCACCTGATCAGCGTGGCGTGCCGGGCCTTGACGACCAGCGCCGGCTATCGTGGCAGGGCGGGTCGGTCGATTTGCGCTACCGCTTTCTCGATCGGGAAACGGCGCTATTCGGGCTTACTTTCGCGACAGAAGCGCACGCGCATCGGGTCGATGAGACAACGGCTGACAGGGTCCGGAGTTTCGGAACGGAGTTCAGGCTGGCGTTCGACCGGGAGCTCGTGCCGAACCGCGTCATCGCGGCGTTCAACCTGATCTACGAGCCGGAGTGGACGCGCTTTGTCGGCAGTGGTGTGATGGAGCGGGAATCCACTGCAGGAGCGGCGCTTGGGCTAATGGCGCAGTTGCGTCCGGGTTTCCTGTTGGGCGGTGAAGCGCGTTACTTGCGGAAATATGAGGGGATCGGCCTGGAGGAACTTGCAGGGCAGGCGTTGTTTGTCGGTCCAACGGCATACTTCCAATTGTCGAAACGCTCGCGGCTGACCGCAAGCTGGAGCGTTCAGGCGTGGGGCGTCCGGCGGGAGTCAACTGCCAGCCTTGACCTCGTCAATTTCGAACGCCAGCAGGCCCGGCTGGTATTTGGCGTCAACTTTAGGGCTGCCGCGCGGCCGGGTTTCCGGCTTTTCACGGGGTAGTGAAACTTTAGGCCACCCGTTACCGTAGCTTTTTGCGTTATCTATTCGGGAGCAATTCAAGGGATATCAGGCATGACGCCAATAGATCTGATCGTGACCGTCTGTGCGGTGCTCTCGCCGGCCACCTGCGAGGAGACCCATCTGGTCTTTTCTTCAGACGTTTCGCTACGGCAATGCGTCATGGCTGCGCAGCCGTACATCGCGCAGTGGGTTGGCGAGCATCCGAAATGGACCGCGGTCAAATGGCGTTGCGAATATCCCGCGCAACAACCAGAAGGCCTCCGGCGACGCCGTTTGGTCCGCGGGCTGAATAGTCGTCCGGCAGTAGCGGCTACTTGTTGCAGTCTTTCAAATCCTTGTCCGCGATCGAAAACACGGCGTCGGCCTTGATCTCGATGCCGCGAACGAAGCAGTGTTTCGAGCCGCGATAGCCGACCTTGGCGTCGTAGCGTCCCGGCTCCACCCCGTGATGCGCAGGCGCTCGTCGTGATCGACTTCCTTGTCCTTGTCGTTCAGGGTCTGGTTGGGACCCCAGTCGCTCTTTCCTGGCCGGCGAAAGCTGAAACTCCGAAATCGTCGCGGTGGTCAGATTCCACAATCGGATGCCTTTCCCTGCGCGGCCACCTCATTGGCGCTCGCTGACAACGAGTGCCGACCAAAGCCAGGGTCCATCGCATCGGGCAATCCTTCATCGCGGAATGTTCAGAGCCGTCATTGCTTTATCAGACGTTCCAGATTTTTTGCTTTATCGAAGTTTCTCGCCCGGTCGAGGCCGATTGGAGCGATCAACCTGGCTGAATCGAGATCGGCACCTGCGAAATCGGTATCGATGACGGTGACACCGGTCAAGTCGGCTCCCCGAGCTGGGCTCCCTTGAGAGAAGCGCCCGTGAGGTCGCCGCGCCTTCAGCGTGGCAAACTCAAGATCGACGCGAGACAGGTCGGCGCCGCGCGCGTTCAGCCCTTCCAGATTGGCGGATTTCAGGATTGCGCGCATCAGGCCCATCGATTGGTTGCGCATGTCGGCGCCCAAATTCGCGCCTTCGATCGAAGCTCCGACAAGACTGGCGCCAGTGAGATCGGCAGCGATGCGTGCGCCCGACAGGTCGGCGCCGTCGAGGCGGGCGCGAACCATCTGCGAGGCGAACAGGTTTGCGCCCTTCAGGCTTGCGCCGGTCAGGTCCGCCTCGAGCAGCCATGCCTGGTCGAGGATGGCACGGTCGAGTCTGGCGCCGGCGAGCTTTGTCTTGTTGAGCCGTGCCGCGCGGAAAATTGCGCCGGACAAATCGAGCGCGGAAAGGTCGAGGCCGGACAATCGTTTTCCGGTGAAATCGGCGGGTGCCAGGATGGTTGCCTCGGCCAATACGGCCTCGACCTGTCCGCGCGGTCATTTCGGCCGACACCATATCGGGCGACGACAGGTCGATGTGACGCATCATGTCCTGCGCCGTTGCCGTCATGGTCGCAAGAACAAGACCGAGCGCTGCTGTTCCGATCGAGCGTTTCATGGTCAACCTCGCCGATGACGTAACGTAGCACGCACCTCGAGCACTGCCTACGAGGCGTCTCGTGACGGCTTGCTCGTCGAATGGCTCAATTTTCTGCACCGCAACAGCCTGCGCGTTACCGTTCATGGTGCCTCTCATCTGCTCGCTAAATAGCCTCCTTTTCAGCGGCGCATTGATGGCATAGCTTCACGCGCTGTCAACGGGAGGAAGACGATGACGCTTGTCGGATCGATAGGACGGACGGTGGCCGCGCTGGCCGCGCTGGTGACGGTGGCGCACGCCGAAGACGTCAACGATTATCCGACATCGGCGCGCGTCGAATATGTTTTCGGCTGCCTGAAGGCGAATGGCGAGACGCGGCAGGCGATCGAGCAATGTTCGTGCTCGATCGACATTGTCGCCTCGCTCGTGCCCTATGCGCGCTATGTCACGGCCGAAACCGTGCTCAGCATGTCGCAGGTCCGGGAAATCTGGGCGGGCAGTTCCGCACATCGGAGCAGGCGACAAGCGCGCTCAACGAACTCAGGCGGGCCCAGGCCGAAGCGGAAGTGCGCTGCTTCTGAGGCGCTGCACGCAGGCCCGCGTCAAATCCCGGAATCGTCGATCTTCCATTCGCGCTGGTAGACGTGTCCCTCGGTATCCTTTGCCTCGGCGCGGAAATTTTTCGTGCCGTTCGACACGTAGGTGAACCTGATATTGGGATCTTCCGAAATTGAAATGCCGCCTTCCATCGTCAACACCAGGCTGTCGTCCTGCCAAAGCCGCAGTTCGTTGACGAAGAAGGCCGGCACATACAGTTGCGTGACCTGATCCATCTGCAGGCCGGAATTGTTGGGATGCCCGATCATGATCTGGGCCTCGCGCGCGCGCTGGCGGGGCCATCACCGGCTTTTGCGAACTGCCGGTAGCGCATCTGGCCGAGCCTGCCCTTTGGCTTCGTCGGCGTTCTTGGCGGCAGGCGCCGAACAGCCGCCGGACGCCTTCACATAGGTCTTGACCATGCTAAAGTTTGCCGTCGCTGAGTTCGGCCACCGCATGAACATCGGTGTAATTGTTGACGCGAACGCGGGTGGAGATCTCAGACACTTTGGCGTCCGGCCCGAGCTGGAATTTGGCCGCCATCGGCGCGGGGTTCTGGTCGATGACCAGCGTAATGCTCCGCACCTGCCTGATGTCGCCGGGCGACAGCTTCGTTCGCAAGGTCACCGGCACGATTGCGGCATCCTCGGCACGGGACGGCATTTCGATGCCGATCACGTCGCTGCCATCGTTCATCGGACGGTTGTTGAAGATGTCCTGAACCAGGCCGGGCCAGGGGTCAGGCGTTGCCGCGAGCGTCAGCGGCGCGCCGAACAGCAGCAAGCCAGCGACGGCGAACAGGCGGAAAAATATCCGGGCATGCACCACCTTCGTTGGGATGGAAGCAACGAACGCAATATAGGGCAATGCGCGCGCTATTCCCATTCAATTTCCGAAAATGCTGCGGTTGCGTTGCGGGTGTTGAAGTCGTCGAACAATTCCCACCGGGATCGCTCGGAGCCCGCTGCAGTGCGTGCCGCCGCGATCGGCTTGCCGCTTCGTGACGAGCCCGCGTACGTCTGAGGCCAGCGTTTGGAGATAGCGGCGCTCGTCGGCCAGGGCAGCCGGCCATCCGCTCACAGGACCGTGACCGGGAACCACGCGTTGCGCGGGGAGGGCGCCGAGCTCGTCGAGTGCGCCCAGCCAGCCACGGATGCTGCCGTCCAGCACGGGCGTGTGGACC
>ERZ1370068.1813-contig-11757_pt1 | contig 13500 bp, 15 predicted proteins | sample MGYA00561227_ERZ1370068 | MGnify/ENA primary metagenome ERZ1370068 (study PRJEB38410, sample SAMEA6850437) | metagenome | study: Metagenomic assessment of the ecological functions of the soil: analysis of the soil microbiota associated with the...
TCGCATTTGCGCACAGCATTGCCGGTGCAACAAACCGCACCTCGGTATAAATACGGGTGCAAAGAAATATGACACGCAGTCCGCTGAGCAGCAACGGGACAACTTAACTCTGGAAAAAGAAAAAGCCCGGCCGAGGCCGGGCTTTTTTGACGAATATCTCTTTCGATCAGTTCATTTCGCAAGCTTGGCGATCTGATGCGTCAGGCGCGACACCTTCCGGCTCGCATTGTTCTTGTGAATGATGTTGCGCTGCGCTGCCTGCATCAGTTCCGGTTCCGCGCGCGCCATCGCCTTCAGCGCCGCATCGCGGTCGCCGCTCTTGATCGCTTCTTCGACGGTGCGAACCGCGCCGCGCATCTGGGTGCGGCGCGACTTGTTGATGATGGTGCGGCGGGCAATCTTGCGGGTCGCCTTCTTGGCGGAAGTGGTATTGGCCATGTTCTCAAATATCCTTCGGCGGTGATCGCTCGCGGTGGTCGGGCTTGAGCGCGCCGGCCGTTCAAATCGCGTGATCGACGCTGGTGTGTTTTCAGGTGTTCTTGAGGATGCCATGCTCGGGAGCCAAAATGCTCCGCAGCGACGGCGCCGCTCAAAGAACAGCGGCGGCGGGATTGCGCCCGCCGCCATTGGCGGTCTTATAGAGGGCGCGTCCTGCAGCGTCAACGCTTTCCGGACCCTCCGGAAGCGGCGGGATCGGGCCGGAAACGGCCGATAAGGTGCTGATGAGGTTGAATTTCCGGATGCGCCCCGTTATTGGCTGGCGGCGCTCTCGGGCGCGACAGATATAAGGTGACGCATGATCCGCGGTTTCTTCCGGCTTATCGGCCTGCTGCTGCTGGCCGGCGGATTCATCTTCATGGTCTATGACGGCGCGCGCTTGGTCGCCGACCAGACCCTGCGTTTCACCCGGTTTGGCCAGTTCTGGAACGACATCCATCAATCCAGCCAGCAGGCGTTCCGGACCTGGGTGGAGGGCACTGCGCCCTGGCTCTGGAACAGCGTCGTCAAGGTCATGCTCGACCAGCCGGTTTTCGCCGTGCTCGGCGTGCTCGGTATTCTGCTGATGCTCCTGTTCCGGCCCCGCAAGCCGCTGATCGGCTATTCCCGGGACTGAGCGAGGCCGGATCAGCCAGGTCTGTGTTCACGGGCTGGCGTAACAGGGCTGCCGGCAACCGGCGTAAGGACATATATGGACAGACACCGGCCGACGCGCTTGCCGCGTCAGCCGGTGTCCCGCTTGATGGAGGTACTCCATGTTGTTCATGCGCAAGACCACCGCATTGCCGAGCGCAGCCGAAGCGCTGCCGGGCCGCGCCACGCCGATCCCGACCGCCACCAGCCATTTCGTCAACGGCCGTCAGCTGCAGCCGCCCTATCCCGCAGGTCTCGAGCAGGCGGTGTTCGGGCTTGGCTGCTTCTGGGGCGCCGAGCGCAAGTTCTGGCAGCTCGGCGACGGCATCTACGCCACCGCGGTGGGCTACGCCGGCGGCCACACGCCGAACCCGACCTACGAGGAGGTGTGCTCGGGCCGCACCGGCCACACCGAAGTGGTGCTGGTGGTGTTCGATCCGAAGAAGATCTCCTACGAGCAGCTGCTGAAGACGTTCTGGGAAAACCACAACCCGACGCAGGGCATGCGCCAGGGCAACGACGTCGGCACGCAGTATCGCTCGGCGATCTACACGTTCGGCGACGCGCAGCGCAAAGCCGCCGACGCGTCGAAAGCGACCTATCAGAAGGCGCTGGCGGCAAAGGGCCTCGGCGCCATCACCACCGAGATCGCGCCGCGCCGGCGATTCTATTTCGCCGAGGACTATCACCAGCAATATCTGGCCAAGAATCCGGCCGGCTATTGCGGACTGGGCGGCACCGGCGTGTCGTGCCCGATCGGCGTCGGCGTGACCGCCTGATTGCCTGCTTTTCTGGCGAGCGAGAGGCTTCTCTCTCCCGCACTGCACTCAAAACCGCTTTGTTAACCATAACCGGTGCAAGACTAGGACTGTCTCGCTTCTGAGGGATGGCTCCGGTGCGGGTTGCGCGCGCGTTTCGACTGCCGATCACTGCCGATCATGACCGCGCTCGCCCTGTCGGGCTGCATGCGCACGGCCGGGCCTGTCGCGGTCGCGCAAAGCGATCTGATCTCGATGACCATGGCCGTACGGCCAGCCCTGTCGCTGGATTCCAGCCTGGCCTATCGTCGCTCGGCGTTTCCGATCCGCGGCGGTACGCGCCGGCCCCGTCATGGTCGCAGATTCAGCGGCGGCGGCGCGATCGCCGCGCTTCGCTCAGCCTTTGCCGCGGACCACGCGCCGCCTACGCACGCCTGTCGCCCGCCCGTGGCCTATGTCGGCGCCGGTCGCCAGTGCGCTACGACGCGTCCTATCATCTCGATGCCGGCGACAAGCTGCGCGTCGTGGTCTACGGCCAGGAAGGCCTCACCAATACCTACGCGATCGATGCCGGCGGCTCGATCACCATGCCGCTGATCGGCTCGGTGCCGGCGCGCGGCCGCACGCCGGCCGGCCTCGCCGCCGAGATCGCCGCCAAGCTGCGCGACGGCTTCATCCGCGAACCGTCGGTCGCGGTCGAGATCGAAGCCTACCGGCCGTTCTTCATCCTCGGCGAAGTCGCCGCGCCCGGGCAATATCCCTACGTGCCCAACATGACGCGTCGAGAGCGCGGTCGCCATCGCCGGCGGCTTCTCGCCGCGCGCCGCGCGCGACCGCGTGACGGTCACCCATACCGATGCTTCCGGGACTCGGCGCGCTATCGTGGTGCCGCTCGGCACCTCGCTCAGCCCCGGCGATACCGTGCTGGTCGGCGAACGCTGGTTCTGACCACTCCGGAACGACGCTATCGGCGTCACTTCAGATGCTTGGCAAAAAGTCGAGGCTGCGCGGCCAGGCGATATCGGCGCTGGTCTTGTCGTAGCTCGCCCGTTCGTCGCAGTGAAAGCCATGCTGCGCGCCGGGATAGACGTAGACCTCGACCTCGGGCCGCTTGGCCTTGATGGTCTCGACATCGGTCAGCGGAATGCCCGCATCCTTTTCGCCGAAATGCAGCTGCGTCGGCACCTTCGGCTTGTCGTCGGCGAAGCGGACGATGGCGCCGCCGTAATAGCCGACCGCGGCCGACAGGCCCGACAGTTTGGTCGCGCGCCGCATAGGCGACGCTGCCGCCGAGGCAGAAGCCGATGATGCCGACCGGGCCGACATCCTTGACCGCGTCGATCGCGGCCTGGGTGTCGCGCAGCATCGCCGCCCAGTCGGGATTGGCGACGAATTTGCGCGCATTCGCGATCTCATCCGGCGAATAGCCGCACTGGAAATTGCGGCTCGATGCGGTCGAAGATCGACGGCGCGATGGCGACATAGCCTTCGTCCGCGAGGCGATCGCAGACCGCGCGGATGTGGTGATTGACGCCAAAGATCTCCTGGATCACCACGATGGCCGCCTTTGGCGCGCCTGCGGGGTCGGCGCGATAGCCGCCCAGTTGAAAACCGTCCGAAGCCGTCAGCTTGATATCTTGTCCCACGGGTCATCCATTTGCGTTGAGGGTTGCACGAAGTTGTTGCAGTGACGTTGAAGGCGCGCGCTACTATTGCCACATCCAGTTATGGCCCCAGTCGCCCTTCCAGCCGGCCAGCCGGCCGTTGCGGAATTGCAGATAGAGCCGGTGCCTTGTGCAGGAACAATCCGCTGCCGCCGATGTTGCGGAAGGCGAGGAAGATTTCGTCGCCCGGACGGCCGCTGACATAGTTGAGCGGCGTGCCGAGCGCGCGCGCGGCATCTTCCGCGTCCATGCCGAAGACCAGCGGCGTGTTGTTCGACAGCGTCGCGGTGAAGGGCGGCGGGTAGGGGCCGCCGATCGGCGGCAGACGCTTGCGCATCGGCCGGCAGCTGATGCGCCGCCGACAGCGATCATCGAAGTGCTGCAGCGAGCAGCGTTCTTCATGATGCGGCCTTCCGAGCTGTGCCTGGCGTCGAGGCCGTCGAGGAACGGCAGCACCGCGTCGATGAAGCGCCTGCGGCTGGTCGATGTTGACGGCGTGGCCGGCGGCCGGGATCACCACCTTCTGCGCGCCGGGAATCTTCGCCGCCATGTAGTCGGAGGCGGCGAGGAACGGCGTGTCATCGGCGCCGACCACGACCAGCGACGGCACCTTGATGTCGGGCAGGCGTTCGATCACGCGGGCGTCGCGCTGGGTCAGCATGCCGCGCGCGGCGCGCGCCAGTCCCGACGCATCGCGATGGGTGACGCTGGAGCGTTCGCGGCTGGCGGATTTCAGAACCGTCAAGGCCCTCGCGCTCGAAGCGGTCGCCGGTGTCGTGGGCGCGCTTGTTCCAGGCCTCGCGCGGCGTCGTCCTTCTTGAAGCCCGGTCCGGTATCGATGATCAGGAGCGCGCGCACCCGTTCCGGATGGCTGCGATAGAACGCCAGCGACATGTAGCCGCCGAGCGAAAGCCCGCCGACGATCGCGCTCGTCGGCGCCGACCTCGTCGAGCAGCGCGGCCATGTCGGCGACCGTCAGCGCTTCGCTGTAGGCTGCGGGATCGTCGGGATAATCGGACTGGCCGTGGCCGCGCATGTCCCACAACACGAGCTTGTGATGTTTCGACAGCGCCTCGATCTGGCCCTGCCACATCGCCGAGGTCGATGAATAGCCGTGGGTCAGGAGCAGCGGTGGGCCGCTGCCATGAACCTCGTAATAGATGTCGACCCCGTCACGATTGATCTTCGGCATCTCGATTCCAAGTAATTTCCAGTAATCTTATCGGGTAATTTTCGCTAATTCCGTCGCAGCCTAGCTTAGCGCGATCCGTCGGCGCGTTGGGAAATGCGGAAATGCAGGATGGCGCCCGCGCCGCGGCAACATTCGACGAGGCTGCACGACAAAGCTTGCCGCAGCGCACAACGGCGCAGTTCAGAATTTTATTCTCTTCGATCAATTCCAAATTGCATTGCCTCTAGATTGGAACGGTATCATTCTGCGCGCCAACTGGCATCGTACCCGGTGGGTGCCAGCCATACCCAAACAGTGAGTTGCCGCCGTAAGCGGCTTCATACACCGGAAGGGGAGAGGCAAATGCCTAATCTGAATATCAACGGACGGAATATGTCCGTCGAGGCGGCCAACGATACGCCGCTGCTCTGGGTCATCCGCGAGCAATTGCAGATGACCGGCACGAAATTCGGTTGCGGCGCCGGCCTGTGCGGCGCCTGCACGGTTCACGTCAACGGCGAAGCGGTGCGATCCTGCCAGACCTCGGTCAGCGACGCCGTCGGCAAGAAGATCACCACCATCGAAGGCCTCAGCGCCAAGGGCGATCATCCGCTGCAGAAGGCCTGGATCGCCGAGCAGGTTCCGCAATGCGGCTACTGCCAGTCCGGCCAGATCATGCAGGCGGCTTCGCTGCTCGCCAAGAATCCCAATCCGACCAAGGATGAAGTGGTCGCGCATATGGACGGCAATCTCTGCCGCTGCATGACCTATTCGCGCATTCAGAAGGCGATCATGCGCGCCGCCGCCGACATGCGCACCGCGTCCAACGCCGGCACCGAGCGGAGGCCCACATGAATACGCACGTGAAAACGCACGGACAGCGCAGTCCGCCGATCTCAGCCGCCGCTCGTTCCTCGGTCGGCACCGCCGCCGCCGGCCTCGCGCTCGGCTATTCCGCCGTTCCCGGCATGCTCGGCGCCGACCAGGCGCTCGCCGCCGCCAGCAATTTCGATCCCAGCGTCTGGTACTCGATCGCACCCGACGGGATCGTCACGGTGACCTGCGGCAAGGCCGACATGGGCCAGCACATCGCCTCGACCATGGCGCAGATCGTTTCCGAAGAGCTCGGCTCGAACTGGAAGGACATGCGGGTTCAGCTCGCCTCCAACGATCCGAAGTTCAACGACCCCGTGCTCGGGCGCGCAGATCACCGGCGGCAGCTGGTCGACGATGATGAACTTCGATGCGATGAGCCGCGCGGGCGCCGCCGGGCGCATGGCATTGACGGAAGCCGCAGCCGCGTCGATGGGCGTGCCGGCCGGCGAACTCGTGGTGCGCGACTCCGTGATCTCGCATCCGAAGTCGAAGAAGTCGATGAGCTTTGCCGACATCGTCAAGAGCGGCAAGATCACCAAGACCTTCACGCCGGACGAGCTCAAGGCGATCAAGCTCAAGACGCCCGATCAGTACACCATGATCGGCGTCTCGGTGCCGCAGCTCGACATTCCCTCGAAGACCAACGGCACGGCCAAATACGGCATCGACGTCATGCTGCCGGGCATGGTCTACGGCAAGGTCGGTCACGCCGCCGGTGCGCTACGGCGCCACGGTGAAATCGGTCGACGACAGCGCGGCGAAGAAGGTGCCGGGCTTCATCAAGGCCGTCACGCTCGACGACAAGACCGGAAGCACGACCGGCTGGGTGGTGGCGGTGGCCAACACCTATGCCAACGCCCGCAAGGCGGCGGACGCGCTGAAGATCACCTATGACGGTGGCCCGAACGCCAAGCTGTCGAGCGAGTCGCTGCTCAACGAGGCCAAGCGGCTGCAGGGGCTGCGACGATTCCGGGCAGTTCTTCGTCAAGGACGGCGATACGGCGGCGGCCTTCGGGACGGCGGCGAAGGTGCTGGAGGCGGAATACACCACCAGCATCAACATCCACGCGCCGCTGGAGCCGATGAACGCCACCGCGCGAGCTGCAAGGGCGATATCTGGCACATCTATTCCGGCAACCAGTTCGCGACGCGCTCCGGCGCGATCGCGGCGGGCGCGGCCGGGGTCGATCCCAAATTCGTCGTGATGCATCAGATGTGGCTGGGCGGCGGCTTCGGCCGGCGTCTCGACGCCGACATGATGGTGCCCGGCGGTGCAGGCGGCGAAGGCCGTCGGCAAGCCGGTCAAGGTCATCTACTCGCGCGAAAACGACATGACCATGGACTATCTCGCGTCCGCTGACCTTCCAGAAGGTCAAGGCGGGTCTCGACGCCGACGGCAAGCTGATCGCGCTCAATCACGACGTGGTCAGTGCGTGGCCGACCGCAGCGCTGGGGAATCCCCGATTTCCTGTCGCCCTCGGTCGACAAGAAGGGACCGCTGGACGCCTTCACCGTGAACGGTGCGGACTTCTTCTATTCCGTGCCCAATCACAACGTCCGCGCGATCAAGAACGAGATGGCGCACAACGCCACCCCGTCGGGTCAGTTGCGGTCGGTCGCGCCGGGCTGGACCTTCTGGGCGGTCGAAAGCATGATCGACGAACTCGCCCACGCCGCCGGCAAGGATCCCGCGCAGTACCGGATCGCGCTGCTGGACGGCAAGGGCAAGAACGACGGTGGTGCGCAGCGCCTGCGCAACACCCTGCTCGCGGCGATGGGCATGGCCGGCTACGGCACCAGCAAACTGCCGAAGGGCGAAGGCATGGGCGTCGCCTGCGTCTCGTCGCAGGAACGGGCGACCGCAAGCTGGACCGCCTGCGTGGCCCATGTTGCGGTGTCGCCGTCCGGCGAGGTCAAGGTCAAGAAACTGACCGTGGCCACCGACGTCGGCATGCAGGTGCATCCCGACAACATCCGCGCCCAGGTCGAGGGCGCGGCGCTGTGGGGCCTTTCGCTCGCCATGTATGAAAAGGCGACGCTGAAGGATGGCGGTATCGAGCAGACCAACTTCGATACCTACACGCCGCTGCGGATGAGCCAGACGCCGGAAGTCGCCGTCAACGTCATCGCCAACGGCGAGAAAGCCGACCGGCGTCGGCGAGCCGGCGGTGACGGTGATCGCGCCCGCGCTCGGCAACGCGATCTTCAACGCCTGCGGCGCCCGCGTCCGCTCGTTGCCGATCACGGCGGAAGCGGTGAAGGCGAACATGAAGGCGTAAGCCGCCGCAGCATCGCGAACAACAACGATCCGCCGGAGCAGTTTCTCCGGCGGATTTTCCATTCCTCTGCGGATCAATCGCCTTGCGCTGGTAAATGACGGCCGCCGTGCAGTGCATGCATGACCGGATCGCTAAAATTTTAGCGATCGCGCTAGAACGTTCGCGTTCACGATACCCTCTTAAGCCCGGGAGAACTCCTCTGTCCAGCTTGCAGTCGTCACCGCTAGCGCGTCTCGAGGGTTCCATGACAGCCGTTAGCCAACAAGACTCGACCAAGCGCCGGCTGCTGCTGGCGTCGGATCGAAGCGATCAAAGCAGCGAACTGGCCGGCATCCTGCAATCCGTCGGCGAGGTCGACACCATCGCGACGTCGGACATTCCCGACGACGCCGCGCGCGATCTCTCCGGCATCGTGGTCGACATCAATCTGCGCTCCGCCGAAAGCGTGCAGCTGGTGCGCAACAAGCTGCGCGCCGAGGCCTATCGCGAGATGCCGCGGCTGTTCGTGCTGGCGGACGCGCTGCATCACGGCTCGATGCAGGCCTGGGCGCTCGGCGCCACCGACACCATCGCGCGGCCGTTCGACGCGCAGGGCATCCTGCAGCGCATCCGTGCCGCGTTTCCGGACGACGAGTGCACTACAACGAGACCGATCGCGGCAAGGCTCTGAACCGCGGCGTCGAGGCGGCGCACGGCGTGATGGTCAAGATTTTCGAGAAGCTTCCGGCCGGCGTGCCGCTGAAATTCAGCGACATCGTCGCAGGCCGAAAACAAGATCCTCAAGGCCATCAAGCATTCCTCGTTGCGCGAATGGCTGACGACGGTCGGCTGCCATCACACCGACAGCCTATCGCCATTGCCTGTTCGTCACCGGCTTCGCGGTCGCGTTCGCGCCAGCATCTCGGCATGCGCGAGGACGACCAGCGCCGGCTCGCCCGCGCCGCGCTGCTGCACGATGTCGGCAAGGCGTTCGTTCCGGTCGCGATCCTCGACAAGCCCGACCGCGCTGACGCGTCGAGGAAATGGCACGAGATGCGCGCAGCATCCGCGCCGCGGCTGCTGATGCGCTTGTCGGCCCAGGGCGGCTTCCCGCCGGAAATGCTCGACGTGGTGCTGCACCACCATGAATTCCTCGACGGCACCGGCTATCCCGACGGCCTGAACGGCGAGCAGATCAGCGACATCGTCCGCCTGACCACGATCGTGGACATCTACGCGGCGCTGGTCGAGAAGCGCGCCTACCGCGCTGCAGTTCACCCACGCCAAGGCGTTCGCGATGATGGAAGAAGATGGGCGACAAGCTCGACCAGCATTTGCTGCAGGCGTTCCGCCCGATCGCTGGCGTTGACCGTCAGCGTGATCCCCGTCTCTGCCGAAGACGGTTCGCCGCGCAGCTGCTTCGCGGTCCGTGCTTCAGGCGGCCCTCCTCATACGACGAAATCTCGATCAGACTGCCATCGGGATCCCGGCAATAGACCGAACGCAGCGTGCCGCGGGCGCCCTGTTTGGCGACCGGGCCTTCCTCGATCGCCACGCCGTTGGCCTTCAGATGCGCGACCACCTGTTCCGGCGTGCTCGCGGTGAGGAAGCACAGATCGTCGCTGCCGGCGGTCTCATGGTCCGCCGTGAACCATTCGACCTTGTCGGCATCGCGCGGCCGCACATTGATCTTCTGGTTGCCGAACACCAGCGACGTCCGCGGCGTCTTGCCCGGGCCGGGATCGAACACCCTGATCTCCATGCCGAGGATCTTTCGGTACCATTCGGCGGAACGCGCCACGTCGGCGACATTGATCACGAGATGATCGAGCGCGTTAACCTTGACAGACATGCCTTATCCTTTCGTCGCGGTCGGCAGGCGCTTGTGTCGCACTGGCCGCATCGTGGCTTTGTTTGTTACAACGCGCGCCGTTGTCAATTCAACAGATGAACGGACCGGGCCTGCAGACCCGGCTCTCAGGGAGAATAATGCATGATTTCACGCCGCACCGCGATCTGTCTGATCGCAATCGGCCTTTCGGCAATCGCTTTCGATCGGCAGCGCCTGCGGCGCTGGATTATCCGACCCGGCCGGTGCGCTGGGTGGTCGGATATCCGCCGGCGGCGCCACCGACATCATCGCGCGGCTGATCGGGCAGCGGCTGTCGGAAAAGCTCGGCCAGCAATTCGTGATCGAGAACAAGCCCGGCGCCGGCAACAACATCGCCACCGAAGCGGTGGTCAATGCCGGAGCCGGACGGCTACACCGTGCTGCTGGTCAATCCGGCGAACTACATCAACGCCTCGCTCTACGCCAACCTGAAGTTCAATTTCGTCCGCGACATCGCGCCGGTCGCGGCGTTCAATCGCGTGCCGAACGTGATGACGGTCAGCAAGCGATGTGCCGGCGAAAACGGTCGCCGAGTTCATCGCCTATGTGAAGGCCAATCCGGGCAAGGTGAACATGGCGTCGTCCGGCAACGGCACCTCGGTGCATCTGTCCGGCGAGATGTTCATGGCGATGACGGGCACCAAGATGCAGCACGTGCCCTACCGCGGCGCGGCGCCCGCGATCACCGACATGCTCGGCGGCCAGGTGCAGGTGATCTTCGACAACATGCCCTCGATCATCCAGCATATCCGCGCCGGTGCGTTGCGCGCGCTGGCGGTGACCACGACTGACGAGCGCTCGTCGCAACTGCCCGACGTGCCGACGCGTCGCCGACACCGTTCCGGGCTATGAGGCGAGCGCGTTGTTCGGCATGGGCGCGCCGAAGAACACGCCGAAGGAAATCATCGCGAAGCTCAACGCAGGAGGTCAACGCGGTGCTGGCCGAACCCGACGATCAAGACGCGCCTGATCGAACTCGGCGGCGAGCCGCTGATCCAGCACGCCGGACGCAGTTCGGCGACGATGATCGTCGGCCGAAACCGAGAAGTGGAAGAAGGTGGTCGAAGGCCGCCGGTGTCGCACGTCGAAGTAGGTCGTGACGGCGCGCGGAACCATTCTGGTCAGCAAGGCGATGGCGTTTGAACCGTCGAGGCGACGCGAGCTGCACGCAATGCGACGACGGAGGCGCAGATTCATGCGCAACGCGATGTTAGCACATGTTGGCCTTGACGGCGGCCGGTGCCGCCACGATGGCCAGCTCCGCGCCCTGCCGCCGCCGGTACGATTATCCCTATTGCGTCCAGGGCAGGGAGTCGGCGTTCCCGGCGACTGCTCTTATCAGATCTTATAGCAATGCATGGCGTCGCGCATCCGGGCGATGGCCTCTATTGCAACGTCAATCCGCGCGTCGCGTTTGCCGCGCGGCAGACGGAGCCGCTGCACGCGGACACTACTGGCTGTCGCAGCAACAGCATCCGCGGCTGCCGACGGAATTCTGCATCGCTCAGGCAGCATGCAGCGTATCCGTCCCGCTGCCGGACGGCCCGCTACCGCTCACTAATTTGACGACGGGATCGTCGGCGCGGCTTGACTCTGCTTCGGTTTGCGTCTATACTAAACCATATGGTTAAGTATCAAGAAGCCAGCGCTGGACCGCACCTTTGCGGCGCTCGCCGATCCGACCCGGCGCGCGCTGCTGGCGCGGCTCGGCGACGGCAAGACGAGCCTTTCGGTCAGCGAACTGGCGCAGCCATTTGCGATGTCGCTGCCCGCGATCATGAAGCATCTCGACGTGCTGTCGGACGCCGGCCTGATCGCGCGCGAGAAGACCGGCCGCACCGTGGCGTGCCGGTTGACCGCGCAAGCCGATGGAGCAGGCGATGGACTGGCTCGAACCGCTACCAGCGCTTCTGGTCCGACAATCTCGACCGTCTTGCCGCTTTTGTGGAGGAAGACCAATGGCAGCCAATCAAGCGCTGCCGGCGACGCCGGTCTCGCCGCGCAGACCAAGCCTCACCATCAAGCGCCGTCTCAATGCGCGCGCCGGCGAAAAGTCTACGCCGCGTGGACCGACCCGGAAAAATAATCGCGATGGTTCGGGCGCCGTCGAACGTCAAGCCCGGCTCGTTGCAGGCGGAGATCGATGTCCGCGGTCGGCGGCCGCTACCGCATCAGCTTCGATGCCGATCGACGGCGAGTATTTCGAGGTCGGCGGCGTCTATCGCGAGAGTGGTGCCGAACGAGCAGCTGGTGTTCAGCTGGGCCTGGCATTCGACGCCGGAGCGCGAATCGCTGGTGACGATCTCGCTGAAGCCGGATGGCGCCGGCACGCTGCTCACGCTGCATCACGAGCAGTTCTTCGACGAGGCCGCGCGCGACGGCCACGAGCGAGATGGCTGGAGCGAACTGCTCGACCAAGCTCGAAAGACTCGTCGCCTGAAACCCATCAGCAGAGGAGCCGCCCATGCAGCCGCACAAGATCGTCTCGCGCGAGGAATGGATCGCCGCGCGCAAAGCCCATCTGGCGCATGAGAAGGAATTCACCCAGCGCCCGCGACCGGCTCGAGCGAGGAGCGCCGCGCGCTGCCCTGGGTCAAGGTCGACAAGGACTATGCGTTCGACGGACCGAACGGCAAGGTAGACGCTGGCCGACCTGTTCAGCAGGCCGCAGCCAGCTCGTGGTGCAGCATTTCATGTTCGCGCCCGGACTGGAACGAGGGCTGCAAGAGCTGCTCGTTCTGGGCCGACGGCTTCGAGCGCATGATCCCGCATCTCGCCGCGCGCGACACCACGCTGGTGGCGATCTCGCGCGCGCCGCTGCGAAAAGCTCGACGCGTTCAAGGCAGCGGATGGGCTGGACCTTCGACTGGCTGTCGTCGGCGGACGGCGATTTCAACTACGATTACGCGGTGTCGTTCACGCCGGAACGAAGATCAAGTCAGGCGACAAGGTCTACAATTTCGGCACCTCCGGCTTCGGCATCGAGGATGCGCCCGGCATCAGCGTGTTCTACCGCGACGAGGCCGGCAACATCTTCCACACCTATTCGTGCTTCGCGCGCGGCCTCGACATGATGAACGCCGCCTATCACTATCTCGATCTGACGCCGCTCGGACGCCACGAGGAGGGCCTGCCCTATCCGATGGACTGGGTGCGGCTACGCGACCAGTACACACTGGCGCCGGTTCGAGCATCCTGCTGCCATTCGTAAGTTAAAGCGTCATTGCGAGCGCAGGCGAGAAGCAATCCATACCCAACGAAGTCAAAAACGCCAACGAGGACGCAAAACAGAGTCGAACGGTTGCTATACGCCGCCAGGCTGCAGCGAAGCAATATACGTAACCGCCGCGGCTCACGAACAATACCCGTGCCCGGTCGGATTCGATTTGTCCCAGTTGAGCTTGTGGTTTGGGACTTCGATTACGGTTCCGATGTCGATATGCGGCCGAGCGGCGCGACTCGTCCGGCCGGTCGTCCGTGATCGTCGCGTATGTCTTTCCGTCTCTGACGTGAATCTCGTCGGCCCAATAGGCGTCCGACTCGCCGCAGCACGAAGCGTTGGGATTGTCCGGCTGCATCAACGGCGATACCATTCGCGAACCACGGTCTGTCGCTTCCCACTGTCCGAGGTCGCGTGCATTTGCAACGTCAAACACGCAACCGAACGCCAGACCGAGGAAAATGCGTTTCATTTCCGCACCCCTGAGTTTTCAGCCGCGATTTTCGAAGCAATGTTCGTGCCGCGAATCAG
>ERZ1370068.7709-contig-6610_pt1 | contig 13498 bp, 14 predicted proteins | sample MGYA00561227_ERZ1370068 | MGnify/ENA primary metagenome ERZ1370068 (study PRJEB38410, sample SAMEA6850437) | metagenome | study: Metagenomic assessment of the ecological functions of the soil: analysis of the soil microbiota associated with the...
GTACCGTGAGACGGTGCTCGGCGCGTTCAGGCCGTGGAGGACAACCTGGCCGCGCCCTCGCCTCCTCGCGGAGGGAGGCGAAGGTGCAGTGGACAGGGCGGTGGAGCTCAGCGCAAGCGGACCGTCGCCGCGATCACGAACCAGTACAAGGCGGGCACCGTCGACTACCTGAACAGTCGATCACGGCGCAGTAGACGACCGCCGCGCCTGGCCGACGAGCGGACCGCCATCGGGATTCGTCGGCAGCCGGATGACGAGTAGCGTGCCGCTGATCCTCGGCGCTTGGTGGCGGTGACAGCACCCGGCTGCCCGAGGCTCGGCCGTAAGGAGGAACGATCGCAAACTACCGTGCGACGCTACCCATTGCGCCTTTCCGGTCGCTTCGCTCAGGGATGCCTGTCCGAGACCGGCGTCCCGCCGCCAGCTGTCCGATCACGGACTGTCGAGCGCCCGCCGCCATGGGCGACAGCGTCAGAAAGCGATCGTGCAACAGGCCCGCTAACGGCATGGGGACGCGAAGCGTATTCGCCGCGGCCGCGGTGAGGTGATATCCTTCTCTCCCAATCGCGCGGCAAAAACCTCGGAGAGTCGAACTCTGCTCGGCGATCAGGGCGCCATAGGTCTTGGCAGACCGGCGCGGTGAAGAGCGTGCAGACGTGAGAAAACGAGATATCGACGCCGATCGACGCCCCCTTCGCGACGAGCCATCGCCTGCCGAGCGCCTCGATCGCGGAGTCGTTGATGAGGAAGTTGCCGCTGAGCTTGACGAGGTTCGCGGCCTTGGGGTTCCACCGACGAAAAAACGTCTTCTGCCCCATCGCCTCGAAGAGCGGCCGGCAGGCGTCGAGGACACTGGCGCTCCCGCAGCGACGATGAACAGCTTACCGCGGCGGCCGCCTGGGCCGCCCGAAGACCGGCGCGGCGGACGAACCGCTGACCGGCGCTCACGCCGCGCACCAGTCTTTCCTGACAATGCGACGCTGACCATCGAGAGGGATTGCGCCCTCACGCATGCCGCCGATCATGCCGTTCTCGGCGAACACGACGCCTCCACGGCACCGTCGTCTGCCAGCATCGTGATGACGGCATCGCCCCGGCAAGCATCGGTCACCCCGGCGGCCGCGTGCGCACCCTGCTCGACCAGCGCTTGCGCCTGCTGGGAGCACGCTTCGTAGACCGTGACTCGCTGGCCGGTTCGAGCAGGTTCGCCGCCATGCCGGCCCCATGTTTCCGAGTCCGATGAATCCCATTTTCAGCGGATCTCACCGGTGGTTGCGCCGCCCGGTCCGCCGCTGCCGTACAGTTGTGGCCGCACCGACTGGCTGCATCATTCGGGCCATTGAACCGTGTGAACACGTGTCTCAGCACCGGCGCGAGCTGGGTGCTGCCGATTGGTCGGCACGTGTCAGGCGAAAATTGGGGGCAGAACATCGCGGCGTGAGTGGTGTCTCGCTTCTCGCCGCACCGGATAATGTACGCTCGACCGTGGCGCTGCCACTCACCGCTGACGGTATCCTTTACCCAGGCCGAGATGTCGGCACGAACATCCGCCGTCTACCGCTGTCCCACCGCCCCGCCGCTTGGATTCGACGGCTTTGCTTCCGACAGACCCGACTCCTTCGGCACAGGAGCTGCGTCGGCTCGATCCATGCGTCGTGAAGCCACGAGGCGATCCGAGACGGCCGTAGGTTGAGATGTGGATCGTCCGCCTCGCCCTCCGCCGGCCGTACACCGTTCATCGTGATGGCGATGCTCGATCGCCATCGGCGGCGTGCTCACCATCGCCGGACGCCGATCGACATCTTCCCGAGATCAACATCCCGGTCATCTCGGTCATCTGGCAGTTCACCGGGCTCTCGCCGAACGAGGTGGAGGGCCGCATGGTCACCATCTCCGAGCGGGCGATGACCACGACGGTCAACAGCATCGAGCACATCGAGTCGCAGTCGCTCGCCGGCGTCGGGCTGATCCGCGTCTTCTTCCAGCCCGACGCGAGCATCGGGTCGGCCAACGCGGAGGTGACGGCCATCAACCAGACCGCTCCTGCGAACCATGCCGCCGGGGACGACGCCGCCGCTGATCATCCGCTACTCGGCGTCCAACGTCCCGATCCTCCAGCTGGCGCTCCAGTCGCCGACGCTGAGCGAGCAGCAGCTCTACGACTACGGCCTCAACTTCATCCGCACCCAGCTCGCGACGGTGCAGGGCGCGCAGGTGCCGCTCCCGTGGGGCGGCAAGGCGCGGTCGGTCATGGTCGACCTCGACCCGGACGCGCTCTACGCCAAGGGGCTCTCGGCCTTCGACGTCTCCGTACGGCGCTCGGCGAGCCAGAACGTCATCCTGCCGGCGGGCACCGCGAAGATCGGACCCGATCGAGTACAACATCCGCACCAACTCCTCGCCCGACGTCCTCGAGACGCTGAACGACCTCCCGGTGAAGCAGGTCGGCGGCGCCACGGTGTACATGCGCGACGTCGCCCAGGTGCGCGACGGCTTCGCCGTCGCAGACGAACATGGTCCACGTCGACGGCCGGCTCTCGGCGCTGCTCGCGGTGCTGAAGACGCCCACCGCCTCGACGCTCGACATCGTGCAGCGCGTGAAGGACGCCCTGCCCCGCATCCAGGCGACGCTTCCCCGGAGCTCCAGGTCAAGCCGCTCTTCGACCAGTCGGTGTTCGTGCGGGCGTCGCTGCAGGGCGTCCTCCGCGAGGCGGTCATCGCCGCCGCGCTCACCGGGCTCATGATCCTCCTCTTCCTCGGCTCGTGGCGCTCGACGCTCGTGATCGTGGTGTCGATCCCGCTCGCCATCCTGGTCTCGGTGATCACGCTGTCGCTCTTCGGCGAGACGCTCAACGTGATGACGCTCGGCGGGCTGCGCGCTCGCGGTCGGCATCCTGGTCGACGACGCGACCGGTCGAGATCGAGAACACGAACCGCAACCTCGCGATGGGGAAGCCGGTGATCCGGGCGATCCTCGACGGCGCCCAGCAGATCGCGACGCCGGCCTTCGTCGCGACGCTCTGCATCTGCATCGTGTTCGTCCCGGTCGTGTTCATCACCGGCGTCGCGAAGTACCTCTTCACGCCGCTCGCCGAGGCCGTCGTCTTCGCGATGCTCGCGAGCTACCTGCTCTCGCGCACCGTCGTGCCGACCATGGTGCGCTACCTGCTCCCGCCGAGGCGCACCTGCACGCCCCGGGCGCCGAGCACACCGTCACCGATGCGGGCGCATCTGGGCCGTGCACCAGGCGTTCAACCGCCGCTTCGAGCGCTTGCGGGACGGGTACGGCGCGCTGCTCGCGTGGGCGCTCGGGCACCGGCGCATCGTGGCCGGTGTCTTCGCGGGCTTCGTGACGCTCTCCCTCGGGCTCTTCTGGCTGATCGGCATGGACTTCTTCCCGACGGTCGACGCGGGGCAGCTCCGCCTGCACGTCCGCGCCCCGGACGGCACGCGCCTCGAGGAGACCGCGCGCCGCTTCGCCGACGTCGAGGACGTGATCCGCCAGACGATCCCGGCCGACGAGATCGACACCGTGCTCGACAACATCGGCCTGCCCGCCGGGGGCATCAACCTGGCCTTCAGCGACGCGTCGCTCGTGACGTCTGCCGACGGCGAGATCCTGATCGCGCCTGAAGCCGAAGCACGGGTCGACCACCGCCTACGCCGAGAAGCTGCGGACCATCCTCCGCGCACGGTTTCCGGATCTGATCTTCTTCTTCCAGCCCGCCGACATCGTGTCGCAGATCCTGAACTTCGGGCTCGCGGCACCCATCGACGTCCAGATCGTCGGGCGGGACCCGAGCAACGTCGCGATCGCGGAGGACCTCGTGCGACGGATCGCGGCGATTCCCGGGGCGGTCGATGTCCGCTTGCAGCAGGTGCTGCGCTACCCGGAGTTCGACGTCGACGTCGACCGCTGGATGGCTGCGCCAGGTGGGGTTCACGGCGTCGAACGTCGCGCAGAGCCTCCTCGTGTCGCTTTCGGGAACGGCGCAGGCGCAGCCGAACTACTGGCTCAACGCGCAGACCGGGGTGAACTACCAAGTCATCGCGCAGACGCCGCAGTACCGGATCGACTCGGTCGACGCGCTCGGCAACACCCCGATCGCGCTGCCCAATCAGCCGCGGCCACAGCTCCTCACCAACCTCGCATCGGTTCGCCGGAACGTCGCGCCCGGCGTGATCAGCCACTACAACGTCCAGCCGGTGCTCGACGTGCTCGCGGCCTCCGATCGGGCCGACCTCTGGTCGGTCTCGAGCGCCGTCGAGCGCATCGTCGACGAGGTCCGGCCGACGCTGCCCCGGGGCACGTTCATCACCATCCGCGGCCAGGCCGAGACGATGCGGTCGAGCTTCACGGCGCTCGCCGGCGGAATGGTGCTGGCGGTGGTGCTCGTCTACCTGCTCATGGCGGTCAACTTCCAGTCGTGGCTCGATCCGCTCATCATCCTGATGGCGCTGCCGGGCGCGATGGCGGGCGTGCTCTGGATGCTCTTCGTCACGCAGACGAACATCTCGATCCCGGCGCTGATGGGGGCGATCATGTGCATCGGGGTCGCCACCAGCAACTCCATCCTGGTCGTCCAGTTCGCGAACGAGGAGCGTGAGGAAAAGAAGCTCGACGCCCACGACGCCGCGCTCGCCGCCGGGACGACGCGCCTCCGCCCGGTGATCATGACCGCGCTGGCGATGATCCTCGGCATGCTCCCGATGTCGCTCGGGCTCGGCGAGGGCGGCGAGCAGAACGCTCCTCTCGGCCGCGTCGTCATCGGGGGTCTCACGTTCGCGACCTTCGCCACGCTCGTGTTCGTGCCCGTCGTCTACAGCGTGCTTCGCCGCAAGCAGGCGGTGACCGAGGTGCCAGACGGAGCTCCGGATGGCGCGGCAGGATCCGATGCGCCCCGAGCACCGCCGCCATGCCCGCTCTCGACACGCGCCGCCTCCGCCGCATCCTGCTCGCCGCTGGAGCGGTCTTCGCCGTCCTCTTCGTCGTGGGCGTCGTGCCGCGCCTCGTGCTGCGCCACCGGCTGCAGACGGACGCGGACGCCGTGCGCACCGGGCTTCCGCTGGTCTCCACCGCGAACCCGCGCGCGCGCGCCCGCGGTGCTCGACATCCCGCTGCCCGGGAGCATGGAGGCGATCCTCCGAGACGGGCATCTGGGCGCGCACCAACGGCTACCTCCAGGCGCGCTACGTCGACATCGGCGACCGCGTCAACAAGGGACAGCTGCTCGCCGACATCGACACCCCGGAGGTCGACCAGCAGCTGATGCAGGCGATCGCGACGATGAACCAGGACAAGGCGAACGTCGCGAAGTTCGAAGCGACCTCGCCCTGGCGCGGACGACGCACCAGCGCTACGTCGTCGCCGGACCGGGGACGGTGTCGAAGCAGCAGATCGACGAGCGGACCTCCGCCGTGACGGATGCCGAGAAGGTCGTCGACGCGCGGGCGGGCCACCGGTGAACGCCGACGAAGCGAACGTGCATCGCCTGCTCGAGCTGCAGAGCTTCCAGAAGGTGTACGCGCCCTTCGACGGCGTCATCACGGTACGCAACGTCGATCCCGGCTCGCTCATCACCGCGGGGTCGACCACCGGGACGACCGAGCTCTTCACCCTCGCGCAGGTCGACGTCCTGCGCATCTTCGTCTTCGTGCCGCAGTCGTACGCGCCCGACATCAAGGTGGGTCAGACCGCGGACGTGAGCGTCCGGGAGCTCCCGGCCGCGTCTTCCAGGGCACCGTGACCCGCACCGCCGGTGCGATCGACGCGACGTCGCGCACGCTGCTGACCGAGGTGCACGTGCCGAACCCGGACGGCCTGCTGCTCTCCGGGAGCTATGCCACGGTCAGGTTCAAGGTGCAGCGGCCCGACCCGCCGCTCGTCGTCCCGCAGAACGCCCTCCTGATCGACGCCAGCGGCGTGCGCGTGGCGCGTCGTCGACGCCGACGGCACGCTCCACTACCGGCCGGTCCAGATCGGCCGCGACTTCGGGAACGACGTGGAGGTGCTCTCCGGGGTCGATCACGACCGACGTGCTCGCCACGGGGCTGGCGGCGAACGTCGCGGACGGCAGCCGGGTCGAGGTGGCGAAGCCCGCCGACACGGCACCGGCGCGCCAGCGAAGCCATGACGAGCCGCGCGCGCCGGTCGCGGCCCTGGTGCTCCTCGTGCGCCGCCGGATGCATGGTCGGACCGAACTACCGCCGCCCGGACGTCGTCACGCCACCGTCCTGTGGGCGAGCTCGCGCCGACGGCGCGCCGGCGGCGGGCGCAGTGACGCCGTCGCGGACGGCATCCCGACGGCATGGTGGACCACCTTCGACGACCAGCTCCTGACGTCGCTCGTCACGCGGACCGTGCAGTCGAACCTCACCCTGCAGCAGGCCGAGGCCCGGGTGCGCGAGGCGCGCGCGCTCGCGCCGGATCTGCGGCGGCCGACCTCTGGCCGCAGGTCGAGGCGTCGGGGTCGTACACGCGCGAGCGAACGAGCAAGAACGGCCTCGAGCGCAGGAGGCGCGGGAAAGGTGTTCAATCTCTTCCAGGCGGGCTTCGACGCGAACTGGGAGGTGGACGTCTTCGGTGGGAACCGCCGCGCGGTGGAAGCCGCCGACGCGAGCGTCGAGGCGGCGGAGGACGACCGGAACGCGGTGCTGGTCTCGCTGATGGGCGAGGTGGGTCTCGAGTACGTCACCTACCGGAGCCTCCAGCAGCGGCATCGCGCTGGCGAACCAGAACCTCGCGGCGCAGCAGGGGACGCTCGACCTCACGCGGCGGCTCTTCAATGCGGGGCTCGCGCCGGAGCTGGACGTCCAACGCGCCGCGGCCCAGGTCGCCACCACCGCCTCGACGATCCCGCTCCTCGTGCAGCAGGCCGCGCAGGCGATGCACGCGCTGAGCGTCCTGATCGGGCAGCCGCCGATGACGCTCCAGGACGGAGCTCGCGGCCGTCGGGCCGATTCCGAAGCCGCCCGCGCAGGTGGCCGTCGGTCTCCCGTCCGAGCTCCTGCTCCGCCGGCCCGACGTCGCCCGCTCGGAACGGCAGCTCGCGGCGCAGACGGCCGAGATCGGCGTCGCCACCCGCGACCTCTTTCCGCGCTTCTTCATCACCGGGGTGGCCAGCCTCCAGAGCGTCCGCGCCTGCGACTTCTTCGACTGGCAGAGCCGGCTCCTCTCCATCGGCCCGAGCATCTCCTGGCAGATCTTCTCGGGCGGCCGGATCCGGGCCAACATCGCGCTCCAGACCGCGACGCAGCAGGAGCTCCTCGCGGCGTACGAGGCAGCCGTGCTGCAGGCGTTCCAGGACGTCGAGGACGCGCTCGTCGCCTTCTCGCACGAGCAGGCCACCCGGGCACAGCTCGAGGACGCCGTGCGCGCGAACGCAGCGCGCCGCCGACCTCGCGCGGCGGCGCGTACGGCCAGGGCCTCACCGACTTCCTCACCGTGCTCGTCGCGGAGCAATCGCGTCTTCACCTCGCAGGACACGCTCGCGCAGACCGAGCGCGACGTCGCGATCCAGCTGGTCGCGCTCTACAAGGCGGTCGGTGGTGGATGGGACGCCGCGGCGACACTCAGAGGTTGCCAGCCGCGGGCCATGATGAGTCCGGATGCTAGGGTGTCGATCCGAGCGAGCTCTGCCATGCTCTGAAATACGCACGTCGTCTCTGGCGGTCGTGATCGCGCTCGGGCTGTCCTGGCGCGATCGTTCGACGTCGAAGGCTCCGCCTTCCTGCTCGCCATCGCGGTGGCAGTCTGGCTGGCCGGGAGTGGGTTGGCGCGAACCAACCAACGCCTGCGGGACGAGATCGCCGAGCGAAGGAACGTCGAAAGCTGCGACGCAGCGAGGCCTACTCGCCGACGGGCAACTGCTGACCCACACCGGAAGCTGGCGGTTGCAGCTTCCCGATCTCAGCTTGCACGGTTCACGAGAATTCTACCGGCTCTCGGCTACGAATCAGAACGCCCGCCGATGTCCTTGTCCGGCGCGATCCGGGACATGCGTGCATCCCGACGATCGACCGAAGGTCGAACGGGCTCGAGCATGCGCTCCGCGACAAGGCCGACTTCGCGTTGGAGATGCGAGCCGTTTCGCGTGGACGGCTCGATCCTGAACGTCGAGGGTATCGCTCGCGCGGTCGTCGACGAGTCGCACGAGCTCGTCGAAGTGATCGGTCACGATGATGGACTTGACGCAGCGAAAGGCCGCCGAGGACGAGATCCGGAAGCAGGCGAAGCTGGTCGACCTCGCTCGCGACGCCATCATCGTGCGCGATCGGGAGGACCGGGTGACCTCGTGGAATCGCGGCGCCGAGGAGACCTACGGCTGGCCGCGCCGCCGAAGCGCTGGGACGGTGACCCACGATCTCCTGCAGACGACGTTCCCGATCGCACGCCAGACGATCGAGGCGTTCATGCGCGACCATGGGAAATGGGAAGGCGAGCTCGTCGCACGTGAGGCGCGACGGGGACCACGGTCATCGTGGCCAGTCGCTGGTCGCGCTGCAACGCGACGAGTCCGGCGCGCCGGTCGCCACCATGGAGATCAACCGCGACATCACCGATCGCAAGCAGGCCGAGGAGGCGCTGCGGTCCGCCCGATCGGATCTTGCGCACGTCACGCGGATGACGACGCTCGGCGAGATCACCACCTCGTTCGCGCACGAGGTGAACCAGCCACTCGCCGCCATCGCCAACAACACCAACGCATGTCTCACCCTCTTGCCCGATGGCGATCCCGCGCTCGACGAAGTACGGGCGGCCTTGGGCGACATCTTGAGCGATGCGAACAGGGCGAGCGCCATCATCGAACGCGTGCGCGTGCCGCTGGCGACAGGCGCCGTCGGAGAAGATGCTGCTCCGGCTCCACGACCTGGTGAGATGACGTCGTGGCGCTTGGCGGCGAACGAGTTGGCGAGTCGCGCGCGTGACGATTCGCACGGAGGTGGACGCGGACCTGCCGGAGGTGTGGGGCGATCGCGTGCAGCCTCCAGCAGGTGTTGCTCAATCTGATCGGTCAACGCGATGGACGCCATGAACACGACGCCGGAGCAGCACCGCCTGTTGACGATTCGTGGCCGCGAGGACGTTCACCACGGTGCTTCTGCAGCCACGATCAGCGTGCAGGATCGCGAGCGGCGGCTTCAGCGGCGTCCAGATGGAGCGGCTCTTCGAAGCGTTCTACAGCACCAAGCCGCATGGCATGGGGATCGGGTTGGCCATCAGTCGATCGATCATCGAGCAGCACGGCGGTCGACTGTGGGCGGAAGCCAATCCAGGTCCGGGTGCGACGTTCTCGTTCACGGTGCCTGCGCGTGAGCTTCCCGGCGAAGCGTAGTCTCGCGGCGGATCCCGCGAATCGTACCAGCATCGACGCGATCTGAGGAGGATGCCGCGTCCGTTGCAGGCGCCGGTCGAGTCACTCAGTGCCGATCGCGACGAAGGATGCGCAGTAGCGTCGCCCTGGCGGGCTGGTATCACCAATTGCCGGCGGCGGCCGCGGACCGCGGGGCAGCGATGCCCAGCCGCTGCATCCGCGCTTGGAGCGTCGTGCGCTTGAGACCCAGCATCGCGGCCGCGCCGTTCCGCTCCGCCCACCGTCCAGTTGGCCGACCGGAGCGCCCGCAGGATGGCCTCACGCTGGATCTCGTCCAGCGTGCCCTTCCGCCGGCTCGATTCGGGCTCGCGATGCTCAGAGCCGAACACATCCGGCGGGACCGGCTGCCGTGCGGGCCGCATCCGGCCTGCATGGTGAGAAAGCCATCCCTCGTCGATGGAGAACACATCCGATTCGCACATGATGACGGCGCGCTCGACGATGTTCTGCAGCTCGCGGATGTTGCCCGGCCACGGGTAGTCCTCGAGGAGCGCGAGCGTCCTTCGGCTGATGCGACGGATCGGCTCCCCGAGCGCGCCGCGTAGCGCTGGAGAAAGAACTCGACCAAGGGACGGATGTCTTCCCTCGCGTTCGCGGAGTGCCGGGACCTCGATCGGGAACACGTTGAGACGGTAGTACAGGTCGCTGCGGAACCTCCCGTCCGCGATGGCCTCCTCGAGGTCGCGATTGGTCGCCGTGACGACGCGACATCCGCCCGTACTCGTCACCGCTCCACCGACGCGCTCGAACTCGCGCTCCTGGAGAACCCGCAGCAGCGCGATCTGCGTCTCGAGCGGCAGCTCTCCGACCTCGTCGAGAAAGAGCGTGCCGCCCTCGCCTGCTCGAAGCGCCCGAGGCGTCGCTGCTGCTGCGCCCGTGAACGCGCCACGCTCGTGGCCGAACAGCTCCGCCGCGATCAAGGACGCCGGGATGGCGCCGCAGTTCACGCTCACCATGGGACGCCCGGCCCGTTCCGATCGCGCGGTGGATCGCGCGCGCGACCAGCTCCTTGCCCGTACCGGTTTCCCCGGTCAGCAGCACCGTCGCGTCGGTTTGAGCGACCTTGGCGACCTGCGACAGCACCGCGCGCAAGCCCTCGGAGACCCCGACGATCCCTTCGAAGTCGGGCTCCCGGTAGGCGCCGTCGCGCACGGCGACGCTGGCGTCGTCGTCGTCGATGAGCGATGCATGCCATCCACAATTCGCCGGTTCCCAGCGGTCGATCACCTCGGCTAGGTCAGTGGCCATCACGTTTTCCTCCACAGGTTGCAGAGCGTGGGAGCACGGACTCGAGCACACGGACCAGGGTCGGCTTGTCGACGGGTTTGCGCAGGAACGCGATCGCTCCCCGCATCGCCTGACGTTCCTCCTCGTCGCCGGCGTGAGCCGTGATGAAAACGGTCGGAATGGCGAGACGACGGTCTGCGAGCAGACGTCGCAGCTCCAGACCGTCCATGCCGGGCATTCGCACGTCGAGGATCAGGCACGCGGTTGTCGTCAAGCGGCCGGATGCGAGGAACTCCTCGGCCGAGCCGAACGCCTCGGCCGAATGTCCGAGCGATCCGATGAGCCGGCAGGTCGACCGCCGCACCGATGGATCGTCGTCCACGATCGCACGACGACGGTCTCTTCATGGCTGAGCTGGTTCGGCATCGTGGTTCCTCGTCCGGTCTCGATACCCGAACCAACCACGTCACGCGGTCGTGCTTGTAGCTGTCCGTTGGGCCAGGGTGTGAACCTGTCCGCTGGGACAGGTCCCTCAGCCCTGCCGGCCAGGCCGAGCTCGCCGGCCACGCGAACGAGCTCGGCGATCGATGCGGCGTCCATCTTCTGCATGATGTGGGCGCGATGGAACTTGACCGTGCGCTCGCTCGTCCCGAGCTCAGCGGCGATCTGCTTGTTGGATAGGCCCGCGACGACGAACGCCAGGACCTCGCGCTCGCGCGCGGTCAGCTGCTCGTAGCGCTCGCGCCGCGCCGCTGCTGTCGCACCGTTCCTGGCGGGCGGTGCGATCGCGCTCGATGGCCATGCGAATGGCGTCCAGCAGCGCCTGCTTGCGGTAGGGCTTCGTGAGAAATTCGACGGCTCCGGCCTTCATCGCGCGGACCGTCGTGGGGATGTCCCGTGGCCGGTCACGAAGATGATCGGAATCCCCACGGCCGAGCGGCTGAGCTGCCGCTGGAGATCAGGCCGCTCTCACCACGCAGTCGGAGGTCGAGCACGAGACGGGCCGGAGCGTCCGGGCGGGTGTGGTCCAGGAACTCCCGCGCGGACGCGAACGTCTCCACCTGGAAACCGCTCGCACGCACGAGGCGCGCGGTGGACGTACGCAACGACTCGTCGTCATCGACGACGAAGACGATGGCCTCTCCCCGGCTCATGATGTCGGGTCAACAGCACCCGCTGCAGATCTATGCCTGTCTCCCGACTCGACGGGAAGATCCACCGGACGTCCGACTCAGAGTCGGGAAGCTGTCGAGGGATGCGGTCTACGGGACGGCCGCCCCTACGGAATCCCCTCGGTCCAGCGGCCTTCGAGATACGGAGAGTCGCGAAGCGCGCGTGCGAGCCATGCGTCGTTCAGATGCGGTCGGCGCGAGCTGCCTGCATCTTGGCGCGCTGCCGGCATCTGGGCGGCATAGGCAAGGACCAGGCGCCCCGCCGTTCCGTCGGCGATCGGGCTCACCCTCGGTGGAATCAGAAGCGGCACGCGTGCGACTCTCGCTGGCATGCCGGGTGCTCCGCCCGGCGGGAGGACACGATGAGCACCACTGTACGAGCGGAGCGGCTGCTGGCGCGGCGGCTACCATTGATCTGCGCGACGGCGTTCGCGCTGGCCGGCTGCGCTGTGATGCACCAGCGACGAGGCGAGAGACACGGAAGACGTCCTCGTCGCGGCGGGCTTCACGCCGAAGCCGGCGGACACACCGGACCGGGATCAGAAGCTCCATGCGATGCCGCCGCTCAAGATGATCTCGCAGACTCAAGGATGGGCGCATGGTCTACCGCTATGCCGACCCGTACAGCTGCAACTGCCTCTACGTCGGTGACCAGCAAGCGTACGAGCAGTACGAGAGGTTGGCCCGGGCGAAGTACGAGAGACTCGGGCGGTCGAAGCAGATCACCGACAAACACCTCGAGGCCGAGGAGACCGAGAGACAATGCGGCGGAGTTCTATTGGGGCTTTGGGGAACCCTGGGAGAACTCACACTAGACCAGACAGTACGAGTTCACGGACCTCCAGGATACGAGCCCCACGGGGAAGGAATCGGCGGCTGCGGCAGCATCAGTGACCACGAATGCGTTTTGTCATCCTCGTCGATGAGCCTGCTCCTTCTCGTCCTCGCCGCCGGCATGCTGGCGGTCTCGCGACCCGCGCACGCGCGCTCCTGGACGTTCGTCGGGCTGACCGGCCGCGACGAGACGGGACTGTCAGCGCTCCTCGCACGGCAGCAAGACCCGTCGAGCGCGGAGTACCGGCGCTGGCTCACGCCGCGCGAGTTCGGCGAACGATTCGGCGCATCTCGCGTCGACGTTCGACGCGCCAGCCGCTGGCTGCGCGATGCCGGGTGTCGCGTGCGACGCTTCCCCTCTCGACGCCTCCTCGCCTGCGCGGGTCCAACGCAGCTCGAGGTCCCCGAGTCGCAACGCGGACTGGTGAGCGACACGTTCGGCACCACCGAGGCGCCCGACGTCGTCTTCAATCTCGTCGGTCCGCTGCCGCAACCGAACGCGGTCCTCCAGGGTCGATCCTTCTTCACACCCCAGGATTTCGCGCGCGTCTACGGCCTCGGCCCTGCCATCGCGCCCTCCGTGGACGGCGCCGGGCAGACCATCGGCCTGGTCGCGTTGAGCGCCCTCGACCCAGCCGACGTGGTCGCGTTCCGCGAGGGATTCGGGTTGCCGCCGCTCGACCTGGATCAAGACGGCGGCATCCGGCAGCCCGGCACGACCGCCGAGGCCGAGGCCGTGCTCGACGTCACCTGGTCGGGTGCCGTCGCGCCGGGAGCGCGCGTCGTGCTCGCCGTCGGCAGCGCCGTGACGGACTCGCTCGCCACGCTGGTGAATCGCGCCGACGTGGACATCATCAGCTCGTCGATCACGCTGTGAGCAATACGTAACTA
>ERZ1370068.11152-contig-9792_pt1 | contig 13490 bp, 25 predicted proteins | sample MGYA00561227_ERZ1370068 | MGnify/ENA primary metagenome ERZ1370068 (study PRJEB38410, sample SAMEA6850437) | metagenome | study: Metagenomic assessment of the ecological functions of the soil: analysis of the soil microbiota associated with the...
CCGCTCGGCGACGCGCTGGCGCAGCCGCGACATCGGCACGCGCTGCTCTGGCCGCGCGCCCAGACTCAGCGGGCGACTGACCGCAGGCGCGCGGCGTCGGGCGCTTGGCGCTCGGCGCCGCGGCCGCTGGCGCAGGCGCGCGCCGGTCTGCGCCGGTCCTGGCTTCGACTCGCGCGCCAGCACATCGCCCTTGGTGATGCGCCCGCCGCGACCGGTGCCCGCTGACCTCGGCGGCGCCGATGCCCTGCTCGGCAAGCAGCTTCGCGCGCCGCGGGTAGCGCCGTCCGGCGCCCGGCTTCGCGCTTCGGGCTTCGCTGCCGGAGATCGCAGCCGGCGCCTTGACCGGCAGGCGCAGGCGTCGTGGGCGCGACCGCGCCGCCGTCGCGCAGGCGTGGACCGGGCGCCGGCCACGGCACGCCTTCGCCTCGGTGTCGATGCACCGCGATCACCTTCCTGCGCGGTCACCGGTCGACCCGTCGCGGCTTGCGCACTTCGCGCGAGCACGCCTGAGCCAGGCGCAGGCAGCTCGAGCACGACCTTGTCGGTCTCGATGTCGATCAGGTTCTCGTCGCGCTTGACCGCCTCGCCCGCCTTCTTGTGCCAGTTGACCAGCGTCGCTTCGGTGACCGACTCCGGCAGCACCGGCACTCTTCACTTCGATCAGCATTGTCGCGTTCCTGTCAGTCCGATCGCGTTGCAGCCGGAGACGTCGCAATGGGCGCCAGCTGCACCCATCAGACTGCGCGCTGCATCCGATCATCCGTCACCGATCTCGCCCGAGTCGAGCTTGGCGGCGAACGCGTCTTCGACCAGCTGCTTCTGCTGCGCGAGGTGCTTGGACATATAGCCGACCGCCGGCGACGCCGAGATCGGGCGGCCCGCATAAGCCAGCACCTGCTCGTCGGCGATGTCGGCGCGCAGGTACGCGCGCAGCCGATACCAGGCGCCCTGGTTCTGCGGCTCTTCCTGGCACCAGACGACTTCCTCGGCGTTCGGGTATGCTCGGCGATCTGCGGCCTTGAAATCCGCGTGCGGAAACGGATACTGCTGCTCGAGCCGGATGACCGCGATGTCGGCGATCTTGCTGCTCGCGCCGGTAGGTCGACGAGATCGTAGTAGACCTTGCCGCTGCAGACGATCACGCGGCGCACGTTCTTCGGCGACGAGCTTGTCGACTTCGCCGATGACCGTCTGGAACTTGCCGTCGGCGAGCTCCTCCAGCGTCGACACCGCCGCCTTGTGCCGCAGCAGGCTCTTCGGGCTCATCACGATCAGCGGCTTGCGGAAGTCGCGCACCATCTGGCGGCGCAGCAGGTGGAAGATCTGCGCCGGAGTCGTCGGCACGCACACCTGCATGTTGTGCTCGGCGCACAGCTGCAGATAGCGCTCGGGCCGCGCCGACGAATGCTCGGGCCCCTGGCCCTTCGTAGCCGTGCGGCAGCAGCAGCGTGAGCCCGCAGACGCGGCCCCACTTGACCTCGCCCGCCGGCGATGAACTGGTCGATCACGACCTGCGCGCCGTTGGCGAAGTCGCCGAACTGCGCTTCCCAGATCGACGAGCGCGTTGGGCTCCGAGGTCGCGTAGCCGTACTCGAAGCCGAGCACCGCCGCCTCGGAGAGCACCGAGTCGATCATCTCGAACTCGGCCTGGCCCATCCTTGACGTGCTGCAGCGGCACCCAGATGCCGGCGTCCCATTTCTCGCGATTCTGGTCGTGCAGCACGGCGTGGCGGTGCGAGAACGTGCCGCGGCCGGTGTCCTGGCCCGGATAGCCGCACGCCGTAGCCCTGGTCGAGCAGCGTCGCGTAGGCGAGCGTCTCGCCCATGCCCCAGTCGAGCGGCAGCTTGCCCTCGCCCATCGCGCGCCGATCGGCGATCACTTTTTCCACGCGCGGATGAAGCTTGAAGTTCGCCGGCACGTCGGTGACCTTCTGCGCCAGCGCCTTCAGCGTCTTCATCGGCACCGCGGTATCGGCTGCGTCGGTCCAGTGCTTGCCGACGAACCGGCGCCCAGTCGACCGCGAACGGCGGCTTGTAGTTCGAAAGGATCGTCGTGTTGGTGTGGAAGCCCTTGTCCATCGCCGTGCGATAGGTCTGCGATCATCGCCTCGGCTTCGTCGGCGCTTGAGCACGCCTGTCGTCGACCAGGCGCTGCGGCGTAGCAGCGCGCGCGTGCCGGGATGCTCGCGGATGCGCTTGTACATCAGCGGCTGCGTGATCATCGGCTCGTCGGCCTCGTTGTGGCCCTGCCGGCGGAAGCAGACGAGATCGATGAACGACGTCCTTGTCGAACTTCTGCCGGAACTCGATCGCGATCTCGATCGCCAGCAGGCAGCGCCTCGGGATCGTCGCCGTTGACGTGGAAGATCGGCGCCTCGACCATCTTCGCGACGTCGGTGCAGTAGAGCGTGCCGCGCGTGTCGCGCGGGTCCGAGGTGGTGAAGCCGATCTGGTTGTTGACGACGATGTGGATCGTGCCGCCGGTGCGGTAGCCGCGCGTCTGCGACAGGTTCAGCGTCTCCTGCACGACGCCCTGCCCGGCGATCGCGGCGTCGCCGTGGATCAGCACCGGCATGCACCTGGTCGAACGTCGCGTCCTTGCGCCGGTGCTGGCGGCGCGCGCACCGAGCCTTCGACGACCGGGTCGACGATCTCCGAGGTGCGACGGATTGAACGCGAGCGTCAGGTGCATCGGGCCGCCGGGCGTCGACGACGTCGGACGAGAAGCCCTGGTGATACTTGACGTCGCCGGCGGAAGATCGACCGTCGTGCCTGCCCTCGAACTCGGCGAACAGGTCCTTCGGCATCTTGCCCAGCGTATTGACCAGCACGTTCAGCCGCCCGCGGTGCGCCATGCCGATGACCATTTCCTGCACGCCGTCGGCGCCGGCCTTCTGGATCAGGTGGTCGAGCATCGGGATCATCGTGTCGCCGCCCTCGCCGGAGAAACGCTTCTGGCCGACGTACTTGGTGCCCAGGTAGCGCTCGAGCGTCTCGGCCGCCGTCAGCCGCTCCAGGATGTGCCGCCGAAACTCCGGCGCGTAGCTGGGCCGCGAGCGCAGCGGCTCCAGCCGCTGCCTGGATGAAGCGCTTCTGCGTGCGTATCGGCGATGTACATGTACTCGGCGCCGAACGTGCGGCAATACGTTTCCTGCAGCGCAGCGATCAGGTCGCGCAGGCGCATCCGGCTCGCGCCCCGCGGCGCGCCCTTGAACGAGCCGATGTCGAACTCGCTGTCGAGGTCGGCGTCGGTGAAGCCGTAGGTCTTGATGTCGAGGTCGGCGATGTACGGGCGTTCCGGCGCGCTGCAGCGGATCGAGGTCGGCCTGGAACATGCCGAGCGTGCGGTACTTGCTGATCAGCCGCAGCACCAGCACCTGCTTGTGCATCGCCTGCCGCGTCGACCATCGGCGCGGCGAGCCGGCGGTTCTTCGCCAGCTGGATGAACGACTCGACGACCGGCGCGTGCGGCGACGTCGTGCGCGCCGCCGCGCAGCGTAGTCGAAGTACGCCCGCCAATCGGGGCTGACCGCGCCCGGATCGGCCAGGTAGATCTCGTACTGGTCCTCGATGAACGGCGCATTGCCGCCGAACAGCGTGCTGGTCTGCTGCGAATTCCTTCATCATGCTCATGGCTTCACCTCATATCGGGGCGGGATCGCCGCGTCGCAAGCGCTCGGCTCTAGCGCTGCGCGATCGGCGCGTCACGTCGCGCCGCGCCGCACCCGTGTAGAGCTGCCGCGGGCGGCCGATCTTCTGGTCGGGATCGGAGATCATCTCGTTCCATTGCGCGATCCAGCCGACGGTGCGCGCCAGCGCGAAGATCGCCGTGAACAGGCTGACCGGGATGCCGATCGCGCGCTGCACGATGCCCGAGTAGAAGTCGACGTTCGGATAGAGCTTGCGCGAGACGAAGTAGTCGTCCTCGAGCGCGATCTTCTCCAGCGCCATCGCCAGCTTGAACAGGCGGTCGTCGTGCAGTCCCAGCTCGCTCGAGCACCTCGTAGCAGGTCTCGCGCATCAGCTTGGCGCGCGGGTCGTAGTTCTTGTAGACGCGGTGGCCGAAGCCCATCAGCTTGACGCCGGAATTCTTGTCCTTGGCGCGCTTGATGAACTCGCCGATCTTCGACACGTCGCCGATCTCCTCGAGCATGTTGAGGGCAGCCTCGTTGGCGCCGCCGTGCGCCGGGCCCCACAGGCAGGCGATGCCGGCGGCGATGCAGGCGAACGGATTGGCGCCCGACGAGCCGGCCAGCCGCACCGTCGAGGTCGACGCGTTCTGCTCGTGGTCGGCGTGCAGGATGAAGATGCGGTCGAGCGCGCGCACCAGCACGTCGTTGACCTTGTACTCCTCGCACGGCACCGAGAACATCATGCGCATGAAGTTCGCGCGCGTAGGAGAGCTCGTTGCGCGGATACACGAACGGCTGCCCGATCGTGTACTTGTAGCACATCGCCACCAGCGTCGGCAGCTTGGCGATCAGGCGGATCGCCGAGACCTCGCGGTGGTGCGCGTCGGTGATGTCGAGCGAATCGTGATAGAACGCCGACAGCGAGCCGACCACGCCGACCAGCATCGCCATCGGATGCGAGTCGCGGCGGAAGCCGCGGAAGAACTGGCTCATCTGCTCGTGCACCATCGTGTGCATGCGTGACGCATGTGCACGAACTCCGCCTTCTGCTTCGCGTTCGGCAATTCGCCGCTGCAGCAGCAGATAGCAGACCTCGAGGAAGTCGCACTGCACGCGCGAGCTGCTCGATCGGGTAGCCGCGGTAGAGCAGCTCGCCCTTGTCGCCGTCGATGTAGGTGATCGTCGACGCGCAGGCGGCGGTCGACAGGAAGCCCGGGTCGTAGGTGAACTTGCCGGTCTTGCCGTACAGCGTCGCGGATGTCGATCACCTCCGGGCCGATCGTGCCTGGCAGCACCGGAAAGCTGATCGGCGCGGCGTGCCGTCGCTGAAGTTCAGTGTCGCGTTGCGGTCGGTCATGGCGTATCGGCTCCAGGCGGCGGTCACGGGTGCGACCGGCGGACATTTCCCGTCGTGTCCTCAAATGGATCTCAGGCATCCGATCAGCGGCAGCAGCGCAGACGTCGGCGGGCTCCATGCCGGCCCGGACAGACATGTCCCACAGGTCGTTGTCGCTCTAGCTCCAGCAGCAGGTCGAGCGCGGCGACGCTCGGTCGGCGCTCAGCGCTCGCCGCGCGCATCGAGAAATCGCTCGAGGATCAGATCGTTCTCCAGCATGCCCGCGACGGCAGCGCCAGCGCAGGCGGGTCGAGCCAGCGCGCATCGACCCCGGCCTCCGGCGGCCGCTCGTCGAGCCGGACGAGGCCGCAAGGCGTCGCATATGCGGGCCGGGTATCACGCCTGGCCTTCAGACGGCTCGTTTGACCAGCAGACTCGCGAATCCTTGCCGATCGCCGCCGATCGGATTCAGGCCCTTCGGGCAAACGTCGACGCAGTTCATGATCGTATGGCAGCGGAACAGCCGGTACGGGTCCTCGAGGTTGTCGAGCCGCTCGCTGGTCGCCTGGTCGCGCGAATCGGCGATGAAGCGGTACGCTGCGAGCAAGCCCGGCCGGCCCCACGAACTTGTCGGGATTCCACCAGAACGACGGGCACGCGGTCGAGCAGCAGGCGCAGAGGATGCACTCGTACAGTCCGTCGAGCTCCTCGCGCGCCTGCGGGCGACTGCAGCCGCTCCTTCTCCGGCGGCGGCGTGTCGTTGACGAGGTACGGCTTGATCGAATGGTACTGCTTGAAGAACTGGCTCATGTCGACGATCAGGTCGCGGATCACCGGCAGGCCCGGCAGCGGCCGCAGCTCGACCGGCTCCGTGAGCTCGCTTCAGGTTGGTGATGCAGGCGAGGCCGTTCTTGCCGTTGATGTTCATCGCGTCGGACCCGCAGACGCCCTCGCGACACGAGCGCCGGAACGACGAGCGTGTCGTCGACTGCGCCTTCAGCCGGATCATCGCATCGAGCAGCATCCGGTCGTGCGGATCGAGCGCGACGTCGTAATCCTGCATACGCGGCGCGCTCGTCCTTGGCCGGATCGTAGCGGTAAATGCGGAACTTCATCGCGTCTCGCGTCTAGCTGGGCTAGTAAGTGCGCGTCTTCGGCGGGAACGCGTCGACCGACAACGGCTTCAGGTTTACCGGCTTGTAGGCGAGGCGGTTGCCCGTCGCGGATACCACAGCGTGTGTTTCAGCCAGTTGGCGTCGTCGCGGTTCGGATAATCGCTGCGCGCCTGCGCGCCGCGCGACTTCGCGGCGCGCCTCGGCGGATACGATCGTCGCCTTGGCGACCTCGATCAGGTTGTCGAGCTCGAGCGCCTCGACTCGCGCGGTATTGAACGTCCGGCTCTTGTCCTGGATCGCGACGCGCTGCACGCGCTGCTCGAGCTCCAGGACCTTGGTCACGCCCTCGGTCAGCAGCGCCTGATTGCGGAAGACGCCGCAGTGCGCCTGCATCGGTCCGGCGCAGCGTATTGCGCGACGTCGGCGACCTGCTCGCCCGACGTCGCGCCATCGAGCCGCGCCAGGCGAGCGAGCGCGGCATCGGCGGCGTGCGGCGGCAGCGGCTTGTGCGCTTGTCTCTGCAGGTTCTGCTCGACGATGAAGTTGCCGGCGGCGCGGCCGAACACGAGCAGATCCAGCAGCGAATTCGTGCCCAGGCGATTGGCGCCGTGCACCGACACGCAGGCGCATTCGCCGATCGCGTAGAAGCCCGGCGACGACCGCATTCGGGTCGCCCCCGTCCGGAGCGACGACCTGGCCATGGACATTGGTCGGGATTCCGCCCATCATGGTAGTGGATCGTCGGCACGACCGGAATCGGCTCTGCGGATCGGATCGACGTTGGCGAACTTGATCGCGATCTCGCGGATCGACGGCAGCCGTTTCGTTGATCACCTCGGGCCCAGATGATCGAGCTTCAGCAATACGTAGTCCTTGTGCGGACCGCAACCGCGGCCCTTCCTTGATCTCCTGGTCCATCGAGCGCGACACGACGTCGCGCGACGCGAGGTCCTTCAGGTTCGGCGCGTAGCGCTCCATGAACCGCTCGCCGTTGGCAGTTGAGCAGGATGCCGCCCTCGCCGCGCACGCCCTCGGTGATCAGCACGCCGGCACCCGCGACGCCGGTCGGATGGAACTGCCAGAACTCCATGTCCTCCAGCGGAATGCCGGCGCGCGCCGCCATGCCCAGCCCGTCGCCGGTGTTGATGAACGCGTTGGTGCTCGCGGCGAAGATGCGCCGCCGCCGCCGGTGGCGAACAGCGTCGCCTTCGCCTGCAGGAGCATCGACCTCGCCGGTTTCCATCTCCAGCGCGGTGACGCCGAGCACGTCGCCCTCGCGCGTCGCGGATCAGGTCGAGCGCCATCCACTCGACGAAGAACTGCGTGCGCGCGCGGACGTTGCGCTGATAGAGCGTGTGCAGCATCGCGTGGCCGGTGCGGTCGGCGGCGGCGCACGCGCGCTGCACCGACTTCTCGCCGAAGTTCGCCGAGTGCCCGCCGAACGGCCGCTGGTAGATGCGTGCCGTCGGCGTTGCGGTCGAACGGCATGCCGAAGTGCTCGAGCTCGTAGACGACCTGCGGCGCCATCCTGCACATGTACTCGATCGCGTCCTGGTCGCCGAGCCAGTCGGAGCCCTTGATCGGTGTCGTACATGTGCCAGAGCCAGTTGTCCTCGCCCATGTTGCCGAGCGCTGCGCCGATGCCGCCCTGCGCCGCGACCGTGTGCGAGCGCGTCGGGAAAACCTTCGACAGCACCGCGACCGACAGGCCCGCCTCGGCGAGCTGCAGCGACGCGCGCATGCCGGCGCCGCCGGCGCCGACGACGATCGCGTCGAACTTGCGCACGGCGCAGGCTCATCGTCCCGGCCTCCACAGGATCTCGACCAGCCACGCCGCGTAGCCGACCAGAACGATCACCGTGAGCACTTCCAGCGCCAGCCGCAGACGCCGTCGGCTTGATGTAATCCATCCAGATGTCGCGCATGCCGATCCACGCGTGCCAGAGCAGCGCCAGGCCAGAACAACAGCGTCGCGATGCGAAACGCGGCGATGCGCGAACAGCGCGGTGCCACGACGGCGTAATCGATACCGCCGTGGTACAGCGCGATCGCCGAGCAGCAGCAGCGTGTAGACCGCCATGACGACGGCGGTCGACGCGCTGGGCCAGCCAGTCCTTCCAGCCCGTAGTGCGCGCCGACGATGACGCGCGTCACCACAGCCGCGCCCCGATGATCAGCGTCAGCGCGAGACTGACGATCAGCACGACGTACACTCGACTGCCGCGACTGGTGTGAGCTCGATCCCGATGTGCGAGGTCGAGCAGCAGATAGCGGATGCCGGCGCAGAAATGATGCAGGTAGGCCCAGATCAGCCCGAGCAGCAGCAGCTTGGCGAGCGGATGGGCGAGGCTGGCCCGCAGCTCAGCGTACGCATCGGGCGACGCAAGGCTTTGCTGGACCGCCCACAGCAGCAGCGGAATCCCGACCAGAAACAGCAGCGCACCGCTCAGGCGATGCAGGATCGAAATGATCGCCGGGCATCGGCTGCCGGATCGCGATCAGGTTGAGGTATACCGGACGCGCGGCCCGAGGTAGTTCCCTGGAAGCTCGCTATCGGACATCGGCGCCCCGGCGACTGCCGTCGGCATCAGGAGTCCCGCCGTCGCGCGTTCCGGTAACGCACGACACGCCGCGCAGGCTGCGGCCGCTGGCGCGAATCCGTCGACACGGCATGACGTTGGTCTTTCGTGATTGGCCCTTCCTTCCGGCGCGGTCTGAGGGCCGTGCACGAAAAGTGCACAACGCAAATTATACCGTGCTTTCGCCCGGCGCTCGCCAGCGCCGTGCACGGTGCCGCGCCCTCAGCCGAGGTCGTTCAGATAGTAGATGCCGGCGCGTCGCTGCACAAGCCGCGCCGCCACTCGACCGGCCGCTCGCCGTAGGTATGCGTCACGCGCTCGACGGCGAGCAGCGGCTCACCGGTGCGAACCGTCAGGATTGCCGCGGTGGCGCTGTCGGCGGCGATCGCCTTCAGCCTTTCCTGCGCCCGCAACATGCGCACGCCGAACTGTGTTTCGAAGAATCCGTACATCGAGCCGCGATAGGCGTCGAGCCGGGCCCGCGGTCAAGCCGCTTGAACAGCGCCGCGGGCAGCGTGATGTCGTCGAGCACGACGGGCTCGCCGCCGTACTCGAGCACCCGGCGCAACGACGAAAACCGCTTCCGAGGCCTTGAGCTCGAGCAATCGCGCGCACCTCGGCCGACGCCTTGCCACGGCGCACATCGATGCAGCCGGCTTGCCGGGTATTCATCGCGCCCGTCGCTGCGCCGGATGCGCAGGAAACCGGAACATCGACGTCTTTCCTCGGTGTGCGTCGCGACGAACGTGCCCTTGCCCTGACGCCGAACGACCAGATTGTCCGCGGCCAGCGCGATCGATCGCCTTGCGCACCGTGCCTTGCGAGACGCCGAAAGCGCGCGGCCAGCTCGATCTCGCTGGGCATCGCCTCGCCGGGCCGCCATTCGCGCGCTTCCATGTCCACGCAGCAACAGATCCCTGAGCTGCAGATACAGCGGCCGGAAGGCAGGAGCCTGCTGGGTGTGCGGCAGCGGGCATCGACGATACCGGAGCGCAGGATCGCCGCTCGGCATACCGGCGGCGACGCCGATGCTTTATATCTTATATCTTACATAAGAGTCGATTGACACTCGGTGGCCATAGCCGCGTAGAATTTTCCTGCAGTCGCGCCATGCCGACGGCGGCTTTTCCTGCCCGTGGCATGCCTGATGCCTGAAGCTCGCCGAACCAACCCGTCGTCCTGGAGCCGTCGATGAAAAAGCCCGTCCGCGTCGCCGTCACCGGCGCCGCCGGCCAGATCGGCTACAGCCTGCTGTTCCGGATCGCCAGCGGCGAAATGCTCGGCACGCGACCAGCCGGTGCATGCTGCAGTTGCTCGAGCTGCCGATCGACAAGGCGCAGGCCGCACTCAAGGGCGTGATGATGGAGCTCGAGGACTGCGCATTTCCGCTGCTCGCCGGCATGATCCGGCAGCGGCGATCCCAAGGTCGGCTTTCAAGGACGTCGATATCGCGCTGCTGGTCGGCGCCCGGCCGCGCGGCCCGGGCATGGAGCGCAAGGATCTGCTGCTGGAGAACGCGAAGATCTTCACCGAGCAGGGCAAGGCGCTCGACGCGGTCGCCAGCCGCGACGTCAAGGTGCTGGTCGTCGGCAATCCGGCCAACACCAACGCCTACATCGCGATGAAGTCGCGCGCCGGCCTGCCGCAGAAGAACTTCACCGCGATGCTGCGCCTCGACCACAATCGCGCGCTGTCGCAGCTTGCCGCGCAAGTCGGGCAAGCCGGTCGACTCGATCGACAAGCTGATCGTCTGGGGCAACCACTCGCCGACGATGTACCCGGACTATCGCTTCGCGACCGTCGACGGCGCATCGCTGAAGGCGCTGATCAACGACGAGAACTGGAACCGCACGGTGTTCCTGCCCGACCGTCGGCAAGCGCGGCGCCGCGATCATCGAGGCGCGCGGACTGTCGTCGGCCGCCTCGGCCGCCAACGCCGCGATCGACCACATGCGCGACTGGATGCTCGGCAGCGACGGCAAGTGGGTGACGATGGGTCATGCCTCGGATGGCAGCTACGGGATTCCGAAGGACGTCGATGTACGGTGTGCCGGTAACGACGGCCGACGGCGAGTATCAGCGCATCACCGGACTCGGGATCGACGCGTTCTCCGCGCGAAAGATGGACGCCACGCTCAAGGAACTCGAGGAAGAGCGCGCCGGCGTCGCCCTCGCTGCTCGGCCATGAACGCCGCACATGTCCTCGCCAGGCGCGCGGATTCCGCGCGGCGCTCTCGCGCGAGCAGCCGCTGCAGGTTCCCGGCGCGATCTGCGCCTACCATGCGATCCTCGCCGAAAAGACCGGCTTCCAGGCGATCTATCTTTCCGGCGGCGGCGTCGCAGCCGGCTCGCTCGGGCTGCCCGACCTCGGAATCTCGACGCTCGACGACGTGCTGACCGATGTCGCGGCGCATCACCGACGTCTGACGTCGCTGCCGCTGCTGGTCGACGTCGACACCGGCTTCGGCGCCGTCGGCATTCAACGTTGCGCGCACTGTCACGCTCGCTGATCAAGTTCGGCGCGGCAGCGATGCACATCGAGGACCAGGTCGGCGCCAAGCGCTGCGGCCACCGACCGAACAAGGAACTGGTCGCCGCGGAGCGAGATGGTCGATCGCGATCAAGGCCGCCGTCGACGCGCGCAGTGACCCGGTTTCGTCGTCATGGCGCGCACCGACGCGCTGGCCGTCGAGGGCCTGTCAGCTGCGATCGACCGCGCCGCGCGCCTGCGTCGAAGCCGGCGCCGACATGATCTTTCCCGAGGCGATGACCGAGCCTGGCGATGTACCGGCGCTTCGCCGATGCGCGTCGAAGGTGCCGATACTCGCCAACATCACCGAGTTCGGCGCGACACCGCTGTTTCACCGTCGACGAGCTTGCGCAGCGCCGGCGTCGCGATCGCGCTCTACCCGCTGTCGGCGTTCCGCGCGATGAACCAGGCTGCGCTCGAGCGTCTACCACGCGCTGCGCCGCGACGGCACGCAGCGAAGCGTCGTCGACGTCGATGCAGACGCGCCAGGAGCTGTACGACGTCCTCGGCTATCACGCGTACGAGCAGAAGCTCGACGCGCTGTTCGCGCAGCCAGGCGCAATGAACGCCACGCACGCCTCGCCCGAATATCGAGGAGCACCGATGAGCGAATCCGACGCGCCCGCCGCCGACGCCCAAGGCCGAAAAAGTCGGTTGCGCTTTCCGGCGTGACGGCGGCAACACCGCGCTGTGCACCGTCGGCCGCACCGGCAACGACCTGCACTACCGCGGCTACGACATCCTCGATATCGCCGAAGCCTGCGAGTTCGAGGAAATCGCCTACCTGCTCGTGCACGGCAAGCTGCCGACCGCGCGCCGAGCTGGCCGCGTACAAGACCAAGCTGAGTCGCTGCGCGGCATTGCCCGCGACGCGGTGCAGGCGACGCTCGAGCAGCTGCCCGCGGCCGCGCATCCGATGGACGTGATGCGCACCGGCAGTATCGGCGCTGGGCAGCGTGCTGCCCGAGAGAGACGACGCACGATGCCGCCGGCGCGCGCGACATCGCCGACCGGCTGATGGCGTCGCTTCGGCTCGATGCTGCTCTACTGGTACCACTGAGTCACGCAACGGCAAGCGCATCGACGTCGAGACCGACGACGATTCGATCGGCGGCCACTTCCTGCACCTGCTGCACGGCAAGACACCGCCCGCCGATCGTGGGTGCGGGCGATGCACACGTCGCTCATCCTCTACGCCGAGCACGAATTCAATGCATCGACGTTCGCCGGCGCGCGTCATCGCCGGCACCGGCTCGGACATGTACTCGGCGATCACCGGCGCGATCGGCGCGCTGCGCGGACCCAAGCATGGCGGCGCCAACGAAGTCGTCGTTCGAGATCCAGAAGCGCTACGCGACGCCGGACGAGGCGGAGGCCGACATCCGCGCGGCGCGTCGCAAGCAAGGAAGTCGTCATCGGCTTCGGACATCCGGTCTACACGATCGGCGACCCGCGCAACAAGGTGATCAAGGCGGTGGCGCGCAGGCTGTCGCCGGACGCCGGCGACATGAAGATGTTCGCCATCGCCGAGCGCGCTCGGAGTCGGTGATGTGGGACGCGAAGAAGATGTTCGCGAACCTCGACTGGTATTCGGCGGTCAGTCTATCACATGATGGGCGTGCCGACCGCGATGTTCACGCCGCTGTTCGTCATCTCGCGCACGGCGGGCTGGGCGGCGCACGTCATCGAGCAGCGCAGCGACGGCAAGATCATCCGGCCGAGCGCGAACTACATCGGTCCCGAAGACCAGGTCTTCGTTCCGCTTGCGGAGATGGAAGTGACGAAGCTTCGCTTTTTTCGCACTTTCGGCCATGGCGCTGGTCTAGCTGCAGGTGTCGCCCTGCCGCCGCGCAGGAGTGCCGCCGCCCGCGGCGCTCCAAAATTCAGCCGTCCGCGATGCCGACGGCGCCGGCTGCTGCACTCGGCCGAGCCGAACGATGCCGCGGTCAGCGCCGCAACGGCCGGCATGATCGCCGCGGCAGGTGCGGAAAGCGATCGCTGGCTTGATCTGATCGATCGCGGCAAGTCTGACGAAAGCTGGATGACGGCAGCCGTAGTGCTGCAGGAGACGATCACGCAAAGGAATGGAACGCCGACCTGCCGCGCGGCGGCCCAAGCTCGGAAGGACGATCATGCGTGAGCGCAAGTCGGGGACCTACTCGAAGACGCTGCGCGGCGCGCCGACCGGCGACTACGTGACCGTTACCTACCTGACCAAGTTCGAAAAGACTGCGCTGGTCGAGGAGACGCTGGCGGTCGCCAAGGACGCGAGCAATACGTAACTGAACGAAGTACATC
>ERZ1370068.4600-contig-3663_pt1 | contig 13479 bp, 24 predicted proteins | sample MGYA00561227_ERZ1370068 | MGnify/ENA primary metagenome ERZ1370068 (study PRJEB38410, sample SAMEA6850437) | metagenome | study: Metagenomic assessment of the ecological functions of the soil: analysis of the soil microbiota associated with the...
GCCGCGCCTGATGATCGTCGTTTCGGGTCAGCGGCCATCCTCAATTCGGTGGGAGATATGATTTGACGATCACCGCGCTTGCCGGACGGTTCTACCGGGATGTGATCGACCACTTCGACATCTACGGCGAGGCCCGGTCCCAAGAAGGTCGCGAGCTGGTCCCGTAGTGTTTTCGTGAACGCCGGCGGTGAGGCGCGGGGTAGGCACGATCCGCAAAGTCACCGCGGCCGGTGCGGCTTGCACGACCTGGTATTCCCAGATGTACGGAATCACACCGACAACAAACGCAAGTGGAAATGTCCGAGGGTCCCGCCGTTGATCAGCCGGCGGACGGCGTCCGAATGATCTGCGTGTCGCGCCCTCCACGCTCTCCAGCGTCGGAAACCCACGCCCGCACGGGCACGGACCGCCGGCGATGGCGCGGTCGCCGACGGCGTAGTTGATCAGAGGCATGACATGATTGTCGAGATCGGTGACCACGACCCGTCCGGGCTCGCCCTGCGCCGGTGGTGCCGTCAGGTCGGACAACCTCGAAGGATGACCCGCTCAGAGTTCACGTGCAATAGTCGAGGGTTATCGGGACACCGTCTGCGCCATTTGCGGGGACATCCCAGCTCGGTAGTAGTTGACGACATCACACCCGAAGGCCTGGCGGATGCTCGCCGCGCTCAGCCGGCGTCAGCGTCTCGCGTCAGGTCATCACGGCAGCGGGAGCCGCCGGCGCGACAGCGTCTTCTTCCAAGAAGCCGTCTCGCGAGCCGCGCGATCGAGGCGGGGTAGCCACGGACATAGTATCGACCCCGCCCGGCGGCTTGGCGGACGGCGTCCCGGAAGATCGTCGGGGTCAGCTGGTCCGATGCGAGGTTAGCTGCGCTGCGTTCCTCGAGCGCCAGTCGCCGACCCAGCCGACGCTGGGCGAGGCGGGAGCGACGTTAGTGCCGAAGTACGAGGGGACCGCATATCGCAACCCGCGGGTCCCAGATTGCGACACCGGCCCATTCCAACGAGAAGAGGTGGGCGCCAAGCGGGGCATCGGCCGCGGCGCGGTCCCAGAAGAACTCGAACGGAAGCCCTGTCGGCCTGATCGTGAGCACGGACCGCCGGCGGGCGGCTGGCAGGTTGTTCGAGCGACAGTTCGGGTGGGAAAGGCGGCGCGCGCGGAGGTCGGCTTTCGCGGTGACGGGCGGGCGCGGCGTTCCTGCAAGTCGCGGACGTCTTCCGACGTCATCGCGGCTCGGCCCAAGAGGTCGCGATAGTACGGCACGTGGGCGGCCGCATGGGGCCAAAAGGAAGCGCAGTCGCTCGAGCGCCCTCGCGTCAATCTCTTCTCGTGGGCGCCACTGCAGCTCACGCATGCGACGCACCTGAGTTCACTTCGCCGTCCGCCAAGGCGCTCGGCAAGTGGAAACACGACGTGGGGAACAACCCAGCGGTACACGGGACCCGGGGCCGCTTAGATCTCGGCCAGCGCACCCCTCCGCGCGCGCCGCCCAGAAATTCATGTCGCATGGAGCGAAAAAGATCTGCGGCATTTGCCAGTTCCGCACGCGCCGCCTCCGGCTGACCCGCGCGGAGATGCAACTCGCCCAGACCGGACTGACAGTGCGCGATCAAGGGGCGCATCCCGAGCGGATCGGCGACTGCGATTGCCTCCACGATACGCCTGCTCCGCCTTCGCGACGTCGTGGCCGCTCGCCGCTCGCGGTGATCTGGCCGAGCAGCCGCAGCGCGTCCGCTCGGTGTCCCGGCTCAGTGTGCGCGGTGGCGCGCTCGACGGCACGCCGGGCGGAGCCCGAGCGCGTCCTGCAGACCGGCCAGTAGATACGCCTCGCCGAGCCAGGCCAGCCAGAGGGCGTATCGGTATACGACCTTGAGCGCCTCGGCCTGCCGTAGCGCCTGCTCGAGGAGCGCGACACCGTCGCCGACTCGTCCTGTCAGGGCATAGGCATAGCCAAGGGCAGACGCTAGCAGCCGCGATCCCAGCGGTATTTTGATGGAGCTCGCACTGCTGCATCGCGTGCTCCAGCACTGGAAGCGCACGCTCGAAATCTCCCTTGGAAGGTAGACGAGACCGAAGGGAGTGGGCGGCGACCACCTGGCTGTGAACGGTATCAGCCTCCTCGGCGAGCTGGAGCCTTTCTACGGCGAGGTCCTCGGCACTCGCGGAACCGACCTAGGTCGATCGAGGAGAAAGCCAGATAGCTACGGGAGAACACTGCGGGCAACGCCGGGTTACCGAAGCGTTGCCGACGCAGCTTCACCCTTGAGCGTTTCCACATTCCACGTCAACAACTCGATTGCTCAGGCCGTAGTCGCCCACGGCATGGGAGGCGTGTCCGAGCATCAGGTGAGCCTGGATCCTCAAAGCTTCGGAGATCGCCGATCTCCGTGGCGAGCGCCAGCGCTTCCTCTCCACAGGCGACGGCCTGTTCGTTGTTGCCGCCGTCAGCCGAAAACCGTCGGTCATGTACGCCCGGACCAGTCGAGCCGCCTTCGGTCGTTCAGCGACCTCGCAAGCGTCTCCGCCTCCTCGAGAAGAGCCAGGACGCGATCGCTAGTCGCCGAGCGGAGCGAGCCACGGGCGGAGCTCCATTCGAAGATCGAACGCCCGCTCGAGCAGCTCCTGATCTTCGGGGAGCCGCTTCATCGCGGCCAAGGCTTGCTCGAAACAGGCGACCGCCTCGCGGTAGCGCCGAGTTCATCGCCGCCTTGCTACCGGCTTGCCGAAAGTAGGCGACGGCCTTCTCCCACAAAGCACCCTGAAAGCATGGTGGCCCAGACGGTCGACCTCTTTCGCGATACGGTCGGACGGGGAGCGTCTCGATCACTCCCCACGATGCGCGCGTGGAGTTCGCGCCGTCGTTCGAGCGAAGGCGACGAGTAGGCCACCTCCTGCGTGAGCGCATGCTTGAAGGTGTACTCGAGCTCCGGAAACAAGCTTCGCTCGTAGAGGAACTCCGCCGATCTGCAGCTGGGCCAGGCTCTGCCGGAGCTCGGACTCGACGCGTCGGACACGGCGTGCAGCAGCGGAAACGACAGGTCTTTGCCGATGACCGCGGCGCACTGCAGGACCCGCTTGTCCTGCGGCGAGAGTCGATCGATACGGGCGGCCAGGATCGCCTGTACGGTCGCCGGGCACCTCGATGCGCGGCGAACGGTCTGCGGAGCCGGCAGGCGCCTCGCTCGCCCACGAGCGCCTTGGTTTCGACCAGTGTGCACGAATGCACTCCTCAAGGAAGAACGGATTGCCTTCGGTCCGCTCGATCAGAAGCCTCTTGAGTGGTCAGAGCTCCGGATCCTCGCCGAGCACGATGCGAAGAAACTCCTCGGCGCTAGTCGAGGACAGCGGGTCGAGACGGAGCTGGCTGTAGTACGTCTTGCTGCCCCAGCCATGCTGGTATTCCGGCCGGTAGTTGACGAGCAGGAGAATACGCGCGGTCGGCAGAGCTCTCGATCGAGGCTGATCGAGGACGGTCTGCGTTTCAGCGTCGATCCAGTGAAGGTTCTCGATCATCAGGATCAGCGGCTGCTCTGAAGCTCAGCTGGATGAACAGGCGCTTGACGCCGTCGAGCATTCGCTGGCGCCGCTGGCTCGGGTCGAGCTCCCGCCATGCTCGATCCTCGACGTGCACGTCGAGCAACGCCGTCAAGGCCGGCAGCACGCCGTGCAGCGATTCGTCGAGCTCGGCGAGTCTGGCGGCCAGCTTGTCGTGGATCGCTGCGGGGGTCGTCGCGATCCTCGACCTGGAAGAACGTGCGCAGGAGCTCGCGGACGGGCAGATACGCGTTCAGCTTCCCGTAGGAGACGCACCACCCTCCAGGATCGCGTCAGTCGTGGGTGGGCGATGAATCGATGAACTCATAGTAGAGCCTGGACTTTCCGACGCCGGGCTCGCCGATGACGGCCAGCCAGCTTGCCCGTGCCCCGCTCGGGCACGCTCGAGAAGCCCTCTCCAGGGCCTCGAACTCCGAGCGGCGACCCACGAAGCGAGGTCAGGCCGCACGCCGCGGCCTGGAACCTGCCGCGAGGTAGGCTCGGCGTCCACGGAGCTCGAAGACACCTCGACCGGCTCGCGGAGACCTATGATTGCGACGAGGCCCAGGGGCTTGAAGTGCAGATAGCCTTGCGTCAGAGCGTGCGAAGGCATCGGTCACGTAAGATCGAGCCGGCACTCGGCGAGCTTGCTCCATCCGCGCGGCCAGATGCGTCGTCTGTCCCACCGCGGTGTAGTCCATGGTCAGAGTCGTTGCCGATTCGCGCACGACGACCTCGCCCGCGTTGAGTCCGATCCGGACCCGCGGCAGGACCGAGACTGCGGGAGCTGCTCGGCGAGCGCCGCGATCGACTCCTGGATTCAGAGCGCCGCATAGCACGCCCGCACCGCGTGATCCTCGTGGGCGATCGGCGCGCCGAAGAGCGCCATGATGCCGTCGCCCATGACCTGGTTGACGGTGCCCTCGTAGCGATGGACCGCCTCCATCATGCGCTCGAGGACCGGATCGAGGAGCTGCCGCGCCTCCTCCGGATCGCGGTCGGCGAGCAAGCTCCATCGAGCCTCTGAGGTCGGCGAAGCAGCACGGTGACCTGTTTGCGTTCACCCTCGAGAGCCGCCGCGCAGCTCTGGAGGATCTTTTCGGTGAGGAATTTCGGCGGCTGGGGTGGGTCGAGGCGGCTGTGAGCCGGGGGCTGTCGCGCAGCTGGCAGTGCAACGGGTTCACCACATCCGCCGCAGAACTTAGCGTCCGGCTCGTTTGCGAAGCCGCAGGCACGACACCGTGGGTGAGCGAGGCGCCGCAACCTGCGCAGAAGCGGCGCCGGGGAGACGTATTCTCGGCTCGGCACTGCGGACACAACATATCGGCCCTCCACGGCACAATTGGACAGCGCCGCTGACAAGTCACGGTAGCCCGCAGGCGGCACTCCGGTCAAGACGACTCGGCCGCGTCAGAGCACGGCTTTTCGGCCTTGCCAGTTGCGAGATAGTAGCCGGTGCGGTAACGCGTCGGCCAACGCTCCAGAAGCACCTCGAACGCGTCGAGAACGCTGCCGAGCCAGCAGAAGCGGTCCCGGGCTGCGTGCAAACGCTCGCCCAGCGCAACCAGCCAGATAGCCGGAGCGCGCTGGGGCGGCGCCGGCGACCGCAGCTCCACGAGTTCCGACCGTAAGACCGAGCGATTCGATTGCTGTGCTTTGGCCTCGAAGCCACCAGCCACGCAGTCTTCCCGACGTAGTAAGGCACGAAGACCTACGCAGATTCAGCCAGGTGAAGGTAAATGGTTGCGCAGCCGAATGCAACGGGATTGTGCGGATTGGTCCAACGTCGACGGCGAGGACGCCCCCGGGTTCCGGCACGCGCGCTCAACTCCGCGCGGGAAGCTCGTCGCGATCTCGGCTTTGTCCGAGAAGTGGTCGAGCGACGATCCGGCCAGGATCCGGCCAACCACACCCGCGCCCGCATGGGAATAGCCACTCGGAGATCGAGCCGCCACGAATAGATGCCGACACCTCCGGCCGCTGATCAGCCAGGCGTACTCGCGCCGCCGCCAGTGGCGGCGGAGGGGCTGCGATCGAGCCACAATGCTGACCCGACCCGAGTACGGAGCAGGAACGTGGTGCGACGTGATGGCCTCCTCGGGCTGGGGTCGGTCTTCATCCCCGGGCCGCTACTGGACTGCGGCAGCCGATTCTCGACCTTGAGCCGCCCGTAGAGCACGCTGCGCCATCGCCCGCCACTGGTCGAGGGGGTCCGTCGGCGGGTCTGGCGCGGCGATGTCGTCCCAGTAGAGCCGGCGAAGGAGAGTGGTGGCGAGACTGGGTCGGCCGCGCGAGTGGTACCGCCACGGACCGATCCGGACGCCAGCCCATGCTGCACCGCCACCCGGCGGTAACCGGCGCTTCTCGAAGCACGGGCGCTGGAACGCCGCAGAGAGTTCTCAGAAGCCACGACTGCGACGAGGCGACGATAGCCGGATGCGCGAAGCACCGCGCGCGCCTCGGTCACTCTCGGAAGGCGGAAATGTTCCAGCCCCGGGCTTTCCGGGACCGTGAGCGAGTCAGCATGGTGATAGAGCCGAGATCGGGTGGGAGCATCAGGTGTCGGCCGAGAGGTACTCGATCCAGACACGGCCCGTACGCCGCCCAGCAAAGCGTGGACCGATGCGCCCCTCGATGCCGGGAGGAGCAGCGAAGCACACTGATGCCCTGGCCAGGAGGCGCGACGGTGAATGTCGGCGCGAGGTCGGTCCTCGGTCGAAAAACGTCACGTACTCCGCGACGTCTTCCGCCCGAGCGGCGCGACGACCGGCGCACGCGCGCGGTCATCTGACGACGGATCGTGTTGACGAAGGGCTCCGCGCTGACGACTACGCGACGGTAGACCGTTTGCGCAGGCGCTTTGAACCAGAAGCTCCGTATGCGCTTCGCCGCGCCGGGAACCTCGAGGAAGCTCGCGCAAGCGACTACCCCGCCCGCTCCGGTCTTCTCGCCCGTCGTCGGCTCCATCTCACATTTGGTACGCGTGCCGCAGCCGCGCAGATGAAGTCGAATCGTGCTCTGTCGGCGGTCAGGCGGGCTTGCGGCGATACTGCGAGAGCCGCCGGCAACGCGGCCCGAAGAAGGGGAGCCGGCAAGCGTTTCGCGGATGTTTCGGAAGGAGCCAGAGCCGCGCGGAGTGGATTTCGCGTATGCCGGCTGGTAGTGATGCCTCATCATGTGTGAAGGTCAACGATTCCATGACCGGTGTCTCCGATGATCGTCCCCGCGTACTGTGCTAGCTCACGAGAGCTGCGTGAAAGCTTTGCCCGCCCTGTCGCAGATCCGTCCCGCCGCCGTTCGGGAGATCGTCGTCGTCGACGACGCCTCGACCGACGATACGTCCACAGTGGCGGCTGAAGCTTACGGCGCGATCGTGCTGCGACCTCGCCGAACGGCGGTTCCGGCTGCCGCGCGCGCAACGCAGGCGGTCGCGCGCCGTCGCTGGCGGGGGATCATCATGCGTCCTCTTCGTCGACGCCGCGATGCCGTTTGTCGCGCCCGGCCGCCATCCGGCGGGTCAGTAGCCCGGAGCGTTCGAGGGCGCGTCCTGGCCTCGCGGCGGTCTTCGGCTCCGCTGCGATCGCCGCGCACGCGGGACACCGGCTGGTGTCCCAGTACCGAAAACGCTGCTGCCACTACGCTCATCAGTCGCCGCAATCCTAAAGCGTCAACCTTCTGGGGCCTGGTTGGCGGCGCCATCCGGCGAATGCGTGTTCATGTTGCTGGCATCGGCGGTGGACTCGATTGCCGCGCGCGTTTCCCACGAGCTGTCGATCCGAGGTGCGCAATCGAAAGGCTCGGCTTCTCGCCTGCGCCGCCGCTTTGGCTTCTCGCATCCGGCTGGATCGGGAGATCCAGGGAACCCACCTCAAGCGGTGGGGATTGCTGTCCGTCATTCGAGACCGATGTCGCCCGCCGCGCGCCGTTCCCTGGGCACTGGCTGATCCTCACGGGGCGGCGCGCCGGCGACGATCTCAACGCTGAGGTGGGATCAACGTGTCGGCGTCGGTCTCGATCGCGGCTCGTCGCGCTTCTCGGCATCGCGGTATCGCCGCTTCGCGCCGAGTTGCTCTGGATCGCGGTGGGCGCGATCCAGCAGTGGCTCTAGTCATCAATCGCCGCTGGTTCGGCTACGGGCGCGAGCGTGGAGTCGCGTTCGCCGTGACATGCGTGCCGCTCCACCTCCTGTACTTTCTCTACAGCGGTCTGACCGTCTACGTCTGGCTGGCGCTCCGCGCCCGGGTTCGACGCCGTCGCAGCGCGGACCGCACGATTGCCGAGATCGTGAAAGGCGCGCCGCTGATGACAGCCGCTTTCGATGGATGGACGGCGGACGCCAGCGAGACGAGTCCGGCGGCGATGCCGAACGCTCCTTCCTCATCGTGGGCAGCGGACCCGGCCGGGCTGACCGCAGCGTACGGCTTTTCACGCGCGCCTTGGGTTTCGGCCCACCGTCGCTTGGAAGCTTGACGACGTCGGCGGACTGGCGCGTACGGCGTCATTCAAGGGCTTTCAGCTTCCGATCTGGGCGGCCATCGCTTCTACACCAAGGTCGCGGAAATCGACAAGCTGTGGCGTGGAAGTCCTCAGGCAGGACTTCATCCGCCGCCCAGGCTCTCCGCATTGCCACAACGGAAAATTCTTTCACTGCCCCTCCCGCCCGCTCAACGCGGTGGTCGGGCGCTCGGAATCGGACGGCGTAGCGTCCTCGCCGTCACGAGCTACTTCCGCTGGCAGCTCTTCCATCACCCCGAGGATTCGTTCGAGCAGTGGGTGACGAATCGGTTCGGTAGGCGGCTCTTCCTCACGTTCTTCAAGACGTACACGGAGAAGGTGTGGGGTATCTCGTGCTCTGCCCTTAGGGCGGATTGGGCAGCACAACGATCAGAGACCTGCTCGCTGAGGCCGCTTTGCGCAACATGTTCGTGAAGTCGCGGCACACGATCAAGACGCTCATTCCGGAGTTCGACTACCCGCGATTCGGACCCGGGATGATGTGGAGCGCCATGAGGCGGAGATCGACGCGGCGGCAGGGCCGCGTCAGGCTCGGCGCGGAGGTGATCACGCTGCGGCGGACCGGAGCCCGGATCGACAGCGTCGTGGTGGCGGTGAACGGCAGGCAGGAGGTCAACCTCGGTCACGGCCGTCATCTCGAGCATGCCGATCACCGACCTAGTGGCAGGCTCGATCCGCCTCCCCGAGCCCGAGGTCCTCCATGCGGCCAACGCCTGAGCTACCGGGATTTTTCTCACCGTGTGCTTGATCGTGAACAACGCCCGCACGTCTTCCCGGACGAGCTGGATTTACGTCCACGACCCGGAGGTCACGGTCGCCCGCATCCAGAACTTCCAGAACTGGAGCCGTTCATGGTTCCGGACCCGGCGAAGTCGAGCCTCGGTCTGGAATACTTCTGCACCGAGAACGACCGGCGTCTGGACGACGCCCGGACGACCAGCTCGTCGAGCCAGCGCGTCACGAGGTCGAGCGCATCGCCGGCCCGCGCGGCCGACGTCGGAGACGGCTGCGTGTTCCGGGTACCTAAAGCCTATCCTGTCTACGACCCGGAGTATCGTGAGCATCTGGCCGGCTCCGGGGTTCGTGTCGCGATCTCGCGAACTCTTCAGACCGTGGGGCGGAACGGGCCTCCATCGCTACAACAACCAGGATCACGCGATGATGACCGCACATCCTCGCTGTTCGGAACCCGCGCTGGGCGAGCGGCATGACCTCTGGAGCGTCAACACCGACCAGGAAGTACCACGAGACGTCCAGGATCGAGGGGCCGCGAGATCCGAACTGGAAGACTGCTGGAGAAGCTGCCCGAACGCGTGTTCCCCAGCTGGATCGCGTGGCATTCGGCGGTGGCGCAAGCCGTGGGCAGCGCCTCGCGCTGCTCGCAGCGACGCTGGCACTGGTCTGGAAGGGCGGACGGCACGTGGGCCGCACCTAGATCTCTGCCAATACCTCCCCGGCTACCGCGTCAGCGCTGACGGGGCGCTCTGATCGGCCTCGGGTACGGCATGCTGTCGTCGGCTTCGTCGGCGGCTTCGTGCCTGCCGTCATCCGAAATGCGGTGCTGTCTCCTTTCTGCTGGCACCTGGCTGCGCCGCCGGGCCGAGGGCAACTCCTGCGCCAGTTCTTTGAGCACATCTGAGGCGATGCCGTGAGCGGGGATAGCCAGGAACTCGCGACGACTGTTCCGCACTCGACTGATACGTCTGAACGCGATGGTGCAGGGGATGCGCCACCGGGCTCGTGGCTGGTCTGGTCCTGTTCGTCGCGACCGGCGAACTAGTCGTTCAAGGGCGGCCCCGTTGTCGGTCACTCACCTCGCGCTCCTCGGGCAGTTCTTCATTGGCTACGGGTGACCTTCGTCGGTAGCCTGATCGGCTTCGCCTACGGTTTTGAGCGGATTTCTCGCCGGCTATTTCGTGGCGACTGTCTACAATCGCGTCGTCGAGCGTCAGGCTTACCCGTGAGAACTGCGAGAGAACGCCGACCGTGACCTACGAACGGGTGATCCGGTCGTGCATCTACCTCCTGAGCCGCGCGCGATCCTTCCGGTGCTTGAGCGTCATGTCGGCCATCGTCGTCGCGCGCTGGCTGAATCCCCAGGACTATGCCGTCATGGCGCTGGCCGGGATCGTACTCGTGATGGTCGGCCTGGTCTGCGAGCTCGGTCCCCAGAAGGCTACCGCCCATCATCCCGGTTTCAGGACGTCAGCGAGACCGAGCTGAATACCGCGTTCTGGCTGATGCGCGTTAAGGCTGGTGTCCCTGGCCTACGTCATCCTCTACTTTGGCCGCCCGTTCACCGCACGGTTCTTCGCGACGCCCGAGCTGACGTACGTGTTGAGGGTGTTGGGACTGCCCGCTATGCTCACAGTGCTCCGCATCGTGCCGGAGAGCCTGCTCCTCAAACTTCGCAGCGCTGCACCCTGGATCGGCTCGCGATAGCTGAGGTCGTCGCCGCTCTCGTGGCGATCCGCCGATGATGGTGTTGGCCTGGAGCGGAACCGGCGTGTGGGCGCTCGTCGGCGGCAGCGCGACGACCGGGCTCGTCCAGTGCTCCCTCCTGTTCGCGTTGTCGGGTTGGCGGCCCGGCCGGCTCGTGGGCAGCCGCCGCCTTGGCCCATTCCAACTGCGCTACAGCGGCGCGCCGTGCTGGGTAGCCGGCTCTTGTGGGCGATACTACCCTCGAGCGATCGCGCGGGTTCTCGGCCGGCTGGCGGACGATGCCAGCCTCGGCTTCTACGCGATGATGGCGAGACAGACTCGCGCTGCTGCCGGTCGAGAAGGTTTCGCTGATGGTCCAGCAGGCAGCTCACCGGTCCGGATCCTCGCCGAAGTTCAGGGCGACATCAACGCCATGAGGAGGTGTCTTCTGCGCAGATCTGCGCATCGTGGCCTGGATCACGCGTTGCCGATGTGCACGGGTGCCCTGCTCGTGGCCGAAGACGCGATCCGATTCGTGCTCAGATCGAGAAATGGACGCCCGCTGCGCCGATCGTGCGAGGTGCTCTGCCTATACGCGGGAGTCCGATCTTTGGCCATCCTGTTCCCGCCGGTACTGATGGCCGCCTACCGTACCGACTCCCTGTTCGGTACAACCTCGCCATGAGCCGTAGTCATGCCCTGGATTCTTCGGCGGGGCCTGGTGGGGCGGAGTAGGGGTCGCCGCGATCCGGGCCATCATCCACCCCATCGGCGCAATGGTGATGGCCAGCGTGACGCTGCGTCAGCTGCAGATGTCGTGGCGCGCTCTGCGACTGAGCTCCAACGCCCGGTCCTGGCCACACAGCCCTCATGGCGGTCGCGACAGTGAGCGCAGCCCCCACGCCGCGCCGGCTCTGGGCGCCCGGCGGTGGATGGACCCTCCCTCTTCGTCGTCCTCGTCGCGGTCACCGCTTACGGGGCGGCGTTGTGGTGGTTCGCCGGTCCCGAGCTCAGGAAGTCGCGATGGTCCTGCGTGCTCCGCTGAGCCGGACCCTCCGATGGCCGGACTCCGCCCAGACGATCCAGTAAGTGTCCGTCTCGTTGACGCGTCGTGGTCGCTGGTCTTGTCTCAATTATCGTCGTGGTCGGCGTCGGTCTACGCTTCCTCCGGCTCGACGCTGATCCCTACTACTACGACTGGATTGGCTACATCACCGACGAAGGCCGCTGGATCGACCAGGCGCGCGAGCTGGTGCTGTTCGGCTCGAGCGACGGCCGACCGTCGCTGCACATGCTCGTGGGGCCGCTCTTCCACGCTGAGCTACGGCGTCTTTCGCGTCTTCGGCGTGAGCATCCTGAGCTCGCGGCTGATAAGCGCCGCGTCCGGAAGCTTGCTGCTGCTCGCATTCTGGCTCGGCATGCGGCGCGTGGCCTCGGCTCCGATCCTCCTGCTGACGATGACGATGTTGACCTTCACGGAGGATCTCGTCGTCCTAAGCCGGGTCGCGACTCCGAGATGGCGGTCATGGCCGCGTATCTGTTGATCTACCCGATGATCATCTCGGAGCGTCGCCGGCCCTTGCTCCTGGTGCTCGCCGGGGCGGCGGCGTTGATCACGGTTGGGATCAAGGTCACGGCCACGCCCCTCGTTGGCATCTTCGCTCTCCTCGTGCTGATCCAGCCGCGCGATCCTTCGTGGGCCCGATCGCGTTGGCGTGACCTCGCCCTCTTCTCGGCAGCCTCCTGGGGCCTTTGCCGCCGTCGCGGCGCTCTGGGCTGCCCGTGGTATGCGCGCCGACTCCCTCCTGACTCGCGGAGCCGGACTCGTGAACGCCTTTGTCGCTCCGAACAGCCCGTACGGCGCAGTCGGCTTCGTGTTCAACGATTCGATGGCCCCGGTACTCACTCTCTGGCTGCTGGCGTTCTGGTGCGCGCTCGTGGGCTGGCGAGCGGCCGGCAATCTGCAGACGCCGCGTCGCGCCGCGCCTTGGTGACTTCCGGTGACATGGGTCGGCCTCTACGCCGTTTTGATGCTCCGGCCCGAACTATTTCCCCAATCGATACAAGGTCCACATCCTGGTGCCGATGGCCGTTGCGTGCGCGGTCGGGCTCAGCTCACTGCCCAGCGCGCCGGACGCGCCCGTCGTCGACGCCCTCGGTGCGGAGGAGATCCGGGGTGCGCTCGGCCCTCGTCGCTGGCTTTACTTGGGCTGCCATCCGCCATCGCCGTCGCGCCCGTCCTCGCTGGAACGGTAGGGTTTCTCGGCGGAGATCCCGCGCGGCTCCTGATCAAGATCGCCAGCATTCTCTTCACGGTGATCCTGGGCGGCCTGGCCCTCTTTCTCCTCGGTACTCGACGACCGTCTTCCGTGTTTCTTGTCGCGTTTCCGGTCACGGCCGCGCTTGATCTGGTCCACCGTGCAGCGCACCAGTGTTTATGACATCCCATTCTGGCCGTATCGCTGACTTCGCTCCTCACGCGCTCGGCTGGCTCGTGATCCTGTCGGTGTCCGGTCTCATCACGCAGGCGTCGCGGTCACCACCCGGCGCCACTCGCCTGGCAGGATGCTCGTGCTCGCGTCGCGCGTGACCGCGCTCTGGTATTTCGCCCTTTGCCTGCCCGCGCTCGTACCGACGTTTCTGACACCACACTACTCGATCCGCAGCGCGTCGAGACAGCTGGCCACCTCGCTTACCGACGTGGCGGAGCCGATCGGAAGCTCCGGGCGCAGACGGACTATTTCGCGAGGGCCCATCCACTTCCGCAGCGTGTGGGGCCGTACGTGGCCAGCCACTCGGCCCAGCGTCATGGTGATAGCATTTGACTTCCGCGACATCGACGGGATCCTCGAGAGCCAATACTGTCTCGCGGACGTATTGCCGCTCTATGTCTCGCCGATGTACTTCCAGACGCACCCGGGCAGAGAACCGACGAGCGAGCTGGGAGAGTCAGTGAGGAGTTTATAGGCAGCGTGGCTCGACGGTTGCCGCCGCTGACTGTCGGAACC
>ERZ1370068.2471-contig-1620_pt1 | contig 13477 bp, 17 predicted proteins | sample MGYA00561227_ERZ1370068 | MGnify/ENA primary metagenome ERZ1370068 (study PRJEB38410, sample SAMEA6850437) | metagenome | study: Metagenomic assessment of the ecological functions of the soil: analysis of the soil microbiota associated with the...
AAGGACTCGGGCGGCCCGGGCTCCTGCTCCATGACCTGAGGCGCTCGGCGGTGAGGAACCTCGAGCGCGCCGGCATCTCGCGCTCGGTCGCAATGAAGCTCACCGGCCACAAGACGGAGGCCGTGTATCGATGCTACGCGATCGGCGCGTAGTCGATATCAACGCCCTCAGCGCCCTCGCGCCCCTTCCCGCGCCCCCGTCCCCAGGACATCACGCCCCCAGCCCCACGCCGCCCCCGCTGGAGCCGCAGGGCACAGCAAAGCCCTCGGCCCGGCTCTCCAGCACGCGGGCGATGCCGCCACCGCGCATCACCTCGCCGAGGGAAATGTTCTGCTGATAGCCCGTGCCCTCGCTCATCCAGGAGCGCATGGCGGGATCGATGGAGAGATAGATGGTCTCCAGCAACGCCTCTCCCGGACCGGGCGGGCGCGTCGGCACGGCGTCGGCGGTGAAATTCGCCGGCCCCGGAATGCCGACCGGACGCGCGGCGACAAGCAGTGCGATGGTTGGATGGCATCTCAGGCTCCAACGTGAGGGCGGGCGCGCTCGGCCGCTACAGGGCGGCCACGAACTCCTCGATCAGTGCGTTGACCTCGTCCGGACGCTCGGTGGGGGAAAGTGCCCCGCGCCGGACAGCTCGACGTAGCTCGAGCCGGGCACCGACTCGTGCAGCTCTTTCTCGTAATTCCGGAGGATTGGTCGGATCGTCCAGGCCGCGGAGCAGGAGCAGCTTTGGCTTGAGCGACGCGATGCGGTCGCGCACGTCGAAGGCATCGATGGTCTTCAGGTCGTGGTACTGAGACATCGGCCCCACCTGGCGGTGGCGCTCCAGCAGCCGCTCTCGCAAACCAGGCTCCACGAGCTGCATCGCGTGGCGCTGATACGCGAGCCACTCCTCGTAGACCTTCGGGTCCTCCACCGCGCGCAGCCGCATGCTCGTAGGTGCCGGCCGGGCGCGCACCTTGGGCCGGGCCGCCACGGTCATCAGCACGAGGCCTTTCACTTCATCCGGATAGTCCAGACCGTATTGAAGCGCGATCGACGCGCCCAGCGTATAGCCGACGAGCACGAGGTTCCGGTGGAGGCCCTGGGCCCAGAGCCAGCCGCGCACCCATTCCATGTATCCTGCTGACGTCCGGACACCGCGTGCCCTCGAGGTGTCCCGGCAGGGTGGGCGCGACGCTGTGCGGGAAGTGCGTGCGTTGATAGTGATAGGCGTCCGCGCAGGCGCCCGCGCCCGGCCCATGAAGGAATACGAGTTGTGGCATGCGGAAGTCGTCCCGGCTCGCCGCCGCTAGTCGAAGACGACCACGCTCCGCTTCACCTCGCCCTGGAGCAAGGCCTCGTAGGCCTGGTTCACCTCGCCAAGCGGCACCCGCCGGCTGATCAGCTCGCGGAGCTTGTACCGGCCGTCCATGAACAGGTCGATGAGCATGGGCACGTCGGTGCGCTGGTGGCCGGCGCCGAAGGAGGAGCCGGTCAGCACGCGCTGCTGGAGGAGCATCGTGGGGTCGATGCTGATGCGGGTGCCGGTCGGGCAGACCCCGACGACCACCGTGGTGCCGCCCCGGTGCGTGGAGTTGAAGGCCTGCTCCACGGTTTGCTGGTAGCCCACCACCTCGAAGGCATAGTCGACGCCGCCGCCCCCGGCGATCTGCTGCACCTCGGCGACCGGGTCGCCTTTCGAGGCGTCCACCACGTGGGTGGCCCCGAACTCGAGGGCCCACTCGAGCTTCTGCTTCATCACGTCCACGGCGATGATCCGCGCCGCGCCCACGAGGCGCGCCGCCTGGATCGTGTTGAGGCCGACGCCACCGCAGCCGAACACGGCCACGCTGGCCCCCGGGGCACCTTGGCCTTGTTGATGACCGGCCCGGCGCCGGCGAGGACGCCGCAGCTCACCAGCGAGACCACGTCGAGCGGGGCGTCCTTGCGGATGGGAATGACGCTCGCCTCCGGCAGGACCGCTCGTGTCGCGTACCCGCCGACCTGCAGGTACTGATGGAGCCCCTGGCCGTTCTTCAAGAAACGGAACGTGCCGTCGTGCATGAGCGAGCGGGGCTTGTCGCGCAGGGCGCAGAGCGTCGGGGTCCCGTTGATGCAGTAGCCGCACTTGCCGCACGAGGGGATGTAGCTCGAGCACACGTGGTCGCCGGGCTGCACGGACTCGACCAGCCCCCGATCTTCTCCACGACCCCGGCCGCCTCGTGACCGAGGACCACGGGCAGCGGGTGGGGCGAGTCGCCGGACATCAGGTGATAGTCGCTGTGGCAGACCCCGTTGGCGACCCACCGGACCTGCACCTCGTGCGGCCCGGGCTCGAGCAGCTCGACCTCCTCGATGACCAGGGGCTTCTTGATCTCGTACAGCACGGCTGCCGTTGCGGTGAGGTTCGCCATCGAAGGCCTCCTGTCTGTCGGGCCGCCCGGGCGCGGCCCAGGATCCGGATTCGGGGAACTCGGCCAGCTTGGCTCAGCGCGTCGGCGCCTGAGCGGCCCGCCCGCGCGTTCGCCCTAGCTCGGAGGAGGCTGAGACGATACCGTCCTTGCAGAGCGCCTCGATTTCCTGGGGGCTCATGCCGAGCCAGCCGCTCAGCACCTCGGCGTTGTGCTCGCCCAGGAGCGGCGACGGCTTGACCCGCGGCGGCGCGCCGTCGAAGCGCACCGGCCAGGCCGGCATCTTGACCGCCCCCGTGGTCGGGTGCTGGATCGTCTGCATGATGCCGCGCTCGGCGAGCGAGGGGTCGTTCATCAGTTCCAGCGTGTCGAACACCGCCCCGGCCGGCACCCCGGCGTCGCCGATGACCTTCATCACCTCTTCCTTGGAGTGCTCGCGAGTCCACGCGGCGATCAGCTCATCGACCTCGGCCGCGCGCTGGCCGCGCGCCGGTCCGGTGTCGTAGCGCGCGTCGCCGATCAGGTCCTCGCGTTCGATCGCCTTCAAGAGGCGCCGCCAGTGATCGGGATTGGCACGGCTGGTGAAGATATAGGCGTAGTCGTTCGGCCCGCCCCCTTGCACGGGTAGAGGGCCGACGGGGCGAGGGCGGGGTTGGACCGGCTGCTGCCGTTGCGTACCGGAGCCTGGCCGCTCTGCTGGGTGCGGGAGAACGGCACGCGCATGTAATGGATCATCGCGTCCTGCATCGCCACCTGCAGGCGCCGCCCCTGGCCGGTCTTGGTCCGCTGGTAGAGCGCGCCCAGAATGCTGACCGCCATCAGCATGCCGGTGCCGGTGTCGCCAAAGCTCGGGCCGGGTTTGACCGGCGCCCGGTCGCCCTCGCCGGTGACGCTGATCGGGCCGCCCGCGGCCTGCGCGATCATGTCGAAGGCGAGGCTGTTCTCGTACGGGCTACCGGTGCCGAAGCCCTTGACCTGGCAATAGATGATGCCGGGGTTGATCTCCTTGACCGCGTCATAGCCGAGGCCGAGGCGCTCGATCGTGCCGGGCGCCATGTTTTCGACGGTGACATCGGCTTTCTTCAGCAGGGAGCGGACGATCTCCAGCCCGCGCGGCGATTTCAGATTCAACGTCAGCGACTTCTTGTTGGCGTTGAACTGGTGGAAATACCAGGGGTCGTCGTCGGGCTGGCCGGGGCGCAGGCGGCGGCCGGGATCGCCAGTCGTCGGGTTCTCGATCTTGACCACCTCGGCGCCGAGCCAGGCCAGGGACTCCGTGCAGGATGGCCCCGCCTCGAACTGGGTGAAGTCCACCACCTTGATGCCTTCGAGACAGTCGAGCTCTACGCCGATCTCAGCCATTGTCCACCCCTCCTGTTAGAAGCCCGTCAAGCCTGCTCGGTCCGCCGCCAAAGGCTAAAGCTGGCACACCGCTCCCAGTCGCCCTGGTTGTAGCCCGTCACCATCACGCCGCAGTGCATGCCTGTCTGCCTCTCTCGCTCATCGGTTCCCGGCAAGCGGTTGATCGAGCCCGGGGATGCTTGGGATGATGGCGGTGGCGAGGAGGCGGAGTCAAGCTCCCCGTGGGACACCGACGCACCGGATCGATGCCTCCCCGGGATAAGGTAGCCAGGTCGCCATGCGCATCGTCGCTCACGTGGACATGGACGCGTTCTACGCCTCCGTCGAGGAGCGCCTGAACCCCGCGCTCCGCGGGCGCCCTGTGGTGGTGGGGGCCGATCCCAAGGGCGGGGCGGGCCGCGGCGTCGTGACCGCGGCCAGCTACGCGGCGCGGAAGTACGGCATCCGCTCGGCGCTGCCGATCTCGCGCGCCTGGCGCCTGGCCGAGGCGGCGCGCCGCCGCGGGGAGCCGGAGGCGGTGTTCGTCCGCGACAACCGGCAGGCGTACCGCGAGGCGTCCACGCGCATCATGGCCCTCATCGCGGACGGGGTGGACGCCTTCGAGGGGCGAGCATCGACGAGGCCTACGTGGACCTCTCCTCCCTCGGCGGCTTCGACGAGGCGGAGGCGCACGCCCGGGCGCTCAAGGCGCGCGTGCGCGAGCGCGAAGAGCTCACGTGCTCGGTGGGCCTTGGGCCCAACAAGCTCGTGGCGAAGATCGCCTCCGATTTCCAGAAGCCCGACGGCCTCACCGTGGTGCGGCCGGACGACGTGCTCGGCTTCCTCGGCGGCCTCCGCGTCCGTGTCATCCCCGGCATCGGACCGAAGACGGAGGCCGCCCTCGGCGAGCGCGGGATCGCCACGGTGGCGGACCTCCGGGCCGTCGAGCCGGCGCGGCTCGCCGAGTGGTTCGGCAAGCTCGGGCTCGAGCTCCACGACAAGTCGCGCGGGATCTCCGACGACCCCGTGTCGAACGAGTGGGAGCGCAAGTCGGTGGGCGAGCAGGAGACCTTCGAGGAGGACAGCCTCGATCCCGGCTTCGTCCTCGGCCGTGCTCGCGCGCTCGCCGCCGAGGTCTTCCGGAGGTTCGCGGCCGAGGGATTCCGGGAGTTCCGCACGGTGACCGTCACCGTCCGCTTCACCGGGTTCGTGACGGTGAGCCGCTCGCGCACCACCACCGTGCCCCAGCGGAGCCTGGCCGAGCTCGAAGCCGAGGCGACCCGCCTCCTCGAGCCGTTCTTCGACGCGCGCGAGAACCCGAAGCGGAAGAAGATCCGGCTGATCGGGGTACGCGTCGAGAAGCTCGGGCGGCCGGACGAGGCCGGCATCGACCGTCCGGTCGAGTAGGGCGCGATGCTCTGGCTGCCCTGTCTGCTCCTGGTCGTGATCGCCGCGGGCCCTGCCGCACCGGCGGCGGCCGAGAGCGTCCGCTCCGGTTCGTCACCTTCAACGTGCTGTACGGCCGTCCGTGGTCGTGGTTCACCGGCGACGACATGTAGCTCGAGGCCCGGCTGACGCTGACCATCGCGGGCCTGCGCGCGCTGGACCCCGACGTGGTGGCGCTGCAGGAATCGTCGATCACGCGGCGAAGCGGCGACGTGGCCGCCCGGATCGCCCAGGCGCTGGGGCTGGTGCCGAGGAGCCGGCGATCCTGAGCCGCTTCCCAGCGTCGCCACCGAGGTCTACGACACTGCCGCGCGGTCAGCGCTGGATCGACCCGCGGGTGGCGCTGCGCGCCGACATCCAGACGCCGGCCAGCGTCGTCGCCGTCTTCTCGACCCACACCCCGCGCGACGACCGCCAGACGCGCCGGAAGCCGAGCTGGCTGGCGAGTCGAACGGGCGCCCGGCCGTCGTGATGGGCGACCTCAACACGGGCGAGACGGCGCGCGTGCTCGGCGCCTTCCGCGATCACGGATTCGTCGACCTCTTCCGCGCCGCCAATCCGGGCCCGCCGGGTCTGACCGTGTGGCAGCGCATCGAGGCGCCGTCGCCCACCGTGTTCCGGCGGGTGGACTACGTTCGTGAAGGCCGGCGATGGCCGCGAGGCGACCGCGGTGTCGGCGCGCGTCGTGCCGAACACCCCGGAGACGCGCGACGACGGCGGTGCCTTGTGGCCCTCGGACCACTACGGCGTCTTCGCCGAGGTGACGCTCAGGCCGGCTTCAGCGCGGTGACGTTCGACGATAGCCCGCGCTCGAGGAGTCCCATCGCGCCGCCCCGGCGGCGCCGGTCGGTCCCGCGGTACAATCAGGCGCCGACACCATCACACCCACGGGGATGACGACATGATCACGAAGTTCGACAGCCTGTTCGCTGGCCACATCGACATGGACGACGTCGGGTACGGCGGCACCGCGGTGAACGACCGCCGCTTCTCCAACGAGCGCCTCGTCACCGTGTTCGACAAGGCCCAGGCCATGGCGCAGCTCATGGACCGGATGGGCTACGACACCTTCTGGCTGGCCGAGCACCACTTCCAGCACGAGGGCTACGAGTGCATCCCCAACGTGCTGATGTACGCCGTCCATCTTTCCCACGTCACGCGCCGGCTGCGCCTCGGCTGTGGGTTCAACGTCACGCCGATGTGGCATCCGCTCCGGCTCGCCGAGGACTTCGCGGTGGCCGACATCGCTCACCGGCGGGCGCGTGACGTTCGGCGTGGGCCGCGGCTATCACACGCGCGAGGTGGAGACGTTCGGCGCTCCCCTGCTCGACCAGGCGGCGAACCGCGAGCTGTTCGAGGAGCAGGTCGACATCATCTTCAAGGCCTTCAACGAGGAGTCCTTCTCTCACCAGGGCAAGTACTACACACTGCCGCCCAGCGTGCCGTACCGCGGCTACGACCTGAAGCAGCTCACCCTCGTCCCGCGGCCGCTCCGCCGGCCGGTGGACTGCTGGCAGCCCATCCAGGGCGGCACCCAGCGGGCCATGGACTTCATGGCGTCGCACGGCATCCAGGGGGTGGTCGGTGGCGGCTCGGCGGAGGGCGGGGCCATGCACAAGGTCGTCCACGCCTGGCGCGACGCTCACGCGCGGCTGGGCCAGCATCTGGAGCTCGGCGAGCGGCTGTGCTTCGGCTTCCACTTCTACATCGCCGACAGCCGCGAGCAGGGCGCGCGCGAGGCCGCCAAGTACTACGAGGAGAACATGAAGATGTTCGGCCCGCTCCGGCTCGTGCGGGCGCTGACCGATCAGCAGATCGAGGACATGGCGGATCCGCGCAAGGCGCCCCACGCCGGGTTGCCCACGATCGAGGAGGCCATCGACAAGGGCGGTGTGCTGTGCGGCTCGCCCGCAGAGATCGTCGAGCACCTCAAGAAGCTGGAGGTGGCCTACCCCGGGCTGGAGCGGATCTCGGTGAGCCTGTCGGTCGGCGTGCCCCAGGCGGTGGCCCTCGAGCAGCTCGAGCGGTTCGCGACCGAGGTCATGCCGGCGTTCAAGACGGCGGCCGCCGAGCCGGCAGTGGTGGACTAGCACCCAGCGCTTCAATCTGAGCGGCAAGGTTGCCATCGTCACCGGTGGCAGCGCGTAGTAGGGTCGAGGACTGGCGCGGTGCCCCGCAGGAACCAGATGGGTAACGTAGGGCCGGTTAGTGCTCGGCGCCGCTGATGAACTTCAGGAGAGTCTCAGTGGAAGCTTGCCAGGAGGATTCCTCCGGGCACGTGCAGGAAGTCATGACCGTCCTCCGAGACGGGGACGCTAGGTGGGAGGAGCCCATGCACCCGATCGAGGTCAAACAGGTGAAGGAGATCATTCTCGTCAGTGATGACGTGCACGCGAGCCGTCGTCTGTATCGCGAGACACTGGGGCTTGCCATGCCCGCCACCGCGGATCGGCTGAATCTCGCGCGGGTCGGGTCTCAGTACCTGGGCGCGGCGCAGGCGGGGGTGATGAATCACCCGGGCTTCACCGGCCGGCTTCACCTTGGCTTGGAGATCGATCCGGCAGACTTTGTGCGCGCGGTCGAGCATCTGCGGCGGCAGGGCATCGAGGTCACCGTCCGTCCGCAGCAGCCCGGGTACATGGACACGCCGGAGAGCGTCGGCGCCTACTTCCTCGATCCAGACGCCAACCTGATCGAACTCTGGGCGCCGCGGCCAAGCCCGACGCCCTGACCCGCGACATCCAAGGTCCATTCCTGGAGCTAGTCTCCCGCACGTAGAGCGCGTAGTCGAACATCAACACCTCTTGACTTTCATCGTTCCGCTCCACGACGGCCGCGGCAAAGGGCATGACGGACTTCCCGGTCCACGATGCCCGGCCCCGCCGTCTGCTGGAGCGGTCAATTCACGTGCTACGAACCGCGGACAAATCATGTCCTACCTACACGGTTCATTTGCCGCTTGACGGCGGCGGTGTGCGCGCCTAGCATCCCGCTCACGGCCGCGCGGGCGCGGTCAGCCGCCAGGTGGCTCATGTGCGCTGTGCCTGCGCTCTAGCGGGGCGCGGGGCGGGCTGAGGCGTGATGGCCTGGGAACGGGGCGCGGGACAGGGCGCGAGGGCGCGGAGGGCGTTGATGTCGACTACGCTCCAAGCGTGGCCAGCAATGGCTGGTTCTGCCTGCTGAGATTCAAGGTATTTCAACTTGGAGGTCTAACATGAAAACGCAAATCCATGAAGTAATCACCAGGACTCGAAGCAAGATCGCATTCCTGGTCACAATCGTTCTGCTCCTTGCCACTCTGGCCCAACCAGTAGCCGCCACCACCTATATCTCAGCCGAGCCGATTCCCACTCAGGATGTTGTCGGACAGAATACCCTCGACCTGATCGAAGGTATAGGCTATTCAAACCTCGAGCTCTGGAGCAATCGGCTTCTTAATGACTGCAACGTCGTCCAAAGCGTTATTGATGTGCTTGCTGCGAACGGCGCGATCAGCACAGTCAATTCCATTAATACCAAATTCCGTGTCGCCGCGGGAGGGTTTGAGGCAGTGACCAATCCATCCTTTGTGTCCACCGTCCAGGACTCGGGGCCTAACGCGGTGAGCGCGGCTGATATTGACGTGTTGAGTAATGCGCTTGGCTACGTGTTGAGCCAGGGCGGGACGGCTCATTTCAGTCCAGATAACTCTAAGGCCTATGACTTCCCGCTCGATTATGCGGTTGTGACATTCACAGGAACTCTCAGCGGCTTGCAAGCGAAAGGCTTTTTCGATTTTCTGGGCACAATAAATCCTGCTCTTTGGAGCGGTACGTTTGCGGGCTTTACCCAGATCGATTTTCAGGGCTCACCTGCGAACAATTCGATGTTGTTTCTCAGACCTGCTGTGACTAAGCAGGTGTTTGTTGCCGGCCTGTCTACTGCTGCCGGCTCAACCGCTGGGGCGACATATTCACCCCTCAACAACAACGGGCAACCGACGACCGCTAAGGCCGGCATTTCGTTCCCCGAGAATGATTGGCTAGCGTTTCCCACTGGTGATCAGTATCTGGCGAAGTTGAATAATCCCTCTCCCCAGTTGCTGAATGAGCTTGCAGCTCTAAGGCAGCGTCATCTTCAAGCGGTGACCAATCTCGTAGATGCTATCGAGAGCAACAAAGTAAGCATCTACCTCAAACATCAATTCAGGTGCGTGACTCAGTAATCGAGACCGATATTGAGCAGCGGTGCCTGGCATCACATAGGGCACAAAGACACAAAGGGAGAGACCGTCAAAGCAATCCGTCCCTTCGTGTCCTTTGTGTCTTTGTGGTTCGTCTCTACTGCGCTTACCGCCTTCGACTCCTGATGAATCGGAAGAATCTCCAATTCTCGCGGGGTTCCGAATGTATCGACGATCATCCCGCCACCACTGCGTCCAGCGATCGCCACGCGACCTGAGCGGAATCGGCTGTGGCATACGTGGCCATTGCGAAACTTCACGGGTCGCCCTCATCAGCAGGAGGAGCCCGACCACCACGATCACCACGAGGCGGCGACGCGCACGACAGTCCGAGGAACCCCGGGTGGCTCCGCCCGCGGAGACGTCGGGCCCCGCCAAGCGAGGCCACCATCGTTCCCCCGTCCGCCAGCGCCACGTGGCCCCGAACATCGCGCGGCGCCGGTAAAAGTACACGGCAGCCACGGTTGTGAGCCAAGGCGAGGAAGATGACTTTCAGCGCCTCCGCCCGCGTGATGCACCGGCAGGCACGCCTGGTCGGTCAACGGGAGGACGCGCGCATCACAGATCCGGCTCCTGCCGCTTGAGCCACTCCGCCCCCATCGGACCGAGCGGCTGGCTCGCGTGGCGCAGCACGGTCAGCGCGTCCTCCGCCGAGCGGACCAGGCCGGCCTCGATCGCGCCCACCAGCGCGTAGTCGACATCAACGCCCTCAGCGCCCTCGCGCCCCTTCCCCGCGCCCCCGTCCCCAGGCCATCACGCCCCCAGCCCCACACGCCGCCCCCGCTGGAGCCGCAGGCACAGCCCCCATATGTCGAACGCGAACGGCAGCGCGACCGGCGCCGGGTAGCGGCCGGCCGTTGCCGTCGAGCCTGAAGGTGACCGACTTCGAAGTTCCGGGGCGCAGGTGCTGCGGGCCGAGTTCGAGGTCGACCGCCCACGGTTCATCGGGGCGGACAGTCGCAACACCTGTGCCCAGCCGGCGTTCGGTCCTTGCCGCCGTACCAGACATTGCGTCCATCCATCCAGTAGCCGCTCGCCGCGAAGAGAGCGCCCTTGTGCGGCACGAGGTGCATGACCTCGGAGCCGCCGGCAAACTTGCCGTTGCGGTCGAAGCATCCCGCGACGAACGAGGTGCGCTCCAGCCCTCGCGCACGGCCTGGGGCGGCTGGCAGGAACGGGTCTGGGCCTGCGACGCGGTCAATGACGAGCGCGCCGGTCAGGGCCGCGCCGGCCCCGAGAAGAAATCGAAGACTGCCTGCCGTCATGGCGCCTTCTCCGCCCGCGGCGGAGAGGCCGAAGCTTGATTGTAGATACGCATCGATCCTCCTCAATTCTTCTTAGCGCGCATGACCTTTTTAAGCGAGGATTTCAGCGCCAACCCACGCGCTGGAAGAAGGCCGCGATCTCGGCTGCGGCGCGATCGGGATCTTCGCGATGGGGAAAGTGTCCGACGCCCGGAAAGAGCGCGAGGTCGAGATCGCTAAAACTCGCGCCAAGCCGGTCGGTCCAGTCGTACGGAAACAGCGGATCGTGCTCGGGCCACCGCAAGCAAGTCGGCACCGTGATCGCGGGGAGGAGAGGGCCTCGCCCTTCATCATGCGGATCCGGGCGGCATGGGCGGCGCGATAATGGGCAAAGCCGCCGGCGAGATTGCCGGGCTTCAGGAAATTGTCGGTGAAGGCCTCGATCACATCGTCGAACGCCTCCTTGCGGTGCGACCAATGGCGCAGGAAGTGCGCGATGAACGTGCGGCAGCTGTCGCGCGTTGCGCCGACCAGGCCCGGCGCCATCTCCATCTGGTTGAAGGACTGGTACCAGATCTCGTTGAGCCGGTCGGGCGCCGCCATCCGGGGGCCGATGCCGGGATAGACGAAGTCGAAGAAAAACAGCCCGGCGAGCCGCTCCGGCGCCGTCCGCGCCAGCGGCTGCATCGCCGCGCCGCCGACGTCGTGGCCAATGACGCCGACCCGCGCAACGCCGAGCGCGTCGAGCAGCGCCAGCATGTCGGCGGCATGGTCCGCGGGGCCGAACGGACCCGCGGGCTTGGCGCTGTCCCCGAAGCCGCGCAGGTCCGGGGCGATCAGCGTGTAGCGATCGGCGAGCCGCTTCATGACCGGCTCCCAGGAGAGCCAGAACTCCGGCCAGCCGTGCAGCAGCAGCAACGGCCGCCCCGCGCCGGTCCGCGCGACATGGAAGCTCGCGCCGTTCGCCTCAATCGTCAGATGTTCCATGGGGTTCGATTTCCTAGGCTGCGCGCCTCAGTAAGCGTTGGATCTTTGCGACCAGGGTGGCATAGGTGAATGGCTTCCCGATCAATTCAGCGCCGGGGTCACACGTAGAGCACGCGCGCGATCACCGGGGACGCGGCGGAGCGCCACCACTAATCCCCAGCTCAGAACGAGCGCGTAGTCGACATCAGCGCCCTCAGCGCCCTTGCGCCCTTCCCCGCGCCCCCGTCCCCAGGCCATCACGCCCCAGCCCCACACGCCGCCCCCGCTGGAGCCGCAGGGCTCCACGGGTGATCGGTACGGAGTCGGCGGTGGTCAGAGGACCCATCCCGCCGGCCCCCGTCGTGGCCCCCGTTCGCCGCATGCGCGGTCCGTTCATGAATAATGCGGGCCAGCATCCCGCTCACAGCCCGTCGAGGGGGAAGGAATTGTTCGAATGATTGCGACACGTATCGATTGCTGTGGCGATATTAGCCAAACCAAAACTCTCATCCGACGAAATGAAACCCACCGTCGACGTTGAGCAGTTGGCCGGTCATGAAGTCGCTTTCCGACGACGACAGGAAAAGCACTGTTCCAACTAAATCGTTTTCGACTTGGGAACGCTTGATGCTGCGCTGTTGGGCGCGGAGTTTTCGTATTGCGCATCGACCTGACGGCCTTCGGTGACGACGAATCCGGGGCTTACGGTGTTGACGCAAATATTCCACTCGCCCAGCTCGCGCGCCATCGCGCGCGTCATGGCAATCAGCGCGCCTTTGGACGTGACATAGTGGATGTAGTTGGGATTGCCGGTCAGCGCGACGTTCGATGAAATATTGATGATCTTGCCCTTCTTCTGTTTCTGCATGTGCGGCACAACCGCTTTAGCGCAAAGCCACGAACCGCGCACGTTGACGGCCATCGCTTTGTCGAATTCTTCAACCGTCATTTCCCAAAACGGTCCCTTCCACACCGTCATGAAATAAGCCGCGTCGTTTATCAGCACGTCGACGGTGCCAAATTGCTTCTCGGTCTCCTCCACCATCGCCTTGACGCTGTGCTCGTTGGAAACATCGCACGCCATGCTGATGGCACTGCCACCCATGTCCTTGATCGCTTTGACCATGTGGTCGGCACTAGCAAGATCTGGCAAAGATAATTTCGCGCCTTCTTTGGCAAACGCCATGGCATAGGCCTTGGCAATTTTTCCACCGCCACCGGTGATGATGACTGATTTATCTTTGAAACGCATTGGAAACGCCTCACTTCAACGGTTCTGGAAATTAATGGTCGAGCCTGCGTACGGCCCGAGGGCAACCTCTCCGATCTGCGCGTAGTCGACATCAACGCCCTCCGCGCCCTCGCGCCCCTTCCCCGCGCCCCCGTTCCCAGGTCATCACGCCCCCAGCCCCGCACGCCGCAGCCCCGCTGGAGCCGCAGGCACAGCGCGTAGTCGACATCAACGCCCTCCGCGCCCTCGCGCCCCTTCCCCGCGCTCCCGTTCCCAGGTCATCACGCCCCCAGCCCCGCACACCGCAGCCCCGCTGGAGCCGCAGGCACAGCTCCCTGCCAGGCGCTCCTCCAGGTCGCGGACCTTGGTGCTCGCGTCTTTCGGGGCCTCGCGGACAAGCGGTCGTTTGGCTCGCGCCTTGACCTCCTTGGGCTTTCTGCGACGATCCATCAGTTTCTCCCTACCCCCACCAGCGACCGGTGGGCGACAGGCTAGGGCGAAAGCAGCCGTGTGAGCAAGGGCAGTCGGCAAGTCGGCTATGATGTTTGGGGTGCGAGCGTCTGCGGCGGATGCAAGCGTGACAAAGGCTCACGAGAGGGGAGATCCGGATCATGGGACGAGCGCTCGATGG
>ERZ1370068.4508-contig-3578_pt1 | contig 13471 bp, 18 predicted proteins | sample MGYA00561227_ERZ1370068 | MGnify/ENA primary metagenome ERZ1370068 (study PRJEB38410, sample SAMEA6850437) | metagenome | study: Metagenomic assessment of the ecological functions of the soil: analysis of the soil microbiota associated with the...
TGCGCCCGGCCCCCGACGATCCAACATCGTTCTCGGCCGGCTGCGCTGCCGATCGTCGTCAGGGGAACCTTGCGAGATTAACAAGAACCGCTTTTGGCTGTCAACCACACCATCTTCATGACGGCGGATCCGGGGGCTCTCCCGCCCTGCCTCGACGCTCGAGAGCTTGCCATCCACGTCAGCCGGGCGGTTTGGTTCTGCTTCTGCCCCTTCCGCACCACGAACAGACGGCCGCCAATCGCCTGATCCCGCGTGAGCCTGGTGTTCGGATCCGGAGATCCGCCGGTTACTTCACGTAAACGCCGCCCGATTGGACGAGCCGCCGGGCTTCGCTTTCTTGCGACTGGCGCGAGCTGCACGCGCGCGAGGAGATCGACCACGCCGAGGCCTGGCGCTCGGCAAATTCGTCGCTCGACACCTCGCTTGACGGCACATCCCCGAACACGGCCAGCACGTCCTCGGCATCGAGCGTCCGCGATGTCTTCGCCGAACAACACGCTGGACGCATGCTCCGGCCTTCGTCACGTGGTCGCGGCCGGCACGAGGCGGCGGTGACCTCGCGGGCCAGAACCCGCTGCGCCTCGCGCTTTTCGGGCGCGGCCGCCGGTGGCCGTTCGAGATCCTCGATCGCCGCCTGCGATCGAGCGTACGTATTCGAGATACGAATCGCGTCTCTGTCTTCGAGTGTTCAGCCAGAACTGATAGAACGTGAACGGCGAGGTGCGCGCCGCGATCGAGCCACACCGTCGCCCGCCTTCCGGTCTTGCCGAACTTCGTCCCTGACGCCGTCTTCATCAGCGGCCACACCAGGCCGTGCGCTTTCTGCCGCGCAGCTTGCGGATCAACTCGATGCCGGCCGTGATGTTGCCCCACTGATCGCTGCCGCCCATCTGCAGCGTGCAGCCATAGCGATCGAACAGCTGCGAGGAAGTCGCACGCCTGCAGCAGCAGGTAGCTGAATTCGGTGTACGAGATCCCTTCTTCGCTCTCGAGCCGCCGGCTCACCGACTCCTTCTGCAGCATGTAGTTGACGGTGAAATGCTTGCCGGCGTCGCGCAGGAACGAGAGCAGATCGATCGCGCCGAGCCAGTCGGCGTTGTTCGACGATCCGCGCCGGATTGTGCGACGCCGTCGAAGTCGAGAAAGCGCTCGAGCTGCGCGCTGGATGCCGGCGACGTTCGTCGTCGATCTGCTCCGGCGACAGCAGCATGCGCTCCTGCGACTTGCCGCTCGGATCGCCGATCATGCCGGTGCCGCCGCCCGACAATCGCGATCGGCGAGTGGCCGAACGCGCTGCAGCCGCGCCAGGCCCATCACCGTCAGCAGCGATCCGACGTGAAGACTCGACGCGGTCGGGTCGAAACCGATGTAGGCCGTGACGCGCTCCTTCGCGAGCACGTCGGCCAGGCCTTCGGTCGCGTCGTACACCATGTCCGCGCCACGCGAACTCGTCTCAAGAGAGTCGTCATAGATGTGTCATGGGGCCGACCGGCTTCATGCGACGGTGGAACACCGGACGCCGAGGCTGCAAAGCGTTTTACTATAGCAGCGTATGGCGATGACCCGCCGCGCGGTCCTCAAAGGCGCTCGTCGAGCCGCCGGCGTCGGCGCGATCGCCGGAACCGCGCGCATGGCTACCTCTACGGACGTCACGAGCTCGACGTCACACGACGCCGACTGCTGCCGGTCAACGGACTGCCGCCGGCGCTCGTCCGGGCTGCGCATCGGCCTGCATCGACCGACGTTCACCGCAGCCGGTGGATGTCCGACGACGACGTGGCCCGCGCCGTGAACATGCTGCTGATCGCGAGCGTCCCGATCTCGTCGTCCTCGGCGGCGACTACGTCACCTGGGGTGACCGTCAGTACGTCGATCCCGTCGGCCGAAGCGCTGGCGCCATCTGTCGGCGCCGCACGGCGTGTTCGGCATCCTCGGCAACCACGACGACGACCATCAGATGCCGGCCGCGCTGGCGCGCGAACGGCGTCGAGGTGCTCAAAGACGCGCGACACGCGACTGACGCATCAGCGGCGAAGTCGCTCGATCTCGTGGGCATCAGGTTCTGGACCAAGACGGCGAGCGATATCGCGTCGCTCGATCGCGGCGCCATGGGCACCGATGACGATCCTGCTCGCTCACGATCCGCGGCGGCTGACCGAAGCCGCGGCGCTCAACATGCCGCTCGTGCTGTCAGGTCACACCCACGGCGGCCAGGTCGTGCTGCCGGTGGTCGGTGCGATCGCCGCGCAGAAGTTTCCTGATCGTCGCCGGCGTCGGCCGGCGCGATCGAATCGACCATCTTCGTCAGTCGCGGGATCGGGACGATGTACGTTCCGGTGAGACTGAACTGTCCGCCTGAAGTGGCGGTTCTGACGCTTCAATCTGAAAACCTTCCGCGGAACGCGCATCGAGGCGTCGGGGCGAACGACGCCGGCGTCTGACCACCGGACCTCAGTCGTGCGATCGCACGAATCGCCGGCCCGCGATGGACCAACCCCCGGCGAGGACGAGCTGGATCGCTTCAGGATAGATCCGGTGCTCCTCGATCAAGATGCGGGCCGACAGCGTGTCGACGGTATCGTCGTCGAGCCACCGGCACCGCGGCCTGCAGCACAATCGGACCGCCATCGAGCTCTGAGGTGACCAGGTGCACGGTGGCGCCGCTCGTCCGAACGCCGTGCTCGAGGGCCTGGCGCTGCGCATCGAGCCCTGAAACGCCGGTAGAAGCGACGGGTGGATGTTCAGGATGCGGTTGGGAAACGCCTCGAGCATAGGCCGCTGCACCAGCCGCATGAAGCCGGCGAGGCATATCAGGTCCACGCATGCGCGCCGCGGAGGACGTCGGCGATCGCGCGATCGTAGAGGTCGCGGCTCGCGTGGTCCCGTGGATTCACGCAGAGCGCCTCGATCCCCGCCGCGCGCGCCCGCGCCAGCCCCGGCGCGTCGGGCCGATTCGGAAATGACAATCGCGATCGTCGCGTCGAGGCGCCCGTCCGCGATGGCGTCGTTGATGATCGACTGCAGATTCGATCCGCGTCCCGAAATCAGAATCGCGATCCGCCGACCGGAAAACGTTCGCATCTTGTTTTGAATCTGCCACTGTCATCGCGAATGAGCCGGCGACGGCACGCACCGAGCTATACGTAACGGACACTTCGGTCGCCGGCGACCGACCGTCCCAGTCGCACGGGCTGCTCGGCTTCGCGGGCGAGTGTTTCGACCACGCGGTCGGCATCCCGTTCGGCGCAGACGAGCGACGCAGGCCGATGCCCATGTTGAACGCGCGGAACATCTCGTCGGTCGCAATGCTGCCCCGCTGCTGCAGGAACCGGAACAGCGGCGGTACGCTCCACGCCGCGCCGATCGATCTCGGCCGCGCAGCCTTCGGGCAGACGTTCGCGGCAGATTCTCGGTGATGCCGCCGCCGGTGATGTGCGCGAGGCCTCTGATCGAGCTGCCTGCTCGAGCGAGCGGCCGAACCGACGGGCAGGTACGAGCGGTGCGGCGCGAGCAGCGCGTCGCCGACCGTCGTGCCGAGCTCGGCGACGAACGTGTCGGCTGCCAACCGCGCTGACGTCGAACACGACGCGGCGCGCGAGCGAATAGCCGTTGGTGTGAAGACCGGCCGACGGCAAGCCCGATCAGCACGTCGCCGGGCACGATCGACGCGGCCGTCGACGATCCGCGCTCGCGTCGACGACGCCGACGATGAAGCCGGCGATGTCGTATTCGCCGTCGGCGTAGAAGCCCGGCATCTCCGCGGTCTCGCCGCCGAGCAGCGCGCAGCCGTTCTCGCGGCACGCGCGCGCGATGCCGCTGACGACCTGCTCGGCCACGGCCGGCGACAGCCGGCCGGTCGCGAGGTAGTCGAGGAAGAACAGCGGCTCGGCGCCCTGCACGAGGATGTCGTTGACGCAGTGGTTGACGAGGTCGGCGCCGACCGTGTCGTGGCGGCCGGTCATGAAGCGCGACCTTGAGCTTCGTGCCGACGCCGTCGGCGCTCGACACCAGCACCGGATCGCGGTAGCGATCGCGATCGAGCCGGAACAGGCCGCCGAACGACCCGATGTCGGACAGCACGCCGGGCGTGAACGTCGCGCGCGCCAGCGCTCTGATGCGGCGGACGGCTTCGTTGCCGGCGTCGATGTCGACGCCCGATTGCCGGTAGTCCATCCTCAGGTCACAACTGTCATCACGCAGACACGCCGGAAGCGATGGCGTTCAGGCTCGTGATGAAGCGCCTGCCACCTCAGAAATCCAGCTTGCTGGATGAGCGTTCGGCATCAGCTGCGGCGCGGCGATCCTTCGGCCGACTCCCAGTAGTTGCGGCGCGCAGCGCGAAGAAGCGCTCCTTGTCGAGATCCTCTTCGAGCATGTCGAAGCCTTCGGCGAGCAGCGCGATGGCGCGTGTCGCGATCGGGATGCTTCTCGAGCATCGTCATCATCAGCGGGTGTTGCGCAGCGCGACGGTGGCGAGCGCGAGCGCGACCGGCGCGCGCGTCGGGTCGCGCGACGGAATGCCGATCTCGAACAGCGCTGTCGCCGGCTTCCGCGTGGCCGGCGACCGCCAGCGCGCCCAGAGCCCGGCGGCGGCGCCGCGGAGCAGCTCCTGAAAGCCGACGTTCTTGTCGGAGAACTTCGAGCGTCTCGATCAGGTAGCTCTCGTGCGACTCGCAGTTGACGCCGAGCAGGCAGATGGCCGCGGCGATCGACGGCTGCGTCTGCTCGCGGCGCGCTGTCGCTGCAGCGCCGCCAGCGTCTCGAGCGCGCGCTTGTCGCCGATCTTCCCAGCGCCAGCGCGGCATCGTCCTGCAGCGGACCATCGAGCTTTGCGACGCGCGATCAGCGCGTCGAACGGCATATGCGCCTTGTAGTCGCCGAGCGCCTCGATGACGGCGCTGCGGAAGAAATCCTCGCCGCGGCCGACCTCGCGAACGCAGCGCCTGACGGACGCGCGGCGTCGTCGCCTGAGCCGCGGCGCGGCCAGCGCGCGACGAGCGCCGGCCGGACGAACTCGCGCCTGCTCCTTGTCGAGCGCCGTCGAGAAACTGCGGCACCATCGCGCGATCGGGGTTGTGCTCGAAGAAGCTGTAGGCGACGGTGCGCAGGCGATCGTTGGGGCTGGCGAGCGACTCGCGCATCGCGTCCTTCGTGCGCGGATCGTTGAACCCGGTCAGCAGCACGAGCGCGCGATAGCGCACGTAGCCGTCCGCGTGCTCGGCCACGGCCTGCAGCAGCGCGGGCACCGCCTGCGCGCCGGCGTCCGCCGGACCGTGCGCGACGCGTTGGTGCGCGTCGCGTAGTCGAGATCGCCGAGCTTGTCGATCGCCGCCTGCAGCTGCGCGGCGCGAGACCGCCTGAGGCGCGCTCGGTTCCTGCGCGCTGCGAGCGCGTCTGCCACCGCAGAGGACACCAAGGACACAGAGGACACAAAGGCGAGACGACCTCTGCGTCCTCGTCGCCTGCGTTGACATCAGCCTTTACTTCGCGACTGGCTCGTTCGTATCGAGCTTCAGCGCAAGCTGCAGGTAGCGTCGCCTCGTCGCGCGGGAATCGCGACCGGATAGACGCCGGTGTAGCACGAGCTGCAGTACGAGCCGCGCTCGGATCCGACCGCGCTCAGCAGGCCTTCGAGGCTCAGATAGGCCGACGCTGTCGGCTTCGAGAAACGTCGCGAATCTCCTCGAGCGTGTGCGTCGCGCGCGATCAGCTCCGACTTGCTGCGGCGTGTCGACGCCGTAGAAGCAGGGCGAGATCGTCGGCGGACAGCTGATGCGGACGTGCACTTCCTTCGCGCCGGCGGCGCGCACCATCCTGCACGATCTTCCGGCTCGTCGTGCCGCGCACGATCGAATCGTCGACGAGAATGACGCGCTTGCCGTCGAGGATGCTCCTGACCGGATTCAGCTTCACCTTCACGCCGAAATGCCGGATCGACGGCTGCGGCTGGATGAACGTGCGGCCGACGTAGTGATTGCGGATCAGGCCCATCCGCAGCGGCACGCCGGACTCTTCGGCGAAGCCCATCGCCGCGCAGACGCCGGAGTCGGGCACCGGCACGACGACGTCGGCGTCGACCGGCTGCTCGCGCGCGAGGATGCGGCCGAGCTCGGTCCGGACCTCGTTGACGCTGCTGGCCGAACACGTAGCTGTCGGGCCGCGCGAAATACACGTGCTCGAAGATGCAGTGCGCGAGCGGCGCCGGCGGAAACGGCTTGATCGACCGCACGCCGTCGGCCGAGATGATCGAGCACCTCGCCCGGCTCGACGTCGCGCTCGTAGGTCGCGCCGATCAGATCCATCGCGCACGTTTCCGAGCAGACGACGTACGGCGTCGTCGAGACGGCCGAGCGCGAGCGGCCGGAAGCCGTGCGGATCGCGAACGGCGATCAGCCGGTCGCTGCGTCAGCATCACCAGCGAGAACGCGCCCTGCACCTGCGACACCGATTCGACGATCGCGTCCTCGACGCGTGCGCGCCTTCGATCGCGCGTAGAGGTGCAGGACGACCTCGGTGTCGCTGCTCGACTGGAAGATCGAACCCTGCCGCACGAGCTCGTCGCGCAGCTCGCGCGCGTTGACGAGGTTGCCGTTGTGGCAGATGCGCGATCTGCCCGTGCGCGCAGTCGATGAGGATCGGCTGCGCGTTCGACAGCTTGCTCTCGCCGGCCGTCGAATAGCGGACGTGGCCGATCGCGATCGACCCGGGCAGCTGCGACAGCGTCTCGCCGTCGAAGATGTCGGCGACGTAGCCCATCGCGCGCGAGACGCGCACCTGCTCGCCGTCCGACGCGGCGATGCCGGCGCTCTCCTGCCCGCGATGCTGCAGCGCGTACAGGCCGAGGTAGGTCATGTTGGCCGCTTCGGGATGACCGAAGATGCCGAAGACGCCGCACTCGTCCTTGAATTTATCGAGCATGTTGTTCAGGCCACCCGCTTCGCGAAGTACCGTTCGATCGCGCGTCGACCACGACTGCGTTCCGCTTCGTCGACCGCACTGATCGATCGACGATCGTCGCCGCGCGACCGCCATCCGCAGCCGGTTGCCGCCGGTCTGACCGATGACCCGCGCCGGCACGCCCGCCGCCGCCGCGCGCTCGCAGCACCGTCGGTCACATCGCTCGGGCACGACCGAAACGACCACGCGCGACGCCGACTCGCCGAACAGCGCCGCCGCGACGTTCAGTCGCGCGTCGCGCGACGACCTCGACGCGTCGATCGACGATCTCCGCGCCGATGCCGCCGGTGTCGAAGCAGCACTCGGCGACGCGTCACGGCGAGGCCGCCGTCGGAGCAGTCGTGCGCCGACCGCACGAGCCGCTCGTCGGCCAGCGTGACGAGCAGCGCCTGCAGCGCGCGCTCGGCGTCGAGATCGAGCGCCGGCGGCACGCCGCGCACCAGATCGTGCACGACCTTCAGATACTCGCTGCCGCCAAGCTCGCCGCGGCCCTCGCCGAGCAGGACGATCGCGTCGCCGGACTCCTGAAACCGCCGGCTGACGACGCGGTCCGCGTGCTCGAGCAGGCCGACGACGCCGATGATCGGCGTCGGATAGATCGCCTTGCCGTCGGTCTCGTTGTAGAGGCTGACGTTGCCGCCGGTGATCGGCACGTCGAGCGCGCGGCACGCGGCGCCGATGCCTTCGACCGCCTTCGCGAACTGCCACATGATGCCCGGCCGCTCGGGATTGCCGAAGTTCAGGCAGTTGGTGGCGCCGAGCGGCCGCGCGCCCGCGCAGGCGACGTTGCGCGCCGCCTCGGCGACCGCGAGCATCGCGCCGCGATACGGATCGAGATAGCAGTAGCGGCCGTTGCCGTCGACCGACATCGCCAGCGCGCGATCGGTGCCCTTGATGCGCACGACGCCGGCGCCCAGCCCGGGCATGTTGATGGTGTTGGTGCGGACCATGTGGTCGTATTGGCGGTAGACCCAGCGCTTGCTCGCCGATGGTCGGCGACGCCGAGCAGCGCGAGCAGCGCGGCGTCTGGTCGCCGACGCCGCCCGGCGCTCATGCGCCGCTTCGGCGCGCAGCGCGTCGAGATCGAGCTGCTGCGCCTCGGCGCAGATACTCCGGCTCGCGCCATCGGACGGCGGTAGACCGGCGCTTCGTCGGTCAGCGCGCGGTTCGGAATCTCGGCGACGACCGCGCCGCGATCCTTGACGCGCAGCAGGCCGTCGTCGGTCACCTCGCCGATGCGCACGGCGTGCAGATCCCACTTCTCGAAGATCGCGCTCGACCTCGGCTTCGCGGCCCGCGCTTGACGACGAGCAGCATGCGCTCCTGCGATTCCGACAGCATGATCTCGTACGGCGTCATGCCGGTCTCGCGCTGCGGCACGAGCGACGACGTCGATCTCGACGCCCGCGCCGCCGCGCGATCCCATCTCGGTCGTCGAGCACGTCAGCCCGGCGGCGCCCATGTCCTGGATGCCGACGAGCGCGTCGGTCTGCATCACCTCGAGGCACGCCTCGAGCAGCAGCTTCTCCATGAACGGATCGCCGACCTGCACCGCCGGCCGCTTCTCCGCCGACTTCTCGTCGAACTCCGCCGACGCCATCGTCGCGCCGTGGATGCCGTCGCGGCCGGTCTTCGCGCCGACGTAATACACGGCGTTGCCGACGCCCGACGCGACGCCCTTGATGATGTCGGACGCCTTCGCGATGCCGAGGCAGAACACGTTGACGAGCGGGTTGCCGGCGTACGACGGCTCGAACGCGATCTCGCCGCCGACGGTCGGGATGCCGATGCTGTTGCCGTAGCCGGCGATGCCGGCGACGACGCCTTCGAGCAGCCGGCGCGTGCCGGGCGCGTCGAGCGATGCCGAAGCGCAGCGAGTTCAGCAGCGCGATCGGCCGCGCGCCCATCGTGAAGATGTCGCGGATGATGCCGCCGACGCCGGTCGCCGCGCCCTGATACGGCTCGATGAACGACGGATGGTTGTGCGACTCGATCTTGAAGACCGCCGCGAGCCCGTCGCCGATGTCGACCGCGCCGGCGTTCTCGCCGGGCCCTGCAGCACCTGCGGCCCGTCGGTCGGCAGCGTCTTCAGGTGGACGCGCGAGCTCTTGTAGCTGCAGTGCTCGGACCACATCACCGAGAAGATGCCGAGCTCGGTCAGGTTCGGCTCGCGGCCGAGGAACGCGACGATGCGATCGTACTCGTCGCGCTTCAGCCCGTGGCGTTCGAGAACCTGTGGATCGATCATCGTTCAGCCTGGCGCGCCTCGGCCAGTCCGCGCGACGTCCTGTAGCGCGAGCCTTCGAGCGCGACGCGCGATCGATCGACTCGAAGATCGACGCGGCCGTCGACGCCGCCGAGCAGCGCTTCGCACGCGCGCTCCGGATGCGGCATCATGCCGACGACGTTGCGCGCCTCGTTGCAGAGGCCGGCGATCGCGTTCACCGATCCGTTCGGATTCCACGCATCGTCGACGCGGCCCGTCGGATCGGTGTAGCGGAGGACGACCTGCCGGTTGGCTTCGAGCCGTTCGCAGCATGTCGGGCGGCGCGAAGTAGTTGCCTTCGCCGTGCGCCGATCGGAATCCGCAGCACCTGCCCGGCGTGGCGCGGCGCCGGTGAACGGCGTGTCGGTCTGCTCGACGCGCACGTGGACGTGCTCGCAGCGGTACTTCAGCGCCGCGATTGCGCAGCATCGCGCCCGGGCAGCAGGCCGGCCTCGAGCAGGATCTGAAAGCCGTTGCAGATGCCGAGCACCGGGCCGCCGCGCTCGGCGAACGCCCGCACCGCGCGCATGATCGGCGAGAAGCGCGCCATCGCGCCGGTGCGCAGGTAGTCGCCGTGCGCGAACCCGCCCGGCAGGATCACGCACGTCGGCGCCCTTCAGGTCGGTGTCCTTGTGCCAGAGGTACTCGGCCTCCTGGCCGAACAGACGTGCTCGGCGGCGTGATAGGCGTCCTCGTCGCAGTTGCTGCCGGGAAGACGACGACCCGAATCGCACGACTACTCGCTACGGATCACGTCCACCTGACTCAGTCCACCTCGATGCGATAGCTCTCGATCACCGGATTGGCGAGCACCTTGTCGGCGACTTCGGCCGCGAGCGCCCGCGCCTGCGCCGCCTCGGTCGTCGCGAGGTCGAGCTCGAAGTACTTGCCCTGCCGGACGTCCTCGACGCCGCCGTAGCCGAGCGAGTGCAGCGCGTCGGCGATGGTCTCGTCCCTGCGGATCGAACACCGACGGCTTCAGCGTGACGAAGACACGCGCGCGCATGCGGCTTACGCCCTCGCCGGACGGCTGGAAGACGCGATCGAAGATGTCGTCGACGTGCTGCAACTGCTCGTCGAGATCGAAGGCGCGCTCGATCTCGGCCGGCGGCAGCACGCGCGTCGACGTCGGCGTCGGCCAGCAGCAGCGCCTTGAAATCGCGCTGCTCGGCGAACGACCGCATCGCGTTGCGCTGCACCCACTCGTAGGCCTGCTCGCGCGAGACGCCCTTCTGCGCGAGCTCGAGCAGCACCGTGCCCGGAAAAGACGACGCCGCGCGAGCGGTTCGAGGTTCTCGCGCATCCGATCGGGATGGACGACCATGCCGCGCGACGATCCGGGTGAAGCGGCGCAGCATGTGATCGAGCGGCGATGAAGCTGTCGGGCAGGATGACGCGCTCGACCGACGAGTGCGAGATGTCGCGCTCGTGCCAGAGCGCGACGTTCTCGAGCGCCGCGTGCGCGTTGCCGCGCAGCAGCCGCGCCAGGCCGACGATCTGCTCGCAGCCGATCGGGTTGCGCTTGTGCGGCATCGCCGACGAGCCCTTCTGCCCCTTGCGCGAACGGCTCTTCGACCTCGCCGATTTCGGTCTTCTGCAGGCCGCGGATCTCGAGCGCGAACTTCTCGAGCGACGCGGCCGGTGATCGCGAGCGCCGCCATCAGCTCGGCGTGGCGATCGCGCTGGATCACCTGCGACGCGACCGGCGCCGGCTCGAGCCCGAGGCGCCGGCAGACGTCGGCTTCGATCGCCGGCGGCAGGTGCGCGAAGGTGCCGACCGCGCCGGACAGCTTGCCGACGCTGATCGTCGCGCGCGCGCGCCGCACGCGCTCGATGTCGCGGCCGACCTCGGCGTACCAGAGCGCCAGCTTCAGGCCGAACGTCATCGGCTCGGCGTGCACGCCGTGCGTGCGGCCGATCATCGGCGTCCGCCGGTGCTCGAGCGCGCGGTCGCGGATCGGCGTCGCGCAGCGCCGTCGAGATCCTTCAGGATGAGGTCGCACGCCTCGCGCATCTGCAGCGCCTGCGCGGTGTCGATGACGTCGGACGAGGTCATGCCCGAAGTGCAGCCAGCGCGCCGACGGCCCGACGTTCTCGGCGACGGCGGTCGTGAAGGCGATGACGTCGTGCTGGGTGGTCTGCTCGATCTCTTCGATGCGCGCGATGTCGAAGCGCGCCGCGCTCGCGGATGTCGCGCGCGGCCTCGGGCGGGACGATGCCGGCCGCCGCCATCGCCTCGGCGGCGGCGGTCTCGACGAGCAGCCAGGTCTCGTAGCGGCGCTGGTCGCTCCAGATCCGCCCCATCTCGGGGTGTGCGTGATAGCGATCGACGAATCATTCGCTAGTTCGAGATCGAGCCGTTCCGCGCGGAATCTGCAAGCCCGTTCACGTTGCCCGAGCACCGTCGCCGCCAGCGATCCGTTCCGGAACAGATCCGCCGCCACCCGCTGCACGTCGGCCGCCGTCACGCGCTCGATGCCGTGCGAGCGTTTCGTCGAGGCCGAACTGCCGATCGAAGTAGATCTCCTGCCGCGCCAGGTGCGACATGCGGCTCGCGGTGTTCTCGAGGCTCAGCATGAGGCTGCCCTTCAGGTGATCCTTCGAGCGCTGCAGCTCGGCGTCGGGCACCGGCGCGCTGCTTGACGCCGCGCAGCTCCTCGACGACGAGATCGATCACCTCGCCGACCGCTTCGTTCGAGCAGCCGGCGTAGATCGTGAACGAGCCGGCGTCGCGATAGGCGCTCAGGCCGCTGAACACCGCGTAGCGCCAGCCCGCGCTTCTCGCGGACGTTCTGGAACAGCCGCGAGCTCATCGAGCCGCCGAGCAGCGTGTTCAGCACGTAGCTCGACGTACCGGTCGTCGTGATTCTGCGGATAGCTGCTGACGCCGAGGCACAAGTGGCTCTGCTCGAGCTCCTTGTTGCGGATCAGCATCTTCGGCACGACGCGCGGCGCCTCGTCGACCGAGCGGCTCGCCCGGCTGCGGCGAGCGAGCCGAACTTCTCGCTCGACCAGCTCGCGCACCCGCTCGTGCTCGAGGTTGCCGACCGCCGAGACGATCAGGTTCGCGCGCGGTGTAGGCGTTGCTGAAATAGTCGCGCAGCAGATCGGCGTTGAACGACTCGACGGTTTCGCGTGGTGCCGAGAATCGGCCGGCCGAGCGGATGGTTCTCCCAGAACCCCTGCGTGAAGAGCTCGTGGACGAGGTCGTCCGGCGTGTCCTCGACCATCTTGATCTCTTCGACGACGACCTTCTTCTCGCGCTCGATGTCGTCGGCGCTGAACGCCGGGTTGCGGACGATGTCGGACGAGGATGTCGATGGCGAGCGGCAGATGCTCGTCGAGGACCTTGATGTAGTAGCTCGCGTATTCCTTGGCGGTGAACGCGTCGAGCTGGCCGCCGATCGAGTCGATCGCCTGCGCGATGTCCTCGGCCGATCCGCGTCGCCGTGCCCTTGAAGAGCATGTGCTCGACGAAATGCGCGATTCCCAAATCCTGCGAATCTTCGCGCACGGCCATGTGTGTCCAAAACTGCGTTCCTCGCTGCCTGGGAGTGGCGCAAAAGCGTCCTTGGTGGTGAAGACTTTGTAGCCGATGCCCCGACTCGTGAGGAGCACGCAGTGGCCGGGCATTACGCATCGCCTTTATTTCGCCCCTCAATAAGCCGATCATGAGCCCAATGATAGCACTCGCAGAAACTCTCTTGCGCGAGGCCAAGATTTGATGTAGTATCGCGCTCTATGGCAGATGCGCCAAAAAACACGAAACTGGCAAACCGCAAGAATCCGCTAAGAAAGCGGCTCGCGTGGCACTTGCGCCGTCGCACGCATGAACCTCGCGCATCAAAGCGATACGAAAGATGTTACAAACAACCAAGAAACTCATCGCCTCAAAGGACGCTGCGTCGGTACTTGCCGCAATGCATACCAGGCTATCGACAAAGCGGTGAAAGTGGGAGTCTTGAAAGAACAACACGGCTGCCCGCATGAAATCAGGACTCGCGAAGAAGCTCGCGGTCAAATAGTTTATAGTTTACTTTCAGGGTAATTAAGACATCGCACGGTTTGAGGCGACTCTCATCGTTCAATGGATCGGACATATCCTTGCGGAGGATAAAATGTAGGTTCGATTCCTACTGAGAGCACCATAATGCCAAACCGGAGCATGTCTCCGGTTTTGCGCTTTATTGCTCTTCAGTGGGAATTGAAAGGTTTTGCGGAGCAATACGTAACTGAACGAAGTACAAT
>ERZ1370068.6711-contig-5679_pt1 | contig 13462 bp, 25 predicted proteins | sample MGYA00561227_ERZ1370068 | MGnify/ENA primary metagenome ERZ1370068 (study PRJEB38410, sample SAMEA6850437) | metagenome | study: Metagenomic assessment of the ecological functions of the soil: analysis of the soil microbiota associated with the...
GTATGCTTCGTTCAGTTACTGTTGCTAAGTGTTGCCCGCGGTGCTGCGGGCGCTCACTACGGGCAAATGCGGTCCGGGTGATGGCAAAGCGGTTACGGTACGTGCGGCACTACGCTCGGCGAAGTCGCGGGCACGCCGGCGCGATCGGCGCTCGTCGATGCGCTGATCGCCGCTCGGCTGCTCGTCAGCGATGAGGATGCCGCAGGCCACGTCTTCGTTCGCGTGGCACATGAAGCTTTGTTGAGCCGCTGGCCGCGCGCTAGCGACATTGTCAATGCAAACAGGAGCTTCCTCGAGACGCGGCTCGGCTCATGGCTGACGCCCACCGCTGGCATTCGGATAACAGGAACCAGGAACTTCTCCTGCCATCCGGCAAGCGTCTCGCCGAGGGCGAGGAACTGCTGCATGTCGAGACGGGAAGAAGTCGACGATCAAGTCATCGAATACATCGAGGCGTCTTCGCGTGCCCAGAACGAGAGAGAGGAGAAGGACCGGCAGGCGGAGCGGGCACTGATCGAGGCGGCCGAAGCGGCAAGACGCGAACGCCTGGAGCGCGAGGCTGAACGCCTGGAGCGCGAGCTGAACGTCTCGCGGACCCGCGGCTTGCGCGCGACAAGCCGGCTCGCGCGACGCACGCGCTATGCGGCCATCGTCGCGACGGTCGTTGGCTCTCATGGCCGGCGCAGGCGCGTTCTTCGGGTTCAGAGCACAACAAGGAAGCAACGCGGCACGCGGAGTTGGCGAACAGAGCGCGGAGCAGGCCAGGTCAGCTGAGAAGGAAGCCCTCGAGGCGCGCGACCAGGCGCTCCGCAACCAGTCTCTTTCGCTTTCGTTTCTTTCGCAGCAAACCGCGGCGAGGGGCGATACGGAGGCCGCGATCCTGCTGGCGCTGGAGGCGCTGCCGAAAAGCGGATCTGGAGCCCGCGCGGCCATATCTCTTTGAAGCAGAGGCCGCACTTTTCAACGCTCTGCTGGCGCACCATCAAACAGCGGTTTTCAAACACGACGCCGGAGTGACGCAGGCAGCCTTCAATCGGACCGGCGATCGCATCGTCACCTGCGTCCTACGATAAGACCGCACGCATCTGGGACGTCTCGAACGGTACCGAGATTGCAGTCTTGAAGGGCCACCAGGGACCTGTGGAGAGAGCCGGATTCAGTCCGGACGGACGCCGTGGTCATTACAGCCGCCAGGGACGGCACCGCGCGCATCTGGGATGCCAACTCTGGAGCGCAGCTTTTTGTGCTTCAGCCGGTCGGCGATTTTCCAACAGCCGTTTTTGACCCAAGCGGCGAGCGCGTGCTGACAGCGGGCGAGAACAGTCATGCGTCAGCTCTGGGATGCCCGGACCGGAACGAAGACTCCTGAGCGTAAAGACAACTTGGCACTGGCTTCGGTTGGCTGGCTTCAGTCCGGATGGTCGCAGCTTTGCGACCTCACAATAGCGGACAGCCGTCTTCATCTGGAATGCGGACAGATGGCGCGCTGATCCATGAATGGAACGTTGGCACTGTATCCATACCGCGTCACATTCAGCCCGGACGGAAGTCGGCTGCTGATAGGCTCGTGGGGCACGATTTCATTCGGCAACTTTCCCGCGCTTTGGGACGTGTCGAACGGAACACGAGATCGCGAAGCTGGCTGGCCACAAGAGCGACACGCAACTGCGACGGCGTCGACGTTCAGTCACGACGGCCGCCGGATTGCAACGGTCTCGCTCGATGGCAGCGCACGGCTCTGGGACGGCGAAGTCGGGAAGGTTGCTTGACGTGCTCGGCCGAGAGTCCGCGAGCTCTGAAACTGGGTGACATGCGGCCGATGACCGTGATCAGGAAATGAACAGCGCGTTCAGCCCCGACGATCGCCTCCTGGCCACCGCTTCCGTGAACGGTCCGATGCGCATCTGGGACGTCGGTCGCGCGTCGCTGCTCACCACCATCACTGGCCATCGTGCCTTGATCGAGCACCTTGAGTTCAGTCCGGTCGACAGCAATATTCTTCTCACGGCTTCGCACGATGGCACCGCTCGCCTCTGGGACGTCGACGGGATTCTGACGACTGCATCTGCCCCATGAGCATCCACCGACCTTCGCGGTGTTCAGTCCCGACAATGTGCATCTTCTGACTGGAGGCGGGGACAGCGGCCGTGCACCTTTGGGATGTCGTGACCGGTCGTGAGCTAGCCGAGCTCGACACACACGAAATTGCCCACAGCGCGACGTTCAGCCCCGATGGAAGTCGCGTTGCAACCGCATCTCTCGCGGGCCAAATTCTCATTTGGGACGTTGCGAGCAGGCGCGAGGTCGCGCGGCTCAAATCTCGCGGCGGGCTTCATCAAGTTCGGTTCAGTCCCAAAGGAGACCTGCTGGTGGCGGGTTCGGCTAACGGCACCGCACGAGTTGTGGGACGCGGCGACTGGTGCCGAAGTGGCCACGATCACAGAACAAGTGCGAAGTTGCCGCAGGTTGTCTTCAGCCGGGACGGAGATCTCGTCCTCGCCGCGACCAGCGACAACGCTGCGCACCTGCTGAAAACCGGACGGGACTGAATTGAAGGTTCTGGTCGGGCATGAGGGCCAGAATCACCGCGGCGGCATTTCAGTCCGGACGGCCAACTGGTTGCCACGGCTTCGCTCGACCGCACCGCCCGGATCTGGTCGGTCAAGGACGGAAGCAGTGTCGCGACGCTGAAAGGGCACAGCGACGAGCTGACGGCGGTGGCGTTCAGCCCGGACGGTCGGTCTCTACTGACTGCCTCGCGCGATGGCACCGTGCGGATCTGGAGCGTTCCGGTCGGAATCGGAGAAGGGTCGTTCTTAGGGGGCACAGCGGCGGCGTGGGCAGCGCACAGTTCAGCCCCAACGGTGCTGTATGTCGGTGACGGCGTCGTTCCAGGATCGCACCGTCCGGCTCTGGGCAGCGCAGCTCGGGGCGCGAGATTGCACTGCTCGCCGGTCCTAGCGAAGGAGGCCGTCCGGGCCGGCGCTGACACGCGCGGCCTTCAATTCGGACGGAACGAGGATCGCAATCGTGTCCGATGAGAGAGCGTACGGATAGTTCGCGTTTTCCCGACGCTTCGGGATCCTCATCGACTTCGACGCAAACACACTGTGTCCGCGCGGAACTGACCGGCCTGCGAGCGGCGACGCTTCTTCCTTCCCGTTCGAAGGCGAGGTTGGCGCGACTTGTCCAAGTCAGCGTCGGCCGAAGACCACTATCCCTGTCGTAAACGTCAAAGGGAGAAGAGATCATGGCATTGTGGGATGGATCGCCATACCGTCGCTGGCATGATCACATTCCTGTCTACCATCCTGACCTTACTCTCGTCTCGTCTGCGGGATCGCGCCGATCTGGAACTGGAGATCCTTGCTCTCCGCCATCAGTTGAGCGTTCTGCGGCGCCAGCATCGCGTCAGAGTGCGGCTCGCACCCACGGATCGGATCCTGTGGGCTTGCCTCTATCGGATCTGGCCACGGTGTCCGAGCGTCATGGTGCTGATAAAGCCGGCGGCCGTTGTCCAATGGCATCGAGCTGGCTTCGGGCCTACTGGCGATGGCGCTCCAGGTCCCGCCATCTTGGTCGACCAGCGGTAGATCATGCGGTCCGCGCCCTGATCCGCCAGATGAGCCAAGCAAACCCGCTGTGGGGCGCACCCCGGATCCACGGTGAACTTCTCAAACTTGGGATCCGCATCGGCCAGACGGCTGTTGCAAAGTACATGGTCCGGCGTCGCAGGCCGCCCCTCGCCGACTTGGCGCACTTTCCTGCGGAACCACGTGGACGCCATCGCGGCCGTCGATATGTTCATCGTTGTCAGTGCCACCTTCCGGCTGCTGTACGTGCTGATCGTCCTCCGGCACGACCGCCGGAAGATTGTTCACTTGACGTCTCTCCGCATCCCACGCAGTATTGGCTGGCCCGCCAGATCACCGAAGCGTTCCCTTGGGACAGTGCTCCGCGCTATCTGCTGCGGGATCGTGACGCCTCCTATGGTCAGAGCTTTCGCGAGCGAGTTCGAGCCATGGGAATTCAGGGAGATCGTCACGGCACCGCGATCGCCCTGGCAGAACGCCTATGTGGAGCGCGTTATCGGCTCGATCCGTCGCGAGTGCCTCGATCACATCATCGTTTTCAACGCACGCCATCTACGCAGCATCCTGTCGTCGTATATCACCTATTACCGTCAATCTCGGACGCACCTATCCCTTGACAAGGATTGCCCCGACACACGCCCCATACAGCCGGTGACTGCCGGCAAGATCATCGCCTTTCCTGAGGTCGGTGGTCTGCATCATCGCTACGAGCGTCTCGCCGCCTGATGCCCCGTGACGGTGTCGTGGCCTCGCTTGCGTGTGCTGGACGTCCCACGAGTGCCAATCAAAGACCGAGGTTTGAAGGAAGTCTAGGCGGTCTGCCGGCCGACTGGTCGGCCTTAGTCGGCCTTCGTTTCGTCGTCTGTCTGAAGCCACCTCAGCAGATTGCGCTCCGCCGGTCGCGCCTTCCTTGCCTCCGCCGGATTCGCTGCGTCATCGAATTTGCGATAGCCACAGCCGATTTCGTTGCAGAAGTCGCCGACAGAAGAGGAAGGTCTTGCGGTCGAGTCTTGTCGCCCATGCGAGAAAGCAGATCAACCCTGCAAGGTCGTTTGGGCGGAGGTCAGCGGGATAGGGCGTCGCACCTCTAATCGAAGCTGATGACCGGCCCCATCGTCGTCCAGGACGTTGTCCGGCAGCCAGCAGAGCGATCTTGTGGCCTTGCCCCAGATCGCGTACTGGCGGCAACTGCTCAGCTACTCGCAACGGCCGTCCAGGCACGAGGTGCTTGCTTAGCGGCAGCGTGTCTGGAACGGGCAGCCGGGCGGCGGATTCATCGCCGACGGGATGTCGCCTTCCAGCACGATGTGCTTCTTGACGACGCTGCGTATCGGCGATCGGGATCGCCGACGAGCAGCGCCTCGGTATAGGGGTGATAGGGCGGCGCGAAGACCTGGTCGGTCGTGCCCTGCTCGACGATATAGCCGAGATACATGACGACGACGCGGTCGGCGATGTAGCGCACGACCGACAGGTCGTGGCTGATGAACAGCATCGTCGTCTTGTTCTTGCGCTGGATGTCCATCAGGAGTTCGGTCACGGCGGCCTGCACCGAAACGTCGAGGGCGGAGACCGGCTCGTCGGCGACCACCACCTTGGCATTGCCGGCAAAGGCGCGCGCCACGCCGATGCGCTGCTTCTGGCCGCCCGAGAGCTGGCGCGGCATGCGCGTCTCGAACGCGCGCGGCAGCTTCACCGAGGTCGAGCAGTTCGCAGCATCGCGCTGGCGCCGGTCGGCCGGTCTCTGCCGACGTCGAACTTCTCCAGCGTGCGAATGATCTGCGCGCCGACCGTATGGCTGGGGTTCAGCGTGTCGAACGGGTTCTGGAACACCATCTGGATCGACGACGACGGTCTGACGTCGCGCATCTCGATCGCGCGGTCGACTGGATCGTCCTTGTTGCCGAGCGTCGATGCTGCCCGACAGTCGCCGTCTCCAGGCCGAGCAGCACCTTGGCCAGGGTCGACTTGCCGCAGCCGGACTCGCCGACGATCGCCACCGTCTCCGGCCTCGCGCGCCTCGAAGCTGATCGTCTCGTTGGCCTTCACCGACGCGCGCCTTCGCCGCCGACCGAAGATCGCGTTCGCCGCGACCTGGTAGTATTTCCTGAGATCGTCGATCTTGAGCACCGGCGCGCCCGGCTTCGACGGGCTCGCCGTGCTTGCGCGCCTGCTGCCGGCAGCGCCGACCCAGTCGATCTCGTTGAAGCGCACGCAGCGGCTGCAGTGGTTCGTCGTGCCCGTCGACCGGCGATCATCGGGATCTCGGCCGCGTCGCAGAGGCCCTTCGACGAAGTGCTGGCAGCGCGGGCCGAAATTGCAGCCCTGCGGCCGCTCGTGCGGCAGCGGCAGCTGCCCGGGGATGGCGATCAGCGGGCGCGTGTTCTTGTCGGCGCCGGGCAGCGGGATCGAGCGGAACAGGCCCTGCGTATAGGGGTGGCGCATGCGGTCGAACACGTCCTTGACCGTGCCGGTCTCGACCGCCTCGCCGGAATACATGACGCGTGATGCGGTCGCAGGTCTCCAGGATCAGGCCGAGATTGTGCGAGACGAAGATCATCGACGTGCCGAGCTGCTTGCCCGAGGTCCTTGACCAGCTCGACGATGCCGGCCTCGACCGTCACGTCGAGCGCGGTCGTCGGCTCGTCGAGCAGCAGCAGCGCCGGCTTCGACAGCAGCGCCATGGCGATGACGATGCGCTGCTGCTGGCCGCCGGAGAGCTGATGCGGATAGGAGCGCATCATCCGCTCGGGATCCGGCAGGCGCACGGCGCGTCAGCATGTCGAGCGAGCGCTGGTAGGCCTCTTCCTTCGAGACCTTGTCGTGAATGAGCGGCACTTCCATCAGCTGCTTGCCGACCTTCATGGCCGGGTTCAGGCTCGCCATCGGCTCCTGGTAGATCATGGCGATCTTCGAGCCGCGGAGTGCGCGCAGCTCCGCATCCGACATCTCGCCCATGTCGCGGCCCTGGAACTTGATCCGGCCGCCGACGATCCTCCCGATGTTGGAAAGGTCGCGCATGATGCCGAGCGCGACGGTGGACTTGCCGCAGCCGGATTCGCCGACGATGCCCATCGCTTCGCCGGGCATGACCGTGCAGGAGAAATCCATGACCGCCGGGATCTCGACACTGCCTGGTGAAGAAGGAGATCGACAGGTTCTCGATTTCCAGGATGGGTGCGGCGGTCTGCGTGACGGCCTCGTCCATGGCTCGTCCTAGTCCTTCAGCGATTGTTCGCGCAGCAGGTCGGCGAGCAGGTTCAGGCCGAGCACGAGCGACATCAGCGCAAACGCCGGCGTGAGGCCCTGCCAGATAGAAGAGCCGCAGCTGCGCGCCTGGCTGCCGTCCTTGATCGCGGTGCCCCAGTCCGGGCTTTCGGGACCCATGCCGAGGCCGAAGAAGCCCAGCGTGCCGCAGCAGGATCGTCGTGTAGCCGATGCGCAGGCAGGTATCGACGATCAGCGGCCCGCGCGCATTGGGCAGCATTTCCCACAGCATGATGTACCACGGGCCTTTCGCCGCGCGGTCTGGGCCGCCGCGACATAGTCGCGCGTCTTGATGTCCATGGCGAGGCCGCGCACGATGCGGAACAACGCCGGGGCTCGACGCGAACACGACCGCCACGAAGATGTTGAGCTCGTTCGGATCGATCGAAACGATGCCGAACGGATCGGCGTTGAAGACCAGGCCGGCATAGATCCAGAACGCCGATGACCAGCGTCACCGCGAGATAGATGTAGAGCTGCTCCGGCCGGGTCTTGAAGCGCGTGTAGAACAGCACGCAGAAGAAGATGATCGGAAACAGGAACAGCACGCCCGCCATCGCATAGGGGATGCGGCGTGTCCATGATGCCCGGCGTCACCAGCAGGTAGAACAGCAGGATCACCGGGAAGGCGAGGACGAGATTGGCCAGGAACGACAGCACGTTGGTCGATGCGGCCGCCGAAATAGCCGGCGGGCAGGCCGAGCGTCACGCCGACCAGCAGCGCGATCAGCGTCGCGGCCGGCGCGATGGTCAGCACGATGCGCGCTGCCATACACCGCGCGGCTGAAGACGTCGCGCGCCAGCTGGTCGCCGCCGAGCAGGAAGACCATGCCCGTTTCCGGATCGATGCGCTCCGGGCAGCGCGTTCTTCATGATCGGAGACCTGCGCCAGCGGGTCCAACGGCGCGATGATGTCGCGCGAAGATCGCCGTGAACAGCCAGAAGCAGCAGATCAAGACGCCGGCGGCGCCGACGCTGCTGTCGAACAGGTGGCCGAACAGGCCGAGCCTCCGCTTGAACCGCCAGACTCCGACGAGCACGCAAGGCCAGCGCGATCCAGACCGGCCAGAAGCGCAGCGATGAGCCCGATGACGACCCCGACAACTCAGCTGACTCCATGCCCCGCCCTACGCGACGCGGATGCGCGGATTGAGAAACGCGTAGCCGACGTCGGAAATCAGCTGGGTCAGCAGGACGAGCACCACCGAGACGAGGCCAGCAGGCCAGCACCATGTCGATGTCGTTGTTGCCAGGCCGCCTGCACCAGGAGCCAGCCGAAGCCCTTGTAGTTGAAGATGGATCTCGACGACGACGACGCCGGTCAGCAGCCAGGGGAACTGCAGCATGATGACGGTGAAGGGCGCGATCAGCGCGTTGCGCAGGGCATGCTTGACGACGACCGCGCCGAAGCCCAGGCCCTTCAGGCCGGGCGGTGCGGATGTATTGGGCCGTCATGACCTCGGCCATCGAGGCGCGGGTCATGCGGGCGATATAGCCCGATGCCGTAGATGGCCATGGTCATGACCGGCAGGGGTGAAATTGCTGAAGCGTGATGCCCTGTCGTCGCCGCGGTCGCCGCCGAGCCGTTGAGCACAGCCGAGCCAGGATGGCGAAGATGGCGGTGAAGATGACGCCGGAGACGTATTCAGGCGTCGCCGTGGACGCGATCGAGGCCACGGACAGGCCGCGGTCGAGCTCGCGACCCCTCGCGCATGCCGGCCAGCACGCCGACCAGCAGCGCCACCGGCACCATCACGAGCATGACCCAGAACATCAGGATGCCCGTCGCCTTCAGCGCTTCGGGCAGTCGCTGCGCGACCGGCGTGCGGAAGGCGGTGGAACAGCCGAAATCGCCCTCCAGCACGCCGGAGAAGCGGGCCTCCGTCGGCTCGGCGCAGAACCTGAACCGCGGCCACGGCTTGCCCTGTCGCCGGATCGATGACGGGCTACTTTCGGCCACACCCCGACCCAGCGGCCGAAGCGCACGAAGAAGTTGTCGCGGTACCCGTTGTGCTGGAGCCAGTTCTCGAGGTCCTGGTCGCTGGCGCGCATCTCCGTCTGGAAGATCGCGAGCTTGCGCAGATTGGGATCGAGATTGACGAAGAAGAAGACGACGAAGCTCGAGGCACAGCATCGTCAGAAGCATCACGCCGAGACGCCGCAGGATGAACGGAGAGCATGGCCGCCCCTCTATGCCGATGGCAGCCGGCGAGTCATTCTCAGGTGCCCTGCACGCGGGCTGCACGGGAGGGGCGACGCGCCCCTCCCGCAGCTCGCGAGCCTATTTGTCGAGCCAGACCTTTTCGAGGTGCAGCTCGAAGGTCTGGTGCATGAACAGCCCCTTCACGTAGTCCGCGTGGTGCCGGTAGAGCGAGCGCCAGAACGGCTGGATCAGGACGCCCGAGATCCTGAAGGATCGCCTCGATGTCCTTCATCAGCTCCTTGCGCTTGCCGTCGTCGGCGATGGCGAGGCGCGGCATTGAGCTTCTTGTCGAACTCGGGATTCTGCATAGGCGGCCTCGTTCCAGGCTTCGCCTGAGCGATAGGCGAGCGCCAGCACCTGCACGCCGAGCGGACGCATGTTCCACTCGGTCGTCGACCAGGCATATTTCGTCCAGTCGTTCCAGAAGCTCGAGCCCGGGATCACCGTGCGCTTCACCTTGATGCCGGCCTCGCGGCATCTGGCGCGGCGATCACGTCGCCCGGATTCTTCACGTATTCGGCGTCATCAGGAGATGAGCTCGAACTCGTGGTCCATCCTGGCCGGCCTCGGTCATCAGCGCCTTGGCGCTTGGCGATGTCGCGCGTGATCTTCGGCAGCTCGAAATACTCCGGATGGATCGGGCAGACATGGTGGTTTCTCGCCGACCGTGCCACGGCGTCGTTGTAGCCGAGCTTGAGCACGGTGGCGTTGTCGACGGCGAGCTGCAGGGCGTTGCGCACCTTCTGGTTGTCGAACGGCTTGTTGTTGATGTTCGTGCGCAGCACGATCGTCGCGGCAGTCGTCGACCTCTTCCTTGACCAGAGCCCATCCCGTCGAGCACGGTCGACGGTCTCGCCGACGGTCTGGTAGTTGGCGTCGATCTCTGCGGCCTCCAGGCGCTGATGATGGCGTTCAGGCCTCGACGCCGTAGTCGGTGAACTCGACGCCGTCGAGATAGGGTCGCCGCCCCACCACTGTGAAATTCTCGCGGCGCTTGACGACCGCCGACTTGCCGACGTCGTAGGAAACCACCTCGAACGGCCCGGTGCCCGGCGTCTTCAGCATGTCGCCACCCGTACTTGTCGAAGTCGCGGTGGACGATGATGGCCGGGTAGTCGGCCATGCCCGGGATGATCGTGATGTCGGACTGGCTGAGTCTTCAGCTTGACCGTGTGGTCGTCGACCTTGGTGATGCGCGCCGTCCGCGCGCCTTGCCGCTCGTGGCGTCGATCGAGCGAGCCCATGCGGCCGGCCATCGAATTGCCTGCGGCGGCCTTGTCGCACCAGCGGTTGAGGTTGTAGATCACGTCGTCGGCGTTGAAGTCGTCGCCGTTCGACCATTTCACGCCCTTGCGGACATGCAGGGTGTATTCGGTGGCGTCGTCGCTGATCTCCCAGCTCTCGATCAGATGGCCCGTCGAACGTGAAGTCCTTGGTGTAGCGCACCAAATAGTCGTTGCACTGGCGCATCACGTTCGCCATTTCCGACCAGTCCCAGGTGCGCGGATCCTTCATCTCCTTGATGATCATCTGCATCTTCAGCACGCCGCCCTTCTTGGGCTCGCCGGCCCTGGCCGGCTGTCGGCGCGGCGAGACCGATCATGCCGTAGGCCATGGCGGTCGGATGCGCCGATGACGCTGGCCATCGCCAGGAACTCGCGACGGTCCATCTTGCCCGCCCTGGCGCTTCCGCGAGCGACTCGGATCGCCGCGGGAACGCGGTTGCCGTTACTCCTAAACATGGTCATTTTTGCCGTCTCCCGTTGTTTTGCGTTTACTGCCTTTACCATTTCGCATCCCGCGCGCGTTGTCAAAGACGTCACCTTTTGGCGTACGGTCGCCCTGGACCTTGCGCCACCGCCATTCGCGCCGGCGGACGAAGCGGGTGTCCTGGCATCCCCGCCGGCGCTTTTGCACCTGCAAGGGAACTTCTTGAATCTCATTGGCAAAGGGATTGCTTTGCTAAGGCCGAACAAGGAACAAGAATGGGAGGCTAAGGCGCGGTCCACAGTCTCCGCGCACCTGTCGCCGGCCAACCGCTTGTATCAAACGACAGAACCAACATCCGATTGGGAGACGAATAGATGAGCCTCAGAACGCTTCTGGAGAACACACATCCTACCTGCCGAAGCTCGCCCAGCAGTTCAAGGACGGCAAGGTCAGCCGCCGCGAGTTTCTCCGCACCGCCACGCTCCTCGGCCTGTCCTCGGCCGCGGCCTACTCGATCGTCGGCCTGCCGGAGACCGGCACCCTGACCAAGTCGGCGCGTCGCCGCCGGATGGCACGGTCCGCACTCTCCATGCGCGTGCAGCCGATCGCGAGCCCGCATACCTATTCCTGGATCCGGGACTCCATGATGTCGCGCAACGTCATCGAGTATCTGACGCTGACCGGCAGCGACAACATCACGCGCCCCTGGCTGGCCGAGAAATGGGAGGCGAGCGACGACCTGAAGACCTGGACCTTCCATCTGCGCCAGGACGTGAAATGGTCGAACGGCGAGCCGTTCACGGCCGATCACGCGATCTGGAACATCAAGGACTGCCTCGATCCCGACCCGCGGGCTCGTCGGTTCGTCGGCCTGATGAAGGGCTACATGCTGAAGGACGTCGATACCGGCAAGAAGGACGACAAGGGCAATGCGGTCATGACGACCGAACTGTGGGACGCCAACGCGATCGAGAAGGTCGACGACCACACGTTCAGGCTCAACGCCCAGGCTGCCCAGCTCGCCGTGCCCGAGCACTTCTTCCACTATCCGTTCGCCGATGATGCATCCGGAGCTCGAACGGCGAATTTCCCGGCGTCGGCTCGCTCGGCACCGGCTGGGCGCGAGATGGTCGAATACGAACTGGGCAAGAAGTGCGTGTGTGAAGAAGCGGCCCGGCTACTGGCACGGCGACGGCGCCCTCGACTCCGTCGAGTACATCGACCATGGCGATGATCCGGCGGCAGCGCTGGGCGCCGTCGCCGCCAAGCCAGGTCGATGGCATCTGGGAGGCGTCGATGACCGCGCAGATGGCGGCGCTGCAGAAGATCGACCGCATCCAGCTCTACCAGTCGGCGACGGCGCAGACCGGCGTCGCCCGCATGCAGCCGATCCACGATCACTTCGAAGGATCCCGCGTTCGCAAGGCGATGCGCCTGGCGATCGACCCCGAGAAGGTCCTGCAGGTCGCCTATGGCGGCAACGGCGTGCCGGCCGAGCATCACCACGTCGCCCCGATCCATCCCGGAGTACTACAAGCTGCCATTCATGAAGCAGGACATCGAGGCGGCGAAGAAACTGCTGGCCGAGGCCGGCCATGCCCGACGGGTTCGAGACCGAGATCACCGCCATCAAGGACCCCGATTGGGAGTCGAAGGCCGTCACCGTCATGGCGGGCATGTGGAAGAAGATCGGCGTGAAGGTGAAGGTCAACGTCCTGCCGGCCGCCCAATACTGGGACTATCTGGAACGCGAACACGAATCCGTTCGCCTTCACTGCCTGGACGCACCGTCCGCTCGGCGTCATGGTCCTCGGCCTCGCCTATCGCACGGGCGTGCCGTGGAACGAGAGCTTCTGGTCCAACCGCGGAAGTTCGACGAGCTGTTGACCAAGGCCGAGGGCATCCTCGACGTCGACAAGCGGCGCGAAGTGATGAAGGACATCGAGACCTGATGCAGGAAGAGGGCCCGATCGTTCAGCCGCTGTGGCGCTCAGTCTTCACGGCGATGGACAAGAAGGTGAAAGGGCTTCGAAGGCGCACCCGACCAGCTACGTCTTCCCGTGGGATTGGTCGCTGGAAGCCTAAGGCCGACGAAGGATCCGGCGGGCATCCCGTTGCGGATGCCCGCCGGCGATGCTGGCGGGAACGCACGATCGCATCTCGTCCGTGCTTCAGCGACCGCACGCATGGAGGCTTCGGAGGCCTGCGCGCATGATGCCCAGACAACGGACACCCGTCAGCGGGCCGTAGGCGGAGATCCGGCATGGTCAAGTTCTTCGCCAAGCGGTTTGGCGTTCTGCCTGTTCACCATGCTGGCGGTCTCGTTCATCCTCTTCGTGACGTTCGAGTTCTCCGCCGGGCGATCAGGCGAAAAGCGCGCTCGGGCAGTACGCGACCAAGGAAGAGCTCGATCTCTATCGCGTGCGCAACGGGCTGGAGCGGTCGTTCTTCGCCCGCTACTTGGAGTGGCTGGGCGTCGGCCCCGAACTACAACGGGCGAGTGGAGCGGGTTGCTGCAGGGCAACCTCGGCTATTCGCACCGCTGGCGGGCGCCGGTGAACGTGTTCATCTGGGACCGCCTGTTCAATACCACCATTCTTGCCTTCATTGCCTTTGCTCATCATCGCGCCGCTCTCGATCGTCCTCGGCGTCCTCGCCGGCATGCGCGAGGGCTCTGTCCTGACCGGAC
>ERZ1370068.6960-contig-5909_pt1 | contig 13452 bp, 22 predicted proteins | sample MGYA00561227_ERZ1370068 | MGnify/ENA primary metagenome ERZ1370068 (study PRJEB38410, sample SAMEA6850437) | metagenome | study: Metagenomic assessment of the ecological functions of the soil: analysis of the soil microbiota associated with the...
GTCGCCGGCCGCTCGCCCGGCTCATCGCCCCGCTGACCGGCCGGCTCGCCCAACCGGGTGCGGCTGCACTGACCCGGCAACGTCACCTGCTGGCGCGATCCATCGTGCTGCTCGCTCTCGCTGTCTCCTTCGCGGTATCCACGGCCGTATTCAACGCGACCTACAGGCAGCAGGCCGAAGCTGATGCACAGCTCAGCAACGGTGCTGACGTTACGGTCGACACCTGCTCCGGGACCCGCAGCCGGCCCTCGCGAGGCGGCAGTACTCCGCAGCGACCTCCGGGTGTGCGTCAGGTCGAACCGCTACAGCACCGGTTCGCCTCACGTCGGTGCTGATCTTCAAGACCTTGTACGGCGTCCAGCCTGCCACCATCACCAGCGCGACCGCGCTGCAGGACGCCGTACTTCCAGGGCAGCGCCGCCCAGCTGATGAATGTGCTGACTGCGAACCCCGATGCGGTGCTGGTAAGTGCCGAGACGGTTGCAGGACTCCAGCTGAGTCCCGGTGACCTGCTCAATCTCAGGATCCAGGACGACACCACGAAGAAGATACGCACCATCCCGTTCCACTACGCAGGCATCGTCAACGAGTTCCCAACCGCTCCCCAGGGACAGCTTCTTGGTCGCCAATGCCGACTACTTGGCGCAACAGACCGGCTCCGACGCCGTGGGCGCGTTCCTCATCGATACCGGCGGCCGAAACCAGCCTCGCCGTCGCGGCAGCGCTTCGCCACAAGGTTGGCACTGCAGGCGACGGTCACCGACATCAGCCAAGTTCGCGCCGAAGTCGGTTCCAGCCTCACCTCAGTCAATCTCGCAGGCCTGACACGGCTCGAGCTGACCTTTGCCGTGCTCCTCGCGGCCGCCGCCGGCGGTCTGGTGCTCGCGGCAGGGCTTGCTGAGCGGCGGCGTAGCCTCGCGATCATTTCCGTAACCGGGCGGCCGCCGGCGTCAGCTTCGCGGCCTCGTATCTCTGAGGCCGCAGTCGTCACGATCGGCGGCCTGGCCGGGGAGCGCTGGTGGCATGGGGCTGTCGGTGATGCTCGTCAAGGTGCTTACCGGCGTGTTCGACCCGCCGCCTTCGGTCGATCGCCGTGCCCGTCGGCTACCTGGGCCTTGCGGTGTCTCGCCGTTGTCGCTGCCCTTGACGGCCGCCGCTCGCCGCCGCCCGTACGTCGACCAGACCTGCCGTCGAAGAGCTCCGCGAGCTGCAGCGCCGCCGCCTCCCGAGTCGGGCACGTCCTCCGCGGATCTCGCCGAGGCCTCGCTCAAGAGAGCGCCCTGCGCCGCGGCCGCCGTCACCTCCCACTGGCGGCGGCCGCACGTTCATCCCTGTCATCGAGCCAACTGCCGGTGTGGGCCGCCCGAGTCGTGTTCCTGCTTGGGCTGCTGAATATCGCGTCCGCGGTGGTGCGCAGGTCGCCCAGGCTGCTGGACTGGTCTCAGGATTACCTGCCGCCCTTCGGGGCCGTCGCCTCGGTTGCAGTTGTCGGGATTGGAGTCGGGTGTGGGCTGCTGGTGATGGCTCGCGGTTGCGCCGGCGTAAGCAGCGGGCCTGGCTGGCAACAGTGGCGTTACTCTGCACAGCGATCGCCGTTCACCTGCTACGCGGCACGGAGCTGATCCAGGCAACAGTGTCGGCCGCCGTGGTAGCCATACTGCTGCTGGGTCGCCGCCAGTTCGTCGGCCGACCTGAGCCCAGCGTCCCGCGCTGCGATCCCGCTCAGTCTGTTCGTGGTCGCGGTAGCAGGCTGGCTGTTGGGCGCCATTGCCATAATCGCCGATCACCATGAACTGGTTCGGCCCTGACCAGCGCGCAGGTACTACAGCAAAGCTTCTTCGGACTGGTCGGGATCCCGGACCCTTACGGTTCGTCACTGCCGACCTGCAGCCGAGTCCGGATACCTGCTACTCGGGCCTGGGATGCTGCCGGGCTCGCGGCCCTGGCCGTGCTGCTGCGCAGCTCGGGCCCGTCGGAAAGTGCCCACTGACCTGACCGCAGCTCGCATCCGCGCGCCTACTCGCCCGGCACGGCCAGGTTGATCCTCGCTCGGCTACTTCGCCACCCGCAACGACAAGTCCATACGTCTTCTCTCCTACCGGGAAGGCAGCGGTCGCGTACCGGGTAAAGGCCGGCGTGTGCCTGGCTGCCGGCGACCCGATCGGGGACATCGAGGCGTGGCCGGGTGCAATCGAGGCGTGGCTGCAGCTGACCCAGCAGCGGGCCTGGATCCCGGCGGTGCTGGCCGCGTCCGAGACGGGCGCCGAGGCCTACCAGCGGGCCGGTTTTGACGCCTTGGAGATTGGCGACGAGGCGGTGGTAGAAGTCGCCGACTTCACTCCGACGGACGCGCCATGCGGTCGGTGCGGCAGGCCGTGAATCGGCCCGGCGGGCCGGCTATCAGGTGCGGATCGAGCCAGTCGGGACCTCGATCCCGCCCAGGCGCACAGGCCGAGGAGCTGTCACAGCGCTGGCGCCGCGGTGGCGAGCGCGGATTTTCGATGGCCCTGTCACGCTTTGCGGCAATCGAAGATGCTGACTGCCTGATCGTTCAGGCCCGCAACTTGCAGTGGTGAGTTAGTGGCGGTGCTGCAGTTCGTGCCCTGGGGCGACGACGGATTGTCCCTCGACCTGGTGCGCCGTCACCCTGATCTCGAGAACGGCGTGATGGAGCTGATGATCGCCGAACTGCTCGCGGCCGCACCCAGGCCGCGGTGTGCAGCCGGCGTGCTCGTTGAACTTTGCCGTGTTTCGCTCGTCCTTGGCGCGCGGCGAACGCATCTGGCGTCAGCGTCCTTCCTGCGAGCCTGGGTACGGCTGCTATTGGTCGCATCCCGGTGGTGGCAGATCGCCTCGCTGTACCGGGCAAATGCCAAGTTTCGGCCGGCCTGGGAGCCACGCTTCATCTGCTTCCGGCTGGCACGCGATCTCGGGCCGATCATCGGTGCCGCTCTGGCCGTCGAGGGGTTCCTCCACTGGCCGCGAATCCTCGACACGGTACGAACTCAACTCCCGGCGGTTGGTCATGCTGAGTCTCACGGGCAACCCGCTGCTGGTGGCTGCGATCTCGCTTGCGGTCGCCGCACCGCTACTTTTGGCGTGGTGGTGGCGGCACAAAACCAAATCCGGTTGGTTGTCGGCGCTTCGCCCGCTGGCGGCGGTTCTCGCCTGTCAGGTGTTGGCCATCTCGGCGCTCTTTCTGTGGGTGAACAACCAGTACGGCTTCTACACCTCCTGGTCGGACCTGCTTGGGGTGCGAACCGAGCGCGTCGACCATCCAGACCAACGCGCTCGCCCGGCCAGGCGCTGGCCGCCTTCAGGTATTGACCGTGCCTGGACGCACAGCCGGTGACCGACCGCCCGGAAGATCCTGGTGTGGCTTCCGCCCGAGTATCAGCAGCCCCAGTTCCACAGTGCAAAGTTCCCAGTGATGGTGTTGCCCGGCCAGCCTTCCACGCCGGAGGCGATGTTCCGGCATTACGACTTTGGCCAGGTCGCTTCGACCCTGATGAACGCTGGGCGCATCAAACCGTTCATCGCCGTGTTCCCGCCACTGATGACAAACCCGCCTCGGGACACCGAATGCACGAACATTCGCGGCGGTCCGCAGGCGTACACCTGGCTTTCGTCGATGGTGCCGAGACGCCGTACACCGCCAACTACGCGCCCAACCAGGCCCGTGGTCCCTGGCCGGGTGGAGCACCGGCGCGTTCTGTGGCGCGAAGCTCATGCTCACCCAACCGAAGAACTTCCAAGCCGCCGTATCGTTTGGCGGCTACTTCACCCCGATTACCGACCGTACGACGGGCGATCTGTTCCACGGAGACGCCGCCGCGCGGCAACGCAACTCGCCGCTGTGGCTCTACCAGCATCATGGGCTGCGCGGGCGGAAACTATTGCTGATCTGCGGTCGACAGGACAAAGGGTCCTGGAAAGCCAACCAGCAGATGCTGGCCGCGAGCCGCGGCGAATCGCGGAGTGTCCTTCCTCGACTTCACGACCGGCGGTCACAACTACCGGAACTACCGCCGCTACCTGCCCGACGCCCTGCAATGGCTCGACCACGTCCATGTGGCGCAATGACAGCTAGCACCGCAGCACACACGTAGGCTCGCCGGCATGAGCCGGACGGACCCGGTCCCGCTGCCGGCAGTGCTGATTGTCGAAGACGATCCCACCATTGGGCACCATCTCCATCTCGGTCTCGAAGGCCACGGCTACCCGACCGCATGGTGCCGCACCGGTGCCGCCGCGCTCATCCACGTCGCACGAAACTCAGACCCGGAATCGTCTTGCTGGACCTCGGCCTTCCCGACCTCGATGGTGTCGACCTGGCCCGCACGATCCGCCGCGACAATCCTGAAACCCTGCTCGTCATTCCTCACCGCCCGCAGCGGCGAGATCGATGTCATCGTCGGCCTCGACGCCGGATGCCGATGACTACCTCGTCAAACCGTTCAGCCTCACCGTGCTGCTCGCCCGCCTCCGAGCGCATCTTCGCCGTCGCCCGATTTTCTCAGCGACGGACACGGTTCTCCAGCTTAGGGCGCTCACGCATCGACTCTCGCATCCCGACGGTGCCACCTCAACGGATCACGAGGTGGCGCTGCGACCGAAGGAGTTCGATCTTGCTCGCTGCGCTTGCTGCGCACACGGGCGCGGCTGTGAGCCGGGATGAGCTCATGAGCGAGGTGTGGGACGAGCACTGGTACGGCCCGACCAAAACACTTGATGTCACGATGGCGGCGCTCCGCCGACAACTCAGCGACGCCGCGCAGGAGCAGCACATTCCCGATCTCGCTTTTGCCGACCGTTACTACGCTCCGCGGCTACGGCTACCGCCTCGACCCACCCCGATACGACCAGGGGTCAGCCCGAACCCAACAGTCATAGCTTTCGCACTCTGCGCGCCGAAACCGGACTCATCCCGTGGACGCTGTCGTCATCAATGACGCCGGCTAGCGCTTGCGGCAAACGAACAGCAGGTACTCCCAGTCCACGACGTGGGAATCAGCGCCCTGGTCAAAGCGCCGAGCGAGCGCCGCGAGATCGCGGTCCAGCGCCTCGACCCGATCCGGATCGTCGGCGAGTCCTCGATAAGCCGCAATCGTCGGCCCGTAGTTGGTCTTGAAGTAGTCGCGGAATTCCTCTGGAGCAGCGAAGTGGGTGATCCGCACTGGTTCGGAGTTTCGGTAGTACGTGCTCGACACGATCACCGAGCAGCTCACGTACGTGATCTTCAGCGCCCCACAGCGGTGGGGTTGTGCTCCGGGAGGCGGCGGTGCCGCGTACGGCTTCATGGTGGCGAACATCTGGCCAATGAATCCACTCGGCGTCCAGGCGGCCAGACCGATGGTGCCGCCAGTACGGCAGACGCGCACCAGCCTGTCCGCGGCAGTCTGGTGGTGCGGCGCAAACATGACGCCGAGCGTGACAGCACAGCATCGAACTCGCCATCGGCGTACGGCAGCGCTTCGGCGTCAGCGGTTTCCCATCGTCAACTCGACCCCGAGCTCCTGGGCACGCTTTCGGCCAATCTCCAGTAGTTCAGGCGTGAGGTCAGAGGCTGTTACCTCGGCGCCGGCCTGAGCCGCCGGAATAGCGGCGTTGCCCGTTCCGGCAGCTATGTCGAGTACCCGATCTCCAGACTTGATCCCCGCCGCGCGGACCAGAATCGGTCCCAGCTCGCCGACAAGATCAGCGACAACGGCCGCGTAGTTGCCCGAAGCCCACATCGATCGATGCTTGGTCTTCAACGCGCGATCAGCCTCGCCAAGATCGAGCTGGCCTCGATGTGTGTCTGCTGCGTCATGTGCACGTTCCTCCTTTGATGGTGCTCTGTTGTGAGAGACGTTAGGCCGCCAGGGTTGAGCTCGCTCGGTACGAGATCTGTACTAGCCGCAACGCGCGGCTTACCGTAAACCGCATGGGCTCCCTGTACCACCAGTTCTGTCCTGCTCGCGAAGGCGATGGAGTTGCTCGACGAGCGGTGGACGCTGCTCATCATCCGCGAACTCCTGCAAGGTAGTCGGCATTTCAACGACATCCGACGTGGCGTACCGAAGATGTCGCCGAGCTTGCTGTCCAAGCGGCTGCATGACCTGACGCGGGCCGGCATCATCCAGCGGCACGATGATGGACGTCAGGTCGCCTCACGCGTTGACTGCAGCAGGTGAGGAGCTAAGACTCCGTCGTCGAGCATCTCGGGGCCTGGGGAATGCGCTGGATCGGTCGGGTCGGCGACGAAGATCTCGACCCCAAGTTGCTGATGTGGGACCTGCACCGTCATGCCGACCCTGCCACGGCAGCCTCCGGGCAGGACAGTGGTCAGTTTTCGGTTCGTCGATGTTCCGGCCAAGATCCGCAATTGCTGGCTGGTGATCACTACAGATGAAGTCGACGTGTGCGACTTCGGACCCCGGGGTACGACGTGGCAGTGTCCGTTACCGGGCCCCTCCGCCGGATGGTGGAGATCTGGCGTGGTGGATCTTGGTTGGCCGGCTGCTATCCGCTCCGGGTCGATCGAGCTGCAAGGTCCGGAGCGCTGCGGCGGGCAGTACCGAAATGGTTCCCACCTCGACAATTTTCCCGAGCACCTCGATCAACAGGTTGATATCACTGCGTTGGCCGGCTGGAGCCAGGAGCTGCGCAACCGTGATCAGGTTGCCCTCGGTGTCCGCAATCTCGGCGACGCGAATCCGCTCCTCAGGCCTGTTACGCGGTGGGCTGGTGATGCGCCCGCCCACCTCGGTAGCCCGTTGCAAGGCAGCGTCGAGGTCCTTCACCTCGAAGCCGAGACCAGTGCGAGTCTCGCTGCCGCTCCCGCCCGGATGCAACGCGATGTTGGCGCCTCGCCACGGTGAACTCGCTCCAGTAGGGCGAGCTGATCCCTCACATTCACCGCGAAAGCTTCGGAATAGGAACCGCACCGCACGCGTCATGTCCGCGACCATGAGCATCACGTAGGTCTTGTCAACCGGTGTGGCTGTCATACCTGGACCCTACTCATCCAGACCTGAGCTGAGAGGCCGTTGCACCAACGCAACCGCGCCGGCTCCGACGTACGCGGCGATGCCGGCTGGAATGATCAAGATCAACAATATGGCCGCGCCAGCCCAGCCGGCCGGTGACATCGGGTAGGGCAACCGAACCTGGGCCGCGAGGTAGATCGCATGCATGGCCGCAAGAGAGCCGCCGAGAACGAGGGCAGGACGCACGATCACCACCCCAGGCGGCCGTCACTCTACGCCGCCGCGCTCACCCGACCGGTGCTGCCATTAACTGTGACGAGCTGCCTCGTCGGTAAGGGTCATGGTGCCGGTGCCCGTGCCCATGACCGCCGGGATGCCGTACTCCCTGGCGACGATAGCGGCATGCGAGCCTGGCCCTCCGGAGTCGGCGACCACGGCGGCCGCGCGCTGGAACAGGGTGGTCCAGGCCGGATTCGTGTACGGGCAGACCAGTACATCGCCGCGGCGGCGAGCCGGCCGAACTCTCCAGGGCCATGGATCAGCCTTACCGGCCCGGTTGCCGAGCCGCTGCTGGCCGGGGTGCCCGTGATGAGTGCGTCGCCGGCAGCGCGCTGCGGGAAGACTGCGCTCGGGTCTATCAGCCGAACCCCCGCCAGCTCCTCGCGGCGGCGCTCGATCGGGTGCGCACGGCCGAGCGCGAGCCTCTCTGCGTTCTCGAGCATCGTCGGATCGTTGATCGCCTCGAGCCTCCTCCAGTCGGAGGTGAAAGACGTCCTCCGGCTCCTCCAGCAGCTCGACATCGCGCAGCCGGCGACCCATTTCCAGCAGGGACCTTCGCAAGATCGGCAGCGGCATGAGGAAGCAGAAGTGGCTGTCCTCCCGGAAGGCCATTCCCGCGCGCGCCGCTTCAACCCAACGCGTAACGCGAGCGCGTTGCCGGCCACCGCGTAGCAGCGGGTGCTGGAGCAGCCTGTAGCAGAACGCGGTGTTGGTCTTCCGGTGGACGTGGTGGACCGGCGGCGAGCACCTTGATCAAAGCCAGCACCGTGTCGGGCGCGTCACGCCGCGTTGGCGGAGTTACCAGGACCGGGGTCACCGTCTCCCGATGACCGTACTCCGCGAAGGTAGGTGCACTGAAGGCAGCCTCTGAACGTCGGGAATGCCTCTAGCTGCTTCGGGTCGAGAGTACTGACGGCGTCGCATAGACGGGGTCAGTCTCGCACGCGAGCCGCGAGCGCCTCCAGTGCGTGGTTGGCATCGCTGGTCCGTGTCTGCGTGACAAGCTAGGTCGGCAAGCAAGGCCGAACGTCCGAGTCAGCCGTGAGCACGATGAAGAGGCGAAGCAATGACAGCATTGTGCCTGGGAGATAGTCGATCCGCAGGTCACCGATCGGCTTGACCAGGTCGAGTGCCTGCCGCGGATTGTCTCTGAGCCATGACCATGGCATGGTCTTCAGGTCCTGGGCCGCAAGGCTCTGAACGTGGTTGAGGAACGCAGCGAATCGAGGGTCGTCAGTCCAGCGCGCGGGATCGTAGCGGTGAGCCAAGGTGGCGATACGCCACGGCGCAAGCAACACCCTCGGGGTTGGGCGCGGTGCAACGGGAACGAACCGATCGACTACCCCGTACTCATCCTCACGCAGGAACCCCTCGAACGCGTCGCGCAACCCGAAGGTCCCGACGACTCTGGCCATCAGCCCGGCCGGACCGTACGGCACCCAGGTGCTCATGTCGATTGGGTACGGGCGAACCGGCACGTAGTCGAGAAGGACCGAGCCGAGCACCCGTTGCCGGGCGTTGAGCTTGAGCGGTGGCGGCGGGAGCGCTGTCATGGGCCGCGCCTGCAGCAGCCAGACCTGTCCGTCGGCGTACGCCCACTCGATGTCTTGCGGACGCCCAAGTGTCGTGGCGACCGTCGTGCCCAGCTGTGCTAGCTGTGCAAGCACACTGTCGGACAACCTCTGGGCGTCGTCAGTGCCTCCGGGCTCGCGAACGACGCCGCCGGCTGCCGCGCTTCGGATGACGACCTCGCGGCGTCCCTGCTGAAAATCCCTGACGTTGCCCGCGTCGTCCAGCACATAGTGATCAGGAGTAACTCAGGCCGGAGACAACGGCCTCACCCAGTCCATTGGATGCATCGACCAAGATCGTCTTTCGGTCGCCGCTGACTGGATCGGCGGTGAACATGACGCCCGCGATCTCGGCGTTGATCATGCGCTGGACGACGACAGCGATCTTGACAGCCGCCTGCTCGATACCAATCCGATCCCGGTATGCGATGGCGCGGTCAGTCCACAATGAGCCCCAGCATCTCCGCACAGCGGTCGAGCACGGGCCCTTCGCCGATGATGTTGAGGTACGTGTCCTGCTGGCCGGCGAACGCCGCTCCGGGCAAGTCCTCGGCGGTTGCGCTGGAGCGTACCGCGACCGGTCCAGCGCCGAGCGCAGCGTAGGCATCGGCAATTGCCGCTTGATGTCGGCGGGCACGGCTGCAGCCTCGACGCTTGCATCGAATTGCTACTCCATCACCAACGGCTACCCGGTCTGCGATCTTGAGATCGAGCAGATTGACCACCCTCGCGTAGGCGTCCGAAGTCACCGACAAACCCATCAGGCACCTGCAGTCCTGCCCGCACGAGCTCGCCGAGATTGGCTCCTTCGCCGCCGGCGATGGCCCGGTCCTCCCGGTCGAGATCACGCAACGACATCACGAATTCCATCTGATCTCCTCGCCCTTGGCGGCGTGACCAGTTCGAGCGCATCTAGTGAACGCCCGTTCTCTAAGGCTAACGGTCTTCAGCGTCGCCAGATCTCCGCAGGGATCTCCTGCATGTGTTCGCTGAACAGGTCGTTGGAGTTCGTCTCCGTGCAGTAGCTGGCGAAGATCGGCTTCGAACGCATCCCGACGATCTCCGAACAGGTACGGAGTCGAGCTCGAGAGCGAGAAGATCGCGGCCACAATCTGATCACTGGTGCGCGCGACGATTTGCCTGGAACTTCGATCCGTTGAGGGCCGCAGAAGCCCGGCTGCCCGCCAAACGTCTCCGCCTCACGGTCGGCCCTCTCTGCTCGAAGCAAGCCCTTGCCGGTGCGGTCGATCGGCCCGAGGTAACGCTCCACGAGTTCATCGATTGCCGCGCGTGGCGGTCTGGGGTGAGGCAGTGCCGCATCGCTTTCGACGCCTTGATGGAGTCCTCGCGTCCACGTGCACACAAAACCCGTCATCGTCCAACATGCTGAGCGCGGTGCGAGCCACGCGTGGCTGATCCATCCAGTGGAAGGACTGAGCGAAACTGATTACTCGGAACGAGCCCAGACCAGCCGGTAGATCCTCGGCGCGCAGCTGCTGCCACTGCACGTTCTCGATCTTCGCCTGTGCTGCTTGCCGGGCTGCTTCGGCGAGCATCTCTCGATCGGCGTCGACTCCGATCGCCTGCGTCAAACCATGGCGCGAGCAGCAGGGTGAACTCGCCGGGTCCGCAACCGACATCGAGCAGCCGGCCGGTCCCGTCGAGCCTCAATTGATCCGCGAGAGCGTCCGCCAGCGCAGTCGGGTAGCTCACCCGGCCTATCGCGTAATAAGGAGCACTCCCGCATAGAGCTCTGACGCCACCGTCTGCGACGCTCGACCACCTGCTCAGTATTGCTGAGGGTCTGCCGCCGGCATGCGGGCTTATCGTCGCGGGCGGTACCAACCCGGAGTCACGGCCCTGTCGAGATGGGCCGGAGCTGGAGTGGTAGAGATCCGGTCGGCTGCAGGGTTATTGCTGCGTGCACGCGGAATCGACGTCAAGGGCGTTTCGAGCACGAACGACTGGAGAACCGCGGCGATCACGATGGGGATCTCCAGCATGGCGATCTGCATGCCGATGCATGCGCGCGGCCCTGCGCCGAAGGGCATCCACGCATACCTGATGACTACCTGGGAATTGTCGCGCCGGTACGTCGAAGCGTCCGCGGGTCGAAGACTTCAGGTTCGGGCCACACGGCCGCGGAATGGTGAATGCCCCACATCGACACCTCGACCCAGGATCCAGCCGGAATGTGGACAGCCAGCGAGGGTCTCGTCGTCCCGGGTGCTTCGGTTCATGCCGTAGGCACCCGGAAAGAGCCTCATGCATTCACGCAGAAAGCGGTCGGTCCACGTCCAGCTGCGCGACGTCCTCGGCCGTCGGCGCCCGTCCGTGCAGCCGCTTCGACGATCTCCTCGCGCAGTCTCGTCTGCCACTCCGGGGTGAGCGCGAGCTGGGCGAGCGTGCAGGCGAGCGTCATCGCGGTCGTCTCGCGGCCCGCGATGAGGAAGAGCAGCACCTGGTTGGTGACTTCGGTCTCCGTGAGCCGGTCGGAGGCGTTCTCGGCGTCGCGCAGCCAGCAGTAGGCCGAGCATGTCGTCGGCGGACCCTCCGCTCGGCGACCTCAGCTCGGCGGATTGCCGCTCGGCAATGATCTCGTCCACAATGCCGCGGACCTGCGCCAGCTCGTGAGTCAGCCGCCTGTTGTGGGATGTTGGCAGCCAGCGTGGCATCGGGTGTGGGCTCACGGCGCGGCGCAGCAATTCCTCGTTGACGATGCTGAAGCGGGTGAGTTCTGGGAGCGCCCGCGACACGTCGGCTCCGAAGAGGATGCGGCCAATGATCCGCGAGGTGATCCCCACCATCTCGGGATAGAGGTCGACACTGCGGCCCTCTGATGCAGCGCCTTGCCAGCGCTCGACAAGGCGTTCTGCCTCCTCGGTCATGATGTGGACGTAGTCCCGAGCGATGCGGCGCCGGGTAAAGATCGGCGCCAGAAATCGACGCTGCCGATGCCAGCTCTCGTCTTCGCTGGTGAGCAGGTTCTCGCCCAGCGCCTGCCGCAGCTCCCGATAGCCAGGGCCATTCTTGCGGAAGCGGTCCGGCTGGCCGAGGATCTCTGCTGCCAGCTCTGGCGAGGAGACACTGTAACGCCGTGATACGCCACCCGGGGGCCCGCGGTGATACTGCGCAAGCCCGCCGATCTCGCGGTTGGCGCGCGAGAGATCGTGCCGAGGAAGTCACGACGCAGCTCGCGCATCGATCCGAGTACGAGCGAACCATTCAGCTTCGGCACGCGTGCCCGCCGGCAGCGGTCTCACAATATGAGGCTAGACCGGAACCGATCGATCGAAGTCGACCGGTCCGCCCGGCGAAATCGGCCATGGGACAGCGACGACATGGAGACTCTGCGCTGGCAAGTTGGCGATGCCACCGGTGTTCCGTATCGGTGAGCTGGACGCCACCGCCGCGCTGCAGGGTCTCATTCCTGAGTTTGATCTTGCTGATGTTTCAGTGCGATGCCGTGGTTGACACCCGATTTCGTTGACAGGACCGGTCGCCTGAGGGGAATGGTCCAGGCGTTCCTGATCGTCATCGCGCGGACCAGAAGATCATCGTTGATCCAGGCGTCGGGAATGGGAAGAGGCGGACAGCGGTGCCGGGCTGGGACCACCTCCAGACGAACTTCCTCGATCGGCTCCAAGCTGCCGGCGCGGAGCTCGAGCGGGATCGATTACGTCGTCAATACGCATCTGCATTTCGACCACGTCGGTGGCACACCAGGCTCATTGATGGCGCCTGGCAGCCATCGTTCACCGCCGCTCGCTACGTGATGTCCGCCGAGGAGTTTCGCTATTGGCAGTCCAGGCCTGAGAAGCGAGATCGCCGATCAGCACGCCGGCTTCTCCGACTCGGTGCTGCCGGCGTACGAGGCCGGGCTGGTCGACCTGGTTGCCGATGATCATGTCATCACCGACAGTGTGCGACTGGTGCCTTCGCCCGGCCATACCCCGCATCACGCCAGTGTGCTCATTGAGTCACGCGGCCAGTCAGCGGTGATCACGGGCGACGTCACGCACCACCCTTGCCAGATTGCCCATCCCCATTGGGGATCACATCTGACTTCGATCCGGCTCAAGCTCGAGCTTCGAGGTTGGAACTCGTGGAGCGGTATGCCGATTCGGACACGTTGATCATCGGTAGCCATTTCGCTGACCCTGTCGCCGGACGAATTCGGCGGAGGGCGCGACGTTTCGCCTGGTGCCTGCCGATGGGTAGCTGGAGCCACCCGGTGTTGTCCGATCATGGAGTGACGATCGCAAGCGCGTACGGTCTGGGAAGTCCGGCCCGAGAGATGATCATGATGGCTCGTGGGGAGCAGGGTCGGATCTGGCGTGGCTTGATACCGATATGGGCGCCTTTCGCGGTCAAGGAGCTGGTCGTTCGTCAGATGCGCGCGCGACGCGGCTTGCTCGATATCGCGTATCAGGAGGCCGTGCCGCGACCGGGAGAGTGCGTATGCCACGACCCATCCGCGCGGCTGACTGGTCAGTCCTTGTTGATGTTGCTGAGCATCAGGTCCGGGGTCTACGAGTGGGTCGATGTGCTGGGCATGGATCCCAACCTCGACCCCAGCCTGGTCGGCGAGACCTGGCCGCCATTCATCAAGTGCACTACGCGCCGGCGCG
>ERZ1370068.3301-contig-2418_pt1 | contig 13449 bp, 22 predicted proteins | sample MGYA00561227_ERZ1370068 | MGnify/ENA primary metagenome ERZ1370068 (study PRJEB38410, sample SAMEA6850437) | metagenome | study: Metagenomic assessment of the ecological functions of the soil: analysis of the soil microbiota associated with the...
AGCACATCCAGGCCTTTGATCAATTTGCCAAACGTCGCGCACTGGTGATCGAGCCGATGAACCGGCTGAAGACAAATGAAGAACTGACAGCTTGCCGTGTCCGGCTGGGCTTCGCGTGCCATGGAAATGACACCGCGTTCGTGCGGATGATCGTTAAACTCGGCTTTGATCCTGTAACCAGCCGTGCCCCTCCCGTAACTGCTTTCCTTCGCCGGGTCTTTGGTGTTGGGATCGCCGCCTTGAATCATGAACCCCTTCACAATGCGATGAAAAATCGTGCCGTTGTAAAAACCGGATCGTGCCAGTTTCTTGAAGTTCGCGATCGTTTCCGGCGCAGCGTCGGTCCAAAACTGCACCACCATTTCCCCTGACTTGTTTTGATTACCGCCACTTCGTTGCGGTGCTCACTGGTTTTTGCTCGTCCGCCGCAAAGGCAACGCTACTCAAGAGCAAAGCCACAGAATCGAAAATTTCATGCTCACCAGTGGCACGAAGCGAAGCCGCCGCAACGAGAGATTCATTCAGCCACGGATGAAGCACGATTCAGGGGGCTATCGCAGATTTCATAGTTACCGCAAGAGACTCGCGTGAGCTAACGACGAAGCACCCGAAACACACTGAAACTATTGGATGGATACGCTGTCGTATCCCAAACTCTTGAGGCGGTCCGAGCCGGACTGGCGTATACAGCACCAGCGCCCCCACCTTTCCCTTTTCGCGTCATTTCGCGCCTGCCGCGCCGTAGTTGGGCGAGGCGGGTTTGATGGGCAATTCAATCCTTCGAAAAACGACTCTGAAAAACCTTCGCAGACCACGACGGCTTTCGTCGATAGCATTGCAGGTCCACTGCAGGGTTTCGGGGAGGCATCGCCATTCCGTGTCGATCCGTGGCTAAGGATTGCTTCTGCGCGTGATACTCCTGAAGCGAGCGTACCCCGCACCTTATTTTTGCAGCGAGCGAATTCCGTAAACACCGGCCTGGGCTGCGCGCAAGGTTGTCATGATCGGAATTTTCTGCGCGATGGCGGCGTTGCGAATGACGTGACTCGTCTTCGCGCGGAATTTTTCCGCTCGGGCGTGTTGATGATGAAACTGATGTCGCCGTTCTTGACTCGGTCGAGGACGTGCGGACGTCCTTCGCGAATCTTGAAGACGCGCGTTACCGGCGATGCGCGGCTTCGCAGCGCCAATGTCATGCGGTTCCGCTGGTCGCGATGATTCCGAACCCGAGCGCGACAAAATCGCGCGCCACCGAGACGACCGCGTTCTTTGTCGGCATCTTTGACGCTGATGAAAACGTTGCCGGTTTTGGCAAGCGGCGGCGGCGCAGCCATCTGCGATTTGGCATAGGCCAGACCGAGATCCGCGATCGATGCCCATCACTTCGCCGGTCGATTTCATCTCCGGCCCAAGCCGAGATGTCGCTGCCCCTGATAACGCAGGAACGGGAAGACCGGCTTCTTTCACGGAGAAATGTTTCGGCACGATCTCCTTGGTGAAGCCAAGTTCGCGCAGTGTTTTCCCGCCATCACTTTGGCGGCCAGTTTCGCCAGCGGAACGCCGATCGCCTTGCTCACGAACGGCGCCGTGCGCGAGGCGCGCGGATTCACTTCCAGGACGTAAACGTCCTCGCCCTTGACCGCGAATTGCACGTTCATCAGGCCGCGCACGTTGAGTTCGCGCGCCATCGCCTTGGTCGCGCGCGAAATTTCATCGAGCACGTTTTGCGACAGCGAAAAGGTCGGGATCGACGCAGGCGCTGTCGCCGCTGTGAATTCCGGCCTGTTGCGACGTGTTCCATGATCGCGCCGATCACCGTCAGTCTCGCCGTCGGCGATGCAATCGACGTCCACTTCCACCGCATCTTCGAGGAAGCGATCCACGCAGCGACCGGCCGATCGGGCGCGACTTCGACTGCGCGCTTGTGCATATGTCGCGCTCGAGATCGCTCGTCTCGTTATAGACCAGCTCCATTGCGCGTCCGCCGAGGACGAACGATGGCCTAACGAGCACTGGATAACCGATCCGATCGGCGATCGCGACCGCGTCCTCCGTGCTAATCGCCGAGCCGTTTGGCGTCTGGCGCAAGCCAAGTTTGTCGAGCATGGCGGCGAAAAGCTTGCGGTCTTCCGCCATCTCGATGCTCTCCGGCTGCGTTCCGAGAATCGGAACGCCGGCCGCGTTCAGTCCATCCGGCGAGATTGAGCGGCGTCTGTCCGCCGAACTGAACGATCACGCCTTCCGGTTTCTCCTGATCGTAAATGTTGAGCACGTCCTCGAGCGTGAGCGGCTCGAAATAGAGCTTGTCGCTGGTGTCGTAATCGGTCGAAACCGTCTCGGGATTCGAATTGACCATGATGGTTTCGAACCCGAGTTCGCGCAGCGCGAACGCGGCGTGCACGCAGCAGTAATCGAATTCGATTCCCTGGCCGATGCGGTTCGGACCGCCGCCCAGAATCATGATCTTGCGCTTGCCGCTCTCGACGCCGCTCGTTCTCGTCGCCGTAGGTCGAATAATAATACGGCGTGAAGGCTTCGAATTCCGCCGCGCAGGTATCGACCAGGCGATAAGTGGGAGTGATGCCTGTTCAGCGATTCGCCGACGCGCGAACTGTTGTCTCCGGTCACGCCATTCGCGACCGCGAGCTGCCTATCGGAAAACCCCAACTTCTTCGCGCGGAGGAGCTGAGCTGGTAGCACAGGCATCTTGCCTGTGGGGCCATCGGGCGTCTCGCCCGATGCTTCATGATCCATCTGCAAAACTACGATTAACCTGCAGAATGAAGCCGCTCTCCATGCAATCCAGCCTTGCTTGGATTGCATTCAATATAGTCTCGAGAATCGTTCCAGAGCTCTTTCTCATCGCGCACGATTCGATCGTAACTTTTCGTCCTGCCAAACTACTTCCAGTGCAGTTCAGCTTCTGCGCTTGATGCGCTTTGGCGGTGAAACGTTTTCCAGAATGCAAGATCTCTGACTAGTGAATGACCGTTGAGTCGGCAACAAGCGCATGAACGTGGTTGGGCATCACCACAAAAGCATCGAGCAAGTAGCGGGTGCCGTCAGAAGTGCCTAAGCGCGCTCAGCCACAATTTCGGCCGGCAGATTCTTCTCGGAAGAGACAGAAGCCGTGCCCTCGATCAAGCCACTCTTCGCGGGATTCTTGAACAACGCTTCGTGATACTCATGCTTGGTCCGCCGATCCCACGGTTCTGGGTGAAATTTTAGCCACGTTTTCAGTTCTTCTTTCCATTGCCGCGAGGACGTCGCCGGCAGCAGCATCTGCGGAGTCGGAACGTGACGAAGTCACGCAGCACTCGCATCTGGCGCCCAATGGGGAAGATTACGCGCGCTGTGATCTTTATTTCGCCGTGCGGGTCCAGTGCCGCGAAAGCGTGGCTTCAGCATTCAACGGGCGGGACGCCCGCTGGCCCCGCAGGCAGGATGCCTGTGCTACATCAGCATGCTCGCTTCCTCGACAATCTGCTGAACGATTCCGCAAGAACCAGCGATCGATCTTCGTTAGCTCGAAGACGTCGTCGATCGACATGCCGTCTCTGAAACGCCTGGGCGAGATAGAAAATTCGTTCGGCATTCGGAACCGCGCAGTTTCAGGCGCAGCGTCTCGGCATCGACGTCGTTTCTCGTTGCCGTCGCCGCACAAGCCGAAGCGCTTGATCTCCAGGCTGCGCAGCGCTTTTGCAGCGCTTCCTTAAAGGTGCGGCCGATCGCCATCGCTTCGCCGACGCTCTTCATTTGCGTGGTCAGGGTCGCGTCGGCCTGCGGAAATTTTTCGAAGGTGAACCGCGGCACTTTGACCACGCAATAATCGATCGTCGGCTCGAAGCTGGCCGGCGTCTCGCGGGTGATGTCGTTTCGGATTTCGTCGAGCGTGTAACCGACCGCGAGTTTGGCCGCGATCTTCGCGATCGGGAATCCGGTCGCCTTCGATGCGAGCGCGCTCGGAACGCGAGACGCGCGGGTTCATCTCGATCACGACCATGCGCGCCGTTCGCCGGGATTGACCGCGAACTGAATGTTCGATCCGCCGGTCTCGACTCCGATCTCGCGGATGACCGCGAACGCCGCGTCGCGCATCATCTGGTATTCCTTGTCGGTCAGTGTTTGCGCGGGCGCGACCGTGATCGAGTCGCCGGTGTGCACGCCCATCGGATCGAAATTCTCGATCGAGCAAACGACCACGCAGTTGTCCGCGCGGTCGCGCATCACCTCCATCTCGAATTCCTTCCAGCCGACGAGCGATTCTTCGATCAGCACTTCGCTGACCGGCGAAAGATCGAGACCGCGGCTCGGCGATTTCGTCCAGCTCCTCGCGGTTGTAAGCGATGCCGCCGCCAGTGCCACCGAGGGTGAACGCCGGCCGAATGATCAGCGGAAATCGTGCCGATCTCATCGGCGACGCTGGTCGGCGTCCGCGATGCGAATGCGCGACGCCGGAGCGCGGCACATCCAGTCCGATCCGCAACATCGCTTCCTTGAAAAGCTGGCGATCTTCGCCCTTGGCGATCGCCTGGGCGTTGGCGCCGATCAACTTCACGCTGTGCCGGGCGAGCGCGCCGTTGCGATTCAGTTCCATCGCAGCGTTGAGCGCCGTCTGTCCGCCCATGGTCGGCAGAATCGCGTCCGGCTTTTCGCGTTCCATGATCGCCTCGATCACCTCGGCCGTGATCGGCTCGATGTAGAGTACGATCGGCGAACTCCGGATCGGTCATGATCGTGGCCGGATTCGAGTTCACGAGCACGACCTCGATAGCCCTCTTCGCGCAGCGCCTTGCAGGCCTGCACGCCGGAATAATCAAACTCGCAGCCCTGCCCGATCACGATCGGGCCGGAGCCGATGAGCAGGATTTTCTTGAGCTCGTTGTTCCGCGGCATCTGCGCAGCGGGAACGATAGATGAAATCAGGCGAACGTCACGCGGAAACGTGGACGGAGGTCAGCATCCGCTGACTCGGCGACCGGGCTGCCAGTCGCCTGCCTGCTCTAACAGCAGACGGCTGTGGCGATCCAGTCTGACGCCGACCGCCCTGCGCTGGCGATCGAGGTAGACCTTACAGATGCCCTTGATCCGCGTCAGCACGTAATAGGTCGTCTGGCTGCGCACGCGCACCAGTTCCGCGCCGACGATGCGCGTCACGAAATCGCTCGGCAGATCCAGAATCTCCTGCGGCGTCGCGCCATCGAGGCCCTTGCAAAGAATCGCGGTCATCGCGCGGGTCAGCGTTTGCACTTCCGGCCCGAGCGTCATGCGAATATGCGCCTTGCCCTGTTCGTCGACATGCAGATAAACGCCAACGGTGTCGGCGCATTCTTCGTCCTTGCGGATGTCTTGCAAGATCAAACTGTTCGCCGTCGCGCGGCTCCTGTTTCTTCGCGTTGTCGGCGTAGGAAACCAGCGTCTCGCGCCGCTCCATCTTCCGGCAGCGACTCAAACAGATTGATGATGTTATTCAGCTTGGGCGGATACGTCACAGACGCCAATTTACTCTGCCCTTCAGGATGCTGTCACCGCCGGGCCAGCGTCACCGGCAGCCCGTGTTTAGTGCCAGAGTGAGAAGACGCGCGCGGGGATGTTACCAGCCCGGTAGCGTGACGGGCAACGTCCACCGGGTATCCCGGCCATCCACATACCAGCGTGGGACCGACCGCATCGCCGTCGCGCATGTCGGTGGTATCGAGGCGAAGACCGGCAATGATGGCAAACGTGTGTCCGTCCCGCGAGTAAACGGTCATCCAGCGGCCGCGACCGCGTCGGCCGTAATGACGAAGGTCACTAGAGGGCAAGGGGCATCCAGTAATCCGGCGTAATGCAAGGCGAACGAAACCGCACCGGAACAATCGTAGCCGGAATCGTTGAAGGAACCGTGACCGCCGCCCCACAGGTACGGTTTGCGCCGCAACAGATTTACCGCCCAGGATCGCATTTTTGATGTTGTCCGGCGCCTCTGACGGGGCATAGGCAATTCCATTGCGCAGAACGGCCCGGCTACCCTCCACTATCGGGCGGTTCGAACGAACTGATGGGAACCTCGTTCGCGGTCTCAGTGTCGTCCGTGTCTTCTTCCTCCCACCGCTTCAGCGCGCGGCACCGGCGCCGCTTGTGGGCGCGGCGCGTAATACGCCACACGAATAGGTTCCGCTCGCGGCGAGTCGCGTTAGCCGCGTTGCCCGGCCAAAAATGGTTGCAGCGGCTTCGCCGAAATCTCCGCGTTCTCCAAGCGCCGCGCGTTCCTGCGCCTCGCACGGTTACCGCACAGAGAAAAGTGTGATGAACAGCGCCGCAAAACGTCGTGCTGGATGATCGAGGCTCCAGCTGCCATGCTTCCTAATGCGCAGCTTGCATCGGCGCCAAATAACGCTCGCCAAGGAAAAAAGCCGTCGTCGCTTGCCCTGCCGGGCGCACTGCAAACCGCGGTTTACTTCCTTTACTTTCCCCTTCGAGCGCCCAGGACTCTTTTGGGCTGCGGTGGCAAGCGCAGCGCGACACCGCTTTTCCGAGGCACCGAGTGGACGCAGTGATCAGGGAATTGTAGGGCAACCGCTGCGGTTGCCAATATTGCGGTGGGGCAAGGCGGAGCGCCCGCCCTACACTCAGTCTTGCCTCGTAAACAGATCAGCGCCGCGTCATCCTGAGCTGCGCGAAAAAGAAACGAATATTCATCCGCAAGCTGTTTAATCCGCCTGCTCAACGCCGTGCCGATTCCATGTCCGGAACTTCTACTGGTCCGCAGCAAGGCAAAATCGGATTGCTTGATCTGTTGGCTTCGGTCAACGCGCCAGCATTTTGCGCGAATGATACGGCGCAACGCGACCATCGTTCGCGCCGGTCATGAACAAAATCGACGGGTATTTGAAGCATCGGCGACGTGATGATAAGGCGAGTAAGCGTAAAGGGCTCGAATTGTCCGGATCTTCTACCGTCCCGAATTCCGTCACGCTAAAGGCGCCGTTCGGAGCAAGTTCGACTCTCGCAGCATATCGTAGGATTCCGACGGCTGAAACCAGCGCAGGAGGAAATGGCGGCTCTGGCGGAAGAATCCGGTAATTCCCGGCAGCACGGCAATCGTTCGTGAAGAGCCGCCTCCCCAAACGACGCGGGATCCGTAATGCTTCCAGTAGAAACAGTAGCGTGTTTAGCTCCGGCTACCCTTCGGCAGATTCGGGCACTGCTTTTTCCGCCGCTTGAATCCAATCTTCGAATGCGTTCCGTCGCAGAACGGCTTTTCCGTGGACGCACCACATCGGCAAAGGGCCATCCGTTTCTCCACGGGAAATTTGTTCCCGTCCGCATCCATTAACTCCACCGGCCCCTTCACAATGTAAGGACCGTTCCTGGATTCAGTCTCGATGGTTACTTCCGCCATGATTTGATTCCTTCCGCGTTGAGTTTACTTCGGTAACAATTCGGCCGCCGGATACAACACCCCGTTTTTGATTACGCTGTCAACGTCCGATGCGTGGGCGATGTCTTCGGCTGGGTTCGATTTCAGGATTACGAGATCGGCGCAAATATCCCTTTTCGATCTTGCCGATGTGCGCGCGCCGGTCTCGCCGCCGAACAATTGCAGCGGCGTTCGCGGTCGTGCATTGCAGAATCTGCATCGGCGTTAATCCAGCTTCTTTCATCAACTGAAACTCCCGGAATAACGCCGGGCCGTGAATGGTGCCGATGTTTCCTGCATCGGTGCCGGCCGCGATCGTGACGCCAGCATCCTCCAGCGTTCTTCAGGTTCTTGAGCGCGACATCGTAGGTGTTTCTTGATCCGATCGAGCGCGTCTTCCGGTTCTAGCCAGCGCCGTCTTGATCCGATCCGGCAGTTTATCCGACGGAATCTTCGTCACATCGAGCGACGCGATCACTTCGGGATTACCCCACGCTTTTTCTTCCGGGGTCAGATTTAATTTGTTGGCGAAGACGCGGCCGTAGCGCTCGAACACCACCAGAGTGGGGCACAAAATCGTGTGTCGATCTTTCAGCAGCTTCACGAAACGCGTCGTCGACCGGCTTGTCGATGACGCTGTGGACGAGCACATCGGCGCCTTCTTCCACGGCGGCGCGCGCCGTTTCCAGTTCTGTCGCGTGCACGGCCACGCGAATTTTGTGGGCGTGACTTTCTTCGATCGTAGCGCGAACGATCGGCCGAAACGAGTCGACCGGATGATCCTGATCGACGATGTACCAGATTTTAACGAGATCTGGATTTTGCGCGGCCAGTTTGCGCACGAACTCGCGCGCTTGCTCGGGAGTATCGATTTTGACGATCGGCGGATCGCCCAGATCGAGTTTCGGACGTGAAACGCTGGAAATGAACGGCCCGGCTACGCGCGACGCGCGGGCGCTTTCGCAGTTGAGTTGGCGATCTTTCGCACCTCGAAATTCCACATCGGCCCGCCGACATCAACCACGCTGGTAATGCCGCACCGGAGATAGCGCGCGAATGTGTCGGTTAGATGCGATTTGATCCATGCGACCTCGTCCTTGTACGGGCCGCACGCTGTTGAGATCCGCCCCATCCGGGCCGTGTGAACAAATCGCCCGACTGGAAAAGTGCACATGCGTGTCGATGTAGCCGGGAAGAATAAATTCTTTGTCGCATTCGACCCATTTAGATCCAACCGGGACACCGCTCTCGCGGCTGGCAACGTCTCAATCTTGTCGCCGTTGATCACAACAACGGCGTTTTCGATCGTTTTGCCATCCGCCGGGTTAATCACCGTGCCGCCGACGAGCGACGTTTTCTGAGCGAAGGCGCTACTCGCCAGAGCCGAGCCGATTAGGAGAAGAGCAATTCGATTCATAAATGAAGAGTATCGTGAGCTGTCTCGCTCCGCACAATTCGACTAGCTTCGCGTTCGAGCGGGGCATAATCGATGCGTCGTGGACGTAAATAGAATTCTTCGATCGCAATTTTGGTCACGCCGCCGCGGGCAGCGCCAGAATCGCGCCGGCCAATCCAAAGAGCCAGCCCATCGAAACCGTGAAAAACAGAATCATCACCGGGTTCAATCGCATTTCTCTGCCGAGAATGTAAGCGGACGAGGAAGTTTACCTCGATCTGCTGCACAAACAGGATCGCGGCGAGCGCGAGCCAGAATTTCGCCAGGCTGGATGCTCAAAGCGACGAAGAGGGATAGGAAATGCGACCAGGACCGGTCCGATGTTCGGCAGGAACTCGCCAAAAAATGCGAGGACACCAAAGACGAAAGCCGGCTGCACCCCCACTGCCCACAACAAGATGCCGGTCGAGGCGCTCGTGATCACGCCATTGATCGCGACGCCTCGCGCCCCATGCCGTCATTTGGTCCATCATTCGAACAAGAGTGCGCCGGGCTTTCGCGATGGCGCGTCGGGGATTAGTGCAAGATAGCCGGTGACGAGCGGCTTTGGGTTCGCCAAAACAAAAATCAGGACCAGCAGGGAGAAGACGAAAACAAAGACACCGCCAACTACCCCGAGGGTCGAACGCAGGAGCACGTTAGCCATGGTGCCAGCCTGATTGCCGACAGTGGTGGCGATTTGATCGGCTTGCGGCAAGGCGTTTTGCAACGCCGGATAGCGTTCGGCAAAGTCAGCGATCTGGCCTACGGATCGATTTGCCACGCGCCGGGCAGACGCTGAATCAGGGACTGCAGTTCATTGGTAAACGTGGAACTGCCACCGCGACGACCAAGACCGCGATCGCTGCCAGCGCGATCAGGACGAGCGCAGCACCGATCGGCCGCGGAACGCGGCGGCGTTCCAAGGCGATACGACGAGCGGGTTCAGCACCATCGCCAGCAAGATGACGATCCCAAAGCAACAATACTGGCACCAGCGCGCGCAAGCAGCAGCCAGCCAGCGATAACGGAGCACGATGGGAGGACGAGAAGACGACGCGCGTCCCGGTAAGTGAATGGGCCGTGCTCGTCGTACCTGTTGATCCGCCGTTATCATGGATAAAACCCGCATCCGTCAGAGTGACATCAATAATTCGCGAATGCCATCAAAGACGATCTTGCGCGTCGCTCCGTGGATCTTCGCGGGACTGACGGTGGGAATGTCACGCTTTCGTTCCGGAGTTGTAGCCGCGGTGGTTGGCCGTGGCCCCCTGAAAGGAAGCGTCCTCGACGTGCTGAGACAAATTGCGGCAGCACAGCCCGCGACAGGCGAACTTGCGATTCGACGGACTTACTCTCTACAATAGCGGCCTCGTTTATGGCTGAGAACACCGGAACGGCGGATCTCAAGCGAGTTCCAATTGCATGAGAAGGACACGGGCAGCGCTGACGTGCAAGTCGCGTTGCTGACGAAACGGATCGCGCAATTGACCGAACACCTTAGGACCAACGCGAAGGACCATTCTTGCGGCGCGCGGCCTTTGAAAATGGTCGCGCAACGCCGCAGTCTCCTCGATTACCTAAGTCGCTCGGAAAAGCTGATCGCTACAAGAAGTTAATCGATAAGCTGAAGCTCCGGAAGTAGTTCGAAGCGGGACGAAAATAAACCGCAAGACCAGGCCGAAAAGACACCTTGGGTTTTAGGTTTCAGAGCCGAAACGCGTTTCGGGCATTGACACCTACAATCAGGGTGACCGGCCTGGATTCTCGCACATCCAGAAAGTTAAAAATGCAACACAAGGTCACGGCGCAAATAGGCGCCAATTCGATATCAATATTGAAACAGGCAAGATCGCCAAACTTGCCGACGGCTCGGTCGTAGTTTCGTGCGGCGAAACCATGGTCATGGCGAGCGCCGTCTCGGCCACCGTCATTAAGGAAGGCCAGGATTTCTTCCCGCTCACCGTCGATTACCGCGAGAAAGCGGCGGCGGCAGGAAAGTTTCCGGCGGTTATTTCAAACGCGAAGGACGTCCGACGGAAAAGGAGACGCTCACCTCGCGCATGACCGACCGGCCACTGCGTCCGCTCTTTCCCCAGGGCTATTTTTACGACACCGCAGATCATCTTCCATTCTGCTCAGCGCCGACGGCGAGAATGATCCCGATATTCTGCGATCAACGGCGCGTCCGGCCGCGCTGTGCGTTTCCGACATTCCGTTCAACGGACCAATCGGCGCGGTCCGCGTCGGCCGGGTCAACGGCGAGTTCGTTGCCAATCCGACGCACGCCGAGCGCGTGCAGAGCGATCTCGATCTGGTTTACGTCGGCACCGAAAACGACGTCATCATGATCGAAGGCGCGCGCCAACGCAGTTGCCGGAAGCGGAGTTCGTGAAGGCGCTCGAGTTCGCGCATGGGCACGCGCGCGAGATGATTCGCATGCAAAAGGAACTGGCGGCGCAAGTCGGAAAACCGAAACGCGAGATGCCGCTGCTTGAGCGTGAAGCCGGAGCTGCTCGAGATTGCGTATCAGGTGGCGGGCGATCGGATCGAAGGCGCGCTTTATACCGCAGGGCAAAGTCGCGCGCTGCGAAAGCGGTCGATGCGCTGCGCGAAGAAGTGAAGGCGGCGGTCCTCGAAAAATACCCGGAGGCGGACGACGTTCGCGATCTCGCAGGCGTTCGATTACGTCCAGAAAAAGGCCTTCCGCATCAGCGTTCTGGAAAAGCAGAAGCGAATGGACGGGCGCGGCTACCAGGATTTGCGTCCAGATCACCTGTGAAGTCGGCGTGCTGCCGCGCGCGCATGGCTCGGCCATTTTCCAGCGCGGCGAAACGCAGGCGCTGGCGCTGGCCACGCTCGCGCCGATCGAAGAAGCGCAGAACATCGACGCCTACGGCGGCGGCGAACAATCGAAGCGTTTCCTTCTGCATTACAATTTCCCGCCATTCAGCGTCGGCGAAACCGGACGATTCGGCGGCGCCAGCCGGCGCGAGATCGGTCACGGCGCGTTGGCCGAACGTTCCATCGAGCCGGTCGTGCCGAGCGAAGATGAATTTTCGTTACGCAATCCGCATTTCCGAGCGAAGTCATGGAATCGAACGGCTCGACCTCGATGGCGAGCGTGTGCGGCGGAATGCTCGCGCTGATGGACGCGGGCGTGCCAGATGAAAGACGTCCGGTCGCCGGAATTTCGGTCGGCCTCGTGACCGAGTACGACGAAGCGGTCAACTCAAGCGCTACGAACTTGCTCACCGACATCATTGGCTCGGAAGACCATTTCGGTGACATGGATTTCAAACTTTGCGGCACCGACAACGGCGTCACCGGATTCCAGCTCGATCTGAAACTGCCGGGCGTCAGTCTGAAAATCCTGGGCGAAGCGATTCAGCGGGCGCAAAGAAGCGCGCAGCAAAATTCTCGAGATCATGCGCGGCGCGCTCGACAAACCGCGCGCGGAGCTGTCGCAAATACGCGCCACGGATCGAGACGATCAAGATCAATCCGGAGAAGATCGGCGCGCTCATCGGCCCTGGCGGCAAAACGATCAAGGGCATTGTGGCTGAGACCGGCGCCGAAATTAACATCGAGGACGACGGCTCGGTGCACATCTACGCCACCAGCGGAGAATCGATGGCGCGCGCGAAGGAGATCATCGGCGGCATGACGCAGGAGATTGAGATCGGCCAGACCTATCAGGGTCGCGTCGTGTCAATCAAGGAATTCGGCGCGTTCGTCGAGGTTTTCCCGGGCAAGGACGGCCTGGTGCACATTTCCGAGCTGGCCGATTTCCGAGTCAAACGAACCGAAGACGTGGCCAAAGATGGGCGACATGATCTGGGTGAAATGCATCGGCATCGATGACACAGGGCCGGAGTTAAGCTCTCGCGCAAGGCGGCGTTGAAAGAACGCTCCGAAGCTGAGACCGGCCAGGTCCTCGAGCCCGTGCACAACGGCGCGCAGCGTTAAGGACGTTTGCTTCACGCTTGCGTTAGCTGCGGTCGTGGTTGCGGCCGTTTGCGGACGAGGCACTTAGACTGGCCGAGGCCAACGACCTCGGCTACAGAATCTCGCGCACAAGCATCTGCAGCGTCTCGATCGCGTATGGATTGAGTCTCCAATTTATTTCGTCACGGTCTGTACTTTTAGGCGCCGACCGATCCTGCGCAGATGCGGTGGCTGATGTTCTAGTAGACGAACTGCGTCATGCGCGTGCGCGCCATTGCTGGGCCGTTGGTTTCACGTCATCATGCCCGATCACGTGCATTTTTTCTGCGCTCCGAACGCGACGCCAAGACGCTGTCGGACTTTATGCGCGAATGGAAATCATGGACGAGCGCGCAGGATTCTGAGCGGTGCTGCCGCGGCCAGCGACCGCAGCTACAAAGACGAGCGCCGAGACCACTCTGTGGCAACGCGAGTTCTTTGATCATGTTCTGCGTTCAGAAGAGAGCTATGCCGAGAAATGGAATTATGCGCGCGACAACCTGGCGCGAGCCGGGCCTCGTAACGTCGTCCGGATCATTGGCCTTATTTGCCGCGCGCACGTTGATTCTTGGAAGACTGGCCATGCCAAAGCCGGCTTTCTCGAAAAATTGATCGGGCGGCTCGG
>ERZ1370068.2616-contig-1754_pt1 | contig 13441 bp, 20 predicted proteins | sample MGYA00561227_ERZ1370068 | MGnify/ENA primary metagenome ERZ1370068 (study PRJEB38410, sample SAMEA6850437) | metagenome | study: Metagenomic assessment of the ecological functions of the soil: analysis of the soil microbiota associated with the...
GCTACGTATTGTTAACCCCCGTTTGCCATGGTCGACCGGGTGATCGAGTGAATTGAGGCGACTTCCACCACTGCCTCTTCCGACCTCGACGCGCCGCTGGACCCACGGTTTGGTAGGGACCATCATCCGCTCGGACCGTTGGGGGCCGCCCATGGATGTCGGGGCTTGGTTGCCGTGGCCTTGGGCTCGGACAGTACGAAGGTGCGTTTCGCGCACAGCGAAATCGAGGCTGACGCACTCTGCCTGAGCTGACTGAGACCGATCTCGAAAAGCTCGGCCTGCCCTTAGGACCCCGAAAGCGAATCCTGAAGGCGATTCAGAATCTGGGCGATGCCGACAAGACGTCGGAAGCCGCGAGTCTTGCACGCCCCGTACCCTGCCAGGGATACGGGCTGAGCGTCGTCAATTGACGGTTATGTTCTGCGATCTCGTCGGCTCTACCGCGATCTCCGCTCGGCTCGATCCCGAAGATCTAAGCAGCGTCCTCGGCGCGTTTCAAAAGGCCTGTGTCAGCGCCGTGACTGCGTTCGGCGGCTCGATTGCCAAGTACATGGGCGATGGAGCGCTGGTCTATTTCGGCTATCCGGAAGCCCATGAGGACGATGCGGAGCGAGCCGTACGTGCCGGGCTTGCGCTGCTCGACGCGGTGGCCGCGATGCGACTGCCTCTGCCGGTCCGGCCGCAGGTCAGGATCGGCATCGCCACGGGCCTGGTGGTGGTCGGCGAATTGATCGGCGAGAGGCGGCGCGCAGGAACGGGTTGCCGTCGGCGAGACATTGAATTTGGCAGCAAGAATTCAGGCTGTGGCGTCTCCGGATTCCTGTGGTGGTGGCCGAATTGACCCGTCGTCTTGCCGGCGCCGCTTTTGACTACGAGGACCTTGGGCGCGCACGAATTCAAGGGAATTCCCGATGCTGCGAGGTTGTGGCGCGTCACGGGCGAAAGCGCGGACTCGCGGGACGCTTCGATACCAGGACCGTCGAAGGGCCTTGACGCCGTTGGTCGGTCGCGCCGAAGAGATCAGACTGCTGCGGCGCCGTTGGGACTACGCGAAGGAAGGCGACGGCCAGCTCGTTCTCCTGTCGGCACCCGCAGGATTTCGGCAAGTCGCGCTTGACGCAAGTCGTTCCGTGAGCATCTCGACGATTCCTCAATCACATGTCTGCAGTATTTTGGATCCCCCTTTCATGTGAACAGCCCCTTTCATCCCTTTATCAAGCAGCTCGAACGGGCCGCCGGCATCGTCCGGACAGATACCGCGGCCCGAAAGCTCGATAAGCTGGAAAGCATTTTGGAAGGCTCGGCGGAAAGCAGGAATCGAGGATGTCTCGCTTTTGGCCAGCTCTGTTGTCGATCCCATTCGGAGAGCGCTATCCGCGCTTGCAGATTACCGAGTTAGTTCAGAAGCAAAGAACCATGGAGCTGCTCGAAGAGCAATTGGTCCTGACTTTCGCGCCGGGGTCCGGTGCTGGTTGTTTTCGAGGACGCGCACTGGATCGATCCAAGCTCGCCTCGAGCTGATGAACAGCGCCATTCGCAGGGTGGCGGATCTCCCGGTGATGATTGTTGTGACCTCATCGGCCGGAGTTTGCGCCACCCTGGCTGGATCTCGGTCACGCTACCGTGTTGAAGCTGAACCAACTTGGACGAAGCCAGGTGGTCGACCTCATTCACAGAGCGGCTGGCGGCAAGACGCTTGCCGCGAGGCAGATCGCCGAACAGATCGCCGCCAAGTCGCAGGGTGTGCCGCTATATCATCGAGGAAATCACGCGGTCGATTTTTGGAATCCGGGCGATCTGGAAGAATTCGGGCGACCGTTACGTCTTTGCGACAATCAATTCGAGAGTTCACCATTCCGGCTACGTTGCAGGACTCACTGATCGCGCGTCTGGATCGTCTCGGGTCGGCTAAAGACGTGGTGCTCACGGCATCGATCATCGGCAGGGAGTTTTCCTACGAGCTGATTGAGGCGGTATCGCCGGTACCTCAGGCGACGCTGCCGGCGGATCTCGACGGCTGGTCCAATCCGATCTGCTGGGCAGCGCGGCTACGCTACCACGATCGCGCTACATCTTCAAGCATGCGCTGATCTCGCGACGCGGCCTATCAGTCGGTCTTGAAAGGCGAGGAAGCGCGAGCTGCACCAACGCATCGCCGAGGTGCTCACAAGCCGGTTCCCCGAGGTCGTCGCTACCGAGCCCGAACTGCTGGCGCACCACTATACGGAAGCAAACGTAGTCGACCGTGCGCTCGCGTACTGGCGCCGACGCCGCCGATCGTGCGGCGGCGAGAATTGGCCTACGCCGAGGCGCCTCGGCCACGTCGACAAGGCGATGAAGCTCGCTAGCGCTGCCCGCCGAAGGCAACGAGCGGGACGAGTGGGAGCTCGGTTTCCTGGTGATCGAGGGGCCCTTGCGGATGGCGCTGGACGGTTGGGACAGTCCGGCAGGCGAACCGGGCTCTATGAGGCGGCGCGTACGTCGTCGCGGAAAGACTAAAGCGTCCGGCGGAAGTGTTCCCGGCTCGATCTGGGGCCTGTGGATGGGAGCGCATAGCAGCGGCGCAGCACGCTCGCGCCCACGAGCTTTACCGGGAAATCTTCGACCTTCTCGAGCAGACCAACGATCCTGAATACGTGGTGCAGGCCAACCATGCCGGCTGCACCCAGATGATGGGCGGAAGGTCGCCGCGCGCATGGGGCGCTCTGGCCATATCGAGCGGTTGCTGAACAACTACCGGCGTTCGACCCCTCCATCGTAACCTGGCGCTGATGTATGGCGCCCATGACCCCGGATGCTGCGGAGGCTCAGCAATCGCGTCTCGCTTCTACGACGATGCCGGGGCATCTCGATCAGCCGAAGCGGAAGGCGCAAGAAGCCCGGGAGTTGAGCGAGCGCGTTGGTCACAAGCCCAGCGTCGCCCATACCTGCTCTGTTCCGGCGCCGAGTAACGAGATCATCCTGAACCGGCCGGAGAAAGCCGTGAGTGGGCGTATCTTGGACATCACGCATTTCGCTCGCGAAATACTCGTTGGCCGCCTACCACAATGCGGCCGATCTGATGCAGGGTTTTGTCCGTGTGGTGCGAGGTGATGTTGAAATCTGGTGTCCGGCAGGCGGAGGCGGCCGTGGAAACCCTGAAGTCTGTTCCCACACGCCGATTCCACCTGCCGATACGAATATCGATCGTCGGACGAGCCAAAGCGGCAGCCGGCGATATCGAGGAGCGCTCGCGATCTTCAGAGCCGCGCTCGACGCGACATCGAGCACGGGCGAGATATGGTACGAACGCCGAAACGCTTCGCCTGAAGGCCGAGATGCTGCTCGCCCTGCCCAGAGCCACGGACGAGCGAAGCAGAACAATGCCTGATGGCGGCGATCTCTGGCGCGCAGAAGCAGGATGCAAAGTTCTGGGAACTCAGAGCCGCAACGGTGCTCGCCGGACTCTGGGCGCGACAGGGGCGACGCGCCGAGGCCCGCGACCTGCCTTGCGCCGGTTTTATGGCTGGTTTACCGAGGGTTTCGGCAACGCCGACGTGAAGGCTGCAGCTGCACTGCTCACGGAGTTGGCGATAAAATGACCGACCATTTCTGGTGCCCGCAACTTGGCGCGATGTCTGACTTAAGTGGGTCATGCGGTCCAAGAGCGACACCGTGACCAAAGTACCGCTCTTGGAGTTTATCGGCACACGCAGTAAGCGACGCATTTGAAATTGCAGATTTTCCGCACGCGGGGCCATCTGAGGGAGCAAGACCGTGCGCATCGCCATGATCGGCGGCGGCCCCGGCGGGCCTGATTTCGGCCTATCTCTGGAAAGGCGTCACCCGGACGCCCGAATCGATCTGTTCGAACAGAACGCCGCCGGCGCCACCTGGGGCTTTGGCGTGGTGTTCTCCGAGCAGGCGCTCGGAATTCCCTGCGCGCCGACGATCCCGACACGGTCGACGCCATCGCGCCGCAGGATGGAGAGCTGGAACAACATCACGCTCAACCTGCGCGGCGAAAGCGTCGAGATCGACGGCGTCGGCTTTTCGTCGATCGGCCGGCTCGAGCTGCTCGAGCTCCTGCAGCAGCGCGTGCGCGCGGTCGGCGTCGCGCCGCGATACGACACGCTGATCGCAGTCCGTGGACCAGCTGACCGGACTACGACCTGATCGTGGCGGCCGACGGCCTGAACTCGCTGGTTCGCCGCAGCGTTCGAGGGCGAATTCGGCACTCCGCTGTCCTACTCGGCCAACAAGTTCGCCTGGTACGGCACCACCAAGCGGTTCGAGACGCTGTCGCAGACCTTTGTCGAAACCGAGCTCGGAGCGTTCAACGCGCATCACTATCGATACGCGCCCGACATGAGCACCTTCCTGGTCGAATGCGATCCGGCGACCTGGCAGCGCTACCGGCTTTGCCGACAAGACGCGTCGAGGAATCGCAGGCGATTTGCGAGCAGGTATTCGCCGCCACGCTCGACGGCCATCCGCTGGTGTCGAACAAATCGGTGTGGCGCAATTTCCCTGGATCTGGAACGAGCGCTGGTCGTTCGCGAACATGGTGCTGATCGGCGACGCCCTGCATTCGGCGCATTTCTCGATCGGCTCCGGTACGCGGCTTGCCATCGAGGACGCGATCGCGCTGGCCAGGGCGCTGGAGGCGGAGCGCGATATTTCCGCGGCGCTCGCCCGCTACCAGACCGAGCGCAAGCCGATCGTGCAAAAGCTGGTGACGGCGGCACGCACCAGCGCCGACTGGTACGAACAATTCCCTGAGCATATGAAGCTCGGCCTGCATGGATTTTGCCTATAGCTACATCACCCGCTCGGGCCGGATCGACGACGCGCGTCTGCGCGCGATGTCGCCGGCGTTCATGGCGCAATACGAGGCGCGCGAGGCAGGCCGTTGCGGCAGAGCGGGAGCAAGGATGACACCAGCGAGCTGGATCGCTGAGATCGCGGATGCCGTTCCACGACAGCCCGGGCGCCTGTGGAGATCGGCTTTACGATCCCGAACAGCTACAACGCCAGCCGCATCCTGTTCGACAACCTGCCTAGCGGTCGCGGCGACCGGCTGCGCGCTCACCGGGCCGGCGGGACGCGCAGCTATGCGCGAACTCTGCGCGGAAGCATCGCGGTGGGGCCATGGCTTCCTGTCGCTGGGGCTGAAGCGCGGGCGACCGCGTGCTGATGTTCTCGACGATACCGCCGGCCTATCCGGCGGCGTTCTTTCGGCGCGGTTCGCGCCGGTCTCGTGCCGCTCTTGATCAACACGCTGACGCCGCCTGACCTGCTGCAATTTTACCTCAGCCGGATCTGCGCGCCACCGGTTGCCGTCGCCGATGCCGAATTTTGCTCGCGCTTCGATGCGACGGCCTGCAAGGACACGGCGCTGCGCACACTGATCGTGGTCAATGGCGACGGCCGGCGATCACGCCGTGCCGAACACGGTGATCGCCGAACAATGGCTGCGGGCTTTCCCGACCGATCTTGCGGAGGCCGATACCCATCGCAACGAGATGGCGTTCTGGATGTATTCGTCGGGCTCGACCGGACGACCCAAGGGCATCGTCCATCTGCGGCACGATATGGCCTATACGCGAAGCCGCGTTCGCGCGCAACGTGCTGAAGCTCAAAGCCGAGCGACATCTGCTTCTCGGTGCCGAAAGATCTTCTTCGCCTACGGCTTTCGGCAACTCCATCACCTTTCCGTTCTCGGCCGGCGCCGCGACGCTGCTGCTGCCGGGCCAGCCAAAGCCGGCGGCGATTTTCGAGGCGATCGAGCGGTTTCGCCCCGCCGTGTTTTCGGATTGCCGACGCTCTATACCTCGCTTGACCAAGGCCGACGGTGCGGCGGCAACGGATTTCTCCGTCGCTGCGCATGGCGCTGTCCGCCGCCGAGGTGCTGTCGGCCGAGCGTCTTCAATGCCTGGAAGACCCTCACCGGGCTTGAGATCGTCGAAGGGCTCGGCTCCACCGAAGTGCTGCACATCTACCTCTCCAACCGCCCGGACAAGAAGAAAGCTCGGCGCCGCGGGCCTTCGCGTGCCCGGCTACGAGATCGCGCTCAGGGACAAGGACGGCCGCGAGGTCGGCGACAACGAGGAAGGCATCATGTGGGTGCGCGGCGATTCCAATCGACGCCGCTGTACTGGAACCGGCCGACAAGTCAGCGGAGACCATCCGCGAGGGCGGATGGATCTACACCGGCGACCGCTTTGTGCGCGACAGCGACGGCTTTCATTTCTTCCGCGGCCGCGCCGACGATCTCGATCAAAATCTCCGGCCAATGGGTCTATCCGCTCGAGGTCGAGCTTTGCCTCGCCGAGCATCCGACGGTGCGCGAATGCGCGGTGTTTGCGGCCGAGCTGCCGGACCGGCGCATGACGCTGAAGGCGGTCGTGGTGATGGAACGAGCCGCGCGTTCGATGCAAGCCGACGCGACAAGAATGCTGCAGGATTTTCGTCAAGGCCAAGCTGCTGCCCTACAAATATCCGCGCGAGGTAAAATTCATCGACGAGTTGCCGAAGACCGGCACCGGCAAGATCGACCGCCAGGCGGTGTTGAGGATGTCGACAGTCTTGCGCGGTTCAGCAGCCACCGTCTCCCGCTTGCGGTGAGGGTTGGGCAATGCGTGTGGCTGCCAGCCATATGCGCAGCCGAAAACGATACTCGACGTCTGGATGATGGGTCCCGCATCGGCCTCGCGCTCGCTGCGACGCCTCGCAAGACGGACGAGGTAAGACTCTACTCCCGCCAGCCCCGTCCCGCCATAGAGCCACGCGCGAGATCGCCGTAATAGTCCTCCGACGTCTTCGCGCGCATGATGGCGTTGCGGATGCGGGCGTGTTCGCCTGAGGGGTGATAGATGTGCTCGCCGATGGCGCGGGATAGCAGCTGCACCGCGCGCGGTGCGCGCAAAGCGCTGCGAACGGTAACGCTCCAGCGCGGCGGCGTGGATCGTCCGGATATGTGCCCAGCATGTGCGACAGGCACACCGCGTCCTCCAGCGCCATGCAGGCGCCTTGCGCGAAATACTGCAGCATCGGATGCGCGGCATCGCCGAGCAGCGCGACGCGGCCGTCGACCCAGCGCTCGAGCGGATCGCGGTCGCACAGCACCCACAGCCTCCAGTTCTTGCCGTGGCGAATGATATCCTGCGCGCGCGCATGCACGTGCGCAAAACCTCGCATCACTTCGTCGTCGGATACCGGCTTTGCCGGCGACCGGCTCCGGCGCGTCGTTGTGATAGGTGACGACGAGGTTGAACACCTTCCAGCCCGACAGCGGATAATGCACGATGTGGCATTTCGGTCCGGCCCACAGCGTCGCCGCATTCCAGCGCAGATCCTCCGGCATCTCCTCGGTCGGAATCACCGAACGATAGGTGGTGTGACCGGAAACCCGCGGCGGCCCGTCGGCACGCGACCTGTTTGCGGATATTCGACCACAGTCCGTCGGCGCCGATCAGCAGCGATCCGGTGACGCGCTCGCCGGAGGCAAGCCGCGCCGTCACCGACGAGCCGTCCTGATCGTAGCCGATCGACTTCGCGAGCTCGACGCGCAGATCGATCAGCTCGTGATCCTGGCAGGCTTTGCAGGAACACGCCGTGCAGATCGCCGCGATGCACCACCGCGTGAGGATTGCCGAAGCGCGCGCGGAAGCGCATCGCGCAGATCGACATGGGTGATCTCCTCGGCTGTCAGCGCATCCATCAGCCGGAGCTGGTCGATATAGACCGCCATGCCGCGCGCGGCCTCGCCGACGCCGAGATAGTCGAAGGCGTGGAACGCGTTCGGTCCGAGCTGGATGCCGGCGCCGATCTCGCCCAGCGCCGACGCCTTTTCCGAGCAGGATCGAACGGAATGCCCTTTTGCGCAAGGCCGAGCGCCGCGGCGAGGCCGCCGATGCCGCCGCCCGCGATCAGGACAGGCCGTGCGTACCCAGCGCGCCATCAGCTCGACTTTCCCAAGATGTTCGAGCGCGTCCTCGGCGCGCAGCGGCACCCGCGACGCCTCGTTGTTGAGATCGACCAGCTGCGTCAGCAGCGCCATCAGCGTCTTGCGGTCGGCCGGTTTCAGCGGCTGCAGCATCCGCGCCTGCGCGCGATCGACCGAGGGCATGATATCGCGCAGCAGCGCGACGCCGGTCCTGGTCAGATAGCAGCAGCTTTACCCGCTTGTCCTCGCGCGACGGCCTGCGCTCGATGTAGCTGCTTGGCCTCCAGCCGCTCGATCACGCTGCCGAGCGTCGAGCGGTCGAAGGCGATCACGGCGGAAAGCCGCGTGGCATCGATGCCGGGATGGGTGCGGATCGCGACCAGCGCGGCATATTGCACCGGCGTCAGGTCGTACGCCTTGCATTCCTCGACGAAGATCGCGACCGCGATCTGCTGCATCCGGCGAAACAGATAGCCCGGCTTGGTGTAGACGGCATCCATCGTGACAGGCGCGGACTTATTCTGCATCGGGCTGCTTGTCCGGTGCGGCGTCCGCGAACGCCTTGATTGTCCTTCGCCGCGGCTTCGGCCTTCAGCAGGCGCGGGATACGCTGTCGACGTCGACCCCGAAGCGCCGCGCATTGCCAAGCTGCGGCACCAGACAGAGATCGGCCATGGTCGGCGCGGCGCCGAAAGCAGAACGGGCCGGGCTCGTCCGCGATCAGCGCTTCGCAGGCCGCAAGACCCTCGCGGTTGGCCCATGCCGCCCAGCCCGTCACCTGTTCCTCCGGCAGGCCGAGCTCGCGCAGCCGCGCCAGCACTTTGAGGTTCTGCACCGGGTGGGTATCGCAGGCGAGCGCCATCGCGAAGGCGCGGACCTTGGCGCGGCGCAGCGGATCCTTCGGCAAGCAGCGGCGGCTCGGGATAGGTTTCGTCCAGCCATTCGATGATGGCGAGCGACTGGGTGATGATCGCGCCCGCATCGTCCTGCAGCGTCGGCACCAGCCCCTTGCGGATTGATCGCGAGATAGGCGGGGTCGCGCTGTTCGCCCTTGCGAAGGTGGTGCGGCAGGTGATCCGCGCTCAAGCCCTTCAGGTTCAACGCTATTCTGACCCGATAGGACGCGCTGCTGCGGAAATAGCCGTGCAGCTTCATCGGAACCTCCCTCTGTTCTTGTTGTTTGCCCAGGTTGTTGTTTGCCCGGTGCCGGCATTGACGCTTAGCCAGATTGTAAGTATGCTGTCAATCTACGACCAACAAGAACGACGGGAGGCTCGCCATGGAAGCCGTACAGAAGACGCCGGAACGCGAGGCGTTCTACCAGCAAGATCGACGGCGAAAATCTTTCCGCGCTGTGGAACGTGATGGGCGACCTGATCACGCCGGAGCCGAAGAGCGCCTGCCGGCCGCATCTGTGGAACTTCGATGCGATCCGCGACTACATGACCGAAGCCGGCAAGCTGATCACCGCCAAGGAAGCCGAGCGGCGGGTGCTGGTGCTGGAAAATCCCGGGCTGCGCGGGCAGTCGAAGATCACGACCTCGCTGTTTGCCGGCGTGCAGATGGTGATCCCGGGCGACGTCGCGCCCGCGCACCGGCACAGCCAGTCGGCGCTGCGTTTCGTGCTCGAGGGCAAGGGCGCACTATACCGCGGTCGATGGCGAGCGCACCGCGATGGAGCCCGGCGATTTTGTCATTACGCCGTCGATGACCTGGCACGACCACTCCAACGAAACTTCCGAGCCGATGTTCTGGCTCGACGGGCTCGATATCCCGATGGTGCAGTTCTTCGATGCGTCGTTCGCGGAAGGATCGAACGAGGACCAGCAGAAGATCACGCCGCCCGCCGGCGACAGCTTTGCCCGTTACGGTCACAACCTGCTGCCGGTCGACGAGCAAGCGTACTTCGAAGACCTCGCCGATCTTCAACTATCCCTACAGCTACACCCGCGAGGCGCTGGAACAGGCCAAGGCTGCGCAACGAGTGGGACGCCTGCCACGGGCTGAAGCTGAAATTCTCCAATCCCGAGACCGGCGATTTCGCGATGCCGACCATCGGCACCTTCATCCAGCTGCTGCCGAAGGGTTTCAAGACCGCGCGCTATCGCTCGACCGACGCCACGGTATTCGCGCGCGATCGAAGGCAAGGGCCGTTCGCGGATCGGCGAGCAGACCTTCGAATGGGGTCCGCGCGACCTGTTCGTGGTGCCGAGCTGGCACTGGGTCACCCACGAGGCCGACGATGATCCGGTGCTGTTCAGTTTCTCCGACCGCCCGGTGCAGCAGAAGCTCGACCTGTTCCGCGAAGATCGCGGCAATGCGTGAGTGGCCGCGTCGCGAATTCAGCCCGTCATTCGCGAGCGTAAGCGAAGCAATCGCCGTCATGCCAGGATGCTGCGCAGCATCAGACAAGATCTGTAGATCGCGGTATCGGATCAGCTCGCGCTCGCCCCGGAATGACGGTACAACTCACCGCCAGTGCAGCAGCCGCGTTTCCAGCAGATTGATCAGCTTGCCCGACCGCGAGCCCGAACAGCGACAGGATGACGACGCCGGCCAGCAGTTGATCGGTCTGCATCAGATTGCCGGCCTGCAGGACGAAGGCGCCGATGCCGAATTCGGCGCCGATCATCTCGGCGCTCACCACCAGCAGCAGCGCGACCGAAGCGGTGATGCGGAAGCCGGCCAGGATCGACGGCAGCGCGCCCGGCCAGATCACCCGGCGCACGATCGGCGTGAAACGGCACGTTGAAACTCTGCGCCATCCGGATCAGGTTGCGCGGCACCGCATCGACGCCGCTATAGACCGAGATCGCGGTGGAAAAGAACACCCCGAGCGCGATGGTGGCGATCTTCGGCTCCTCGCCGATCCCGAGCCACAGGATCAACAGCGGCAGCAGCGCGATTTTCGGAATCGGAAACAGCGCCGAGATGAAGGTGATGCCGACGCCGCGCGCCAGGCTTGAGAGCCCGATCGCGAAGCCGACGATGACGCCGGCGATCGTGCCGAGAATCCAGCCCGTGCCGATGCGCATGACCGAAGCCGACAGATGATGCCAGAGCGCGCCCGACATCGCGAGCTTGTAGATCGCGACCGCGATCGCCGACGGCGCCGGCAGGAACAACGGATTGACCCAGCCGGCGCTGCCGGCCAGTTGCCAAAGCCCGATCACCAGCACGAGCGCGATCCAGCCGGAATAGCGGCCCGCTCTCGGCGTAAAGCCCGCGCCGCGAAATTCGACCGGCCGCGGCTCGGTCTCGCGATCGGCTGGCGGCGGAACCGTCCGGATCGTTGCGCGCGGTCAAGCATGCTGGACCTCGCGCTCGGCGTCGATCGCCTCCTTCGCGGATCAGCGACCACAGCTCGCTCTGCAGCGCCAGCAACTTGCCGCGGGCATGCGATGTCGCCGCGCTCGCCGCGCGTCAGCGGGATGGTGACGACCTCGCGGATGCGGCCGGGCCGCCGCGACAGCACGCACGATGCGGTCGGCGAGCCGAACCGCTTCTTCGAGATTGTGCGTCACATAGACCGCGCCCATCGAGCCGTCGGCGAGCAGGCGGATAAAATCCTCCATCAGCAGTTCGCGGGTTTGCGAATCCAGCGCCGACAGCGGCTCGTCCATCAACAGGATCGCGGGCCGCACCGCCAGCGCACGGGCGATGCCGACGCGCTGGCGCATGCCGCCGGACAGTTGTTTTGGATAGGTGCCGCGAAAATCCGAGAGAGCCGGTGCGGCGCAAGGCGTCGTCGACGACGGCGCGGCGCTCGGCTGCGCGACAGGCCGGTGTGCAGCAGCGGGAATTCGACGTTTTCCTCGACCGTGCACCAGGGCAGCAGCGCAAAATCCTGAAACACGAAGGTCAGCGGGTTGAGGCTGTCCGCCGGCGGCGCGCCGCGCAGTTCCGCCGGCGCCCGCGCTCGGCTGCAACAGCCCGCCGAGGATCGACAGCAGCGTGCTCTTGCCGCAGCCGGAGGGACCGACGATCGCGACCACCTCGCCCGACGCGCACCGTGAACGACACGTCGTCGAGCACCTCGAGCGCGCCGAAGCGGTGGCTGATATGGTCGGCGATCAGATCCATCTGGTGCTCTCGTTTGCGAGGCTCGTGCTCTCGTAGCCCGTCATTGCCCGGGCGTTGTCCGAAGCAATCCGAGCTTACTTGGCATAGTCCGATGCCGTCGCGAAAGGCTTCGATGGCTTCGCAGCCTGCAATGACGGCCATGGACAGGATCCGACATCAATCCGCCTTCACATAGTCCTTTGCAATGATCGCGTCGACGTCAAATCCCTTGTCGACAAAACCCTGCTCCTGCAGCCATGCTGATCTGGTTGCCGACATTCTTGACGTCGAGCTTGCCGTCGGGATCGATATAGGCGCAGTTGCCGACCACCTGCTCGACCGGCAGGTTGGTGTATTTCGCGATGATCTCCAGCAGCGGTTTTGTCTTGTCGTTGATCGGCGCCTTGCCGTCGGTCGACGGCTGGCCAGGATCACATCGTGATATTCGCGGTCGGCGCGGGCCAGCGCGCCGAGAAGCTTTGTCACCAGCGGCTTGTCGGTCAGCGTCTTGGGCGAGGCGAACACCGCGCCCAGCTGCCACGGCGTCTCGTCGCCGACCCAGCCCAGCAGTTTCGCGCCGTCCGGCGTCCATCAGCGTGCGCGCGGTCGAGACCGGCAACAACGCGGCATCGACGGTCTCGCCCTTCAGCGCCGCGGCGGCATTCGACAGCGATTGCAGCGGCAGCACCTTTACGTCGCTGAGCTTGAAGCCGTATTTGTCGGCGAGCAGGCCGAGCGAATAATGAAAGCTCGAGCCGACCTGCGTCACCGCGACGCGTTTTCCGGCGAGATCCTTTGGCGTCTTCAGGCCCGCGGCGTAGGCGTTGTTGCTGGCGAAATAGCCGATCAGGGGATAGCCGGCCTTCTCGCGGCTCATGCCGCCGATCACCTTCAGCGTGCCCTTGCCGGCGAGGTTATAGAGCCCGGCGGTGAACGCGGTGATGCCGAAATCGACATCGCCCGAGGTGGTCGCGACCGCGATCGGCTGCGCCGCATCGAAGAATTTCAGTTCGATATCGAGCCCGGCCTCGCGGAAATAGCCCTTGTCCTGCGCGATGAACACCGGCGCCGACGACGACAGCCGGAGTACGCCGACTTTGCCTTGAGCGTTTCGTCGGCCCTTGCTTCCCGGGGGTGCCGCCAGCGCCATCATCGCCAGCAGGCTCACGAACGCCAGCCGCGCATATCCGGGCCGCGCCTTGCGGGCGCGAGAGTGTACTGCGTCATCCAGTTTCCTCCGTCTCTATTATCCACCGAAGCATCCTGAGTCGGCAATGGTAGCGCGCTCCCTCTCCCGAGAGGGGTGTACGGCCCGATAGACACTCTCCCCGGAGCACATGAGCGATCCGACCTCTCGCAAGGAGAGGTGCACCGCACGGCACTTCATTTCAACTCTCTACAGCCCTTCGGGATGCTCTGATCCTGCCCGACAAAGGCCCCCTGCTGTTTCAA
>ERZ1370068.7557-contig-6469_pt1 | contig 13436 bp, 14 predicted proteins | sample MGYA00561227_ERZ1370068 | MGnify/ENA primary metagenome ERZ1370068 (study PRJEB38410, sample SAMEA6850437) | metagenome | study: Metagenomic assessment of the ecological functions of the soil: analysis of the soil microbiota associated with the...
GAAGGCACGATCGTCCGCTGGATCAAGAAGGTCGGCGACACAGGTCGATCGCGACGAGCCGCTCTTCGAGATCTCGACCGACAAGGTGGACGCGGAGATTCCGTCGCCGGCCGCCGGCGTCGTCACCGAGATCCGGGTCAAGGAAGGCGAGACCGTTCCGGTCAACAGCGTCGTGGCCGTGATCGGGCCTGCCGGCGAGAGGCAGCGAAGCGCCCGCACCCGCGGCAGCGCCCGCGCCGAGCCGCCAGCCGCCGCCGGCGCGCCGCGCTGCGGAGCCGCGCCGGACAGCGACGACCGCCGAACGCCGGCGCCGCGGCTGCCGGCCGCCGACGCCGCGCTCCGCCGCCTTCGCCGCTCGACGGGCGCCGCTCGACGAACCGGCGGGCCGGCGCTCCGCCAGCAGCTGCGGCGCCGCCTGGCGACCACCGCGCAGGCGCCGGCCGCCAGGCTCTGAACGGCGATCGAGGACGGATTCGCGCAGCGCTCGTCGCCGCTGGTGCGCAAGATTGCGAAGGAACACAACGTCGACATCTCGCAGCTCCACGGCACCGGCATCGCCGGGCGCGTGACAAAGCACGACATCCTCGGCTTCCTCGGGCAGGCGGGCGGTCGGCGCCGGCAGGGCAGGAGGCCGGCGCGCAGCGGCCGCGCAGCCGGGCGCCGCGCCTCGCCGGGACGCCGGCTCGCGCCCGGCACCCGCCATGCCGGCCGCGGCCGCACGGCAGCGCACGATGCAGCCGATGTCGGTGATGCGCAAGAAGATCGCCGAGCACATGGTGCATGAGCCGGCGCACGTCGGCGCACGTGCACTCGGTGTTCGAGGTGAACTTCTCGCGCGTCGCGCAGATTCGCGAGGCGAAGAAAGCGGCGTACGAGCAGGCCGGCGCGCAAGCTCACCTTCCTGTCGTTCATCATCAAGGCGCGTCGTCGACGCGCTGCGGGCCGTGCCCGGTCGTCAACGCGTCGATCGACGGCGACAACATCGTCTATCACAAGCGACGTCAACCTCGGCATCGCGGTCGCGCTCGACTGGGGCCTGATCGTGCCGGTCATCAAGAACGCCGACGAGCTGAACCTGCTCGGCCTGAGCCGCGCGATCGCGGATCTGCGCGGCGCGCGCGCGCGAAGCAGCTCAAGCCCGACGAGGTGCAGCGGCGGGACGTTCACCATCACCAACCCCGGCGTGTTCGGCGCGCTGTTCGGGATGCCGATCATCAACCAGCCGCAGGTCGCGATCCTCGGCGTCGGCACGATCGAGAAGCGGCCGGTCGTGATCGACGATGCGATCGCGATCCGGCCGATGGCGTATCTCACGCTCGGCTACGACCACCGGCTGATCGACGGCGCCGTCGCCGACGAGTTCATGTCGCACGTCGAAGCACACGCTCGAGAACTGGGACCCGACGCAGGCCTAGGCGGACGGCCGTTGACGCCGTGACGTGAGCAGACTCGAAGTCCGCCGGCTCGGACGTCGTGCCGTACGCCGACGCGCTGGCGCTGCAGCGCGCGCTCGTCGAGGAGCGCCAGCGCGGGCCGCGTCGGACGACGTGCTGCTGCTGCTCGAGCATCCTCACGTGCTGACGCTCGGCGTGCGCGGCGATGGCGGGCGCGGTCGCACATTCTCGCGAGCCCCGACCAGCTGGCGGCGCGCGGCGTCGACATCCACGAGACCGGCCGCGGCGGCGACATCACCTACCACGGTCCCGGCCAGATCGTCGGCTATCCCATCATCGATCTGCAGCCCGATCGCTGCGACGTCCACCGCTACGTGCGCGATCTCGAGGAAGTCCTGATTCGGACCGCCGCCGACTACGGCGATCGCGGCGCAGACGCGTCGCCGGGCTGACCGGCGCCTGGGTGGGCGCGACGAAGCTGGCGGCGATCGGCGTGCGACATCGCGCGATGGGTCACCAGCCACGGCTTTGCGTTCAACGTCAGCACCGACCTCGATTGCTTCAACCTCATCCTGCCGTGCGGCCTGGCCGACCGGGGCGTCACCTCGCTCGAGCGGCTGCTCGGGCGGCCGGTCGACCGGGGCGAGGTCGAGGATCGGCTGGTCGCGCACTTCTGCGAGGTCTTCGGGCGTGTCGCCGGCGGCTCAGTCGCCGGGGATCTCCTCATTCGATGTAAGCTAGTCAGGTCTCTGTTCGCCGGCGGAATATTCGGCCGGGCCCGGGGTTCTCATCCGCATCGAAGAGGAACCTCATGCGGGACCCCCAAGGAACAAGAACTGCTCGCCCGGCTTCAGGCCGGCGAGGAACGGCGCTGGTTGAGCTGGCCGCCACCTACGGCTCGAGATTTATCAGCTCGCCATCCGGTATCTCAAGAACAAGGAAGACGCGGAAGAAGTCATGCAGGACGTCCTGTACAGGTGTGCGGAACGTCGGCACCTTCCGCGGCGACGCGGCGCTGTCGTCGTGGATTTATCGCATCACGTTCAACGCGGCGATGTCACGCGTTGCGCACGGCCCAGTATCAGCGCGCGCAGGACGAAGAGCCGGCAGATGGCGATCGGCGGACGCGACGACACCGTCAGCCCGTCGCGCGACGAGATCGGCCGATTGGTCGAACCTGGCGGACGAGGGTGTGCTCCGCTCGCAGCTGCGACGGCGCGTGCTCCGCGCGATTCTCGCGCTGCCGGCCATCTACCGGGCGCCGGTCGTGCTCCGCGACATTCAGGGGCTGTCGACCGAAGAAGCGAGCGCGATGCTGCGCGTGAAGGATCAGACGCTGAAGTCGCGGCTGCACCGCGGCCGGCTCATTCTGCGCAAGCAGCTGGCCGACTTCGCCGGCGGACTGTCGCTGCACCGGCCGATCTACGGCACCTAACGCGGTGTCAGCGATTTAGCGCCGTGCTCAGAACTTAGCCTCGGGCCTCCAGCACTACAGGCTTCGGCAGGCTCTCGAGCGCGGACCTCGGAGCCTGGACGCCGTCTCTGACTGAGGCGGCCAACTACAACATCGCATTATCGAGAGCGCCACGCGGTCGGCGCCGTTCAATTCCGGACAGCACGATGCGTTCGATGCCGCGCGCATTCAACGCCGCTGCGGGGAGCGCGGCGGTCCGTTCGCGCATGACGCCTTGCGGAATCGTCCGGCGCGACGAAGCAGCTGACGACCGATCGCGTGCGCCCGAACACCGCGCCGCGTATCGGCCGCGGCCGCAGGCGAGGCGTACGGACCCGGCGGCCACAAGCGCGGCAATCCGGGCGACGAGCCGCCGCCGTCGCCGGCTCGTCGATCAGCCGCGTCAGCGCGAAGCCGCGGGCACGCTGGCATCCTCCCACGGAATCACGATCTGAGACGGCGGGACGCCGAGCACCGTTTCAGCGCGCACGTCTCGCGGCGAGCCGTCGACTCGCCAGCGCCACCATCGCGCGCGCGCGCCGCGCAAGCGCTTCGGGCGCCGTGCCGAACAGCCGGTCCGTGCGATGTGCCAGACTCGCTGCACGCCCCGATCGACGAGCTCCCGTTGTGAGGCGCCGGCGCACAGGATCGGTGCGCTGGACGCGAAGCGCGGTCAGCCGCTTCAGCAGGATCAGCCCGTCTTCGCCCTGCCATTCCGGCACCGCGAACACGATCGGCGATGACGACCAGCGCCGCGCCCGCCCGCCGCCGCCAGATCGTCCGACCCCGACACCGCGGTCGAGAATCCTTCGATCGGCGCAGCCTGCATGATGTCGAGCGCCTTGCCTTCGGCCACCCGCCCGGCATCGTCGATCAGCCGGATGCTGGCGGCGACGTCGAGCCGCGCCGAGCGCGTCCGCCGAGCGCGCCGCCGAGCTCGCCGGCGCCGATGATGGCGATGTCTTCGCACTGGTGGGCTATTCTAAGCCGTCAGCCGTCAGCGCTCAGCTCCGCGCGGTCTCGCTCGGTCGCAGCTGAACGACTTGGCTGACAGCCGGACGCAGCTGAGAGCTGAGGACATGGAATCGCTGAGCTGGCAAGGTGGCGATCGGTGCACCGGCGGCTCGCGCGGCATCGGCACTGGCCGATCGCGTCGCGCGCTCGTCGCCGATGGAGCTCGGGTCGTGATCACCGGCAAGAGCGAGGCCCATCTGTCCGACCGCGCGGCCGGTGATCGAGAAGGCGGGGCCCGGCGCGATCGAGACGCTGCTGGCCGATGTGCGCACGCTACGAAGATGTCGAGCGCGCTGATCGCCGCCACCGTCGCGCGGTTCGGCGGCCTCGATTTCCTGGTCAACAACGCCGGCATCGGAATCTTCGCCAACGTCGCCGACATGACGCCGGCGCAGTGGTCCGAGGTCATCGACACCGAACCTGACCGGCGTCTTCAACGCGTGTCACGCGGCGATTCCGCACCTGCGCCGGCGCGGCGGCGGCTTCATCATCAACATCAGCAGCCTGGCCGGCAAGAACGCCTTTCGCGCGCGGCGCCGCCTACTGCGCGTCGCAAAGTCGGGCTGAACGCGTTCAGCGAAGCGTTGATGCAGGAAGTCCGCTACGACAACATCCGCGTGAGCTACGTGATGCCCGGATCGGTGGCGACCGGATTCGCGCGGCGACGAGCCGCAAGGGCGCCGACTGGAAGAGTCGCGCCGGACGAAGTCGCCGAGGTCGTCATCAACCTGCTGCGCCATCCGGCGCGGAGCCTGCCGAGCCGCGTCGAGCTGCGGCCGACCAAGCCGCGCGAGTGAAGCAGCAAGTGACATGTCTGTTTTCGACAAGCACCGCGACACGCTCGAGCACCACGAGACGATGATGGGGAGCGCGCGCGGGCGGCTGGCCGTCGCGCTCGACCTGCTGACCGACTCGCTGGCGCTGGTCGGCCAGCACGGCGTCTACTGCCGCAGCGAGCGCTTTCCCGGCAAGCCGCGCATGGACATCGCGCTCGTGCTCGAGCAGCTGCGACGACGCGAAGCAGCTGGTGCAGAGCGCGATGGAGGAGCTCAAGCAGAAGCAGAGAGTCGCCGTCCCATGCTGTCAGCTCCACGCGCCCTTCGAGCAGCTCCTCCTCCGCCGAGACTGTTGCCACCGGCCCGACGGCGGTTCCGCCGACGTCGCCTGCCAGCGCGACAGGATCAGCAGCCACAGCGCGCCGGGCACGCAGAACAGCGCCCCGAGCGCGAGCGAGAGCGTCCGCGGCGACCAGCCGGCGCGATCGAGCTGCGTAGCCGGTCCAGGTAGCTCGACACCGACGAGCGTCAGCGTGACGAGCGCGAGCTCCGCGGCGAAGACGCGGCCGCGGAAGCGATCGGGCACTTCCATCTGCAGCAGCACCGTGCTGAACACCCACAGAATCGATCCGCCGAAATGCGCGCAGCAGCACGCACAGCGCCGCGAGCGGCAGCGTCGGCGCGCACTGCCAGCGCGACGTAGAAGACGCCGACGATGAAGTACGCCGGCCCGATCGTCGCGGCGCAGGCGCGCCGGCGTCTGTCCGAGGATCCAGCGCAGCGCGATCGGCCCGAGCGCCGCGCCGATGCCGCGCGCGCCGTAGAGCACGCCGATGCCGGCCGCCGTGCTGCCGCCGACCGGAAACACGCGCTGGCCGAAGATCGTCAGCAGCAGCAGGACGCCGCCCGCGAGTCCCCATCCCGCACTTGACGAACATCAGCGCCGCGACGTGCGACGTGCGCGCGGATGTAGCGGAAGCCCTCGACGAGATCGGACGACGCCGGTCGAGCGCGGCCAGACCCTGCGGCGGCGGCCGGGCCGGCGGCGTCGCGTCGTACCGCGTCGCGCGCGATGAAGAGGCACGACGCGAAGAACGACGCGGCGTTGACGACGAACGCGACGTTGCGGCCGGCGAGCCGCCGTCACCAGGCCGCCGATCGAGGCGCCGATGCGCCAGCATCGCCGACCAGGTCGCGCTCGACAGCGCGTTGGCCGGCAGCAGCTCGTCGGCCGACGTGATGTTCGGGATCGTGGCCGTTCGCGCCGGCTCGAAGAACGCCTGCGCCGCCACCGTGAGCGCCATCACGACGTAGGCGATCCAGACCTGATCGGCGCGCCGCACGAGCAGCAGCCCGAGGATCAGGCACGCCGCGCAGCAGGTCGGCGGCGATCATCAGCCGCCGCCGGTTCGACGCGATCGACCACGACGCCGGCCAGCGGTCCGACGAGCGCGATCGGCAGGAACTGCACGATCAGCATCCACGCGACGGCCGTCGCCGAGCCGGTCAGGTCGAGCAGCAGCGCGTAGACGGCGACGGTGTTGAACCAGTCGCCGAGCTCGCGAGATCATCTGGCCGATGTAGCAGCAGCGGAAATTCCGGTTCGTGCGAAGGAGGAGAGAGTAGGGATTCACGGCTGAGCGCGGACGACCCACGACCCGGCCCCGCGACCTAAGTAGTAATCGGCACCGGTCCATGGTCGAGTCGGTGGGGCCAGCATGGACTTTGCGCCGGGCGCGGACCAGCGATGAGGTCGGCGTCCTACGTCCTCGCGCTCGCCACGCTGCTGAACTTCGTCAACTACATCGATCGATTCATCCTCGCCGCCGTGCTGCCGCGCATCAAGTCGGAGCTGGTCCTGAACGACTTCCAGCTCGGCATGCTGGCCAATCGCATTCCTGCGTCGTCGTATTTCATCACCCTCGCCGCTGTTTCGGGCGGCTCGGGCGATCGTGCGATCGCGGCCGCGCCTGATCGCCAGCGGCGCGTCGCCGCTCTGGAGCCTGGCCACTGCGGCTGCCGGGCTGGCGCGCGCCATCGCACCGCACCTGGTCGTGGCGCGAGCCCGGCGTCGGCGTCGGCGAGGCGGCATGCACGCGACGCATCTCGCCGGCGCTGCTGGCCGATACCTTTTCCGGCCGGAGCGGCGCGGCAGGGCGTTTCCGCGATTTTCCACGTCGCGATTCCGGTCGGCGCCGCGGTCGGCTTCCTGCTCGGCGGCGCTGCTCGAGCGGGCGTTTGGCGTGGCGCGTGGCGTTTGTCGGCCGTGGGATTGCCCGGCCTGGCGCTGGCGTGACGCTGCGACGACGATGCCCGGAGCCCCGCGCCGCGGGCGGCGCTCGAACGCGCGAGCGCGGTCGACAGCCTGGCGCGTGACGCTTCGGCACGCTCGGCGGAATCGGCGAGTACGCCGGCACCGTGCTCAGTACGCGGCCTACACGTTCGCGATCGGCGGGCTGGCGGTCTGGATGCCGACCTTCTCGAACGCGTTCGCGGGCAGGAGTTGGCGAGCGCTGATTTCTTCGTCGGCGCCGTGACCGCCGTCGCGGGCCTGGGCGGCACGTTCAGTCGGTGGGCTATCTCGGCGATCGGCTCACCGCGCGAGTCCGGAAGGACACCGCTGTGGCTGTCCGGCGTGTCAACGCTGCTGGCGGTCAGGCCGGCGTGGCTGGCGCTGACGAGCGCCTCGCCTCGCGACATATCAGGCCAGCTTCTTCGTCGCGGAATTGCTGCTGTTTCTCAGCACCGGTCCGATCAACGTGCGTGATCGTGAGCGCGGTGCCGGCGGCGGATGCGGGCGATGGCGATGGCGGTGAGCATCTTCGTGATCCACGCGCTCGGCGACGCGATCTCGCCGCCGCCGATCGGGGCTGCTGGCCGACTTGCGCGGGCTGGCCCAGGCCGTGCTGATGCGTGCCGGTCTGCGATCGCGGTGTCCGGGCGTGATCTGGACGATCGGACGATCGACCGGTCGACCTCGGGGACCCCGCGTAGGTGAGCCGGCGACCTGGTAAGCGGGATCAGTCGGCAGCTGACGTCCTGATGCGCCAGTCGGACTACGTCCCGAGGATCTCGGCCAGCCGCGCCGTGAACGCCGACCGTGCCATCACATCGCCGACACCGGCCTGGCGCGCCGCATCGATCGAGATCGGTCTGGACGTGTGACACGAAGCCGACGGTGTGGAATCGATGCCAGCACCGGGTCGCGTCTCATCGCCGCGACGGTCCCCAGCGGATCGGTGCGCGCACTGTTCAGATCGAAGATGACGAGCGACGGCGCGTCCTTTCCGCATCTGGTCCAGCGCGGCGCCGCTGGATCTCGCGAAAACCACCGGCACGCCGAGCTGCCCGGCGGTCGTTTTGATCTTTGACGTGAACATCAGGTCGTCGACGACTGCTAAGATCACGAGCACTGATGATAGTCGAGACTCAGGCGGTCGGACCGTTTTTCAAGAACGGGTTCGTGCTCGGTTGCGAGAGACACGCGGAAGCGGTGCTGATCGATCCCGGCGACGAGGTCGAACAGTTGCTGGTGTTCGCGGAGCGGCAGGCGCTGCGCATTCGTCACATCCTGCTGACCCACGCGCACGTCGATCACGTCACCGGCGTCGCGGCCGCGAAACGGGCGCTCGGCGTGCCCGATCTACCTCCATCGCGATGATCTGTTTCTCTACGAGCAAGGCCGGTGAGCCAGGGACGTTGTTCGGATTGCGAAGTCGAAGCGCCGCCGCCGGTCGACGTCTTCATTCACCTGGAGCAGGTGATCGCCTTCGGCGACCTACGACGCGCGGCCCCACCACACGCCCGGGCCACTGTCCGGGCGGCGTCTGCCTGCAGGTTCGGAAAACGTGGGGCGAGCCGGCACGGCGCTCGTTCGTCGGCGACACGCTGTTTGCCGGATCGATCGGCCGGCACCGGACCTGCCGGGCGGCGACTACGCAGACGCTGATCGAGCTTCGATCCGCACGGGTGCTCTTTGCGTTCGGCGACGATGCTGAGGTGTGTCCCCGGGCCATGGTCCGACGACGACCATCGGCCAGGAGCGCCGGACGAACCCGCTTCTTGATTGGAGCGTAGAGCCTGGGGACTTGAGGTCTGAGCGAAGCCTGAAGCCTCCCAGCCGTCCCCGTCCCCGGCCAGCCTAGGTCACCAGCAGTCTTCCTTTCGACCATCAACTCGACGCGGCCGATGCGCAGGCGGTCGCCGCCGGTCGCGCCTTGCCGTGATCGATCCGCTGGTTGTTGAGGAAGGTGCCGTTCGTGCTCGACAGATCTTCGACGTCGAGCGCTTCGTCGCTCGGCGACGAGGCGGCAATGCAGCTCCTCGAAACGAGCGCGACGTGTCGACGATGAAGTCGGCGGTCGGCGCACGGCCCATGGTCCTGGCCGTGCCATTGGCCAGCCGGAACGTCAGCGAACCGCTGGCCTCTGGAGGCGCGGAGAATCCCATACGGGTGGATATCTTAGATGCGATTGATCGATTGGGTGATTGAAGATCTTGGACCAGGTGACAATTGGTGACTGGTGAGTCGCCTCACCGCGCTCGGTGCCGGCAACGTCTTCTGCAGCCACGCCACGATCGAAGACGCCACCGCCGCACTGATCTGTTTGTCCTTCAGCGTGGCATATTCATCGACTTCGCCCGTCGTCGCCGGGACCATCAGATGGTTCACGCCGGGGATCTTGACGACCTCGACCGGGCCGGCGCCTTTGCGGGCGCGGGCCAGGTCGGCGAGACGGTCGGCGTTCGATGGGTCGACTTGCGTGTCCAGGCCGCCCTGCACGATCAGAATCGGCTGCCGCACCTTCGGGAGGATCTTCGCGGGGTCGTGCGTGAGGATGCTGTGAGAACTCCGCGTTGTCGATTTGCCGCCGCACGTTCGCCGGCAGGGCCTCCGCGCCCTTGCCGGTGATCACGGCCTCGTGAATCTGCTTCTGCAGGTCGATCCTCGCCTGCTTGTCGGCGTCCGAGAGATTCGAGCGGTCGAGCAGACGCTTCTGCTGCGCCAGGACCAGGTCGCTGCCGCTGACGCCGGACGCCGCCAGAAGGACGAGCGCCGCGATGCGCTTTTCCCTGGCCGCGGCGACCAGGGCGATCGCCCCGCCTTCGCTGTGACCGACCACGGCGATCCGTTTGGGATCGACATCCTTGCGGTCGGCGACGAACTTGACCGCCGCTCGAAGATCCTCCGCGCACTCGGCGAAGCCAGCGGTCTCAATCCGCCCGCCGCTCTGGCCGATGCCGCGCTTGTCGTATGCGCAAGACCAGGAACCCGGCATCGGCCAGGGCGTGGGCGAGCTGACCGTAGACGGGAATGCCGCCGACGGTTCCATCACGATCGATCTGGCCCGATCCACCGACGAGCACGATGGCCGGCAGCCGTTTGACCGCCGCGCCGGCGGGCTTGGCGATCGTGCCGATCAGGTTGAAGCCGTTGGCGGGAATCCGCGCCGGTTCGTCGCCTTCCCGGGAGATGACGACCCGCCGCGTCGAGACCGAGGCGATGTCGTCGCGGACGAATTCGATCGACTGCGCCGGGACGCTGACGCGCAGGAGCCGCCCGGCCTCGTCTCCCCAGATGTCGGCCTCGAGCCCCGGCTGTCCCATCGCTGAAAGCGTCACGTGCGTGCGGCGCGCCTCGATCAGCCGCGCGACGGTCTGAATCTTCTCGGACTCGGAATCGCCAACGAGGATGGAGATGGTGGCATCGGCCCGCCCTGGTAGGCCGGGATGGTCGGTGCCCGGAGCGGCGGTTTTCAATCGCGCGGCGATCGCGGCATAGGCGGCGAAGAATGGATTGGGAAGCAGGACGACGTCGGCGGCGACGGTGTCGGTCCGGTCGGCGGCCTGACCGGCGTTGTCGACATGGGTCGTCGCGGTCGTTCCCGTGATGCTGATGCGGAGGCCGAGCTCCTGGGCGCGCACGGTCGCCGTCCAGCGTCAGCTCGCGCGCCTTCCAGTCTGCGTCGTAGCGAATCTGCAGATTCCGGGTCACCAGCTCGATCGGCGCGCCGATTCGGCCGGTGCTCGAAACCGTCCATCCGTCGGCGCCGCGCGCCACGGCGAGCTCTTCCGTGCCGATCTGAACGCCGCGCAGAAAGACGGCGAAATTCGACGCGCCCGTCGGCGACGGCGGCGTCTGCGCGCCGGCAACCGAGGCGGTCGCGGCCACCAGCAGGGCGGCGCGGATAGAATGAGACAGGGCTACACGGTAACGAAGCTTCGCTTCGTTACCAGGCTGCGCGGCCGCGAAGCGCTCGCGCCTGAGCCGGGCTTGAGTGGCATCATCGACACGTCCAGACCGATTCTAGCCGCGGCAAGCCCGGCTAGCATAGCACCATGGTTTCAACCGATACCTACCAGGCGGCGCGCCAGCGTGCGGCCGACGATCGACCGCTCCGATCGCGGGCGCATCGTCGTATCCGGCGCTGATCGCGCGTCCTATCTGCAGGGGCTCCTCACCAACGATGTCGTGGCCTTGAAGCCGGGGAGAGGTGCTACGCCGCCTACCTGACGCCGCAGGGCCGCATGATCGCCGACCTGTTCGTCTACGAGGTCGGCGACGTCATGCTGCTCACGGTGCCCCGCGAACAGAAGGACGCCGTGATGGCGAAGCTCGATCAGTTCATCTTCAGCGAGGACGTGCAGCTCGGCGACGTCACCGAATCGTTCTTCGCGATCGCCGTCGTCGGGCCCGATGCGGCGCCGGATCGTCGGCGGACTCGTCGGCGTGTCCGGCGAGCGAGATCGACGGCGCTGCCTGAACACGGCAATCGCGCGCGCGGCGTTCGGCGGGCGGCACGGCGATCGTGACGCGCGTCACGGATACCGGCGAAGCCGGATACGACGTCTACGTCGAGCAGCCGCAGGCGGACGCCGCTGCGCCGGGCGCTCGCGGCTGCCGGCGTTCCAGCCGCCGACGCGGAGACCGCCGAGGCGATCCGAATCGAAGCCGGCGTGCCGAAGTTCAACCTCGACATGGACGCGGAGACGATTCCGCTCGAAGCGGGAATCGAGCCGCGCGCGATCAGCTTGTCGAAAGGGCTGCTACGTCGGGCAGGAAGTCATCATCCGCGTGCTCCATCGCGGTCACGGTCGCGTCGCCCGAAAGCTGGTCGGGCCTGCGCTCGAGGGCGCCGTCGTGCCGGCATCAGGCGCAGACGTCACGCGTCGAGAGTCGGGTGATCGGACACGTCACCAGCAGCACGAGGTCGCCGGCGCTGGAGCGGCCGATCGCGCTGGCCTACCTGCATCGGGACTTTCTCGCAGCCGGGGACGTCGGTGTCTGTCGCGGGCCAGCCGGCGGTGGTGACGGCGCTGCCGTTCGTGTCAAGTCGCAGGCCTGAGCGCAGCGCGCTGAAGGCCTCGCGCTACCGCAAGCGTACGTCACGCCGCTCGAAGCAGGCCTGAGCATGTCACGTAGCTGCAGGCACTTCAGGCCTGCCGTGTGAGCACCGAATCAACTCCACGTCGGCGGGCGGGAACGTCAACCGACCCAGGTCGGCTCGCGCGACCCACTGCATCTGCTGTCCCAGCTGCGGCGCCGGCTCCCCGATCAGCTCGCAGCGCAGGAAATGCAGCTCGACCGACCGCGTCTGGATAGGCATGCACGGTCGTGAATACTTCTTCGCCGACCGCGACGTCGACGTCGAGCTCTTCCCGCAGCTCCCGGGCGAGACAGGCCGGCAAGCGTTTCGCCGGCGTCGCACTTGCCGCCGGGGAACTCCCACAGCCCCTCGAGGTGGACGCCCTTCTGGCGTCTGCGTGATCAGAAAGCGGCCGTCGCGTTCGATGACCGCCGCGCAGACGACGATGCGGTTCACGATCGACTTGTCGGGGTTGAACGGAAACGAGCGGCAGCTCTTGGCCATCGGGCAGATCAGGCACCTGGGATTCCGCGCGACGCACACCATCGCCCCGAAGTCCATCAGCGCCTGATTGAAATCGAAGACGTGGCGGGTTGGCACCAGCGTCTCGGAGAGCGTCCACAGATGGCGTTTCGTCGCGTGGCTCTTCGGATCGCCGGCGCCGACGAAGATCCGGAACAGGACGCGGGCGACGTTCGTATCCAGAATCGCCGCGCGCTCGCGGAAGGCGAAGCTCCGGATCGCGCCCGCCGTGTACGCGCCGATTCCCTTGAACGAACGCAGCGTCGCCTCGTCGGCCGGCAGCGCGCCGCCGTAGTGCGGCGACCGATTCGCGGGCGATGGTCTGCAGGCGCCTCGGCCGGATGTTGTAGCCGAGCGGATACCAGGTATCGGTGACTTCCTGCTCGGGCGCCGCCGCCAAGGCGCCGAGCGACGGGTACTTCTCCAACCATTCGTGGTATTTCGGCAGCACGCGGTCGACCTGGGTCTGCTGCAGCATGATCTCGGACACGAGGATGTGGTACGGGTCGCTCGGTCTTGCGCCACGGCAGATCGCGTCCGTGGCGGCGATACCAGGCGAGCAGCCGCTGGCGGAAGCGCCGGCGCTCGGGCGGTGGCGGCAGCGGCAGCGACGGCTTCTTCGGGGACCTCGAAACAGGCATCGTATAATCGCGCCGACGTGAAAATCTACACGCGTACCGGCGATGCCGGCGAGACATCGCTGTTCGACGGCACGCGCGTCAGCAAGCACGACGCCCGCGTCGACGCGCTACGGCGAGGTCGACGAGCTGAACGCCTGCCTCGGCGTCGCGCGATCGGCGATCGGCGACGCGCGAGCTCGACGACGAGCTCGCGCAGATCCAGCGCGACCTGTTCGCGGTCGGCGCCCGCCTCGCCGATCCGGCAGCCAAGATAGCAGAAGCAATACGTA
>ERZ1370068.7739-contig-6638_pt1 | contig 13435 bp, 19 predicted proteins | sample MGYA00561227_ERZ1370068 | MGnify/ENA primary metagenome ERZ1370068 (study PRJEB38410, sample SAMEA6850437) | metagenome | study: Metagenomic assessment of the ecological functions of the soil: analysis of the soil microbiota associated with the...
TTATTACGTATTGCTTTTGGCTGTTCTTACCGTACGCACTTCCAGGATAGAGGAAGCCGATCACGTCGTCGAGGCGCCGCCTGCTCGTGGAAAAACTGCGCGATTGATCCGCAAGCCGGTGACCGTGAACATTGACCACGAAGGCACGAAGAACGCGGAGGCGCACGGAGCAGAAGAACGTCGTGCTGTGCGTCTTCGTGGTCACCGTGGAAGCATTCTGATATGCGTATCGTCGTAGCGATGTCCGGCGGCGTGGATTCGTCGGTGGCGGCGGCCCTGCTCGCCGAGCAGGGCCACGAGGTCATCGGTCTGTCGATGCAGCTCTACGATCAGTCCGGAGGGGCAGACATCGTTCGGCAGCTGCTGCAGTCGATCGACGATCTGCACGACGCCCGGCGCGTCGCCGCCGCCGATCGGCATCCCGCACTACATCGTGAACTTCGAGAGACAGTTCAACGAGCAGGTCGTCTCGAACTTCGTTCAGCGAGTACGCCGCCGGGCCGGACGCCGCTTCCCTGCGCGCACTGCAACAGCGATCTGAAGTTCGCGACGCTGGTCGGAGCAGCGCGCGCGGATTCGGCGCCGACGCGCGTGGCCACGGGCCACTACGCGCGCGTCGAGCGCGACGCGCGACGGACGGCTTCTGCTCCGGCGCGGCGTCGACACCGGCAAGGACCAGTCGTACTTCCTGTTCTCGCTGACGCAGGAACAGCTCGCCGGCGCGGTCTTCCCGGTTGGCGATCTGCCGAAGGACGAAGTGCGCGCGATACGCGCGGCGCCGCGGCCTGCCGGTGGCCGACAAGCCGGACAGCCAGGAAATCTGCTTCATCCCGGACAACGACTATCGCGTCGTTCGTCACCCGGAGCGTCCCCGGCGCCGCGACGCGAGGGCGCTCTGGTCGACGAGAGCGGCCGGGTGCTCGGCACGCCACGCGCGGCATTCACCGCTTCACGGTTGGCCAGCGCAAGGGTCTTGGGCCTCGCGTCGGCCACCGGCACGCCCATGTACGTCCTGGCGCTGCAGGCCGGCCGATGCAGCAGGTCGTCGTCGGTCCGAAGGCGTCGCTCGAGCGAACGAGCCTGACCGCCTCGGCGTGAACTGGATCGCCGAGGAGCCGGCGCGAGCACGCTCGCGGGTCGACCGCGCAGATCCGGCATCGCCACCAGGCGGCGCCGGCCGACGGTGCGATCGCTCGGCGACGGACGCGCCGAGGTCGTCTTCGACGACGTCGCAGACTCGCCGATCACGCCCGGCCAGGCGGTGGTCTTCTACGACGGGATGCCGTGGTCGGCGGGGGATGGATTGATTGAAGCCGGCAACGTTCGCGTGAGGACCGTCATTCAGCGATCGCAGTGAGGTCAACGCTGAACTGCGAGCGTCAGCAACTCGCGAACTACGCGCAACTCTTAGACTTCGAGCGCGAGATGCTCCGGGATCTTGTCGAGGTAATGCTCGGCGTCGATCGCCGCCATGCAGCCCGAGCCGGCCGCGGTGATCGCCTGCCGGTAGATGTGATCCTGAACGTCGCCGCACGCGAAGACGCCCGGCGACGCTCGTCTTCGCGCCGTCGTGCGTGACGATGTAGCCGTTCTCGATCGAGCTCGAGCTGGCCGCGGAAGAGCGCCGTGTTCGGCGTGTGGCCGATGGCGACGAACACGCCGTCGACCGGCATCTCGGTCTGCTCGCCGGTCTTGTTCGTTGCGCGACGACCATCGACGGTCACCTCGCCCTTGCCCGGTGTCGTGGATCGTCCTCGACCTCGTGTTCCAGCATGCCACGCGATCTTCGGGTTCGCGCGCGCCTTGTCCTGCATGATCTTCGACGCGCGCAGCGTGTCGCGCCGGTGCACGACCGTGACCTTCGACGCGAAGCGCGTGAGGAACATCGCTTCCTCCATCGCCGAGTCGCCGCCGCCGACGACGGCGATCTCGCTGGCCGCGGAAGAAGTAGCCGTCGCAGGTCGCGCAGGTCGAGACGCCGTGGCCCATCAGCGTTCGCTCCGACGGCAGACCGAGCAGCCGCGCCGACGCGCCGGTCGCAATGATCAGCGCCTTCGTCGTGTACTCGCGCTCCGCCGTCTTGACGACGATCGGCGTCGCGCAGAGCGTCCACGCTCGTCACGTTGCCCTGGATGATCTCGGTGCCGAACCGCTCCGCCTGCGCGCGCATCTCGCCCATCAGATCCGGGCCCATGATGCCGTCGCGATAGCCGGGAAAGTTCTCGACCATCGGTCGTCAGCATCAGCTGACCGCCCGCCTCGAGTCCTTCGATGAGCGAGCGGCTGCAGGTTGGCGCGCGCGGCATAGAGCGCGGCGGTCAAGCCCGCCGGACCGGATCCGATGATGATGACGTTGCGGTGTGACGACATTGGGTAATCGAGTGATTGGGTAATCGGGTGATGGATTGGAGAGTTGGGCGGCAATCCAGCAATCGATTACTCGATTACCAAATTACCCAATCACCAGATCGCGCGATTGCTCAGATGTGCTTGTCGAGGACCTTCTTGAGGTCGTCCTTCTGAGCCAGCCCGACGACCGACTCGACGACCTGGCCGCCCTTGAAGATGAGGATCGTCGGGATGCCGCGAATCTGAAACTTGAACGAGACGTTCGGGTTCTCGTCGACGTTGAGCTTGCCGACGGTCACCTTGCCGGCGTACTCGGTCGGCCAGGGCGTCGACCGTGGGCGCCAGCCGCTTGCACGGGCCGCACCACTCCGCCCAGAAGTCCACCAGCACCGGCGCGCGCCGACTTCAGCACGCCGTCGTCAAAGTTCCCGTCCGTAAAGGTCTGCACGTTCTCAGCTGCCATCGTCTCTCCTAGCTCCCTAACGCCCGACGCCGACCAGCCTCCTGCCTAGACGCCCGTTCATATATTTTGACGTACTCCCGCGCCGAACGGTCCCATGAAAAATCCTGGCGCATTCCAGCCACCTGCAGCGCCTGCCACCGGGCTGGATCGGCGAAAACGCGCGAGCGCGCGACTGCAGCGCCGTCGAGCAGCGCCGCCGGTGAATAGTCGCGTCATCACGAAGCCGGTGGACTGCCGTGTCTCGCGGCGCTGTAGTCGACGACCGTGTCGGCGAGGCCGCCGACGCCGTGAACGACCGGCACCGTCCCGTAGCGCATGCTGTACATCTGATTGAGGCCGCACGGCTCGAACCGCGACGGCATGAGGAAGATGTCGGCGCCGCCCTCGATCAGGTGCGCCAGCGACTCGTCGAAGCCGATGCGCGCGCCGATGCGATCCGGATGCCGCGCCGCGACGGCGCGCCACATGTCCTGATAGCGCGGCTCGCCCGGTGCCGAGCACGACGAAGCGTCGCGTCGAGCCGCGGCAGATCCTCGAGCGTCGCCGCGATCAGGTCGAACCCTTCTGATCGACCATCCGGCGACACCATCCCGATGAGCGGCCGCTTCAGCGCCGCTTCGTCGCTCGGCAGGCCGTAGCGTCCGAGCACCGCCGCGCTTGGCGCCGCGCTTCCCGCCGAGGTTCGCCGATGTCGAACGGCTCGGGCAGAAACGGGATCGCGCGCCGGATCCCACTCGTCGGTGTCGATGCCGTTCAGGATGCCGACCAGATCGGCTGAACGCCGCGCGCAGGATCCCGTCGAATCCGAACCCGAACGCCGGCGTCTGAATCTCTCGGCGTATCGCGGGCTGACGGTGGTGATCGCGCTCGCGCGCAGTTGATCCCGCCCTTCAGAAAGCTGATGCGTCCGTAGAACTCCAGGCGGTCGATCGCGAGCTGTTCCCATCCGCAGATCGAGACGCGGCAGCCAGTCCGGACTCGAAGCTTCCTGATAGGCGAGGTTGTGAATGGTGAAGACGCTCGGGCGTCCCGCCGAGCACCGGATGCGACGCGTAGAGCGATCTGCAGATAGACCGGCGCGAGACCGGCCTGCCAGTCGTGCGCGTGGACGACCGACGGCCCGGCGCCCTCGCCGTCCGGCGAATTCGAGCGCGGCGCGCGCCAGAACGCAAATCGACGCGCGTTGTCGGGATAGTCGACGTTGTCGAGCGCGTAGAGGCCGGGGCGGTCGTACAGGTCCGGACAGTCGACGAGAATGCGCCCGCGCACCGTCGGCCAGCGGCGCCTCGAAGAAGCCGGCCTCGCGCGTGTAGCCGCCGACCGTGACGGGAAACGCCTCGACGAGCGCGCCGGCCGAGACTCCCGCGGTAGCGCGGAAGAGCGACCGTCGCGTCCCACCCGAGGCGCTGGAGCGCGGGCGGCAGCGCCCCGAGAACGTCCGCCCCAGCCCGCCGGTTTTCGAGAACGGTTGCGCCTCCGATCCGATGAGGAGGACCGAGCGACGTGGGCGATCCGTCGGAACTGTTTGCGTAGCCGGCGGCATGCGAGTCCGCGCTGGGCTGGACCCCGACGCCGACCCGAACTTCCGGCGTGATGCCGCGCGGCACCTGCAGCTCCGGCATCGGCTTGCCGGCGAACAATTTCTGGCACGGCTTGGCGATCCATGCGCGCCCACGTCGCCGACCGGTTGATCCGCGCGCTGTCGGTCGCGATGCCCGTGTTGGCGCACATCTGCCGAGTACAGCTTCGAGATCAGCACGAACGCGACGCGCGACTTGAGCGACTCGCACGCAGTGCGCGCGCGCCCAGACGTTGCGCCAGGCTGTAGAACTGATCCCACACGCCCTGCGTGCGCGACCGGATGTCGTCGGCCGACATGATCGGGTGCGGCACGTAGACCTTGGGCTGCAGCGCCTCGGAATCAGCCAGTGACGCGTCAGCGGAATCCCGTCGATCGCGTCGGATCCGATTCCATCGACTTCTCCCAGGCCGCGAAGTCGACGCGTGCCGGGGAACGGCGTCAGCATCACGAACTGCGCGAAGCGTGATCGCCGAGCGCTCGCGCCAGCGTCGGCGGTCAGCGTCGAACGTTGCCGGCCGGTCGCTCGGCAGCCCGAAGATGAACGAGCCGAGCACGTGGACGCCGTGGTGCCTGGAACGCCCGCAGCCGCTCGACCAGGTTCTCGCCGCTGTAGTTGAAGTCCTTGTAGACGTCCTTCAGCCCTTCGGGCGTCACGGCTTCGACGCCGACGAGCGCGCCCTTGATGTGCGCGCTTCTGCATCGCCGTCGAGGAACTCCGGATCCTCGGCCGCTTCCATCGTGATCTGCGTGAAGAAGACCGTGTCGTCGCGGCAGCTGCGCCAGCCGCTTCCATCAGCTCGAAGCGCTCGGCGCGCATCGCCTGCGAGCTCGTTCAGCGCGGCTCTTGTCGGCGCGGCGCGCCGCCATCTCGCCAGGTCCGTCGAGCGTGACCGGATAGAAATTGTCGTCGGCGAGCGCGATGAAGCGGAACCCGCGCCGCCGCAGCTCCACGATCTCGGCGACGACCGCGTCGACGTCGCGCTGCCGCGGCTGCTGGCCGTCGGTCCGCCAGCACCGAGCAGAACGAGCAGTGCTTCGGGCAGCCGCGCACGGTCTGCACCGACGCCCACATGTATTTGCCGGGAGGGATCAGCGACCACCGCGCCGGCTCGAAATCGCTGCCGTCGACCTTGCCGCCGTCGTACAGCGGCAGCGGTGCGCTGCGCGCGCAGTCCTCGAGCACGCGCGCCCACACGCAGGTCGCCGTCACCGCTTGACGATGGCGTGCGCCTGGCCGAGTTCGCTCGCCTTCTTCCGGGTAGAGCGTCGCGTGAATGCCGCCGTAGACGACGTACGCGCCCGCGCCCGCGGCGACCTTCCCGATGCTCGTAGCCGCTGCACGCGCGTTGCCGGTATGGATGCCGATGCCCACAACGTCGCCGGCCGGAGACTGTCGCCGGATCCCAGGGGTCCAAGGTCTCATCTGTAATGATCGGGTCGCCGTATGTTCTGGTGTGGCTGCGGCCAGGACATAAAGCCAACGTGGCGTGATAACCCCAACGCCGAACGCAAGTGCACTCGGGTTGATGAGGAGTGAACCTTCATTGAATTCGGACTCCTGTCTGAGAAGCTACGCTCGAGCTAGATGAGGGCTCCCATTCTGTCACACTTGACGAGTGCGCCTTTCGCCAAAGCTTCTATCGGCGGGAATTACCGCGCTCGAGCGCCTGACCTCGTGCCACCTCCTGTTCGTGCTTCCGCTCGTCGTCCCTGCCGCCCAAACACGTCCGCCATCACGTAATGTCCAAGCGGCGCGTAGTCGCACCCGTCGGCTCCAGCTCGATCCCTTTTTCGCGCCAGCGAGACTGCTTCATCGAGGTTCTGTCTGGCGATCCAGGTAGCGCCTTCGCCAGAAACAAGTGGCCTTCCGGCAAAGCTCGGATTCATGCGGATGGCCTCCTTGAACTCGGCGATCTGGCCCGGCCGATCGCCTGCGCGCTCATAGAGACGGCCGAGGTTGAAGGCAGCCTTGTAGCTGTTGGGATGCAGTTCGATCTCCTTCTTATATTCCGCGACGGCACGCGGGACGTCGCCCTGCTGCTCGGCGAGCAGCGCCAGATTGAAGTGCGCGAGCCTGACGTCGGCCTTCTCCTCGATCGCCGCGCGAATCTCGCGCTCGGCTCCGACGAGGTCGCCGCGCGCGCAGCGCGAGGACGCCGAGCGCGTTGCGTGCCGCAGCCAGCTTCGGCTCGAGCGCGAGCGCCTGCGTCAGCTCGCTTCGCGCTTCGTCGAGCTTGCCGCTGTCGATGAGAATCTGCGCGGCCTCGTAGCGAATCTGCGCGTTCTTCGGATCCAGTTCCATGAAGCGCCGGTAGCCCGACCATCGCTTCCTCGTCGCGGCCGAGTGCGCGGCACGCGTTGGCCATGTTGATGACGACCAGGTCGTAGTCAGGCTTCAGGTCGCAGCGCGCGCTTGAACTGCTCGATCGCGCGCGTAAACTGCCGGCGCCGGTGGTACTCGTTGCCGAGCATGAACCAGGCGTCGATGACCTTCGGATCCTCCGCGACGACGCGCTCGAGCGCATGCAGCCCCTCGTCGGATTCCTTGTCGTGCGCGCCGTCTCGCGCGCCTGCGTCATCAGGTTGAAGAGCTGAATCTTGTCCTTCGGATCGGCGAGCCCGGCGCGATCGGGCGCGAGCGCGGTCACGAACGTCCGACGTAGCCGACGCGCGGCGAGCGCGCGCGCGCGTCGGGATCGACTTCGACCGCCGTGCGTCGGCGCGGCGGCCGTCGCTCGACATGCGCTGCTCGAGCGCCATCAGTTCCTGGTTCATCCGATCGCCGAGCGCCTGACGCTCCGGTGTAGAGGTTGTGCAGCTCTGCCGGATCCTGCTGCAGGTCGTAGAGCTCCGGCCGCGGCGCGGCGACGTACTTGTACCGCGTCCCGACGTCAGCGCACGCAGATCGCTCCAGCCGAAGTGAAATCGCGGATAGATCGCCTCGGAGTAGGCCGCGAGGCCCGAGCTCCTTCTTCGCGCCGGTCATCAGCGGCACGACGCTGCGTGCCCTCGAGCGGCTCCGACGGCTTGCACGCCGAGCAGCTCGAGCGCGGTCGGCAGGATGTCGATGCTGCGGACCGTGTCGGCGACGCGCCGCCCCGGCCATCGCGTCGAACGGCGCCCGGATCAGCAGCGGCACGTGCATCGTCGCCTGGTAGACGAAGAAGCCGTGCGTGCCTTCGCCGTGTTCGCCGAGGCTCTCGCCGTGATCGCCCATCACCACGACGACGGTGCGATCGGCGAGGTGATGCGCATCGAGATAGCCGAGCAGCCGGCCGACCTGCGAATCGACGAAGGCGATCTCGCCGACGTACGGATGCCCGGCGTAGCGCGACTTGAACGGCTCTGGCGGATCGTACGGCGAGTGCGCGTCGTAGAAATGGACCCAGCCGAAGAAGCGCTTCGAGCCGACGCTGATCGAGCCACGCGAGCGCCTTGTCGGCGACCTCGTTGCCCGGCCGATCGACGCTGCCGAGCGAGAGCGACTGAGTACTTGCTCAGATCGAAGTCGTCGAAGTAGGTCTGAAATCCCTGCGCGATGCCCCACTTGTGATCGAGCACGTATGCGCCGACGAAGCCGCCGGTCGTGAACCCGCGCGACTGCAGCCGCTCGGCCAGCGTGGTCTGGCGATCGTCGAGGAAGAAGCCGCCGTTGTCGCGGACGCCGTGCGCCGGCGGAAACGTTGCCGGTGAAGATCGAGGAGTGCGCCGGCAGCGTCAGCGGCGCCGGCGAGACCGCCTGCTCGAACAGCACGCCTTCCCGCGCGAGGCGGTCGAGATTCGGCGTCTCGATCGCGTCGAACCCGTAGGCGTGAACTGATCGGCGCGCGTGGTGTCCAGCGTCACGAGCAGGAGATTGACGATCGTTCCGGCACGCACGCCCGCGAGGCAAATGACCGAGCGGCTCGACCGTTGACGGAGATGACCGCGCGCGGGACGGAGACTGCGTCCAGCGCGGCAACGGACACTATGACCGTCAGCAGTAACGCGGCACAATCCGATAGCCGAACGTTTTCTGTCGGGAAAAGACCGCGTCAATCTCATCGTTCGAACGATGCGCGGAAGTGTATACTCCCGCGCCAGGAGGACCGAGCATGAGGTGGAAATCAGCCGTCGCGACGCTTGCGCTCCTGAGGGCGGTGCGCTCGTCGCGAGCTGCGACCGCCGCTGCTCGCGCAAGCCGTTCAAACGTCGACGCTCACCGGCACGATCAAAGACGGCAGCGGGCGCCGTCCTGCCCGGGCGTCACGGTGAACGTCATCGAGTCCGTCGCAAGTCGGCGGCGTTCAAACCAGCGTCACCGACTCGCAGGGTGTCACCGCTTCCCGGCGCTCCATCCCGGCGTCTACGAGCTGGAAGCAACGCTGTCCGGGTTCAAGACCGTCAAGCGCGAGCGAGCATCACGCTGACGCTCGGCACGACGACGACCATCGACGTGACGCTCTCGGTCGCGTCGGTCTCCGAGACGGTGCAGGTCGTCGGGCGAAACACCGATGCGTCGACATCAAGAGCTCGGCGTCGAACACGCAGATGACCGACGCGGTCCTCCAGAACCTGCCGACCGGACGCTTCCAGCCGGACATCATCAACCTGACGCCGGGCGTCATCAGCCAACGTCGCGCTACGGCGGCGCGCAGAGCTCCAACGCGCTGCTGATGGACGGCGTCGACGTCAGCGATCCGGAGGGCGGCACGCCCTGGTCGTTCTTCAACTACAACTGGGTCGAGCAGATGCAGGTCGTCGCGCTCGGCGCCAACGCCGAGATACGGCGGGTTCACCGGCGTCGCCGCCAACAGCATCATCCGCTCCGGCAGCAACAAGGTCGCACGGTCTGGTCGAATACCTGACCGAGCGCAAGAACTGGGTCGCGAACAACACCGACATCGCTGTCGCCGGACCTTCAGAAGACGTTCACGCCGCGCGAGATCAAGAGCTACTGGGACACGACCGGCCAGGTCGGCTTCCCGATCGTGAAGGACAAGCTGTTCATGTTCTCCGGCGTGCAGTAATTCAACCGCGCAGGATCGGCCGGCCGGTTACACCGGCGACTTCACGACGCGAGAAGGATCCGCGCGCGATCCAACAAGCTGACCTGGGCGGTCTCGCCGAACGTCCGCGCGGAGGGCTTCGTCGAGTATGACCAGCTACGACATCGCACGGCCGCGGCGCTAACGCGCACGCATCCGACCGCGGACGTCACCGCGGTGGAACTGTCGCCGGAGTGGAACTGGAACGGCCAGATCACCTGGACGATCGACTCGAAGACGATGCTCAACGTGCGCAACGGCGGCTACACCGGCTACTTTCCCGGTCGAGCCGACGCCGCCGGCCAGCGCGCTCCGGCCCGTATCCGCACGTACGATCCGACTCACCGGCGTCCACACCGATCAACATCGTCAGCTACGGCCAGTTCGACCGCAACCGGAACGTGACCGCGGCGACGCTCACGCGCTACGCCGATCACTTCGCCGGCAAGTCGCACGAGTTCAAGTTCGGCTTCGAGTTCGAGCGCTCGAAGATCCGCAACGAGTCGGGCTACCCCGGCGGCCGCTACTACTACGACTACGGCGGCCGCCCTATCAGGTCTATGCTCTGGAACGGCTACGTCGACCAACGCCACCGACCAAGCGGACGTCGCTCTACGCGCAGGACACGTGGACGCTCTCCGACCGGCTGACCGCGAACCTCGGCATCCGCCTCGACGTCAACCGCGGGTCCGTTCCGACCGGGCAACGTGCTGAGCAACCACGCGCTGGTCGCCGCGCGCCGGCGCTGGCGTTCGACGTCACTCGGCGATCACCAGACAACGTCGTCGCGCGCCAACTGGGGCCGATATTACGACGCGCTTGTTCGGCGGGCAGTTCGAGTTCATGGACCTGAGCCAGCAGAGCGCGAAGATCATCGGCGGCAGTGCTCGGACCGAACCACTTCCAGGAAATCGACCGACGGCGACACCGTCCACCAACGTCGGGATCGATCCGAACATCAAGCAGTCGCACACGGATCAGTTCCTCGTCGGGCATCGAGCGTGCAAGCTGTTTCCGGACTTCGCGCTCACCGTGCAGTACATCAACCGGCAGCTTCCGCGACTTCATGGGCTTCATCGACACCGGCTCGATCTACGCGCCCGTGCAGAAGGTCGATCCGGGACCTGACGGCAAGATCTGGCACAGCCGACGATGGAGCAATCGCTGACGGTGTACAACCTGACCAATCCGGGCAAGGAGTTCAAGCTGTTCACCAACCCGGCCAACGCGTTCCGCGACTACGACGGCATTCCAGTTGATCGGCACCAAACGCTACTCGCGCAACTGGCAGGCGATCGCTGTCCTACACGTGGTCGCGCGCCCAGGGCACGGTGAACAATCATCGGCGGCTCGAACGCCGGCGGCTCGACGGAACTTCCAGAGCGCTCGGCCAGACCGGCGCCTTCGCCGACCCGAACCACTTCATCAACGCAGACGGTCCGTCGCACGTTCGACTACACGAACCAGGTCAAGCTGGACGGCACGCTATCGCGTCCCGGCGCTCGGCGGGTTCAACCTCAGCGCGCGTCTACCGCTACACCACCGGGCTGGCCTGGGGCCGCACCGCAACGATTCGCGGGCTCAGCCAGGGCAACTGAGACCGGTTCGCATCGAGCCGCGCGGCACCAGCGCGGACCGATCGCGATCAACAACCTCGACTTCCGGGTCGAGAAGACGTTCCCGATCGGCGCGAGCGGTCGCGCAAGATCGGCATCTATCTCGATATCTTCAACATCAACAACCAGGGCGTTATCGACAACGGATCGCGAACCGGCGTCATCGAGTGATCCGGCAGCACGTTCGGCAACCCGAACGTCTGGATCAGCCCGCGGACTCGCGCGGCTGGGGTTCCGGTTTACGTTCTAGACAGGCGACTGGGGACTGGCAGCTAGCGGAGCGCGCCCAGTCCCCAGTCCGCCAGTCCCCAGCCCCCAGCATAATCCCCCGTGACCGGATCTTCCCGCTTCCAGCCGATCGCCCACCGCGCCCTCGCGCCGAGACGCGCGAGATCGTCGAGCTGAAGCAACTGCAAGACTGGCCCAGCCGGAGCTGGCCTCCGCGATCGACATGCAGCTGGCGCTCGTCGAGATGCAGCGCCGGGTCCAGGGGCGCGTGCCGCTGCCGCGGATCGCGATCGAACCGGCGTGGGCGCGGCGCAGCAGGCGGCCGGACGGCCGCTCGTCCGTTTCAGCCGACATCCCGCTCGAGTGGAGCGACTTCCGCCTGACGCTGCGCCAGACCGCCGACATCCTGCTGCGCTTCGAGGCGCTCGAACGCGCCGACCACGCACGCATCGTCGCGCTCGGACGCGACGGCAACGCGCTCGAACCGCTCGTGATCGGCGTGGCATGACCGCGTCCTCCGGCGTCGAGCCTGGCGCCGAACCGCGGACGCGAGACGATGGCGGACGCGCCGGCCGGCCTGGACCAGGTGCTGGTGCTGGCGCTGCGCCCGTTTCTGGCGCGCTGCGCCGAGGCGCTGACGCCGCAGGTCGATCTGGCGAGCTGGAACCACGGGCATTGCCCGATCTGCGGCTGGGAGCCGGACTTCGCCGTCATCACGCCGGGCGCCGACCGCCGGCTGATCTGCGGGCGCTGCGTCGGCGCAGTGGAGCGTTCGCGCCGCTGACCTGCCCGTTCTGCGCCAACGACGACCGCGCGCGTCATCACGTCGTTCGCGAGCGCGCGACGGACGGTATCGCGTCTACGCGTGCGACGCTCTGCCGGCGTTACCTCAAGGCGTACTGACGCCCGCCGCGCGCAGCGGCAGGTGATGGTGGCGGTGGATACGATCGCGACGCTCCCGCTCGACGCGGCGGCCATGCAGAGGGGTTACGCGGGTAGCTGCTGGAACCGCGGAGATCGCGACGGATTACGCAGACTCCGCGATTCGTCTCAGCGTCCTCCGCGGTTCCTACATCCGCGATGTGTTCTCGTGCTGCTGCGGATGACGGCTTGGCGGCGAAGAGCGTCGAGCGCCTTCGACGGACGCCCAGTTGAACAGGTTGCGCGATTCCATGAAGCGGCCCGCATTCGAGCGCGCGCCGAAGCACGACCACCGCGACGCTCGCTGACCGCTCTGCGGCAGGCGCAGCAGCGGTCGCCAGGCAGTAGCCGGCCTTGGTGATGAACCCGGTCTTGCCCGCCCGCACGTCGACGTCGCCGCCGCCGAGCAGGTGGTTGGTGCTGCGGAACGTGATCGGCCGCTGGCCGCCGCTGGATACGGTGCATCGTTCGAGTGCGCATGATCGACGAGATGCGCTCGTCCTGCCGACGCGTGCGTGATGAGACGCGCCATGTCGTAGGCCGACGAGACGTTGTCGGAGAGCAGGCCGGACGGATCGGCGTAGTGCGTGGTCTGCGAGGCCGAGCTCTGACGCCTTCTCGTTCATCCGGCTGCGACGAATCCTTCGGAACCGCAGGCGGACACGCGCGCCAGCGCGCGGGCCGCGGCGTTGTCGGAGGCGATCAGCAGCAGGTGCAGCAGGTCGTCGGTCGTCACCTTGTCGTTGGCGCGCAGGTGCGTCGTCGAGGCCTGGTAGACGTCGCTGCGCGCGATGGTCACCGGCTGCGAGAGGTCGGGGTCGTTCTCGAGGAACACGGTCGCGGTCATCACCTTCGTGATGCTGGCGATCGAGCGCTGCGATCTGGGAGTTCTCTTCCCAGAGGACTTCGATTGGTGTCGGGGTCGTAGATGATCGCGGCGGCGGCGCGAACGATCGGGCACGAGACCGCCGCTCGCGTCGACCTTGTAGCGCGGCAGGACGGTGTCGGCCATCTCGCGGGCGGTCGCGACGGCGCGAGCCTGCGGCCAGCTTGACCTTGCGCGATTGCGAGCGGTGGCGATACGCCGTCACCTTCTTCGCAGGAGGAGGCGGGTTTGACTGCGGACGCGTCTCTGGCCGTCTTCGTCGTCTTGTGCGCCTTGGTGGCGGCTTCTGACGCCGTCGCGCCGAGAGCGACAAAACCGACGAGATACAAGAGTGCTCTACGCAGAAAACTGTTCTTCTGATCA
>ERZ1370068.9560-contig-833_pt1 | contig 13416 bp, 19 predicted proteins | sample MGYA00561227_ERZ1370068 | MGnify/ENA primary metagenome ERZ1370068 (study PRJEB38410, sample SAMEA6850437) | metagenome | study: Metagenomic assessment of the ecological functions of the soil: analysis of the soil microbiota associated with the...
GACAGACTGCGCGCATCAGAAGACCTCGTGCGATGACAATGAATGGTACACTATTCGTATCTAGTAGTTCTTCTGTAGGCCGCGGGAAAGCTCTGTGGGCACGCCAGAATCTTACTGGTCTGCACATCCCTGGACAACAGGAGCACACCACACAGGATGCTCAAAAAGGCTATCCAGCAAGGCCGCAGCGAGCGAAGAGGCGAGGCGTACGCTTCGGTACGTTGAGCCTCTGAGCGGAGCGCGAACGCCGCTGGTAGACTTTTTCAGCATCCTGCTAGTTGGAAACATACACGGTCGCATTATTGACAGCAAGGGCTGTCCCATGAGAAAGGGGCTAGCCCACACTATCCACGACGGTAGAGTGCGGCCCTCCCTCTGCCTTCTCATTGCATCTCACGTCTCACTTGCCTGAAGATCGTTTACCGACATCGGTCCGTCCTTCATGCTGAGCATCTCGCCAGGATCTTGAGGAAGCCCGTTCTTTGGAACCAAATGGCATTCAATCGAAATGCCATGCTTCATGAGTGCAGACGCGAAGGCGCCAGGGTCTTCAAAGGGGACGTGTCGGAGGTAAACGGCGCGCATGGACACCTCAGGGCCATTGAATTACGCTTTAGCAGCGACGGTGTCGAGAGATACCCGATTGGGGTGCGTACTTCCAGTCGGGTTATTTCGTTAAAAAAGAGATAGTGTTCGGGACCCGTTTTGTTCTCCATCGGGACTAAAATATTGTCGAAGGTCGTGATGGACGCGTGCGCAGTCTGGACTTATACTGGTAAGCTGTGGAGCAACGATGTGGGCTCGCAAGAAGCCAATGGTCTGTATGTCTGGGGGTAATAGGACAGGGTCCCGCAGGATAGTTAAGCGAGACAGGCGGGACGAGCGAGACGAGCCAACCGAGTAGGGCACCCAATCTGTCCACGTCGCGCCTATCTCGCCTGTCTCGCGCTTCACGCGTCACGGTCCAGGCTGCTGGCGGACTGTTTCAGGCAGCCTGCTAGGTGAAGACTTTCTCGTTGTAGGGTAGGTGGAAGACACATGTCATTCCCGACTGAACGAACAGCAACAGATCCAGCTTGAGCTGGAGGGGGTTGAAAGCGAACGCTGGAGTGGACGGAGATTCAGCGAGAGCAGCTCTTGGATCGCTTGGACCTGCTTCGGCTCGACAACGCCCGTCTGCAGGATCGCGTGGAGGAGTTGGTGCGTCAGATCGAAGGGCTCAAGCAGCAACAGCCGTTGTTCTAGCAGGAACCGTGAACCGTGAGGCGTGAAACGTGAAACGAGTGTCAGCCGAGGAGTTGCTGCCTTGCATGGGATAAGGCGCGTCCCTGGGCGAAGGGCTGTCTTGGCAGACTCAGGGCGGGCAGGTGAAGTAGCCGCCGGGGTTGGGCGGATAAAGTCTGGCCTTTTGAGCATCCTGTGGGGGGACTCCTTCTCTTGTCCCTGACGCGCAGGCCATCGATGTTCCAATGAGTTGAAATGGTTATTTCGCAGCCTGCTAGGATCGTTCGGAGTGCGCGAGCATTCATGCTATGAAATATCATGTTGTGAATATCGAAGATGTGCGCTGGCTGCTGGGTCATACCGGCGGGTTTCGCGGCGGCTATGTGACGGATGTACAGGTGTCGAAGCGACGGCTGTTGGACGAAGCGTCGGGCCGCGAGGTGCCGGCGGGGACTACGGTCACGGTCGTGATCCGCTATCGTATTCGCCAGATGGTTCGCGTCGCGAAGCTCACGATCGACCGGCGTCACGGACTTCTCGATGTTTGAACAGGAAGGAGGCCGATTGTCTCGACGCTGGGGGTTATCCAAGCGGAGTTGAACGACGGGAAACTCCGCTTCTGGTTCGATCCGCAGGGCGAACTCTATGTGGTGTGTGAGGCGCAGCTGGAGGAAGTGGCGGCGCCGAGCCTCGAACCCTTGTCATTGAAGCAGGTGGCTCAATGGACGTTTCAAAGTGGGATGCCGGACTGGCCGACGGTAACATGGCTGTTGGCAGAACTGGATGTGGCGGGTGTTCCCCTGTACCTGGCGGGCCACTACTTCGTCATCCGGGCGTCATCCTTCCATTCAGTGGGAAGGGAATCTGCTTCCGGCGTCGATGCAGGGAGCAGTGGATGCCATAGGGGTTCACTGTATGTTGTACGGGCCGCTCGATGGACCTGGGTTCGGCGTGGTGCTGCGGGTCCGTGGGGTGCAGGATCGCCGCACCGGTCAGGTGCTCCGCTCCTGGCGGACCTCATCGCTCAACGGTTTTCCGGCCAATGTTTGGTGGGCAATACGATCATTCCAGGTGGGGAATGGCAGGGTGGAAGTCATTCGAACATCAACGCGGGGCTGATGTCTAGCCCAGCGCTTGTCCGCTGGCGTGTTCCGACAGATGCGTGCCGTTGATATGTGCGTAGGCCGCGGCGCCGTTCCCATTTTTCACGCCGTTGATGTGTGTCTTGCCGTTCACGTACTTCCCGTTCACACATTCCACCAAGGCCCAGAGCCGAAACGGATTCACATTCTGCTTTCGGGCGACGTGCAGCGACGTCCCTTCCAGCACGGTCTGGAGTGCCAGGTCTGTCCGCCACCCTAACGCGCTTCGTGAAAGGGGAAATCACTTTTTCCATGGCGGCGATGATCTTATTGTCGTTGCTGAAGTGATTCAGCATGATGATCCGTCCGCCGGGTCGGCAGACGCGGATCATTTCACTGACTACCTTGCGGTAGTCGGGGACAGCGGTGACGACGTAGGCCGCGACGACTGTGTCGAAACTATCGTCCTTGAATTCCATCGCGCCGGCATCCATCCGGTGCAGTTGCACGTGGCCCATCCGGTGTTCTGCCGCTCGCTGCTTCGCTTTGTCCAGCATGCCTTCTGAAAAATCGATACCGACGATCTGGCAATGGCGGGGTACATCGGCAGGGCCAACCCGGTTCCGATTCCCACTTCGAGGGATTTTTTCATCAGGTTGGACGTTCAAATTCCGGATGACTGACTGACGCCCTTCGTGAAACACTTTCCCGAAAATCCGATCGTAGATCCTGGCGTAGGAACGTATAAGACACGCTCAACTTTCCGCTAAATCCATGTCACCTCCGACTCCACATTAAATGCAACGTGCACTCCTCTGCAAGGAAGGGGATGAGCCGACTGTCGCCACTACAGAGGGGAAAATTTGTGCGGCGGAGCACCTGAATGGAGCGAGGGGACCCGCCCGAGTAATACACGAGGCTACTCTAGCCAACTCGCTGCGACGAGTCAACAGATTATCTCGGTTTCGTCACTTGATTCACCCGCGGCCCTATGGGATAGGTACAAGCATGATCTTCGCTGGCCTCTTCGCCGGTGCGTTGTGTCTCGGCCTCATTCTCGGAGACTGGCTCTACTTCGTGCGCCTCACGCCGGATGCAAGTCGGTACGGATGCGGAGTTGCCCGCACGCACGATCGATTCACGCATACGACCATGAAGCAGCTAGGCCGACCGGTTTGATGCCGGCGGTTTCTTGACGTTGCCGCATGGAACCGCGCGGTTTTACCAGGATCTGAACCAGATTGTGATTCGCCAGAAATACCGGCTGTTCGCCATAGGCTTCCGAACATTGTGGCCGTTGAAAGGGTTGATCTCCCTGTCTCCGGAAGGCGACGCACTCGCAGTGCTCTGCCGAAAGCTCACTCCTTGGTCCTCGGCTCTTCTCACCGGAATCTGGTTTGTCCTGGTGGCCGTGGGTACGGTGGGGGCCCTGATCTCCTTGTTCGTCGAGGGAGAAATGGCGGCACTCGGTGGAGTGGTGTTGGCGTTAGGGATTGTAGGGTTGGGACTTGTTTTTTAGTGTCCGGAGCCATTACGGTCGTATTCGCCTATCGGCTAGAGAACGCCCGGCTTACGACGGTGTATCAAGAACTCCGGGAGGTTCTCGAAGGAGGCAGCCCGCATGATTCATGACGGTTCGTCGTCCCCCACCCTTCCCTCCCCCATAGTATGGGGGAGGGTGAGGGAGGGCGAGCGGCGAGCCTGCCCGCCGACAGGCATGTCGTAACCGCGCATCCGCAATTGCAATAGAAGCGCTCGTGAATCATGCGGGCGAGATTGCCGTCCCCGAACTAGCCCGGACTATTCATGAATACCTGCTATGTCGTCCGATCCTCTCGCCCGGCGGGGCTTTTCTCGTTCGGCCTCCTCGACGGACTGCCAGTACGCCTCCGTCGGCCTTACTTGCGAGAAGCCCCGGCGGGCTTCGGTCTCGAACGCCTCGCGACGGCATTCATGAATAATCCGGGCTAGGAAAGATACAGACTCAGGAACTGATCGTATTCGGCGGGGAGATTCAGGCTGGACCGGTTGCGGGCGAGACCCGCAATGATGCCGCGATGTTTCTTGCTGAGCCCGGACGATTCAAAGGCCTGACGAAGGTGCTGCCACCGCGCGGTAGCGTCGGTGGCCAGACGCGCGCGCTCTAACGGCGGTAACGCGTGGACCGAGGTCGTGAGGGAACGAATGGCCTTCTCGACGCTCTCATAGGGCGGTGCCAACTTTAGCTGGGCGTAGAACGTTTCGAGGTGATGACGGAACTCCTCTCGAAGCGCCAGGGTATGATCGGTTGCGGGAAGAGTCGGTTCCAGACATGGTGGCCGTGACGGATGATACGGGACACACCGTCGTTGTGACAACAGACTAACAGGCTGCTGAAAAGTCTGCCAGCGGCGTTCTCACCTCGAAAGCATCCTCAACGTAGCCCAGAGGCTACGCCTCCGGTGCTTTCATCGGTTGCGGCCTTGCTGGACAGCCTTTTGAGCAGCCCTTGGAACTTTGAGGCTAACTTCGAGCCGGTGCGGCCGTGAGCGGCAGGGGCGTCCAGTTTGCGCCGGCGTCGGTTGAGCGGTAGAGACCGCTCCCATTCGTGCCGGCATAGAGGATGTGCGAATCGCGCGGACTCATCGCGAGGGTGCGAATATTCAGCGAGGCCAGTCCGCGTGCTGCTCGCGGTCCAGGTCTGTCCGCTATCGGGGCTTTTCCAGACTCCCCGGCCCTCCGATATAGAGGGTCTGCGGCTGGGCCGGGTCGAGGAGGATACCGCTCACGAACAGATCGGGGAGCGATTGCCCGATTCGCTCCCATTGTTCTCCGCGCGTCGCGGTGCGGAAGAGGCCCTTCGTGGTTCCGGCATAGACAATATCTGGGTTGACCACATCGAAGACAATGACATTGACCCCCAGCGCCATCGCCCCCATCAGCTCCTGTTCGGGAATCAGCCCGTTGTTGATTTTCTTCCACCCCATTCCGGCGCTGTCTGACCGATAGATCCCTCCCGTGGTTCCCGCGTAGAGGACCCGAGGATTGCGTAGGATGAATGGCGATGGAGACCACGATGTGGACTTCCTTCATCCCGGCCATGCGTTCTTCCCATTCACGCCCACCGTCTTTGGTATAAAAGGCGCCCACGGTCGTGGCGGCGTAAATTTGCTCGTTGTCTGTCGGGTGAAAGACAAATTGATTGATAAAAGATACGTGTTCTTTGAGTCCGACGTTGTGGGGAGCCAATGTTGCCCGCCATCCGGACTCTTGTACACGGCGTCGGCCATCGTGCCGGCATAGATCGTTGCCGGGAACTGAGGATCGATCGCGAGAGTCGTCACACGTCTTGCGCTGAAACTCGGGAACCGTTCCCACAACTGACCCTCGTCGCGCGACTTATAGACCGCATCGTTCGTCGCCACATACAGGATGTTTGCGTTGGTCGGATGTAGGGCGATGGAGACGATCGCCTGGCTCTCCTTCTCGCAGCCGGTGAACACTGGGCAGAGGAGTGTGGCGAGGACGCAGGCAATCGACAGTGGAAGGCTCGGAAAATCTCGACGCCGTCGTCATCATTGTGAAGCGCCTGCTGTGAGAAGATCGGCGGGTGACCTAACCACAGCGGTCAGAGGGGAGTCAAGGTCGTAGTGGAATGAAGGAAACAGTCGAGTGTGTGGTGTGGAGCGCGTGAGTAAGGCTAGGCTACGTGGAACGGGAAATGGAGTCGACTCTGTTTCGGACGCTCGAATCAGCAAGCGACCGCCGCGCGCGGACGAGTCGAACCCCCTTCCGCGCGCAGCGCTCCAGTTCTAGCTAGGGCTTCCTGGTATAGGCGATCTCCAGCATCTTCATTTCCTTGCCGTGCGTGATGAGTCCCGTACATGTCAAACGTCTGGGTATTGCTGTCCACAATCTTCCACACCGGCGCGATGCGTCATGTGTCCTCCGCCCGGCTCAGCGTGCTGACCTCTCAGCGTGATGGTCTTGCCGTCGGCGCTGGCCGTGCCTTCCATCATGAAAGATCCCCGTGCCCATGGTATCGATCCACGCCGTGACATATCTCTTGCGAAGGTTGTCGTAGCCGTCTGATCCCAATCCCGGAGAAGGGTTGTCCCATCATCTGGCTGGTGAATTCCTGATAGAGAAAGCGCCCGTCCAGCAACATCTTCATGTCCGCGGTGCCGGTTGATTCCGTGGGAGGCTATGCCGGGCTCCATCCACTCCTTGGTTGTCGTCGTCCAGCTACCGGCCAGACTTGCAAACAACTTGTGAGGCTCGCCTGGCGTAGCCAGTTTCGCATAGGTCGTCCATCATGGCCTGCGGGTCCATCTTGGCTTCTCTGGCTTCTTTTCTTTTGCCACAGCGAGAGACGCGAGACATGACAAGACAGAGACAGGTGAGGAGTCAGGTGCATGAGACGCATGGTTACCTCCTTGTAAAATAACAATCAGTTCGATGATGGTTAATGACTCATTCTTGCAGCGCCACTTCTCAACCCAATCGGAGCGTTCAACATACATGTACTGTGCTCGGTGCCGGAGGAGTCCGGGGGCTAGGCGTCGACCAGGACCTTGAATCCGCCGTAGACCATGCGCTTGCAGCTCGAAGGGCATCGACTTCGGATCGCACATGTCGGCGATGCGCGGGTCCTTCATCACCTTGGCGTTGACGCGATCGCGGTGCGCGCGCGACTTGAACACGATCCAGGAGAACACCACCGTCTCGCCTGGCTTAGCCTTGGCTGAGCGTGATAACGGAACTCCGAACTTGACCTTGAGATCGTCACCGGCGCACTCTCGGTATTCGAGCGCGCCATGTTCGCGCCCAGATCTTACCCGCCTTCTCGGCCATGCGGCGGTAAGCCTGCAAGTTTTTCTTGGGGACCGGCAAGAACATATCCATCGACGTACCGCATGTGAACCCTCCTTTGTGGTTGCGTCTTCAACAATCATAGTTGGCGATTGTACAACCGCCATACGAGCCTCGGGCGCGGATGAGGCGATCAGTAAAGTAGAATGTCTCCATTTTATCCGCCGCTGTAACTACTTCTTCTTGGCCATCTGCGCGCGCAGGCGCTCCTCTTGCTCCCTGCAGCTCTGGCGTGAACTCGGCCCCGAAGTCCTCCGCCTCGAACAGCTGGCGAATCTCGATCTCGGACTCCGTGCCAGGAAGGGATTCGGGCAGCGCTTGACCCATTCGACCGCCTCTTCCTTCGACTTCACCTGCCACAGCCAGTAGCCGGCGATCAACTCCTTCGTCTCGGCGAAGGGCCCATCGATCACGGTCCGCTTGCTTCCAGAGAACTTGACGCGCGCACCTTTCGAGCTTGGCTGGAGTCCTTCGCCCGCGAGCATCACGCCGGCTTTTACCAGCTCCTCGTTGAACTTCCCCATTTCGGTAAGGAGCTTCTCGTCTGGAAGAACGCCCGCTTCTGAGTTTTTGTCGGCTTTGACTAGAATCATGAATCGCATTGTCGTGTCTCCTTTCTGGTTACAAAACGATTCGCAGCCGTCAAATGCCTAAGGCGCACGCTCGCGATCAGGACGCAGGCTGCTACAAATGGTCGTCGAGCGAAGGGCCGCAGCGTCGACGCGGCGACCGAGGCGTACTTTGGCGGTACGCCGCTGGCGGCGTGCGACGCGAGAACGCCGCTGGCGGACTTTTCAACGACCTGCTAGCCTCCGGCCATGGCACCCACAATGAGAAAAGGCTCGGCCCCCGTTGCGACCGCATCGGGTAGCGGGGCATCCGGTGATTCATGGGAGAGATCCTGTTCGCAGGCGAAGAACCTCACGAATGCTCGGCGCTTGAGTGTGCCGTGATCCCGGATCGTCCCCTGCAACATCGGATAGCGGGCTTCGAGGGCGTCGAGCACCGAACGCTGCGTGACCTCGCCCTCGACGTCCAACCTCACCTCGCTATCCACGCGAGCCAACGTCCGCAGATGTGCCGGCAATATGACCCGAATCATGGAAGAGTTTGCACCTCGACCGACAATACAGCTGGAAGATCCCGGACGATCGGTGTCCAGCTGTCACCGGCATCCGCCGAGCCATACACTTGCCCGCCGGATGTCCCGAAATAGATGCCGCACGGATCAAGCGAGTCGACAGCCATCGCGTCGCGCAACACGTTCACGTAGCAGTCGCGTTGCGGCAGGCCGTTCGTGAGCGCTTCCCACTCGTTTCCGCCCGTCCGGCTGCGGTACACGCGCAGCTTTCCCTCGGACACGTAATGTTCCGAGTCGCTCTTGATCGGGACGACGTAGATCGTCTCCGGCTCGTGGGCGTGCACGTCGATCGGGAACCCGAAGTCGGTCGGCAGGTTCCCGCTGACCTCGTGCCACGACTCGCCGGCGTCGTCGCTCCGCATCACGTCCCAGTGCTTTTGCATGAACAGCACGTTCGGACGGGACGGGTGCATCGCGATGCGGTGGACACAGTGGCCGACCTCGGCATCCGGGTCCGGTAGCTCATACTTGGACTTCAATCCGCGGTTGATCGCCCGCCAGGTCATGCCGCCATCATCGGTCCGGAACGTCCCTGCAGCCGAGATGGCAATATAGATGCGCCGTGGATTGCTTCGGGTCCTGCATGATCGTGTGCAGACACATCCCGCCGGCGCCCGGCTGCCACAGATTTCCTTTCACGTCGCGCAGCCCGGACAAGTTCCTGCCAGGTCTGCCCGCCGTCGCTCGATCGGAACAGGGCCGCGTCTTCGATTCCCGCATACACCGTGTCCGGGTCGGTCAGCGACGGTTCGAGGTGCCAGACCCGCTTGAATTCCCAGGGACGTTGCGTGCCGTCATACCACTGGTGGGTCGTCAGCGGCTTTCCGGTTTTCGGGGACGTATCGTACACGAACTTGTTGCTCTCGCCCTTGGGCATGCCATCCGGAGTGGTGGTCGGTTCGCCTGGAGGCGTTCCGGGTTGGTGCCACGTGTTGCCGCCGTCATCCGAGCGCTGTATGATTTGCCCAAACCAGCTGCTGGTTTGCGAGGCATAGATGCGGTTCGGCTCAACGGGCGAGCCTTTGAGATGATACATCTCCCATCCGGCAAAGTGCGGACCGCTGACATCCCACTGTTTGCGCTTTCCGTCCGACGTGAGAATGAACGCGCCCTTCCGTGTCCCAACGAGTAACCGAATCTCGCTCATACCTTACTCCTTTCCGACAGAACGTTGAAAAAGTCTGCCACTGACGCGCCCCGTTTGACACGGCTATGGCTCATGCACAACCTGCCATCGGCTGTGCTGGATTATGGTTGTTCATAGGCTTGCTTGAGTGTCTTGATGTCGGGCTTGGTCATTTGAAGGATTGCCTTCATGACTCTTTTCGGATTTCTTGACATCCTTGTCTCGCAACATCTCGTCCCACACAGGAGAAACGATTTGCCACGACAGACCATATTTATCCTTCAACCAGCCACATTGTCCTTTTTCTCCGCCTTGGGAGAGCTTGTCCCACATCTCGTCTATTTCTTTCTGCGTCTCGCACTTCACCATAAACGAGATAGCCTCAGAAAATGTGAAATGCGGCCCACCGTTTAAGGCAACGAATTCCTGCCCCTCGATCTCAAACGTCACGGTCATGACCGACCCCTTCGGTCTTCCGGAGACCTTTGCGCCTGCTTCTCCATAGGGGGTCATGTTTCCGATCTTAGAATTCTTAAAAATCGACGCATAAAACTTCGCCGCTCTCTTCGGCTTGATGATCGAACCACAAGCAGGGGGGTGATCTTTTGCATAGAGCCTCCTCTAAATCAGGTCGCAGCGGCTGGCTTTAGGATTTCTACTTTGCGCCGGCATTCATCTCCCAGAGAGCGAAGGTGTTGTTTTCCGTGTCCTGACAGATGGCGAAGTAACCCATCTGCGGCACCGCCGTTTTGGACATGCAGACTTTGCCGCCAAGTTTCTCGACTTTCGCCATGGACTTGGTGACCGACTTCACACTGACGTAGTTGGTAATGGGTTGTCCCGGGTGCTTGCGCGCGATCATCCCGCCATCGGGCGTGTCGTCCCCGCCGCCCGTGTCGATGTGCCAGTACTCCGTCATCCCGGGAAACAGCTTGATGTTCCATCCGAACAACGAGCCGTAAAACTTCTTTGCGCGTTCGGGACTGTCCGCTGGAATTTCAAACCAGACGATGCTCGAAGCGGCGTGATTTTTCTTTGCGGCCTTAGGTTTTGCTTTCGCTTTCGTGCTCATCGAGTCCTCCTTGTTAGTTGATCGCATGTCCAGAAGAAAAGAAGCTCTACTCCCCCACAGGCATTACGTATTCGGCAGGCCAGTGATCTCGATCAGTGGTCTAACCCTCGACGGTTCCAATGCGTGCACCTGGCACCCGTGTGGCGATGCTGATCGCTTCGTTGAGATCCTTGGCATTGATCAGGAAGTAGCCTGCAATCTGCTCGCGGGTCCCAATGAACGGCCCGTCCGTCACGACTTGTTTGCCTTCGCGTACCCGAACGATGACTCCCGTCGCAGCCGGATGGAGCGGGGAGGCGTGCACATACTGCTCATTGGCGTGGAGTTGGTGTGTGAGCTGGAGGGATTCCGCGAGCATCTCCTTCCGCTGGGTCTCGCTTATCTTGCCGAAGGCCTCTTCATCATGATGAACCAGCAACAGGTATTTCATGAGGCTCCTTCCATTGACATCAGATAGTCGTTCGATAGACCCCACAATCGACAACGGCCCTGCCGATTGCGAAATGCCTGCGCATGCCGTCTCGACTCCAACGATCGGTAGTCCAACTCCGTCGTGGCCGCTAGCATTGCAGGATGTTCAAAATGAGCACTATCCACGCACCCGCTAGGCGAACGGCAGCGCCAGACGCGTCCCTCTGGGCGTACGTTGAGCGATTAGGGCCGAGCGACCAGAACAAAGCTGGCGGCCATTTTCAACATCCTGCTACGTCGGCAGCCCTGGGATCTCTATGACCGGCCGGACCTCGACGGTCCCCTTGCGGGCCATGGGAATCTTGGCGGCGATGCCGATCGCCTCGTCGAGATTCTTGGCGTCGACGAGGAAATAGCCGCCCAGTTGTTCGCGCGTCTCCGCGAACGGACCGTCGGTCACAAGCCGCTTTCCCTCCCGCACCCGAACGCTGGTCGCCATGGCTGTGGGATGCAACGGGTTGGCAGCCACGTACTGCCCGTTCGTGTGAAGGTCATGCGCAAGCTGCGTGGACTCAGCGTAACAGTCCTTCCGCTCGGTCTCACTCAGCCCATTCTCGTCACCATAGATCAGCAACATGTATTTCATATGGATGCCTCCTGTAATTTCGTCGTTCGTGAAGCGTCGCTCGTAGCTCGTGATCGGAGCTACGTGTGCGACGTCGACTCGCGAGATGAAATTGCAGCTGCTCGTCCGATCTCGCGAGCCACGAGCGTATACGCTTCACGATTCGCGCTTCGCAGTGTCCTGACATAAGATAGTCGTTGGCAAGAGCAAAAATCGACAGGGGCGTTCCGATGCTTGACAAGTTTTCGTAAGCGGGCGACATTCCTGGCAGAATGGGGCTTCCTTGAATAAGGGAGTTGCCATGAATAGGCCGCTTGGACCACGATCTCTGTACCAGCTCACCTAATAGTTGGGCAGCAATCGGGAGAAGGAGGGTCGCGTGAAGCTATCGGATGAAGATCAAGAGGCGCTGCGGTACGCGAAGGCTCTCCTTGAGAATCCTGGCCTCGCAGCGAAGATCACGGGATTGATCGGCATGCCGATTGAGAAGGCGCTCAAGCTACTTCCGGAGAAATGGGCAAAGGTCGTCAACGAGGCGACAAGGAAGTCGCTAGAGACGGCACTACAGGCCGCGCTGCTGACGCTTGACGACAAGCCGCAGCCGAACTCTTGGGAGTTCCTACACAAGCTTGCGGTAGCGGCGACCGGCGCGGGGAGGCGCCTTCGGATTGCCTGGGTCTCCCAGTCGAACTGCCCTTATCCACCACCATCATGCTGCGCTCCATTGCAGATATCGCACGAAGTGAGGGTGAACGTCTCCGGACGCCGGGCGCCAAACTGGCTCTGCCTTGAGGTCTTCGCTCTGGCGGGCGTAGCAAGAGCGACGACGCGAGTGAATCCGCCTACTTCCTGATACGTGGGGCTTTGGCGAAGTCGGTCTCAGAGGCTGCGGGGTATATCACCGAGAGAGGTCTGGTGGAGGAGGGCGCACCAGCAATCGTCAGGTTCATCACACAGTTGGCCACGCGCTTCGGCGTGAACGTCTCCGAGAAGGTCGCCGCGCAAGCCGTACCCGTGATCGGCGCTGCCGGAGGCGTAGCGATCAACGTCATATTCATAGACCATTTCCAGGGAGATGGCACGGGGTCACCTATTGTCCGCAGGCTGGAACGAACTTATGACCCGCAGTTGGTGCGGGCGGAGTATGAGCGGTTATAGTGTTGCTGACCAACTAGCCCGCACTTATTCACGAAGACTTCTACTGCAACTGCCGACACTGCCGCGGTGCGGCATGGCTGACGTGCGCAGTTGGTCGACTCAGTCTCAACGTATGCGCTCACCCCTCGGCCCACGCGCCGGTCTTGCTTGGCGTCTCGGCGGTTTCATCACGAACTGTCGTGATCAATGCAGGCTGGCGGTAGCGGATTGCCGACAAATCGGCCCATAAAAGGCCGGGCGGTCGGCTGCGGCGGCCGCTCAGCGCCCAGCTCGTTAGCTCCGGCTAGGATATCCTGACGGAGCTGCTCGATCCATTCTGCTATGCTGAGCGGTGACCCTGTTGATGAAGCTGGCGAGCCGGGTATTCCTCTACGTCTGCGGCGATCCAGACGCCGCCATTCGATGACCGAATCACCCGCCAGGAACAACCCGATAGTGGGCATGTGCGATCTGTGAAGTGGTACTCTGCCGGCTCAGTCCGGCAACTCGCTCAGCTGTCGCTTGAGGAACCGGCGCCCGGTTCCTGCTGGGTGAGGCCTGAGGGCCTGTTCGTAGGAGGCTCGGACTTCCACTGTTTGCCCCAATCGGCGGCAGAGATCCGCACGCGCCGCGTACGCAGATGATACTTCTCCAACTCGCCCTGCGCGAGGATAGCGTTGATGAGGGCAAGTCCCGCCAATCGGATTGTCACGCATTGCAAGCAATACGTAACTGAACGAAGTACAA
>ERZ1370068.1391-contig-11281_pt1 | contig 13398 bp, 12 predicted proteins | sample MGYA00561227_ERZ1370068 | MGnify/ENA primary metagenome ERZ1370068 (study PRJEB38410, sample SAMEA6850437) | metagenome | study: Metagenomic assessment of the ecological functions of the soil: analysis of the soil microbiota associated with the...
ACGCCTTCGGCAGTTATTTCTGGCTGCTCTACCCGAATGGCGGCGCACTGATGAGCGCCAGCCTTGACACTCCTCGCGAACGCGGCCATGAGTCCCTTCCGCATCCATCTCCCTCACGGCCGTGGAGGATCGCCCATGCCAGATGTCAAAGCTCTGATCGCGGGTCTCGCTCTCCCCGCCGTTGCGGTCGATGTCCCTGTTTTCCGGAACCTATCAGGCCATGCCCGTGCTGGTGGATCCGGCCACAGTGTCTCGGTAATCGCACTCTAAAGCCGGCATGCAGCATCATTCCTTCGGTCCGCTTCCGCCGGTCTCGACGCTCACCCTCGGCGGCGGAGGCCTCGGCATGCTGTGGGGCGAGACAACGGTCGATGAATGCATCGCCACCGTCCATGCGGCGGTGGCGGCTGGGATCTCGCTGCTCGACCTTGCGCCGCGCTATGGCGACGGCAAGGCCGAACTGGTGGTCGGCGAGGCCTTCGCCGGCCGATTGCCGTCCGGCGTCCGGGTCACCAGCAAATGCAACCTCGGCAATGCGCCGCCCGAGCGTGTCGAGATCGATGCTGCGGCAGTCCATCGAGGAGCTTGCAGCGCCTGCGTCTGTCACGGCTCGACCTCTGTTCTTCCTGCATTCCAATGTCGTGCCGGACGAAAGCTTCATCGCGCGCCGGCCGCCTGACGCCGCCAGCCGGATGACGCCCTATCCGGTGTTCGTCGGGCATGTGCGTCCGCTGTTCGAGCGCTTCGTCGCCGAGGGTTTGATCGGCGCCTGGGGGCTGACGGGCATCGGCCATCCCGACACGATCATCAAGCTGCTCGGCGAGCGTCCCGCGCCGGCGGCCGTGCAATGCATCGCCAACCTGCTCGATTCGCCCGGCGGCTTGAAGTTCTTCGACGGCCCGGCCAAACCCCGTGCGGTGATCGCGGCAGCGCGCGCCAACCCGGTGGGGGTGATGGGCATCCGCGCCGTCAGGCCGGCGCGCTGACCGCCGCGATCGATCGGCCTCTGCCCGCTGACCATGCCGAGTCGCGCGACTACCGGCTCGCGGCGCCGCTTTCGGCAAATCTGTTCCGAGCTCGGCGCCAACCCCGCGGTGATCGCCCACCGCTACGCGCTGTCGCTCGACATCGACACCCTGGTGCTCGGGGTGAAGAACCGTCGGGAGCTGGCCGGAATGCGTCGCGGCGGCCGAGGCCGGACCCTTGCCGCGCGATCTGATCGCCCGGATCGATACGTCCATGGAGCACGCGCGAACCACCTGAACCCACTGAGTCGTCGCCACGTCGACGTGCTGGCTAAGCCGCACTCGTGGGATCGAACCCGCCGCCTGGAGGCGGCGCTTAGCTTCGGCGTACACGCCGGCCGGCAATGGGCCTTGCCGCAAGACATCGACATTGTGCCGGAGATGGGAGGGATTGATCGTCCCGACGATGTTCGTGTGCAGGTCCGGATGGGTGAAGGTGAAGCGCAAGATGAACTCCATGGGCGACATGCCGTCGAGCAGGTCGTCGAGGCGCACCTGCTGCCACCGTTCCCATTGCACGCCGTCTTGCTTGCCCTCGGTTGGCGCGCCCCTGGCCGCGCCGCCCCGAATGACGATGCCGGCTCCCGCCTTGGCTGCCGCCGCGATGAGCGCTCTCGTGCTCGCGCTCGACCGCCGAGTAGGGGATCTGAAAGACGTCGAACACGCCCATGGCGATGTGGTCCGCGAGGTTGGGCAGGGTGCCGGACATGCCGATGAGCCGGACCGTGCCGGCGCGCTTGAGCTCGAGCACGGCCTCCAGGGCGCCATGCTCCTCCAGGGCTTTGCCTCGACGGCGAGATGTGGAACTGGAGCACGTCGAGATAGTCGGTCCGCATGCGCGGCGAGGCTCTGCTCCACGCCCGCCAGGATGTTGTCGCGGGTGAAGACGTGAGGGCTGGTCTGGCCGCGCGGAGCCGGTGGGGCGCCCACCAGGCAGCCGCACTTGCTCGCGAGATAGTATTCGGAGCGCCGATCGCCGATGTAGCGGCCGATGCGCTCTTCGCTCACGCCATAGTCGATCGACGTGTCGATGTAGTTGATGCCCGCGTCGAGGACGGCGTTGCAGGATGACTCTCCGCCTGCGTGTCCGTGACGTCACGGCCACGCGGCGCCCCGCGGAGCTCCATGGCGCCGTAGCCCAGCATCGTGACCTGCAATCCCGTCCGTCCGAGTTGCCGCTTGGGTAGCTCAGTCCATCTCGCTTCTCGCTCAGGCCGAGGATTTGGATCCGTATGCCACGAAGGGGGCTGCGGGCGAACCCCCGGCCGGAGCTGGGCGGCAGCGGCCACTGCGAGCACGTCCACGAGACCCGCCGCGCCCAGCCACCGAGCCAGATCGTCGACGCCGTCTTGATCCAGACCGCCTTCACGCTTCAGATACTCCTCGAGCTGCTGAAACGTGACTCGCGGCCGTCGCCGCTCATCTTGTACCCACCGAATGGCACCGCCGGATCCATGGCCTGGTAGCAGTTTACCCAAACCGAGCCGGCCCGAATGTCCTAGTCCGGCACTATGTTGCCACGCCCACCGGCTCCTTGCGCGTGTAGGAGAAGATGTCGCCGGGCGGCGAGTTCTCGATGGTCTCGCCGTGGATCGAGGTGGCCATGCCCGCGTAGTAGCGCAGCATTCCGATCGCCCGGCGGCGCCACGCCCCGCATTCGGGTGATGGGCGCCCCCATGTCGAGCGTGTCGAGCAGCGTCGGATCGTCGATGTGCTGCTCCACGAGATCCGCCGGCCTGAGCAGCACCTGCTGACGCTCGTAGGGCTTCCAATTGCTCCAGGGGCCCTCGAAGGCCCGCCGCGCGCTGCGACCGCGCGGCGGATGTCCTCCGCGTCGCCCTCGGCGACCTGGGCCAAGCACCTCACCGGTGGCCGGGTTGATGCTATCGAAGGTCTTGCCGGACGTGCGCCTCGACCCACTTTGCCGTCGATGCGCATCCGCTTCGGCCGCCCGTCGAGAAATGGATGCGTTTGGGTTATCCGATCTGCGGTCATCGCCGTGGCCTCGCTCCTTGGTCCCGTCTTGATGTCACGTGCACGCTATTCCTAATAGATATAGCGTAGGGTGTCAAGGCGTCCGGATCGCGTACAACCGGAGAGCGACGCGGAGATGACCTAGCGCGGGGCGCGGCGCGGCATCAGCGGCGAGCGGTGGCGCGTGGTCCCCGCGGCGGCTCGGCCCACGCCGTCGGGATCGCGGCTGGCTGGCCCGCGCCGCGTCGAGGCGCGGCAAGCTCGACGCGCTCGCCTTCGCGGCCGCGCTCGATCGTGCCGATAGCGCGCGATGACGTCGTGGCCCAGATCGGTGAGCGCGGCGCCACACCCGCGCCCCTCCCGGCTGCGTCGTGACGACCGGGGACCGGAACGACCCGTTGAGCCCATCGATGAGCGTCCAGGCCCGACGGTAGGACATGCCCATCGCCCGGCCGGCCGCTGAAATCGAGCCCAACTCTCCCACCAGCTCGAGCAGCTTGATCTTGCCGGGCCCGATGGCGCCCTGATTCGTCAGATCGATTCGGACCGTCAGTCTGGCCACGGCGCAGTAGGGTATCACCCACGTTCGGATCGGAGACGTATATCTCACGCAGGGCATATTGACGGGCTTTCGAGCCACCGCGTACGCTGCCTGCGCTCACGCGATCGAAGTTTGACACGTGATCGAACCCTCAAGGAGGAACAGAACACGATGAAGAGGAACCCGCGATCGGGCGGCTCGTAGCGGTGGGATTGGTGGCGAGCGATAACGCTCGCCGTGACAGTTGGCTCCGCTTCGGCGTGGCCCCCAGGGCAGCTTCGTCATTGACGGCAAGCTCGATCACACGATGCTTCTCGCCACTCGAGCGGGCACTCCGGACCCGTGGTCGAGTTCCTGCCGCTGGGCATACCATTGCACCCTGGTGGTATTGGCTGCCGTCGCGCATTGCACTTGTGCTAGCGTCAGACGCGTCATGACCACCAACATCACCGCCGACTCGCAAGGTCCGCTCGATGACAAGGAAGCTACTCGGCCGCGCCAGCGACGCGTGACCGCACTCGGGCCATGGCATCTCTGCCAGGCGCAGATCAGGCGGCGCACGAGCGCATCATCGCGGCTCAGGTGAAGACCAAGGTCTGGCTCGAGCTCGATGGCGGATTCGTGATCGGTGACGGTGGCGTTCGCTTGTTGCTGGGCATCGTGCGACACGGCTCGCTCGCCGAGGCCGTCCGCGAGCTCGGCTGGTCGTACCGGCACGCCTGGGGCTATCTGGCGCCAGGCCGAAGCCCGGTTGGGTGTCCCAGTGATTCGGACCCGCGCGGGAAAGGGCATCGCGCGAGGCATGGAGCTGACCGAGGCAGGTCACCTCTTGATGGAACGCCTCCGCGCTCTCCGGAGACCGCATCGACGAAGCGCTCGGCCCGAGCCGGGCCCACGGCGATCGAAGTGGCCGCCCGCGGCCGCAGGGCCGCACGTCGAGAGACCCGCCGGGAGCTCGCCGCGAAAGCTTGGCACGACTTCCGGACGGAGACCTCGAGCCGGCTGGTCATGCCGCCCGGGTCCCCAGGCGATTGGCGACGACCAGCACCAGGCAGGAGAGCGCGGTGAGCGCCGCCACCAGCCCGAGCGCCTCCGCGCTCTCCCCGGTCTGCACCGGCGGTGTAGATGGAGAGGGGCACGGTGGCGGTGCGCCCGGGAATGTTCCCGGCCAGCATCAGGGTGGCGCCGAATTCGCCCAGCGCGCGCGCGAAGGCCAGCACCAGCCCGGCCAGGATGCCGTTCCTCGCCAGCGGCAGCGTGACCTCGAGCGTCGTGCGCAGCTCGGAGCGGCCGAGCGTGTAGGCGGCGCGCTCGAGATCGCGGTCCACCGAGTCGATGGCCGCGCGCGCCGTGCGGACCAGGAGCGGCAGCGCCATCACGGTGGACGCGATCACCGCCGCGTACCAGGTGAAGGCCACCGTCCAGCCGGTCAGGTCGTAGAGCGGCGCGCCCAGCACGCCGCGCCGGCCCAGCAGCACGATCAGGTAGTAGCCGACGACGGTGGGCGGCAAGACCAGGGCAGCGTGACCAGAAGATCCACGAGGCCCTTGCCCCAGAAGCGGCGCCGGGCCAGCAGATAGGCGATTGGAATGCCGACGAGCGCATTGAGCGCGGTGGCCACCACCGCCACCTGGAGCGACAGCCGGAGGGCGGAGATGCTGTCCGGGCTCACGATGGGCGTCCTGGTCGTGCGCCACGGCCCGTCGCGCCCAGGACCGGGACGCAGACGCGGGCCACGCGCCCCTCGGCGCGGGCCACCTCGATCACCGTCACCTCGACGCCGTAGACCTCGCGGAGGCTCTCGCGGGTGATCACCTCGTCGGGCGGGCCGAGCCGCGCGAGGCGGCCCTGGTGGAGCAGCGCCGACGCGGTGCGCGCACAGGAACGCGTGGTCCGGGTCGTGCGTCGAGAGCATGATCGCCATGCCGCGGCGGGCGAGGTGCTCGATCTCGCCGAGCACGCGCACCTGGTTGCCGAAGTCGAGGCTCGCGGTGGGCTCGTCCATGACCAGGATGCGCCGGCTGCTGGGCGAGCGCCCGCGCGATCAGCGCGAGCTGCCGCTCGCCGCCGCTGATCTCGGTGTAGGGCTGCGTCGGCCAGGTGGTCGATGCCGAGCGCCGCCAGCATCGCCGTCCGCGACCGCGCGATCGCGCCCGCGACGGCGTCGCGAACAGGCCCGATGTGCGCGGTGCGCCCCATCAGCACGATCTCGGCCACCGTGAACGGGAAGACCCCGAGCTGCGCCTGCGGCACCGTAGCCGAACACGCGCGCGACGTCGCGCGCGCGACCAGCCGGCGACCGGCTCGCCGTCGACAGTCACGCTGCCCTGCCGCGGGGCCGAGCAAGCGCAGGATGGTCTTGAAGCAGCGTGGTCTTGCCGCCGCCGTTCGGGCCGAGCAGGCACAGCACCTCGCCGCCGGCGCAGGCCGAAGCGTACCCCGCGGCCCACCTCCGTGCCGGGGTAGCCGAAGGCCGATCCTGAACGTCGAGCCGCATGCGCCTACGCCACCCCCGCCGCGACGCCGCGAGCAGCCAGATGAAGAACGGCGCGCCGATGAACGCGGTGAGCACGCCCAGCGGGATCTCGAGCGGCGCGATCGTGCGCGCCAGCGTGTCGACCGCGACCAGGTAGCCCGCGCCGAGCAGCATCGACGGCGGGCAGCAGCCGCGAGAAGTCCGGGCCCGACCAGGAGCCGCGCGAAGTGCGGGATCAGCAGCCCGATCCAGCCGATCACGCCGCTCACCGAGACCGCCGCCGCGGTCATCAGCGTCGCCGCCGTGATCACGATGAGCCGCACGCGCCGCGTGTCCACGCCGAGCGGTGAGCGCCTCCTCCTCGCTCGAGCGTCATCACGTTCATGCGCCAGCGCAGGAGCCAGAGCGGGACCAGGCCGACCAGCACGCCGGGCAGGATCGACAGCAGATCCACCGCCGTGATGGACGGCGAGGCTGCCGAGCAGCCAGAACGTGATGGCCGGGAGCTGGTTGTAGGGATCGGCGAGGTACTTCGAGCAGCGAGATGCAGGAGCCGAGCAGCGTGCCGATGACGATGCCGGCCAGCACCAGCACGAGGATGGGATCGTGCCGCGCGCAGCGACGCGCCGACCGCGTAGACCGCCGCCGACCGCGGCCAGGCCCAGCCGCGAAGGCCAGGCCCTGGATGCCCGCGCACGCCCAGCGAGAAGATAGATGCCGAGCACGGCGCCGAGCGCCGCGCCGGTGGACACGCCGAGGATGTCGGGCGAGACCAGCGGGTTGCGGAACAGCCCCTGGTAGGCCGAGCCGGCGGCGGCCAGCGTGGCGCCGATGGCGAGCGCCGAGAGCACGCGCGGCCCGCGCACGCGGAAGACCACGGTCTCCATCGCGGCGGGCAGCGTGGTCGGCGCCCCGGTGAGCTTGGACCAGAAGAGCGTGAGCAGCTGGCCCGGCGAGACCGGATACCGGCCGACCGAGAAGGCCACCAGCACGAGCGCCACCAGCAGCGCGCCGCGAGCAGGAAGCCGGCCGCTTCGTGACGACGGCCGGCCGCGGCGGTCGGCGCTGCGTGGACGTCAGGGGCGCGGGCGCTCGAGCCCCGCCAGCGAGGGTGTCGAGCTGCGCCTCGGTCGGCGCCTGGTGGTAGAAGAGCGCGTAGAAGGCTCCGCGTTTCCTGCCGGAGGTCCTCGGGGAACTGCGCCGGATAGAGCATGCGCCCGAGCCACTTGAGGCCGATGAGCCGGTTCACCGACGGCGGGAAGTCCATCCAGGGAAACGGCGCCTGCGGGACCAGGTACACGCGCCCTTCCGCACCGCGCGCACGCTCTTCCACACCGGATCGGTGCGCACCGACGCCACGAAGGCCGGATCGATCGCCACGATGATCTCGGGATCCCAGGCCAGCACCTGCTCCGGGAGACGCGTGGCCACCCCGCCGCCGAGCCTCGTCGGCCACGTTGCGCGCGCCCAGTCGCTCGAGGCTCTCCACGGTGATGGAGCCGCGCGCCGCAGTGTCGAGCCCCTTCGGGCCTCGCGCGTAGTACACGCTGGGCCGCTGCGCGGCGGGCACGCGCGCCACGCGCTGGTCGGTCTCGGCGAGCAGGCGCGCCGCGTACCGGCCGAGCTCGCGACCGCGATCGCCCACACCGAGCAGATCGCCCACGCGCGCGTAGACATCCGGGATGGCGGAGAGGCTCCCGTCGAAGAGCAGGTAGGGCACGCCCGTCTGCTGCTGCACGCGGTCGGCGAGCGAGCGATAGGTCTCGGTCAGCGAGCCATAGTCGAAGATCAGGTCGGGGCGCGCGGCCAGCACCACCTCCACGTTGGCGGTGTTGCCCCGCCCGGTGAGCCGGCCGAGCGTGGGCAGCTCCGCGTAGCGCGCCGGGACGAAGGCCCGCTCTTCGGGGCCCAGCGGACGGGTCCAGCCGAGCATCTTCGTCGGCGCGAGCGTGTAGAGGAAGATAGTCGCCGGCCCGCCCGCCGCGTAGATCGCGCTCGACGCGCGCGGGCAGCCTCACGCGCCGCCCCGCCGAGTCGGTGGCGGTGCGCGTGTCGGCGGCGGGCGCGGCGGCCCGCGAGCATGAAGAGTGCGCCCGCGGCCAGGATCGCCCGCGCGGCGCCGATCACGCTCAGTCCTTGCCCACCATGACGTCGGAGGCCTTGATGACCGCGTAGGCCGCGTCGCCGGCCTTGAGCCCGAGCTCCTTGGCTGCCTCGTTGGTGATGGACGCCGTGATCACGGTGCCGCCGCCGACGTCGATCTTGACGTGCGCGGTGGTGGCGCCGAGAGTGACATCCAGCACCTTGCCCTTGATGATGTTGCGTGCGCTCAGCCGCATGTCTCGCCTCCTTGGCGTTACTGGGTCCAGCCCGCCGCCGGGACCGCGATCCGCGCCCCCGGCGCCAGCCGGATCGTCTCGAGATGGCCGGAGATCCGGCCGTCCTCGGTCTGCAGGTGTACGTGCACGTTCGACTCGCCCGGGGTGAAGATGCCGCGATGGTGCCGTGAATAGAACCCGACCAGCTCGACCGCCGCGCGCTCCAGCGTCCGCCGCACCTTCGCCTGCTCGTGTCGCTCCGGATTGTGCGGCAGGCCGTCACGCTTGTCGAGCACGTGGAACGTGGCCTCGACGGCGGTGGCGCGGACCCTGAACGGCAGGGGCCGATCCGGATCCAGGCCCGCCTCGCGGGCGAGCGCGACCACCTCGCGCTCGATGCCATCGAGGCCGGCCGGGATGGCCTCCTTCGAGCGGTCGAACGAGCGCTCGAACCAGGCCGGCACCTGCGCCCAGACCAGGAAGCAGGCGCGCGCGCGCCAGCTCGCGGCGGTCACCACCATCTCCCGCTCGATCCGGGCGATGGAGGGCACGCTGCCGAAGATCGAGACCTCGCCGCGCAGGCCTTCGAGCGGACCGAGTCCGTAGAGGTGCGGCACGGCCGACAGGGCCTCGATCTCCGACGTGCCCGCGCAGGTCGCCGCCGAGGACGTCCCGCTGGGCGCCGATCCAGCGGACACCGGGACCGGGAGCGATCGGAGCTTCGGTGCTCAGAGGACGCGCCCGGCCGCGATCAGCGCGCGCCGGCCGGCGGCGGCTGGAAGCCGAAGCGGCTCAACACGGTCCGGCCCTGCGCACCGCCCAGCAGGTCGAGGAAGGCCTGCCCGAGCGCCGGCTGCTTGGCGGCCGCCACGACGGCGCCGGGGTACACGACCGGGCGATAGCTGTCTTCGGGAGGGCGGAAGGCCTCCTTCACGCCCTGGGTGAGCGTCGCGGCGTCCGTGGTGTAGACGAAGCCGGCATCCACCTCGCCACGCGCCACGTAGTCCAGCGCCTGGCGCACGTTTTCCGTGAACACGAGCTTCGGCTGCAGGCGATCCCAGAGGCCCAGCGCCCGCAAGCTCTCCTCGGCGTACTGCCCGGCGGGAACCGTCTTGGGGCTGCCGATGGCGATGCGGCCCACCTTCGCGTCGAGCAGGTCGGCCGGCTTGGCGATGTCGATCCGCGAGTCGGCGGGCTTGATCACGGCGAGCACGTTGCGGGCGAACGCCCGACGGCTGGCGGCGACGATCAGGTTCTGCTTCTCCAGCTCATCCATCTGCCGCTGGGCGGCCGACAGGAAGACGTCGATCGGCGCGCCGGCTTCGATCTGCTTCTGCAGATCGCCGGACGCGCCGAAGTTGTACCGGAGTGTCACGCCCGGATGCGCCGCCATGAAGCTGCGCCCCAGCTCCTCCGTCACGCCCTTGAGGCTGATCGCGACCGACAGGGTCACGTCCTGCGCGCACGCGCCGGCCGCGGCGAGCAGCACCACCGCGACGCCGACCGCGAGAATCCTCATGAACCGCATCAGCTTGCCTCCTGAGCTCGCGCTCGACCGTAGTGCCGTGGATGCGCCGCCGCCGTCACCAACCGGACCTTCGAGAAGTGGGGCGCGATCCCTTCCCGGCGGACGGCCCATGCTACGCAGCGCCCGGCGACACTTCAACCTGCTCACCAGAGCATAGTCGCGGCCGACGTCAAGACGAAGGCTCGTGGCTCGGACCGACTCCGCCGGACCAGCAGCAGTCCAGAGGCCCGGCAGATCCTCGTGAACGACGCGGACTCGCCATGACAGCGTGGTCGCATCGACGCGGCCCACTCCAGCTATCCGCGCCCTGCCGAGATAGCATCCACGGGATTCCCCGCCCGCCCGATCTGCTGCCGGCACGTCGATCAGTTGCCGATGATGCCGCTGGCTTCCATGCACCGCGAGGCTCCCGGGTGGCCATCTTCAAGAGATCGAGGGCAGCGAGGCTGAACGACACCTGGAAGCCGTCCGGCGTCCCGAGCGTCACGATCACGCCGCCCTGGACCGAGCTCCCGGCGACCTCCCAGTGCCCCACCGGATACACGAGGCGCATCGACTCGTCATGAAATCGGAGGTGCAGGGTGCGTCTGAGAATCTCGGGTAGCGTCGCGATGAGGGCGTTCAGGGCATTCCGCGGGCAACAACAGGGTGGCGGGGCGCGACTCCTCGTCCATCAGGTGAATGGCGACGGACTCGCCGTCTGGAGCCACACCGAATCCGTGAGGCGCTGACCTCGAATCACGTTCATGTCCATGGCACGCTATTCCCTAACAGATATAGTCTGGACGTGTCAAGATCATCAACTTGATGCGGCCCCCGTCGGGATGCCCTGACTCCGGGCGGTTCGCTCGCCGAATACCCATGACCGGGCGCACGTGAGAGGGCTTGTTGGAGGTGGCGCGCGTGGCGACAGCGTTTTGCTCTCTCGTTGTATTCCCCCATATGTCGGCGACAGACACCGGAGTTGCTACCACGGGCTGGCCGAGCGATCTGCGCGATCCCCGGCGCGATCACGGAAGAGGGTGTGGTGTGCCTCATGCGCGGCGCTGCTTTCGCCATCTCACGAACACGCATCTCCGGCTGCACGGCCTGAGCATCCGATGTGCAAGCAGCGCGTCGGCTACAACTCGCGCATTCCGGGCCGGACGGTGGCACGGCGGTCCGCCAAGGTCACGCTGTCGCGCCAACCGGCTGGAGCAGGGCCTGGCCAGCCGCATTTCGCAGCCGTCGATCTTCGAGACCACTCGAGTTGCGTCAGGCAGGGCGGCCGCCACCCGCACGCGCCTGGAGGAGCTGTCTCACGCGCCGTGAGCGCCGGCCGCACGCGCACGCGCCTCCCAGCCACGGGACGGCCGCGGGCGCTTTACCCGCCGGCGCCGAGCGGGCACAGCCGGACGCGCGGAGAGGCCGCGGCGAGCCGACAGGGCCGGTGAGCGAGCGACTGAGGACGCTTTGCTAGGAGACCACGCCGGGCCGTCGCCGACCGCGCCGGCACAACACAAAGGAGAGACAGCCCATGAGCAACAATCTGAGAGTTCTACATCGACGGTGGCCTGGGTCGATCCCATCGAGCCGCGCCCATCGACGTCGTATCAACCCCGCCACCGAGGAGTCTGCCGCGAAGCGATCGGCGCTCGGGTCCGGGCGGCGGGACGCGTGGATCTGGCGCCGATCCAGGGCCGCGCGCGCCGGCCGCCTCCCCGCCTATCTCGTTCTCAGCAGCAGGACGTTAAGCAAAAGCGCATCTGGCGTGCTCCTGGCCGCGGGTCATCGAGGACGTACGGGGCGCGCTACACGAGGACATCGCGAAGGCCATCTCGGTGGAGATGGGCGCGCCAGTCGCTGGCTCGCGACGAAGGCGCGAGGCACGGCGACGGGCGTCGCCACGCCAGCGCAGATGATCGCACGTGCTCAAGGACTACGAGTTCGAGCAGCTCCACGGCCGCACGCTCATCGCGCGCGAGGCGATCGGGCGTCTGCGGGTTCATCACGCCGCCGTGGGAACTGGCGGATCCGGCCAGATCATGCACCGGGTCGCGCCTGCCCTCGCCGCCGGCTGCACCATGCGGTGCGGAAGCCCTCCGAGGATCGCGCCGCTCAACGCGATCATCTTCGCGCGGAAGTCCCTGCACGCGGCCGGCGTGCCGAAGGCGCGTTGTTCAACCTGGTCAGACGGCGACGGGCCCACGGTCGGCCGGGCCGTCGCGGCCCATCCGGGGGTGGATCTGTAGTGTCGTTCACGGGCTCGACGCGCCGGCATCCTGGTGGGCCGAAGCGCTGCGCCGCGGACACGGTCAAGCGCGTCCACCTGGAGCTCGGCGGCGGCAAGTCTGGCCAACATCATCCTGACCGACGCCGACCTCAAAGACGGCGGTGCCGCGCGACAACAGCGCGTGACGAGCTGGCTTTCACCGGCAGCCAGTCGGGCAATCCCGTATCGCGCGGTCCGCATGTTCGTGCGGGCCGAGCAGCACGACGACGCGGTGGCCATCGCCATGAGGCGGCGGAGTCGGTGAAGGCCTGGCGGCCCGAGCGCCAAGGAGACGACCATCGGGCCCGTGGTCAGCGAGACGCCAGCTCAACAAGATCCAGCGGCTGATCGAGGCGGCGGGCGTGCGCGAGGGGCGCGACGCTGGTCACCGGCGGGCCAGCACGGCCGGAGGGCACCTCCGCGCGCGGCTACTACGCGCGCCCGACCGTAAGTTCGCCAGGAGCGTCAGGCCGAGCACCAGCTGTCGACGCGCGAGGAGATGTACCCGGCGCCGCGCGCTCGATCTCATGCCCTACGAGGACCGAGGCTCCACGAGTCGTCGAGCTACGGCCGAAACGACACTATCGTACGGGCTGGCCGGGTGCGCGAGTCGGGCGATCTCCGCCCACCGCTCGCCGGGTGGCCGTCGAGCCTCGGGCCGGCCAGGTCAGCCTGAACAACGCCGCCGTGAACATGGCGGCCCGTTCGCTGCGGCTACAAGCGAGTCCGGCAACGGGCGGGAGTGGGGCAGAGTACGGCTGGAGGGGTTCCTCCTCCTCGAGATCTGAGGCGGTGCTCGGCTGCCAGCCGACCTGACGCCAGAACGACGCGGCAAGATACCGTGCTGGCAGCCCGCGGCCAGGCCGCCAGTACCTCGCCGCAAGCGGTACCGCCCACTGGGCGCCGAGGCAGCCTCGGCGCCCTGGGGTACGCTCTACCGCGTTGCGGGAACCTGACGCCGCCTGGTGGTAGAAGAGCTGGAAGGGGATCGAACACGCGCTTTATGAGTGACCAGCGAGGCACGAGGCCACGTGAGCGACCAGGCTCGAGACGACCCAGCACTGCGTGTTTGCGCTTCGTCACCGTCGCTACGGCCGAGCGTCGAACAGCGAGCAGTATTAAGCCGGGCTGGATGGGTCCCGCCTGGTTGGACTGCGGCGCATAAGTTGGCAGAAATCGTCACGACGATCTTCACCGACTCACCACTTGACGCCCACGGCGGTGGAGCTGGTAGTAGATCGGAGCACTCCGCGCGCTCTGCTGAGCAGCCACACATGTGGCGCTG
>ERZ1370068.9808-contig-8559_pt1 | contig 13398 bp, 18 predicted proteins | sample MGYA00561227_ERZ1370068 | MGnify/ENA primary metagenome ERZ1370068 (study PRJEB38410, sample SAMEA6850437) | metagenome | study: Metagenomic assessment of the ecological functions of the soil: analysis of the soil microbiota associated with the...
GGTGTCCTGTGCGCTGGCTGGAAGGCGCCGACCTTTTCATGTGTCCATGTCACGGTGGCGTCTATTACAGTGACGGCAACGTCGCCGCCGGTCCGCCGCCGAAGCCTCTCTTTCGCTATGATGTGCGGGTCGCAAATGGCGAAGTGCAAATGAAACAGGCGATCGTTCCGATTTCCACCACGCTGTGATCAAGCTATTCAAAACAGTGTGGAATTGGCTCGACGATCGGCTCGGGCATCAGCGTCCTGCTCTCGCCGATGAAGCATATCGCGCCGCAGGATTCGAAATGGTGGTACGTATTTGGCAGCGCCACACTCGTTGCGTTTATCGTGCAGGTCGCAAGCGGCGTTGCGCTGGCGTTCTCATATATCTCTTCGTCGTCGCAGGCTTACGAGACGCTTTTATTCATAACTAACAACGCGCCATTTGGCCGCTTTCTGCGCGGACTTCATTACTATGGCGCGTCCGCGATGGTGTTGATGATCGGAGCGCATATGGCGCAGACGTTTTTGTTTGGCGCCTACAAATTTCCGCGCGAGATGACGTGGACCACTGGAATCTGTCTGCTGGGCTTCACCCTCGGAATGGGATTTACCGGGCAGCTACTCCGGTGGGATTCAACCGCGGCCTGGTCTGTCGTGGTCGCGGCGGAGCAGGCAGGGCGCATTCCGATTATCGGCGACTGGGTTGCGCGCTTCATCCTTGGCGGTAATACGATCGGCGGCGCGACGCTTAGTCGGTTCTTCGCCATCCATGTTTTCGTTCTGCCTGGAATCATGTTTGGCTTTATCGGGTTACATCTGTGGCTCGTCCTTCGCCACGGGATCTCGGAGCCGCCGGTTGCAGGCAAACCAGTAGACCCGGCAACGTACCGCGCGGAATACGAAGAACTGCTCAAGAAGAGTGGCAAGCCATTTTGGCCGGACCTGGCATGGCGCGATGTGATTGTCGTCACGGGCTTGATCATCGCGATCGCTGTCGCCGCATTCTTCGTCGGACCTCCGGCGCTGGATAGGCCGCCGGATCCGAGCATACTGGCGGCCGATCCACGACCGGATTGGTATCTTCTTTGGTAGCTTCGCGCTGCTCGCCCTCATCCCAGCCAGGATCGAAGGCTACGTCATGATCGGATTCCCAATCCTGATCGCGCTACTCCTGCTGTTTGTTCCTATTTGGAATCACAAAGGCGAGCGCGCTGCCTCCCGACGCCCCTGGGCAATTGCGGTCGTGTGTCTCTCGGTGATCATGATTGGTGGGCTTTGGTGGGAAGGACAGCAGTCGCCCTGGTCGCCTAACTTCGAGGCTCAGCCGCTCAGCGAGAAAGTGGTAGGAGCTACAAGCGGCCCGGTCTTTAAAGGTGGTCAATTGTTTCACGACAAAGGATGCCTGAACTGCCACCTCATTCAGGGTTTCGGCGGCCGGCGCGGACCCGACCTAACCTACATCGCGGACAAGCTAACGCGCGACAACCTGGTTATCCGCATCGTCAATGGCGGAACCAATATGCCGGCGTTCAGTCAGCTCGCTCAAGCCGGGCGAGCTCGATGCGCTGGTTGCGTTCCTGGAAACACGCAAACGCCCGCTTCGTCCGCAAGATCAAGCGAACAACACCGCTTCATCTTCTACATCCGCACCGAAATGACAGCGCACAGAGAAAGCCTCATGTCCAACGCTTCTTTGACGGAGATCCGAATGTGGACAACGACATTCCGGCCGTTTGCAAAGTTGAGGATCGGAGTCGTCGCGATCCCATTAGCTGCGTCTGACCACGCTTACTCGTCATTCTTCTGATCAATCTCTGGCGCGCGCTAAGGCCGCGGTGTCCGCTCGCCGCGGACCGGCACGTGTTTAGCGCCATAGGCGCGGATTTCATATTAGCCTGGGGCAGCCGCCCCAGGATCCGTGATGATAACAAAACCGTCAGCGCTGAAAGCGCGATTCATTCCGAAGCCTAGGTCGATGAGTCGCGCCTTCAGCGCTCGTTCACAATCCATTAAAGATCTCGGGGCGCTGCCCCAGGCTGGCATTGAGGCCGCGCCCTCGGCGCTAAACACGCACCGCTGACCTGACCATCGCGGTCTGCGAGAAAAGGCGAAGATTCTCTGAGATTTCGACGGTCAAACGCTTGAGAAAGAGATGGGAAAATAAGACGGAACAATGGCGGACACTACTCGTATCTCGATCGGCGAAACTGACGAGCATCGTAGAAAGGCGATCATGACTTCTACCACGCCCAAAAAGGTTCGTGTTCCTGATCTTGCACTGATGAAACAGCGAGGTGACCGCATCGTCATGTTGACCGCTTACGATGCCACGATGGCGCGGCTGCTCGATCGAGCCGGGATCGACCTGCTGCTCGTCGGTGATTCCCTCGGAAATGTGATCATGGGATTGGACACAACGATCCCAGTCACTCTGGACGTAATGATTCATCACACGCGCGCGGTCGCCCGAGGTGCAAACCGCGCGCTGGTGGTGGCCGATATGCCGTTTCTCACGTATCAGGTTTCGCCCGAGCAGGCCATGCGCAATGCGACAAGGCTCTTCCAGGAAGGCGGCGCCGCGGCAGTGAAGCTGGAAGGTGGCCGCGCTGTCGCCGATACCGTTCGAAAGCTCACCGCGGCTGGCCTGCCTGTCATGGGACACCTCGGGCTCACTCCTCAGCACGTGCATCGCCTGGGCGGAATGCGCCAGCAGGCCCGCAGTGAATCTGCCGCCCATGAACTGATCCTCGACGCGCTCGCTCTCGAAGATGCCGGAGCATTTGCGATCGTGCTCGAAGCGATTCCTGACACCGTTGCCGAGGCCGTAACTTCACAACTGAAGATTCCGACCATCGGCATCGGCGCCGGATCGCACTGCGATGGCCAGGTGCTGGTCAGCTACGACGTTCTCGGACTCTTCGACACTTTCGCGCCGCCCTTCGCCAAACAGTACGCGCAGCTCGGCCAAGTGATCGTGCGTGCTGCGAAGGATTACGCGAACGACGTGCGCGAGGGTCTATTCCCAAAATCAACACTCAGCAACAAACCAGCGATCTTGCCGGCCGCCGTGTGATCCCCAGCCTGAATGATCGCGCGTTTGAAGAGCTGAAGGGCGCACGTGTGCCGGTCCGCTGATGATCCGCGTATGCAAGTCTGTTTGCTAAAATCGAAGATTCACCGCGCCACAATCACAGATGGCAATCTGAAGTTACGAAGGCAGCCTGACCATCGCCGCCGACCTGATGAAGAAATGCGGGCTCATACCTTACGAGCGCATCCTGTGCAGCAATATGGCAAACGGAAATCGCTTCGAGACCTACGCCATCCCCGGCGATCCCGGTTCGGGCCAGATCGTCCTCAACGGCGCGGCTGCCTTCCAGGGAAAAAGAGGTGACGTCCTCACCATCATGAGCTTCGCCCACGTCCCCAAACGTAAGGTCCAACACTGGAAGCCCCGCGTCATCGTGCTCGGCAAGCGCAATCGCATCGTGAAGGAACGCGGAATTTAACCGAACTGAAACTGTATCAAATGGGCACGAAACGAATCGCCGCGACGTGATCACCAACCTGCTCGTCTGAAAGTAATTCGGGTTCAATCATTGGTGATGGAGTAAAACCATGTCGGTCACCGCGCGGCGGAAAGATTCGTTTTCCACGAACTGCTTGTAGACCTGCGTGTCGTCCTTCAGGAGGTGCTGCATCACCTTCGCCGAGCGCCTGGTCGTGCGCCATGCGCGCGGTGTGCGGCGTGTTCTCCTTCGCGTTCTGGTAGGCCGCGTCGGCGGCGACCTTGCGGCGCGATGTCGTCGCGGATGCGCTTCGCGACCCGGTCGGTGTCGGTGAACAGCGTGCCGAACTGCTCGTTGAACGTCTTCAGGATGTTGCTCAGGCGATCCAGTCTTCGGCTCGGGCTTGTGGCCGCTGCGCGTCCGTCGGCACCGGCTCGATCTCCGCGTCCTTGTCCGCCAGCGCGATCTTCATCGCCGCCTTCTTCTCGACGCGGTAGCTGTCCATGTCGATGGCTTCGAGGATGCCCTTGGCGAGGTCCTCCTCCTTCGGCGCCGGCAGCTTGGGCGTCAGCAGGTTCGAGGAAGATCGAGAGCTTCTCCCACTCGGCGTTGCTGTACGGGATCACGGACGAGAGGAAGTCGTAGGTGCGGCAGAACACCTTGGCCTTGCCCTTGAAGTCCACCTGGCCGTCCTCGTCGAGCCTGCTCCACGTAGACCGCCACGCACGCATCGAGGATCGGGTCGAGCTTGTCGCGGTCCGCGCCGCCGAGGAACAACTCCACCACCTGCTGCACCTGCTCCGGCGAATACACCTGCGCAGCATCGAGCGCCGCCTTCAGGTCGTGCAGCTTGTTGGGGTCGGTCTCCTCCGCGAGCAGCGTCGTGCGGTAGTAGTCCTGGAAGGCGAAGGTGATCGCCTCGCTGTTGTTCTGGAAGTCGAGCACGAAGCAGTCGTGCTTCTGCGGATGCGCGCGGTTGAGCCGCGACAAGGTCTGCACCGCCTTGATGCCCGAGAGCGGCTTGTCCACGTACATCGTGTGCAGCAGCGGCTCGTCGTAGCCGGTCTGGAACTTGTCGGCGCAGATCAGGAAGCGGTACGGGTCGGTCTGGATCTTGGCGGCGATCTCGCTGCTCGAGAAGCCGTTGAGCGACACCTCGCTGACCTTCGCGCCGCCGTAGTCGTGCTCGCCCGAGAAGGCGACGATCGCCTGGTACGGGCTCTTGCGCTCCACGAGATACGCCTTGAAGGCGTGGAAGTACTGGATGGCCCGCTCGATGCCGCTCGTGACCACCATCGCCCGCGCCTGCCCGCCGATCTTCCCAGCCGCCAGCACCTGCTCGTGGAAGTGGTCCACCATGATCTCGGCCTTGAGCCGGATCGCGTGGTCGTGGCTCTCCGACATACCGGCGCAGCTTCTTCTGCGCCTTCTTGGTGTCGAACTCCGGGTCGTCCTCGGTCTTCTTGACCAGCTTGTAGTAGCTGTCCACCGGCGTGTAGCTCTTTGAGCACGTCGAGGATGAAGCCTTCCTCGATCGCCTGCTTCATCGTGTAGCTGTGGAAGGGCCGGTGCTTGACCTTGCCCTCGGCGTCGGGCGGCAGCGGCTCGCCGAACATCTCCAGCGTCTTGTTCTTGGGCGTGGCGGTGAAGGCGAAGTAGCTGGCGTTGGTCAGCATCTTGCGCGCCGCCATGCGCTTCTCGAGCGCCTCGTTCACCGTGTCCTCGGGGTCGGGCCCCGCGTCCTCGTCCTCCGCGGCGGCGCCGAGCGCCTGGCTCATCGCCGCCGAGGTCTTGCCGCCCTGGCTCGAGTGCGCCTCGTCGATGACGATGGCGAAGGTCTTGCCGCCCTCGGTCGCGATCTCGTCGAGGATGAAGGGGAACTTCTGCACCGTCGAGACGATGATCTTCTTCCCCTCCTCGATGAACTTGCGCAGGTCGCCGGAGCGCTCGGCGTGGCCCACCGTCGCGCCCACCTGCATGAACTGCTTGATGGTCGTCTGGATCTGGTCGTCGAGCAGGCGCCGGTCGGTCACCACGATGACCGAGTCGAAGACCTCCTTGTCGTCGCGCTTCAGGCCGATGAGCTGGTGCGCGAGCCAGGCGATGGAGTTCGACTTGCCGCTGCCCGCCGAGTGCTGGATCAGGTAGCGCTTGCCCGCGCCGTGGGCGCGCACATCGGCCAGCGCCTGCCGCACCACGCCGAGCTGGTGGTAGCGCGGCCACACCTGCTTGCGCTTCTTCTTGCCGGTGCGCGGGTCCTTCTCCTCGACGATCTGCGCGTAGTTCTCGAGGATGTTGGTCAGCCCCGCCGGCGTGAGCACCTCTTTCCAGAGGTAGTCGGTCTTGAGGCCGTGCGGGTTGGGCGGGTTGCCCGCGCCGTCGTTGTAGCCCTTGTTGAAGGGCAGGAACCACGAGCCCTTGCCCGCGCAGCTCGGTGCACATCCGCACCTCGCTGTCGTCCACCGCGAAGTGCACCACGCAGCGGCCGAACTCGAACAGCCGCTCGCGCGGGTCGCGGTCGCGCTTGTACTGCTCGACGGCGTCCTCGACCGTCTGCTTGGTGAGGCTGTTCTTCAGCTCGAAGGTGGCGATGGGCAGGCCGTTGATGAACAGGCACAGGTCGAGCGCGCGGCGCGTCTCGTCCATGCTGTAGGCGAGCTGGCGCGTGATCGAGAAGCGGTTCTCGGCGTGCAGCTTCTCGGCCTTGGCGTTGCCCGGCGACGGCGTGCCGTAGAATAAATCGAAGTGCAGCGCGCCCGTGCTCCACACCCTTGCGCAAGCACGTCGATGACGCCGCGCTTCGCCGATCTCGGCTGATCAAGCGCGCGAGAAACTTGAGGCGCGCTGATGTCCTCGCGTGTCGCTTGTCATCGACCATCGCCGAGTTTCTTGAACGCTTCCGGGCTGGGTCGCTGTGCAGGAATGCGGAAGAGCTGCGGGCACATCGAGCGCGTGGGCACGGTCATAGTCCTGCGGACTCGCCGGCGAGCGTACCGCTGCCGCCGCCTTCAGCGGCGGTGGTCGCGTCGGCGTTCCACGCGGCGATTCCATCGGCCGCGACGGCCAGACCGTCCGTGCCGGTCATGTGCTGCATGATGAGCGATTCCGAGGCCCTTCTCGCTGATGTCGGTGCTCACGCGAGCTCGTTCCTCCTCCTCGATGAGTTCTCCGCTTTCGCCGGGTTCGGGCGTCGGCGCGGTCCGTCCGCGTGATGGGTAGATCGCGCGCGGCAGCCGCACGCACATCCAGCTTGCCCGTCACCACGTCCGCCACGAGGCGTGTTGCGGTATTCGCGGAGGAACTCCGATCTCTCGCTTCGGTGCGGGTTATCGCGGCGTCTCGACCGGTGCGCAGCATCTTTGCGCGCGGAATTGAGGATTTCCAAGCGTTCTGTTGTCGATGGAAAAAGGACCGGAAGAACGCGCACCGCTGAAATCGCGACTTCATTAAATGTCGTTCCTTGCCTCAGTAATCCCAATAACCCCGGTTGCCCGACTCCGAAGAAACAGAACCAAGTATTCGGATGATATTTGAGGAGTTTCGCCAATCCGGGCTATCCCGCGTGATAGATTTGTTCTGCCAGCTCGGGCGGCACGACATGTGCCGCAACTGATGCTAGGCCCGAATACCTAAAAATAACATCACTCTCGCGACAAGCGCGGTTCGGGGATATGCGGAAGCAATTACAGAGGTCGTGCATTGAAGATTTTCCGCGCGCAACACGGGCTTTGATATGTTGGTTGTCTGTAAGAACGGCACACCATTCTCCATTGCCATGGTCACCAGGCTGAACGATCCCATACGAGATGCTAGTCCCATAGCGAATAAGACGTTTTAGGGCCATACCAATGCTGCGGAATGTCGCCGAGCCAGGGATGCCGGAGGGTTTGAGGGGGACGGAGGGGTCGAGGCCGCGGGTGACGGCGCGGTGGATGATGGCCTGCTTCTGCTCGTTGAGCAGCGCGATCACCTTCCGCTTCGCCCGGATCGCCCGCTCCAGCCGCCCGTTCGCATGGTCGAGGAATCGCACGATGGCGCTCCGTTTGCTGCGGGGCGGACACGCGAGTAAATCATTTTGAAATGCCCGGTCGGAGACTCCACATATCCGACGATGCCGTAAAGACCAGCGCTCCGCTTCCTTCGCGAATGCCACGGCGTCCGGTAAAGATGGAAGTAGCGAGCGTTTTGTTCCTCGCGCAATCGCATCACGATGTGTAGGCCGGCTGATCGACGCCAGCGCAGATCCGAAACGGCAAGCGCTCCCTGCCACGCGCGCATCTGGTTATAAGCGATGTCGCGCGAAGTCCTGACTCCCCAGTTTCGTGCCGACCTGTCGTGTCTGAAGCTGTCCTTCTTCGAACTGTCCGAGAGTAAAGCTTTTTGCGGCACAATGCCCGCGTGATTGTGACCGAAAGCATCTCTCATCAGCGTGTCCGCGGTCTTTCACCTTTCGGCGAAAACGGCCCGGTTCGGCAAGACCGAGGCCAATGGCGGGGAGTCCGGAACCAAGCACAGCACTTGGCCAGACTCTTTGTATTCGATGAGGCTTGAGTCGGTCGATCATGCCTTCGCTTCGTCCGCGACTCGCCTCGCCCATCCGATGCCGCGGCAGCAAGAAGCGCTGCGGTCGGCCAGCAGGTTTTCCTCGCCGGTTTGACTGGAGCCATTCAAAGAAGCGTTGAAGCCCATACCGCGTGTTATCTTCGTCACGACAATTGGTGATGAAAAGCAACCGACCTTCTGAATGGGATCGGCGGCGAAGATCCCGAACCGCGGAGAAACAAATGTTGCGTCGGGCTGAGTAATTTCTGCCGCCTGACTTTCAGTGGCGGTTCTGTGGCAGGCGATCTCGCCCGGCAGAGGCCGCGCTGTGTAGCCTTCAGACCTTGCGCCAGCAATTGATCACGAAGGAATGCGCTGCCACAACGCGTGATGCGCGCGCGCAGGCCCGACAGTAAGTGCCGCGGGTATCCTGCGCGTCCACCACGGACTTCCTGACCGGTGATCCGGACGAAGATTTTTCGCCGAATTCTCCACGGAACCCTTGGGACAGTATCGCCTCAGCGGCGAACACGGACCATTCCCAATTGACGCTTCCTCAAATCCAACCGCGACCAGTCCAATGCAGCGCCGCTGTCGAACTGGCCAAAGTGGTGTCGTGAACTCGGGCTTGGCGAGCTTAACGATCGCGTCATAGCAACGCGTCTCTTCACTGCTTATCCGAGATACGGCAACGGTCGTAGCCGTGCCTGGCGGCGACCTTGCCCACAAATCGCCAGCTCGTCTGGCCGCTCTATTGCGACTGGCGCACGGCGTCGTCCTCTCGTTATGGGAATAGTGTCGAGAGCAGCTCGTCGGACCTTGCGCGCGCGGTAGACAGTCCGGTCATCACCTCGGCATGGCAGATGCCGTTGTCCCCAGCGCTATTTGCCGAGCCTGTCGTTGCCATTGCTGATCACAACCAGAATGTCGCAGTCCTTGACTGCTTCGATACACACCTCCCAGGAGTTCCACGTTCACCTCAGGGTCGGTTTCTTCGTTTATCCAGACCTCAAAAGCCTTCCCGCCGGCGATCTCCATTGCCTCACTTCCGTCTTCAGCGCGGCGAATGTCGGATACGTGCTCTCGTGGTGCCAGAAGCCGGAATGGATCGCGTCGCAGCGGCTCGAAAGCATGCGGTTTTGAAGCCTTGGCCATGACCAGCATCGCTCCTTCAGCGTGATCATCAGCGAGGAGCCCCTCCGCCTCCCGCTCCAGATGGCCAGGATGTCGGCGCTGATCTCCTCCGAGCGTGCGCAGCGGCTGCGGCTTGTAGAAGTGCCGCGTGAAGCTCACCTCGTAGCCGATCTTGGTGGCGTCCTCCTTGATCCACGCGTCGGGCGTGTAGGGCAGCACCTCGCGGCGGATGAAGGCTTCGATGCCGCCGTCTTCCAGCAGCGGCACCTGCTCGGTGTCGCGCAGGTCGGAGTCGGGCTCGTACTCGACGATGGCGGGCTTGCCGTCCACCGTCGCCTCGAACAGGCCGCGCAGCGGGTCGGCCTTGGCCTTGCCGGGCTTGTGCACCTTGGCGATGACGGGCGGCGCGGTCTCGACGCGCCAGCTCACGGCCTTGAGGATCTGCTTCAAGTCGGCGGCGGCGAGCTTGATGTCAGCCTTCTTGAGCGCGGCGTCCACGCGGTCGCGGAAGACGTTGTGGTCCTCGAAGAGCGTGTCGCCCAGCGCCGCGCGCAGCTTCGTGGCGACTTCGACGAGGCGGCCGTCGCGCTCCCAGGTCTTGGCGTCGAGCAGCTTCTTTTTCTTCTTCTCGGGCAGACCCTTCTTCGCGCTGCCGCCCTCCTCGTCGTCATCGCCTCGTCCTCGTCGCTGCCCCAGTCGGCCAGGCGCTTCTCCAGCGCGGCGGAGACCTTGGCGAAGCTGCAGAAGAGGTCGTCGCCGAACTCCTCGTAGAGCGCGGCGCGAATGTCCTCGTCGCCCGAGGCGAAGCGCAGCGTCTCGATGGCCTTGAGCGTGAGCTGGCTGTGCAGGCGCAGCGGGCGCTCGACCGTGACCTTCCAGTAGCCGAAGGCGGCGTTGGGGAAGATCTTCGACTCGGTCGGTCTCCTTGAAGTCGAGGAAGGTGTCGGCTGATGCGCTCGATGTCCTCGGGCGAGAGCTCGCAGTTCTTCTTGCCGAGGTTCTTGCGCAGCGGCTTGAACCACTGGGTGGCGTCGATGAGCTGCACCTTGCCCTTGCGGTGCGCGGGCTTGCGGTTGGTACAGCACCCAGATGTAGGTGGCGATGCCGGTGTTGTAGAACAGGTTGAGCGGCAGGGCGACGATGGCTTCGAGCCAGTCGTTCTCGATGAGCCAGCGGCGGATGTTGCTCTCGCCCTGGCCGGCGTCGCCGGTGAAGAGCGACGAGCCGTTGTGCACCTCGGCGATGCGGCTGCCGAGCGGCGTACTTGTGCGTTCATCTTCGACGCCATGTTGGCGAGGAAGAGCATCTGGCCGTCGCTGGAGCGGGTGACGAGCGACAGCTCCTCGCCCTCGTGCATCGACCTTGAAGCGCGGGTCGCGCATGCCGTCCTTGCCGCCCATCGCTTCGAGGTCCTTCTTCCAGCTCTTGCCGTAGGGCGGATTGGCGAGCATGAAGTCGAACTCTTGCGCGGGGAAGGCGTCGTGCGAGAGCGTGGACCATTCCGCGCCGCCGACGATGTGGTCGGCGCTCTCGCCCTCGCCCTTGAGCAGCATGTCCGCCTTGCAGACGGCGTAGGTCTCGGGGTTGATCTCCTGGCCGTAGAGGTGGCACTGCGACCTGCTTGCCGCGCTTCGCGCCGATTGCTGTGAGCGTCTCCTCGGCGACGGTGAGCATGCCGCCCGTGCCGCAGGCGCAGTCGTAGAGCAGGTAGGTGCCGGACTTGATCTCGGTCTGCGATCGGCAGGAAGACGAGGTTCGCCATCAGGCTGCACGGCGTCGCGCGGCGTCCAGTGCTCGCCCGCCTCCTCGTTGTTCTCCTCGTTGAACTTGCGGACCAGCTCCTCGAAGACCGTGCCCATCGAGTGGTTGTCGATGCCAGCCGGCGAGAGGTCGATGTCGGGGTCGAGGAACTTGTTGATCAGCGTGCCGATGGCGTCGGCCTTCGAGAGCGTCGGCAGCTGGTTGCGGAACTTGAAGTTGTCGAGGATGTCCTGGACGTTGGGCGAGAAGCCGTTGAGGTAGTCCTCGAAGTCGGCGAGGAGCTGCTGCTGGCTGCCGCGGGACTTGAGGTCGCGCAACGTGAACTTCGACGTGTTGTAGAACGCCTGGCCCGCGGCATCGCAGAGCGCGGCGCGCTGCTCGGTGATCCGCGCCTCGTCGAGCATCTTCTTGGTGTCGAGCACCGCTCTGCTTGGTCGGCTCGAGCACCGCGTCCATGCGGCGGATGACGCACATCGGCAGGATGACATCGCGATATTTGCCGCGCATGAACAGATCGCGCAGAACGTCGTCGGCGATCCCCAAATGAAGGAGACGATTTTGTTGTGAGTGGCTTGGTCCATCCCGCTATTAAGGCAGTTTACTCGGAATGAACAAGAAGAGCGAAGAGTGGCAAAATGCCAGCGTCAGGCAACCTCCGAAAAGAAAACGCGCGCTGCTTGGTGCAACGCGGTTCCTGACTCCGCTCGCTGGATGGCTTCCCCCTCTGCTGAAGCCGGCCGACAAGCTTGGGGAACGAGACGGCACCCCGAAAAATCGGGGCTGCCCGTTCAGCAGGTCAGCGGCAGAGACGTTGCGATCGTTACCGGGCCGGTTCCAAGGCTTGCTGCCGAATGATCTTTCGCAGGAGAGAATTCACTGCCTTCGAAGTAGGGAATACTTTGGCGACATCGGGCTCCAGGATCACGACGTTCGCCCCTTTCGCATAACGACGCGTGTACTTTCCGCGTATCGCTTGCGAGAAATCGTAATTGCTTTTCATCGATCGCTCTTCCGATCTACGGGATTTCTTTTTCACAAAATTTCCGTTCCCGCGAGTTTGCCCGTCGGGCACTAATGATGCGGATATTATCGCCGCGTTCGGTGTGGACGACAACGAGCAATTTGTTGCCGAGCGCCTTACCCATCGTGATGAAACGTGGTTCGGTTCGCGAATGTTCTGGGTCCGGAATGGTCAGCGACCGCGGATCGCCGAAGACGGTGGTAGCCCTTTCGAAAGCGAGCACCGTAGTTTCGCGAGATGGATCGCGCTTTGCGCGAGTCCCGTTCGGAAGGTGAGTGGCATTAAAGATTCAATCTACCAAACACTTGAGGTCTAGCGGAAGCGCAATTCTCTGGTTGCCGTATTTTAGAGGTCAGGGACTTCTAAAACGCGAAACGCTGACAACCTGATCCTGCTTCGCCAAGGCTGCGGCGCGACAAGAAAGCTGAAATCGCGTGGTCGCGGAACAGAATCAGACGTCGGAGGTCAGAACGTAAAAGCGTTACTTCGCCCACGTTCCAGGGAGGACAGAGGAGAGCGAAAGTCCCGTGCATTGTAGCGCCAACAAGTCAGCTGAGGATGTTTTCCGATCTTTAATCCGCTTAGTTCCCGCTGTAGAATCATGTGAAATGAGCACCGTCACTGAAATCCGCGAAGCGGAATTCGTAAATTGCCGCCAAAGGAAGCGTGGCAGCTTGCAGCGGAACTGCGCGAGCATTTTGACGCCCTTTGGGACAAACAATTCGAGGAAGATGTTAAGGCTGGTCGGCTTGACGATCTGATTGCGACCGCGAAGGAAGAGCACGCCCGTGGCAACGACCCGGTCGATGGATGAAATCGTCGGGAACGGCTGAGTTCTGGAAGTTGTATCGCGAGTTGCCGGAGCCCATTAGGCAAGCAACGAAGCGGACGTATCGTCTTTGGAAAGAAAATCCGCGCGCCGTCGGCGTTACGTTTCAAGAAGGTGCGCGATTTATTCGGTTCGGATTGGAACGACCGGTTATCGCGCAATCGCGGCGGATGTGCCAGATGGATTTCTGTGGATCTGGATCGGGCCGCACGACGAATACGAGCGAGCTGCTGAGAGATGATCCGTTCGTATTGCCTAACGAGTAGGCTTAATGAAATCATTGTCCGGTTTGACGTTCGGTGCGAGGCCTCTCAGGCCAGGATGTAATTGAAGACGAATGCGGTGACGATGAGGCCAAGCAGAATTCCAACAACACGATTGCGGACGTTCGCGTGCTGATCGATCGCTATCGCAGCGCCGGCCTCACATCGATTGCCAAGGATTCTATTCGGGCGGCCGGCACGAAATGCTCGCAACGAGACTCAACCGCCGCGACGTCACTGGCAAACCTCCTCGTTTGATGTCCGGCGTTCTGGACAGGGCGCACATAAAAATCTCGAGTTTTTCTGAAATGTGCGGTCTCAAAAAGTTCTTGAGGAAGAGATAGAACACAAATGA
>ERZ1370068.1438-contig-11330_pt1 | contig 13396 bp, 13 predicted proteins | sample MGYA00561227_ERZ1370068 | MGnify/ENA primary metagenome ERZ1370068 (study PRJEB38410, sample SAMEA6850437) | metagenome | study: Metagenomic assessment of the ecological functions of the soil: analysis of the soil microbiota associated with the...
AGCCTTAGTAAAACCGAACCATATGCGGGAATCTCCTCGCACAGCCGTTCTGTACTCGTCTGCACGTTGCAGGCAGTCAAAATCAGACGGACATGGGGACAATCCGCAGGGAAGATCCTGTTTGCACAGGAAACCCTCAGAGACTTTACGTTCGGGACCTGCCAATGAAGCTGGACGCGCAATGGGTCACAGGCTTCGTGGACGGTGAAGGGTGCTTTCACGTCGGGATCAATCCGCATTCCGAACTGAGAGCCGGATTTCAGGTACTGCCTGAATTCACCGTCGTGCAGCACGAGCGCGATGTGCAGCTCCTGCATGCAATCAAGTCATTCTTTAGTTGTGGCGTGGTTCGAACGAACCACGGCGATCGAATGGCTTATCGCGTGCGGGGGCAGGAGCACCTGCTCCAGCGCATCGTCCCATTCTTCGAACAGCACCCCTGCGATCGGTGAAGCGCATCGACTTCGAGAAGTTTCGAAGCGTGCTTCTCATGATGCAGGCGGGCGAGCATCTGGAGTCGGATGGCGTGGAACGAATCCGCGCGATCGCGGCCCAGATGAATCGAGGCAGATCAAGATAAAGTCCGGCCTTGCGGGAAACCGTGAGGAGCATCCGAGCGAAATTCCTTGTCGGGTAAGTTCCGACCTGCACGAATGGTGTAACGACTTGACTGCTGTCTCCTGCAAGAGCTCGGCGAAACTGTAGCAGCGGTGAAGATGCCGCTTACCCGCGACTGGACAGAAAGACCCCGTGCACCTTTACTATAACCTGATATTGGGTTCTGATCTTTCATGTGTAGGATAGGTGGGAGGCTTTGAAGCGAGGGCGCTAGCTCTCGTGGAGCCAACCTTGAAATACCACCCTTGAAATATCGGGATTCTAACCCTGAGCCGTAAGCCGGCCATGGAACAGTGTCAGGCGGGTAGTTTAACTGGGGCGGTTGCCTCCTAAAGAGTAACGGAGGCGCCCAAAGGTTCCCTCAGCGCGGTTGGTAATCGCGCGTGGAGTGCAATGGCACAAGGGAGCTTAACTGCGAGACGGACAGGTCGAGCAGATGCGAAAGCAGGGCATAGTGATCCGGTGGTTCTGCATGGAAAGGCCATCGCTTAACGGATAAAAGGTACGCCGGGGATAACAGGCTGATCCTTCCCGAGAGTTCACATCGACGGAGGGGTTTGGCACCTCGATGTCGGCTCATCGCATCCTGGGGCTGGAGAAGGTCCCAAGGGTTGGGCTGTTCGCCCATTAAAGCGGTACGTGAGCTGGGTTCAGAACGTCGTGAGACAGTTCGGTCCCTATCCATCGTGGGCGTAGGATCCTTGCGGGGAGTTGCTCCTAGTACGAGAGGACCGGAGCGAACGAACCTCTAGTGTACCGGTTGTTCTGCCATGAGCATCGCCGGGTAGCTATGTTCGGAAGTGATAAGCGCTGAAAGCCTCTAAGCGCGAAACACACCCCAAGACTAGGGATCCCGTGGCTTAAGCCACCTGAAGGCTCGTTGGAGATTACAACGTCGATAGGCGGGAGGTGTAAGGCCCGTAAGGGCTTCAGCCGACCCGTACTAATCAGCCGTGAGGCTTGGCCGGTTTAATGACTAATCTGCTTCAACTGATACTCAGCGTCTCATTCGATTGTCACTGATATTGGGGTGGCGTTGGCGGAGGGGTCACACCTCTTCCCATTCCGAACAGAGAAGTTAAGCCCTCCAGCGCCGATGGTACTGCCCGGGAGACCGGGTGGGAGAGTAGGTCGCCGCCCCGTTTACTTCGAAAGGCCTCGGCTCGCGCCGGGGCCTTTTCGTTTGGGTGCACTCTCGGTCGCGCGCGACGTTCTCCCCGCAATTTCCTCCCGGGACCGCGGTGCGCCGATTCGAGTGGAACACCCCGATCGACGCCCAGCGCGGTGTCCGCGATGGGCCCATCTTCGATCCTCGTTTTGACCGGCCCGGGCCACTCGTCAGCACCACCCGTACGGGATCGTTCAGCCGATCGGTCCGGCTCCCCCTTGCGATCTCCGTGTCCGCCTGTAACATCCCGCGGCGCATCGGCTTCCCGGGGCCACATCTCCGGCAAGTGCAGGCATGGACGGTGCTGCCCTTCGTGGCACCCGGCGATGGAACGGGCGAGTTCGCCGCTGCCGCTCGATCGGACGTCGGCCGATCGAGATCTTCAGAGTGGGCCGAGGAGTCGATCACCGTTGCGCAAGCTTCTTCCGATTCTCGTCTGCATGCTGATCGGTCAGGCATCGGCCGCGGTTTCTGCCGACGCCCAGTGCTCCGACGTGCTGAATGCTCGCGCTCAACGCCAGATCGCGCTCACCGATCTTCGCCTCGACCAGGCCGCCGCGAGGCTCCGGAACGTTGAGCGGAGAGAACGCCGCCCGAGCCGAGCTGGAACAGGCGCGTCGATTTCAGGCCCAGGCGCGCCAGGAACTCGCGTCCGGTCACTGCCGTTTCGCGGTCGATCTCACGCTGCGCGCCCGGTCACGCGCGCTGCGCGCGCTGATCGTCCGTCGCGTCTCTTCTGCCGGGAGTCCCGACCCGGAGCGCGTGCTCGCCCAGCTCGATCGAACCCAGGAGGTGATCGATCATGCGCGCAGCGCCATCGAGGAGTGCGAGGACGATCGCGCACGCGAGTCGTTCCGGAGCGCCGACGAGATGCAGCGACGCGCCGAGGAATCCTTCCACTCGGATCGCTTCCTCGGAGCACTCCAGCTCACCGTGGCCGCGCGTGAGCGAGTCAATCGCGCGTCGAGCCTGTGCCGCGTCTCCGAGGACCCGGATGGCAGCGCGGAGCGCGCGCTCGAGCGAACCGATGCGATGCTGACTCAGGCGGTCGAGAGCGGCGCCGAGAACGCGCCGTTCGCGCGGCGAGCGCTGCTTCGGGCCCGCGCGCTTCAGGCGCAGGCCTATCGCGAGCTGCGCGCCGGCCGCGACGAGGAGAGCCTGAGGCTCACGCGGTCGGCGCGTGTCTTCGCGCAGCGCGCGATCCGCCGCTCGAACTGACCGACCGACGTCGCCGTTCGGTATCCGCGGAACGCCGTGTTGACGCCGGCGCTCGGCCGCCACCTTTACTTCTCCCTCTGCGTGCGTATGCTGCGCGGACGCTTGTCGCTCGCGGCTCCGAAGGAGGCTCATGTCAACACGTCGAGGCGTCTGGATCCTCGTGCTGCTGTTCACGGTCGTCGGCGGACTGGTCCTGTTCGCGGCGATCCGGCTGCGCGGCGGCCCGGCGCCGGTGCCCGCGTCGACGGTGCTCGTCTTCGACGTTCCCTCGGATCTCCAGGAGTCCGAGGTGCCGCTCGAGCCGTTTTCGTTCGACTTCACGCGCTTCAGCCGCACCACGCTCTACGGCGTCGTCCGCGCGCTCGACGACGCGGCGAGCGACGATCGGGTCGCGGCACTCGTGCTCCACATCGACGGGATCGATTGGGGCTGGGCCAAGATCGGCGAGGTTCGTGACGCGCTCCAGCGCTTCCGCGCGTCGGGCAAGCCCGTCTACGCCAGCATGCCCGGCGGCGGCGAGTCGGAGTACTTCCTCGCTTCGGTCGCGACCCGCGTCAGCATGCCGCCCACGGCGATGCTCCAGCTCGACGGTCTCACCGCCTCGGCGTTGTTCCTCAAGGGATCGCTCGACAAGCTCGACATCCGGCCCAACTTCGAGCATGCGGGCCGGTTCAAGTCCGCGGTCGAGAGCTACACGCGAAGCGACATGTCACCCGAGCATCGGCTGGCGCTCGACGGCCTGCTCGACGACCAGTTCACGCTCCTGGTCGACAGCCTCGCCTCGGCGCGGGGCATGTCGCCGGACTCGATGCGCGCGCGTCTCGACGAGGGGCCGTTCCTGGCCGACCAGGCCCGCTCGCGCGGCCTCCTCGACACGCTGCTCGATCACCCCGAGACCGATTCGCTCGCCATGCGGGACGTCGGCCATGACGCGACCCGGCTGTCGCTGGCGAAGTACGCGGAGCGGAAATCCGCCGGCCACACCGGTCCCCATCTGGCGTTGATCACCGCGACCGGAACGATCTTCGGCGGCAAGAGCCGCTTCGTTCCCGGCGAGGGACGGGTGATGGGCTCCGAGACCATGATCGAGGCGCTGCGCGACGCCCGCACCGATCACTCGATCAAGGCCGTCGTCCTGCGCATCGACAGCCCCGGCGGCGACGTCACCGCTTCCGACGACGTGTGGCGCGAGGTCCGCCGCTGCCGCGCCGCGAAGCCGGTGATCGTCAGCATGTCCGACGTCGCGGCCTCGGGCGGCTATTACATCGCCTGCGCCGCCGACCGGATCGTCGCGCAGCCGGGCACGCTGACCGGATCGATCGGCGTGTTCGGCGGGAAGCTCAACCTGATCGGCCTCTATCACAAGCTCGGGATCAACGTCGAGACGGTCTCGCGGGGCCGCCACGCCGGCATGATGTCGCCGTTCCGCGACTTCAGCCCCGAGGAGGCGCAGCGCTTCCGCGACGGCATCGAGCACTCGTACCAGAGGTTCCTCTCGCGCGTCTCCGAGGGGCGCCGCCTCACGGTCGCCATGGTGGATTCGGTGGGACAGGGCCGCGTGTGGAGCGGGCAGGCCGCGCACCGTCTCGGGCTCGTCGACACGCTCGGCGGTCTCCGTGAGGCCTTCGCCGTGGCGCTCGAGAAGTCCGGTTACTCGGCGGATCAGGAGTTCGTGGTCGAGCGGCTGCCACGCGTCGAGCATCCGTTCATCGAGCGCGTGGTCTCGAGGTGGATCGATCGCGACGACGACGCGCGCGTGAGCGAGGCGCCGTTCTCGGAGGTGATCCAGGCTTGGATCACCGCGGCCCGCTTTCCCTCGGGCGCGATGCTGGCGCTCATGCCCTACAGCATCGAGATCCGCTGACCGCGGCGATCGGGTGGGATGGGTGGGAGCCGTCGCGGTGCTCTCGAGCACTCCATCGCGGTGGCGGCGAGAGCCGAACGCGCGCCGAGCTGGGCGAGCCCGCTACTTCTTCTCGACCTTGACCGGTTTCGCCGCCGGCTTCGAGAACGTGCGGACGTAGGCGATGAGGTTCTCGATCTCCGGCGCCTTCATCCCCTGCTTCGACCAGGCGACCATGCCGGACTTGATCTTGCCGTTGGTGATGCAGTCGCGCAGGTAGTCGTCGGTATGGGTCGAGTCCGACATGCGCTTCACGTCGCGCCAATTGGGCGTGGGATTTCCGGTGAGCTTGACGCCGCCGCTGCCGTCCGCCTTGTGGCAGATCTCGCACTTGCGGGTCTGGAAGGCCTTCTTGCCGGCGGCGGGGTCGCCCGCGCTGGGACCGGCCGTGGCCGAGAACGACATCACGCCGGCCGTGAGCGAAGCTGCGATGACGAGCGCGGCGAGGGTCCGGGATATCGAGAGGCGCGGGATCGGAACTCCGAATGTCGGCCCTGGGGGAATTGCGAGAGCTCCTGGGACGCGAACGATCTTAATCGTCCTCTCCGCGCGGGGTCAATGCAGCGGGCCCGAGGTCGGACGCACGGCCATGTCTTGACCCATATTTTCACGACGTGTTAGTTTTCGAAGCCACATTCTTTTACGTCGCACCGATCATGCGACGTCCCACCTGTGCAACCTCGGAGTGATCATGGCCCGTTCGCGGCGGGGAGGCGCAATTTGAAGGACTACACGACCGCTCAGATCCGCAACGTCGCTCTCGTCGTCGCATCACGGGGTCGGCAAGACCTCGCTCGCCGAAGCGATGTTGTATCTCGCCAAAGCCACGACCCGTCTCGGCAGGATCGCCGACGGGACCACGCTGCTCGACCACGCTCCGGACGAGATCACCGCGGCAGATCACCATCGGCCTCGGGCTCGCCCAGTTCGAGTGGTCCGGCCACAAGATCAATCTCCTCGACACCCCGGGCTACGCGGACTTCGTCGGCGACGTCTTGAGCGGCCTGCGCGTGGTCGACGCGGCAATTCTGATGCTGCGCGCCAACGCCGGCGCCGAGGTCGGAACCGAAGTGGTGTGGGAGATGCTGCGACAGGTGAAGAAGCCCACGCTCCTCGTGGTCAACATGATGGACAAGGAGCACGCCGACTTCGCCGGCGCGCTGCGGTCGGTGCACGACCGCCTGGGCTTGAACGCGGTGGCGGTGCAGCTCCCGATCGGCCTGGCGGAGACCTTCCACGGCATCGTCGACCTGATCGAGAACAAGGCGTTCACCTTCACCGGCAAGGGCATGGACGAGAAGAGCCAGGAGATCCCGATCCCGGACGACATGAAGGCGACGGTCACCGAGGCGCGCGCCAAGCTGCTCGAGGAAGCCGCGACCGGCGACGAGCAGCTCATGGAGAAGTTCCTGTCGACCGGCGAGCTCTCGGTCGAGGAGATCCGGCACGAGGCTCTGCGAGCGCGTTGTCCAGGGCGATCTGGTCCCGGCGTTCTGCTGCTCGGCCTACAACAATCACGGCGTGAAGGAAGTGCTCGACGAGGTGGTGGACATCCTCCCCTCGCCGCTCGACGTTCGTCCCGAGACCGGAACCAACGCCAACGGGGCGGGAGAGGTCGAGATCAAGCCCGACCTCTCGGCGCCCGCGGCGCGCATCGTGTTCAAGACCCTCTCGGAGCAACACCTCGGCGACATGTCCCTGGTTCGGCTGTTCGCGGGGACGATCGAGACCGGCAAGGAGCTGATGAACACGACCCACAATCGAACCGAGAAGCTCGGGACGCTGTATCACCTGATCGGAAAGGATCGGGTCGAGGCCAAGAAGGTGGTCGGCGGCGACATGTTCGGGGCCGTGAAGCTCAAGGAGACGCACACCGGCGACACGCTCGCCGACAAGTCGCGTCCGGTACGCCTCGCCCCGCCGGCGTTCCCCAGCCGGTCACGGAGGAGTGCATCCGCTCCAAGAACAAGGGTGACGAGGAGAAGATGGTCAGGGTCTGAACCGGCTGCGCGAGGAGGATCCCACCCTGGGCCGGTTCTACGAGACCAGCACCAAGGAGATCGCTGGTGCGCGGGATGGGCGACCTCCAGCTCGAGGTGATGGTCGACCGGCTGAAGAAGCGGTTCGGCGTGGAAGTGTTGCTGTCCAAGCCGCACGTGCCCTATCGCGAGACCATCCGCACCAAGGCGCAGGGCGAATACCGGCACAAGAAGCAGACCGGTGGCCGCGGCCAGTTCGGCGAGGTCCATCTGCGGCTCGAGCCGTTGAAGCGCGGCGAGGGATTCCGTTTCGAGGACGAGGTCAAGGGTGGGGTGATCCCGAACCAGTTCATCCCGGCGGTCGAGAAGGGCGTGGTCGCCGCCATGGACCGCGGGCCGCTGGCGGGCTACCCGGTGGTCGACGTCATGGCGGCGCGTGTTCTTCGGCAAGCACCACGACGTCGATTCGTCGGAAATGGCGTTCAAGATCGCGGGCGAGATGTGCTTCCACCAGGTCATGCTGGAGGCCCGTCCGGTGCTGCTCGAGCCGATCGGCGAGATCCGCGTGCGCGTTCCCGAGGAGTATCTCGGCGACGTGATGGGCGATCTCTCGTCGCGCCGCGGCAAGATCCTGGGCACCGAGGACGACGGCCACTACCAGGTGGTACGCGCGCATGGTGCCGATGGCCGAGATCTACAAGTACGCGACCCACCTGCGGTCGCTGACCCAGGGCGCGGCATGCACGGCTTCAAGTTCTCCCACTACGAAGAGATTCCCCGCGAGCTGGCCGGACCAGGTGATCGCGGCGGCGCAGCGCCGAGAAGGAGGCCGGAGCGCACGCGTCGTAACCGTCGCGTCGCTCCGAAACGCGTCATGTCCGGCCATTCCAAATGGGCGACGATCAAGCGCAAGAAGGCCGCGACCGACCAGGCCCGCGGCAAGGTGTTCTCCAAGTACATCAAGGAGATCACGATCGCCGCTCGCCACGGCGGCGGTGACGCCGAGGCGAATCCGCGCCTGCGCACCGCGGTCGCCGCGGCCAAGGCGGTGAACATGCCGGCCAACAACATCGAGCGCGCGATCAAGCGCGGCACCGGCGAGATCGATGGCGTCGACCTACGAAGAGGCCCAGTACGAGGGCTACGCGTCCGGCGGCGTGGCGCTGCTGGTCGAGGTCGCGACCGACAACCGAACCGCACCGCCGGCGACGTGCGCCACATCTTCACCAAGTTCGGCGGCGGCGCTCGGCGAGGCCGGCAGCGTGGCCTACATGTTCAAGTCGCGCGGCGTGATCCTGGTCGACAAGAGCGCGGTCGCCGAGGACGCGCTTGATCGAGACGGCGCTCGATGCCGGCGCCGACGACGTGAGCACCGAGGGCGAGACCTACGAGGTGCTCACGCCGCCTGGCGCAGTTCGAGGCCGTCAAGGACGCGCTCGCGGCGAAGCAGATCGCCGTCCAGAGCGCCGAGATCACCAAGCTCGCCTCGCTCCAAGTCCCCGTCTCGGCCAAGGACGCCGAGGCGGTGCTCCGCGCTGATGGACGCGCTCGAGGATCACGACGACGTGCAGAAGGTGTACGCCAACTTCAACGTCCCCGACGAGGTCCTGGCACAAGCTGTCCAAGTAGGACCGGGAGCACGGATGCCATGCGGGTGCTGGGATTGGATCCGGGAAGTCGACGCACCGGTTTCGGCGTCGTGGAGCGCCGCGGCACCACGTTCCGCTCGCTCGGTCACGGCCACGTCGTTCCGCCCGCGCAGCTCGATCTGCCGCACCGCATCCACGCCATCGCCAAGCGCGTTGGCGAGGTGATCGACGAGTTCGCGCCCGACGCGGTGGCGGTCGAGGAGGCGTTCTACCACGAGAGCGTGCGCTCCACGCTGGTGCTCGGGCACGTGCGCGGCGCGCTGCTGGTCGGCGGCGGTCGAGCGCGACCTCGCGATCGCCGAGTACAGCCCGCGCGAGATCAAGCTCAGCGTGACCGGGACCGGCGCCGCGGTCGCAAGGAGCAGGTCGCCTTCATGGTGCGGCGCCTGCTCGCGATCAAGGGCACGCTCTAGCCCGACGCCGCCGACGCGCTGGCGGCGGCGATCTGCCACTTGAATCGCGCTGCCGCTCGAGCGCCGGCGGCGCGCCGCGAGCGCCGCGGCGCAGCGGCTCGAGGCGCTGCTCGCGCGCGGAGCGCGCGATGATCGCGTCGCTGCGCGGCGTCGCTCACCGAGAAGTGGCGCGGGCTCGTGCGTCGTCGAGGCCGGCGGGCGTCGGCTACCTGCGTCCAGCGTCTCGTCGCCACACCGCCGCAGGCGCTGCCGGCGCGCGGGGCAGGAAGTTTTCTTGAAGACGCGGCAGGTGGTGCGCGAGGACTCGCTCACGCTCTTCGGCTTCGCCGGACGCCGACGAGCTGCGGCTGTTCGACCTGCGCGATCGCGCGTGAGCGGCGTGGGACCGCGGCTGGCGCTCGCGCTGCTCTCCGGGCTCAAGCCGCGACGCGCTCGCGCGCGCGATCCGCGAGGAGCAGATCGGCGCGCTGGTCGCGGTGCCGGGCATCGGCCGCAAGACCGCCGAGCGACTGATCGTCGAGCTGCGCGACAAGCTCGAGGTCGCTGGTCGGCGCGCCGCGCGAGGCCGCGGTGCTGCCGCGCTCGGAGCGCTATCAGGATGCGGTCGCGGCGCTCACGCGTCTCGGGTACACTGCGGCCCAGGCGCAGGACGCGGTGCGCACGGTCTCGGAAGGCGGCGACGAGCTGTCGCTCGAGGATCTGCGTGCGCCGCACGCTCATCGGCCTCGGCAAGGGCGTGGCGCCGACCCGCTCGATGAAGGCGGCGTCGCTAGACGCGATCCTGAACGCTCGCAGGAACTCGGCAGCGCACGTGCAGCGAACCCATCGCGTGAAGGAGTCGCGGTGAAGGACGAACATGGCGACCAGCGGAAGACAGCCGTCCCCGGCATGACATCGGGCGCGCGCCTCGCCGATCCAGAGCCGCTCGCCGAGGATCGCGAGGAAGAGCCGCGGCTCCGGCCCGCTCGAGCTCGACGAGTTCGTCGGCCAGCCGGCGGTGCAGCGAGCAGCTCGCGCATCTTCCTCGAGGCCGCGCAGCGCCGGAACGAGGCGCTCGACCACGTGCTGTTCCACGGCCCGCCCGGGCTCGGCAAGACCACGCTCGCGCGCGATCCTCGCCCACGAGCTGGGCGTCGAGATCACGCACACGTCGGGCCCGGTGATCGAGAGGCCCGGCGACCTCGCCGGGCTGCTCACCAACCTCGGGCCGCGCGGGATCCTGTTCGTCGACGAGATCCACCGGCATGAGCGCCGGTGGTCGAGGAGTATCTCTATCCCGCGCTCGAGGACTTCACGCTCGACATCCTGCTCGACCGCGGGCCCGAGCGCGCGCTCGCTCAAGCTCAACCTCGAGCGCTTCACGCTGGTCGGGCGCCACCACGCGCTCGGGGCTGCTGTCGTCGCCGCTGCGCGCGCGCTTCGGCGTCACGCTGCGCCTCGACTACTACGGCGCGGCGGACCTGCGCGCAGCATCGTGCAGCCGCTCGGCCGGCATCCTCGGCGTCGACGTCGACGACGACGCCGCGCTCGAGATCGCGCGCCGCTCGCGCGGCACGCCGCGCGTCGCGAACCGGCTGCTGCGGCGCGTGCGCGACTTCGCGCTCATCAAGCGCCGACGGCGCGCGTCACGCTGCCGGTCGCGCGCGAGGCGCTGCGTCTGCTCGAGGTGGACGAGCGCGGGCTCGACGAGATGGACCGCCGCCTGCTCGACGCGCTGATCACCAAGTACCAGGGCGGTCCGGTCGGCCTCAGCACGCTCGCGGTGGTGGTGGGCGAGGAGGCCGGCACGCTCGAGGACGTCTACGAGCCGTTCCTGATCCAGGAAGGCTTCATCAAGCGCACGCCGCGCGGCCGCGAGGCGACGCGCGCTCGCCTACCAGCACCTCGGGCTCGAGCCGCCGCCACGGTCGTCGACGCCGACGCGACGCGCGCGTCGCCGAGCAGCCCGAGCTGCCGCTCGCCTGAGCCGCCGGCGCGCGACGGTGGCCGCGCGTCGGCGCGTGACGCGCGCTCGGATGCCGATGACCGCGACGCATGGCGACTCGAGGCACCTGCGACTACGACGCTGCCCGCCCGAGCTGATCGCGCAGCATCCCGCCGCGCGGCGCGAGGACTCGCGGCTGCTGGTGGTGGAGCGCGCGACCGGCGCGCTCCACGACCGCGCGCTTCGCGAGCGATCGGCCGCTGGCTGCGCGCCAGGCGACGCGCTGGCGCTGAACGAGACCCGCGTGCGTCCCGGCGCGGCTCGATCTCCAGCGGCCGACGCGGCGGGCGCGGTCGAGCTGCTGTTCGTGCGGCCCGAAGCCGACGGCGGCCGTGGCGCGTGCTCGCGAAGCCCGCGAAGAAGGCGCGCGGCCGGCGCAGCGCGCTTGCGCACCGCGCGGACGGCGCGCTCGCGCTCGAGGTCGTGGCGCGAGGGCGAGGAGGGCGAGCGCGCGGTGCGCGTCGTCGCCGGCGATCTGCGCGACGCGCGCTCGACGCGCACGGCGAGATCCCGCTGCCGCCGTACATCCATCGCGCGCCCGACGCCCGCCGATCGCGAGCGCTACCAGACCGTGTTCGCGCGCGTCGACGGCGCGGTGGCCGCGCCGACCGCGGGGCTCCACTTCACGACCGAGCTGCTCGCAGCGCTCGCGGCGCGCGGCGTCGCGATCGCGCGGCTCGCTGCTCCACGTGGGGCCCGGGACGTTCCGGCCGATCACCGGCGACGATCCGCGCGCGACATCGCATGGACGAGGAGTGGTTCGAGGTGGCGAGCGGACGGCCGCGGCGCATCGTGCGCGACGCGCGCGAGCGCGGCGGCCGCATCGTGGCGGTCGGGCACGACCGTCGTGCGCGCGCTCGAGTCCGCGTGCGACGCGAACGGCGGCAGTCGCTCGCGCCGCGCGCGGCTGGACGCGGAAGCACATCACTGCCGCCCCTACCAGTTTCAACAGGCCGTCGATGCGCTGGTCGCCAGCGGCTTCCACCTGCCGCGCACGACTGCTGCTGCTGCTGGTCGACGGCGTTCGCGGGCTTGAGGAGAATCTGAAGTGCGCCTACGCGCACGCGGTGGCGGGCACGCTACCGGTTCTACATCGTACGGCGATGCGATCGACCGATCGTGAGCGGGAAGATCGAGAGGAGGCCGGAGGTCGACATGAGGCGCGCGGGATGATCGTGATCGGCGTGGCGTGCGTGATCGGTTCGCTCCTGGCCCAGCCGAGGCGGTGTCGGGCAGTGCCGCGCGCCACGTCGAGCCGATGATCAAGGCGGCATCTAGCTTCTACGACTACCTCGCCGTCTCGCACCTCGACGGCCTGAAGGCCGCCCGGATTCGATCGCGCGCTGATCAAGTTCATCGCCGACACGCTCGACGCGCCGGGGGCACGCAAGCTCTTCCGCAGTACGAATCGGCGCGGCGGGAAGACCGGCGTCAGAGATCACGCCACGCCTGGGGCGCTTTGCGGTCAGCGCGCGGCTCGCGGCGATCCGGACCACCGTCGCTACACGTCGGGGGCTCGGCAGCGTCAGAGCCGGATCGTCGCCTGCCCGTAAACTCGCTGTTGCTGGCGGAGCGCGCTGCAACACCGACCGCGCGAACGAGATGATGACGGCGACACCCGAGGAGCTCCACCGCCTGCTCGTCCGATCTCGAGATCTACACGGGGACACGCCACCACCTACGACGCCAGGACGCCCTGCCGGTGCGCGTCGTGCCTCGCCGAGTTCGCGCCGCTTCCGGGCAACGGCCGACCGTCCCGCCCGGCTCGACGATCCAGCGCTTTCGGGGAAGACCGCGTCACGGCAATCTCGCCGAAGCGCTTGCTCGCGGGGGACTCGCCGCCGCGCACCGCGGCGTCGAGAGGTCGGTATGTTCGATCTCGACAACTCGACTCGTTCGTTCCACCGCCGCATGACGCGCGCTTCTTGGCGCCGGCGTTCCGACCAAGTCGTGACTACACCGAGCGCACGGCATGTTCCTGGAAGACCACGAGGCGGCGGCGCCTGGGTCGCCGCCGCGCGCGCTCGATCGAGGATCGGCAGGAATCCCGATCGTCGGCGGCGTCCTGGCTCAGGGCTATCCGCCCGGGAAGGTCGAGGCGGCGGCGAGGTCGATCCTCGCCAAGGCCGACGGCTGCACTTCAGTGTTCACGACCTAGCCTGTGGCAGGAGCCCGCGAAGCCTCACCGGTCCCTACACGCTGCCCGGCGGGAGGGGCAATACTGAACACTCAGCCGGGCGAATCGGTGACGTGAGGGGCGCGGCCGCAGGGTGCTTCACTCCGCCTCAGTGTCCCGCATCGTCTTGCCCCTGGCGCTGGTTCTGTTCGCGCCGCTGCTGGCGTACGGCCGGTATCTCCATCTTCCCTTCTTCGGTGACGATTACGTATTCCTGGACCACACACTTCACGCGAGCCTCGCGGACGTCTGGTCAAGACGCTACACGGACTTCAAGCAATACGTAAC
>ERZ1370068.7574-contig-6484_pt1 | contig 13394 bp, 27 predicted proteins | sample MGYA00561227_ERZ1370068 | MGnify/ENA primary metagenome ERZ1370068 (study PRJEB38410, sample SAMEA6850437) | metagenome | study: Metagenomic assessment of the ecological functions of the soil: analysis of the soil microbiota associated with the...
GCCGACCTCGGCGCTCGATACCGCCGGGCAGGACCTGTTCACGGGCGTCATGCGCGACCACCATCGCAGGCGGCGGCATCATCATCGCCGCGACGCATGCCCCGCTCGGGATCGAGGCGAGGAACTGCGGATGGGGGCGGGAAATGACCGCCCTCGCCGCACTGATTCGCCGGGACATCAAGATCGCCCTTCGCGTCGGCGGCGGGCGCGCTGATCGGCGTGCTGTTCTTCCTGATCGTGGTCACGGTGCTGATGCCGTTCGCGATCGGGCCGGATCTCGCGCTGCTCGACGCCGGCTCGGACCCGCGATCCTGTGGCTCGGCGCTGCTGGCCAGCGCTGCTCACGCTCGACCGGCTGTTCGCAGCCGACCACGAGGACGGCTCGCTCGACCTGATCGCTGATGGGCCGGACGCCGCTGGAACTCGGCCGTGCCGCCAAGGCGCTGGCGCACTGGCTCGCCGACCGGCCTGCCGCTGGTCGTCGCGACCGCCTGCTGCTCGGGCTGCTGCTCAATCTCGACGCCGCGGCGACCGGCGGCGGTGGCGCTGACGCTGCTGGTGGGAACGCCGGCGCTGACCTTCATCGGGCATGATCGGCGCGGCGCTCGCCGGTGACGCTGCGGCGCGGCGGGCTGCTGCTGGCGGTGCTGGTGCTGCCGCTGACCGATCCCGGTGCTGATCTTCGGCGTCGCGGCCTCGCAATGCCGCGATCATCGGGCCGCTGCCGTTTGGCACACCGTTCACGATCCTGTGCGCGCTGTCGCTGGTCAGCCTCGTGATCGGGCCGTTCGCCGCCGCGGCGAGCGCCTGCGGCACGGCCTGGACTGACAGATGACGCGATCGACTCGCGCGAGGCGATCATGGGCAGACCTGCCGCATTGCCTGCCCCGCCGACTGACGACTATCAGGATGCCATGGCGCTGATCGACCTCGCCAATCCGACCAGCTTCCTGTCGCTCGACCGGCGCGCGTGCTGCCGTGGCTTGTCGGGCGCGACCGCGATCGCTGTTCGCGGTCGGCCTCTATCTGCGTCTGCGCTGGCGCCCGACGACTACCAGCAGGGCGCCGACCGTCGAAGATCATGTTCATCCACGTGCCGAACGCCGTGGCTCGGCGATGTTCGTCTGGGCGCGTGATGAGCGCTCGCCGCGCTCGGCACGCTGGTCGTGGCGGCATCCGCTCGCCGACGTCGCCGCCAAGGCCGCCGCCCCGATCGGCGCCGCCTTCACGTTCCTCGCGCTGGTCACCGGCTCGCTGTGGGGCCGGCCGATGTGGGGCACCTATTGGGTATGGGACGCGCGGCTCACCTCGGTGCTGGTCCTGTTCCTGATGTATCTCGGCCTGATCGCGCTGTGGCGCACGGTCGACGATCCCGTCGCGCGCGGCGCGCGCCGCCGCGATCCTGACGCTGGTCGGCGCCATCAACCTGCCGATCATCAAGTTCTCGGTCGACTGGTGGAACACGCTGCATCAGCCGGCCTCGGTGCTGCGGCATGGGCGGACCGACGCTCGATCCAGCGCATTCTCTGATTCCGCTGCTGGTGATGGCGGTCGGCGTTCTCGCTGCTGTTCGTCACGCTGCATCTGGCGGCGATGCGCAACGAGATCCTGCGCCGGCGGGTGCGCACTTGCATGATGATGCAAGCCAGCCAGCGGGCGGCGTGACGACGATGTCGCTCGGTCCCTACGCCTCCTTTATCGTGACGTCCTACACGCTGGTGGCAGCGGTCGTGGTGCTTCCTCGATCGTCTGGATCGCGATCGATTATCGCCGCCAGAAGGAGCGCCTGCGCGAACTCGAGGCCAGCGGCGTGACCCGGCGCTCCGGCCGCAGGCGACGGACATCCGATGAGCGACGCCCGCCACATCGGACGAACAGCCGCGCCGCCGGCGCTGGCTTGCGTGGCGCTGCCGCTGATCGGCTTCATGGCCGTCGCCGCGCTGTTCCTGCTGCGGCTGTATGGCGGCGATCCCTCGAAGATCCCCTCCGCCCTGATCGGCCGCCCGGCGCCGCAAACCGTCGCTGCCGGCGCTGGAAGGCCTCGTCCATAACGGCGCGCCGGTGCCCGGGCTCGATCCCGCCGCCTTCAAGGGCAAGGTCTCGCGTCGTCAATGTCTGGGCGTCGTGGTGCGTGCCATGCCATGACGAGGCGCCGCTGCTGACCGCACTGGCCGAGTGACAAGCGGCTGCAGATCGTCGGCATCAACTACAAGGATTCGCCCGACAACGCCCGCCGCTTCCTCGGCCGCTACGGCAATCCGTTCGGCCGCTGTCGGCGTCGACGGCAACGGCCGCGCTCGATCGAATGGGGCGTCTACTGGCGTGCCCGAAACCTTCGTGGTCGGCCGCGATGGGCACCATCCTCTACAAGCTGGTCGGGCCGGTGACGCCGGCCAATCTCGACAGCGTGCTGAAGGTCGAGATCGAGAAGGCGTTGAACGGGGACTTGAACGGCATGTTTTACGGAAGCTGTGGGAAATGAAATACGGGCATGCATTCGGGCTGGCGATCATGGTCGTTCTGGCCGCCGCAGCCTCATGTCTATTACGGGCTGACTCACCGACCTGATCTCTCCTCATTTGTTGCTCTCACGGCAGCGCCCGATATCAACCGCAATGCTCCGTTGCGGGTAACGTTTCTCGGCGTGTCAACATTGCTGTTTGACGACGGCAGCACCGCAATCCTGCTGGACGGGTTTTTCACGCGGCCGAATTCCCGGCAGTTGTTTCTTGAAAAGATTTCGCCCGACAAGACGATCATCAAGAACAGCCTGCAGCGCGCCGGAATCGACAAGCTCGCCGCGGTGATCGTCAATCATTCTCACTATGACCACGCGATGGACGCGCCTGAGGTCGCCGCGCAGACCGGTGCCGTGCTGGTCGGTTCCGAATCGACGGCCAATGTTGGACGCGGCTGGGGCTTGCCGGAAGCCAACATCGCGGCCCGCCGTCCCGGCGACATCATGACCTTCGGCCGCTTTACCTGGTAACGCTGTTGCAAAGCCGGCACGTGCCGTCGCCCTTCACCGGCGGCGAAATCACAGCGCCGCTGGTCCGCCGGTGCGCGCCAACGCCTATCTTGAGGGCACCAGCTTCGCCGTCCAGATCGAACATGATGGCCGGCGTCTGCTGGTCAACGCCAGCGCCGGATCTGTTCCGGGCGCCCTTGCCGGACGGCGCGCTGATGTCGTGTTTCTCGGCATCGGCCAGCTTGGCAAGCAATCCCTGTCCTACATGGCGGAGTATTGGCGGGAGTTGGTGACGACCAGCGGCGCCCGGCGGGTGATCCCGATCCATTGGGACGACTTCACGGCTCGATCGATCAGCCGCTGCGGCCGATCCCCGTGCTACTCGACGACATGAACGCATCGATGAAATTCCTGGTCGCGGAGGGCGGCAAGTCGGGGGTCGAGTGAAACTTCCGGAGGCGTGGACGGTCTTTGGATCCTTTGACCGACTGCCGGCATCGGCACGCTGAGACGGAGTGGTACGGACCAATCGGCCGTGCGCGGTTCGCAGTTCGAAGCATCCAAATAATTTTCCGCTTTTATCTGCCGTTCATTTCGCAGCCATGGCGCCGCCACGAATTCGCAGCTAGCTTGATGGCGTTACTTGAACCGTCCTTGGAGGGACACCCTATGCGTCATTTCACGCTCGCTTCTCTTCTCGCCACCGCGCTCACCCTGGGCACTGCTGACGGCGACGCCGTCGATGGCCCAGACCGCGCAGCCCGCGGCCAAATCCGACAGCAAGATGGCTCCCGCGCCAAAGGCCTCGGAGTCGAAGATGGCGCCGGCGCCGAAGGCCGAACTGCTCGACATCAACTCGGCGACCGCCGATCAGCTCGACGCGCTGCCCGGTGTCGGCAAGGCCTATTCCGCCAAGATCATCGCGGGCCGGCCGTACAAGGGCAAGGACGAACCTGGTGCAGAAGAGCATCGTCCCGCAGGCGACCTACGACAAGATCAAGGACAAGATCATCGCCAAGCAGAAGAGCTGAGGTGCTCTTCTCACCTCTCCCCGCTTGCGGGAGAGGTCGAATCGCGCAGCGCGAATCCGGGTGAGGGGGTACAGGTCCATCAATGGACTCAGCATTCGCGGATGAGAGCCCCTCACCCCGACTCTCTCCCCGCAAGCGCGGGGCGAGGGAGCAGAGCGCCAGAACTCACCCTTGCTCACATCGCCCGCTTCCGCCTCGCTCGCCTCGAGCGTGGCCGGCTCCAGATGATAGCGCTTGATCAGCGGCATCTGGGTGATCGCAAAGATCATCGTCAGCGGCATCACGCCGAACACCTTGAAGTCGACCCAGAAGTCGGTCGACTGCGTGCGCCAGATGAATTCGTTCAAGATCGCCATCGCGAAAAGCACAGCGCCCAGCGCATGGTCAGGATGCGCCAGCCCTTCGGCGTCAGGTTGAACATCTGATCGAACAGTGATGGCGATGAAGGAGCGGCCGAACAACAGACCGCCGCCGAGGATCGCGGCGAACAGGCCGTAGATGATGGTCGGCTTGACCTTGATGAAGGTCTCGTCGTGCAGCACCAGCGTCAGCGTGCCGAACACGATGCACGATGACGGCGGTGACGATCGCCATCATGGGCACATGCCGCACCACCACGTAGGACGCGATCATCGCGGCGACGATCGCCACCATGAAGGCGCCGGTCGCGACGAACAGGTTGAACTTGGCGTTGGCGACGAAGAACACGATCAGCGGACCGAGTTCGGTCGCGAGCTTGAACACCGGATGCGGCTGGGTCTTGTCCATGTTAGCTTTCAATCCCTGCAATCGCGTTGGCGAAATCCCGCGCGGTGAACGGCGCGAGATCGTCGATGCCCTCGCCGACGCCGATGAAGTGCACCGGCAGTTTGAATTTCTCCGCCAGCGCCACCAGGATGCCGCCGCGCGCGGTGCCGTCGAGCTTCGTCATCACCAGGCCGGTGACGCCAGCGGTACGATGAAATGCCTCGACCTGCGACAGCGCATTTTGTCCCACCGTGGCGTCGAGCACCAGCAGCACCGCATGCGGCGCCGACGCATCGACCTTCTTGATGACGCGAACGACCTTTTCGAGCTCGTTCATCAGCTCGGCCTTGTTCTGCAACCGCCCGGCGGTGTCGACCAGCAGCACGTCGATGCTTCTGCTCCTTCGCCGCGGTCAGCGCGTTGAAGGCGAGGCTTGCGGAATCCGAACCCTGCGCGCCCGCAATGACCGGCGACTTGGTGCGCTCGCCCCAGATCTTCAGCTGTTCGATCGCGGCGGCGCGGAACGTATCGCCGGCCGCCAGCATCACCTTGCGGCCTTCGGCGCTCAATTTCGCGGCAAGCTTGCCGATGGTGGTGGTCTTGCCCGAGCCGTTGACGCCGACCACGAGAATGACGAACGGCTTTTGCGCCGCGTCGATCTCCAGCGGCTTCGCCACCGGCGCCAGCACCTTCTCGACCTCGGTCGCGACCACCGACTTCACTTCATCCGCCGAGATCGCCTTGTCGTAACGGCCGGCGCCGACGGCGTCCGCAATGCGCGACCGCGACGTCGGTGCCGAGATCGGCGCGCAGCAGCACATCCTCGATATCGTCGAGCATGGCGCGGTCGAGCTTGCGCTTGGTGACGAGATCGGCAACGGCCGTGCCGAGCGAACTCGAGGTCCGCTTCAGGCCGCTCGAACAGCCGCCGCCACCAGCTCAGTTTGGGTGTTCCGGGAGTGGTATCGCTCATGTTGGGGATGTGTTAGCGGTTTCGCGCCATGAGCGAAAGTCTCGACCGACGCATCGAAGTTCCCGGAATTGACCGCCGGAAGAAATCCAGGCCCGCGTGCTCCATCGCGACGGGCTGATGCTGGTGATCGACAAGCCGGCGGGGCTGCCGGTGCATCGCGGCCCCAAGGGCGGCGCCAATCTGGAAGCCTCCTTCGACGGCTTGCGATTCGGCCTGCCGCGGCCGCCGGTGCTGGCCCACCGGCTCGACCAGCGATACCTCCGGCTGCCTCGTGCTGGGACGCCATCGCAAGGCCACCGCCTCGCTCGGCCTGTTGTTCAAGCACGGCAAGATCGTCAAGAACCTATTGGGCCGTGGTCGAGGGCGGCCCTGCCGAGGATGAAGGCACCATCGACATGCCGCTCGGCCGGCTCAACGCCGAGCGCGGCTGGTGGCGAAGCCGGATCCGGACGGGCAGACGGCCGTCACCAACTGGAAGGTGCTGCGGCCGCGGCGATGGCCTCGACCTGGCTCGCGCTGGAACCGGTCACCGGCCGCACCCATCAATTGCGCGTGCATTCGGCCGCCACGGGCTGGCCGATCGTCGGCGACAATATCTACGGCAACGGACCGCGCTTCGGCGAGCCGACGCCTGCATCTGCATTCCCGCGAGATCGTGATTCCGATTTCGAAGAACAAGGAGCCGGTGCGCGTGGTGGCGCCGGCGCCGGAGCATATGCAGGAGCGGCTGCAGGGCGTGCGGGATGGAACGGGGAGTGAGCTGCTGTCCGCCTCGCCTTGTGCGAGAGCGGCATCCGCGAACGCGACGACGCAGTATTCGCGAGGCAGTGATCTGTATCCGCAGATCAGAGACTCATCCGGCGCGGCTGTCTGGCCGCCTGCTCACAGCCGGGCGACGACAGGAAGTGCGGCTCACACCGTCAACCGCGCGCCATCATGTCCGGTCGATCGTCAGCGCCAGCACCGCGCCCGGCGTCTCGCCCGCGATCGCCACCGGCACAAAATGCTCCGTGCGCCCCTGCGTCGCGCTCTCGATCAGCACCTGCCGCGTCGCGCCGACCTCCGACGCCAGCCGCTTCTGCAACGCCGCCTCCCCGCCGCCCGCAATCGCTTCGCGCGCTGCCTTGATCGCGCTCGCCCGCGACCTGCGGCATCCGCGCCGCCGGCGTGCCCGGCCGCGGCGAATAGGGAAACACGTGCAGGAAGGTGAGGTCGCATTCCTCCACCAGATCCTGCGAGCGCGCGAACATCTCCTCGGTCTCGGTCGGAAAGCCCGCGATGATATCGGCGCCGAGCGCGATGTCCGGCCGCAGCCGCCGCACCTGCGCGCAGAACTCGATCGCGTCTTGCGCGCGAATGCCGCCGCTTCATCCGCTTCAGAATCAGGTCGTCGCCGGACTGCAGCGACAGATGCAGATGCGGCATCAGCCGTTCATCATCGGCGATGACGTCGAGCAGATCGCGGTCGACCTCGATCGGATCGATCGACGAAATCCGCAAGCCGCTTCAGTTCCGGCACATGCCGCAAGATCTGTTTTGTCAGCTGGCCGAGTTTCGGCGCGCCCGGCAGATCGGCGCCGTAGCTCGTGAGATCGACGCCGGTCAGCACGATCTCGGCATGGCCGCGCTCGACCAGCGCGCGGACCTGGTCGACCACCGCGCCCATCGGCACCGAGCGCGAATTGCCGCGGCCGTAGGGGATGATGCAGAAGGTGCAGCGGTGGTCGCAGCCGTTCTGCACCTGCACGAACACCCGCGGCAGGCCGTTCTTGAAATCCGTCCAGCAGATGCGGCGCCATCTCGCTGCACCGCCATGATGTCGGCGACCGCGATCTTCTCGCTCTGTCTCGACGCCGAAGCCGGCGTCGAACGCCGCGCGCGCGTCGCGCCAGCGCTTCGCCGCGCATCTTGTCGTCATTGCCGACGACGCGATCGACCTCGGCCATGTCGGCGAACATTTCGGGCTGCGTCTGCGCCGCGCAGCCGGTGACGACGATGCGCAGCTGCGGCCGTTCGCGCTTCAGCCGCCGGATCGATTGCCGCGCCTGCGCCACGGCCTCGTTGGTGACCGCGCAGCTGTTGATGACGACGGTATCGGTGAGTCCGGCGCTCTCCGCCTCGCGCGCGATCACCTCGGATTCGAAGGCGTTGAGGCGGCAGCCGAAGGTGACGACGTCGACGCTCATGATCTAGGCGACGCGAGGCGAACAGCGCCGGATCGAAGCGGCCCTCATATTCGAAATCAGCGGTGCCCGTCATCAGCACGTGGTCGTCGCCCTCGCGCCATTCGATCGCGAGTTCGCCGCCGGGCAGCGAGATCTCGCACGATGCGATTGGCGCGCTTGAGCCGCGCCGCCGCGACCGCGGTGGCGCAGCGCCGCCGAGCCGCAGGCCTTGGTCAGCCCGGCGCCGCGCTCCCAGGTGCGGATCGTGATGTGATCGCGATCGACGATATGCGCGAGCGTGATGTTGGCGCGCTCGGGAAAGATCGGGTGATTTTCCAGCAGCGGCCCGAAGCGGGCGAGATCATAGGCGTTGACGTCGTCGACCCAGAAGATCGCATGCGGATTGCCCATGCTGACCACCGACGGCGTAATGCAGCACCGGCGCGTCGATCGGGCCGATCTGCAGCTCGATGGAGCGGGTGTCGCGAAACTCTTCCGCCAGCGGAATATCCTTCCAGCCGAATTTCGGCGGGCCCATGTCGACGGTGTAGAGATCGCCGGACGGGCCCTGCCAGCAATCCAGCAGCCCGGCCCGGGTCTCGAAGGTGACGGCGGTCTGGCCGGTGTTCTCGAACAGCCGGCGCACCACGCAGCGCATGCCGTTGCCGCAGGCGCCGGCTTCGGAGCCGTCATTGTTGTAGATGCGGATGAAGGCCTCGGTGCCCTTGAGGCGCGGCGGCTGCAGCACCATCAGCTGGTCGTAATGCACGCCGGCTGGCGAGGCTACCGCGCGGGCTTCCTCCGGCGTGACGACGGCAGGACTTGTCGCGCAGATCGACCACGACGATCTCGTTGCCGATGCCGTTCATCTTGGCAAATGCGTGGTTGGCGAGCGCGCTCATGGAATTTCCCGAATGATGCGCTGCCTTATATGGCCAATGGCGGCCGGATTGGCCAGTGCGGCAAATCTGTGTCGGCATACCTGCGCCGGGCAGGAAGGCGCCATGACGTATCTGTCATGGGACGAAAGCCGACCTCGCGTGTTAACATCATGATGCCGTGCATGTTTGCCAGGCGTGATCCGGGATACGCCGCGAAACGCAATCCGCTGACACGGCCGTGGGGACCATCGGAATGAATCGCTGCCGCTCTTTTCGCCCTGCCATGATCGCGCTGATCCCGGCGCGCGATTTCGCTGGGCTCGGGCAGCGTCGCGCTGGCGCAATCGCCGCCCCGCGGCACCTCCGCGCGGCGTGCGCCGGCGCCGGCCGCCGGCCCCATCCGACCCCGGCTCCGCGCCGCCCGCCCGACCCCGGCGGAAGCCAGATCGCCGGCAGATCCGCCCGTCAGCCGCCCGCAGACGCCCGGCGACACCGCCGCCGCGCTGCCGCGCCGGTCCAGACCGCCGATCCGTTCGGCGAACAGATCACGCTGGAGCCAAAAAGGTCGTCATCATCAAGGGCACCGCCAACTGGGATTCGGCGTTCGACACCCTGATCGATTCGTTCAAGGCGCTGACCGCCCTGCTCGACAAGCAGGGCATCAAGCCGTCAGGCAATTCGATGATCGTCTATACCTCGACCGACGATACCGGCTTCACCTATCCTGGCCGAAATTCCGGTCGAGCAGGATCCGAAGAACCTGACGCAAGGACATGAGCATCGGCAAATCGCCCGAGGGCAAGGCGCTGAAGTTCGTCCATCGCGGTCCTACGACAATATGGACAAACACCTATGAGGCGATCACCAACCACCTCGACGACAAGAAACTCGAGGCCAAAGGACACCTCTATCGAGGAATACATCACCGATCCCCTGAAGACCGCGGAGGACAAGCTGGTCATCAACGTCTATGTGCCGCTGAAGTGAAGCCATGAAGCATCGCGCCGTCCGTCGCCGCCATCGCTGCGGGCACGCTGCTTGCGCGCGCCCGCGCTGGCGCAGACCGCTGCCGCCGGCGATGATTCCGTCACCGGCGAGGCCACCGTATCGGTGCCGCCGGATCTGGCGCTAGATCGACGGCGGCGTCGCCTCAGAAGCCAAACCGCGCGCGAGGCGTCCGACGCCAACAACGCGGCGATGGGCAGGTGCTGCTGGCGCTGAAGGGCGCCGGCATCGAGGAAGAAGGATGTCGCAGACCTCGCGGCTGTCGCTGCAGCCGCAAAGCGCGCCCAGCCGCTCCGGGCCCGCCGCCATCGTCGGCTACCGCGCCAGCAATCGCGTGACGATCCGGTGCGCGACGTCAGCAAGGTCGCCAGCGTGATCGACACGCTGGTGGGCGCCGAGCGCCAACGAGATCGGCGGCATCAATTTCATGGTGTCGCAGGCCTCGAAACTGCTCGATGAGGCCCGCGAACAGGCGGTCGCCGATGCCCGCCGCAAGGCCGAGATCTACGCCAGGGCCGCCGGCGTCACGCTCGGCGCGCCGCTCAGCATCTCGGAAGGGCGGCGCGCCCGGCCCGATGCCGTTCCGCAAGATGGCGGCCGGCATGGCATGGCGGCCAGCGCCGGTGGCGCAGGGCGAAGAGACGCTTCAGGTGACGGTGAGCGTGTCGTGGGCGATCAAGGCGATGCAATGACAGGCCGGGCAAGCGCTCAGCGCATCTCTAGGCCACGCGCCGTCATTGCGAGCGTCAGCGAAGCAATCCAGCTCGTCTTGTGCGCGGCGACGGAGTCGCGCCTGCGTTCAGCATGACGGCGCTGGAGCCTTGGTCAGCCCGCACGAGATGCGCGGACGATACTTAAACTTCGAACACCTGCCCCGGCTTGAGCGCGACTAAACTGCTCGCGCGAAACCTTCGCCTCATCGAGCGCCGCACCCAGCGCGATCACCGGCGCGTCGATCGCCTCGTCGGTCAGCTGAAACGTGCCGTGGTGATGCGCCAGCGCCTGCCCGCGCCGCAATCGGCCAGCGCCTTGACCGGCGTCGGACGGGTTCACGTGCTGATCCTTCATGAACCAGCGCGGCTCGTAGGCGCCGATCGGCAGGATCGCCAGCCGCAACGGGCCATGCGCGCTCGCGCGACGCTGCGGAAATGCTGGCCGTCGCCATAGCCGGAATCGCAGACGATGATAGATGCTTGCCCGCCGGCGTCTCGAGCACAAAGCTCGGCCCACAGCGCCTTGTTGCGGTCGAGCAAGCCGCGCGCCGACCAGTGCCGCGTCGGCACCAGCGTCACCGCGATGCCGCCGCCGAGTTCGACGCGGTCGTGCCAGTCGAACGCTCTCGGCGTTGATCGCGCGTGTCGGCGCTGCGCATGGTGACGTCGTTGCCGAGCGGCGTGATCACGCGCGGCGAGAACTTCGCGGCGAGTTTCGACAGCGTCGCGACGTCGAGATGATCGTAGTGGCCGTGCGACACCAGCACGACGTCGATCGGAGGCAGCGCGTCGAACGCAATGCCGGGGTCGTTGATGCGCTTCGGTCCGGCGAAGCTCACCGGCGAGGCGCGCGTCCGACCACACCGGATCGATCAGGATGTTCAGCCCCGCGGTCTGGATCAGCGGCGGCGCCGGCTAAAACCGTGAAGGCGGCGGCGGGTGGGGTTCATGGCCCGATTGGCCCCAAAAATACGCGCGTATCGGCAAGGGGGTGCGGCCCATCCGGCTTCACGAAACCGCCATTTTCCGGCGTCTTTTCTTGACTTTCTGGACTTACGGGGGTTTAACCGCCGCAATTCTCGGAAAGACGTTCTTTCGACCCGCCGCCCGGCCCTGGAGGCCGGAGGTCAACGCCCGACAGCGCGATCGCCCTCCGGGCGCAAACGTGTTGGAATACCGTCTTGGCGTTTGGTGCTGAGACGCAATAGATCGTGGTGAAATAAGGGCCTCATCCTGAGGAGCCGCGAAGCGGCGTCTCGAGGATGAGGAGTGCAGCGAAGAACGGAATTGTTCGACAATCTGTCAGGAAAAGCTTGGTGGCATTCTCGATCGGCTGACGCGCGGCGGCGCGGGGCGCTGGCAAGCCGGCGCGGAAGATTTTCATCCCCAGCCGAATCGCCGGCCGGATTCTGGGCGTGTGGGCGACGTGGTGTCGCTGGTTGAAAAGCCGCCGCCAATATCGACGCCGAAAAGGCCGCGCGCACCGCTGAGCGGATGCGCAAGGGTCAGTTCGACTTTCCGACATGCGGGAGCAATTGCTGCAGATGGCGAATATGGGCGGCATCCAGCGGCCTGATGGGCATGATGCCCGGCATCGCCAAGATGAAGTGTCGCCAACGCCGGCCTCGACGACAAGATCATCAAGCGCCAAGTCGCGGTGATCGATTCGATGACGCGCGGCAGGGCGCAGAACGCCGATATCCTGAAAGCCAGCCGCAAGCGCATCGCCGCGGCGCGCCAGGCTCAAAGTCGAGGAAGTCAACAGACATGATGAGAGCGATGGGCGGGGCAAACGCGGCCTGATGGCTGGCATCGCGCAGGCGATGGGTTTTGGCAGCGGCATGCCATCGCCCGATCAGATGAGCGTTGGCCGAGAAAATGCCAGGCGGCTGGGCCGGACGGCATGCCCGCGTTGCCGAAGGATCTGCCGGCGGGCCTGCGCTCTGTACCATTTGCCGGGCCTGACGGGTCAGCGCGGCAAGCCAGCCTGCTGCCTCGGCGGCTTTCAGATTGGGGAAGAAGAGAAATGAGAACGTTCTGCAGGCATCGTCATCCTGAGGTGCGAAGCCGCGCTTGCGGCGAGCCTCGAAGGATATTGCGCGTCTGCGGGTCCGCCATCTTCGGGCGCACGACAAGAGGTCGCGCGCACCTCCCCAGTGAGCGCAAACGCGCTCGGGCGATCGCGGGCGAAGATCTGAACGCCGAGGACATCTCCAGGAGGTCGTCCCCGCAAAAGCGGGGACCCGCCTTACTGTTGTTTTGTCGTAGCATCGGATAGTGCCACAGCTTGGTACAACGTTGACAATTGTGGTTGTAGATTCACGGCTGCGCGGCAGCGAACGACCCAGAATTCATCGGGAATGACATGGCAGTCACTCACATAACCTGGCACGCGACCGTGCTGACGCTGTTTCCCGGAGATGCCCGGGGCCGTCTCGGCGTCAGCCCTCGCCGGCAAGGCGCTGGCACCAGGCTTTGGGCGCTGGAGGCGCGGGACATCAGGGCACCGGCCACCGACCGGCATCGCAGCGTCGACGATACCCCGCCGGCAGGCGGCCTCGGCATGGTGCTGCGCGCCGACGCAGCGCCGGCGGCGGCCATCGATGGCTATAGCGCGCGGACAGCGCAGGATCGACCACAGCCTGCTGATGAGCCCGCGCGGGTCGACCATTGACCCAGTCCCGGAGTGGGGCGGAACTCGCCGCCGATGGTCCCGGGCCGCTGATCGTTCTGCGGAGACGGTTCGAGGGCATCGACCAGCGCGGCGATCGAGGCCCGACGGGCTGGAGGAGGTATCGGTCGTGGGTTATGTGCTTTCGGGCGGCGGAAATCGCCGCCTTGGCCGCTGATCGACGCTCTGCGTCCGGCTGCTGCCGGGCGTGATGGAGGCTTGATCTCGAGCAATACGTAA
>ERZ1370068.7697-contig-66_pt1 | contig 13387 bp, 15 predicted proteins | sample MGYA00561227_ERZ1370068 | MGnify/ENA primary metagenome ERZ1370068 (study PRJEB38410, sample SAMEA6850437) | metagenome | study: Metagenomic assessment of the ecological functions of the soil: analysis of the soil microbiota associated with the...
AGGTTACGTATTGCTCGATCTTCTGCTGGAACGGCAGCCGGCGGATCCGCGCGTCCTGGACGCGGTTGACGACGATGCGGTCGACGCGCTCGCAGACGGCGGTCAGCGCGATCGGCAGCGCGTCCATCGCGAAGCCGGGGTTGACGCCGGTGCCGAGCACCGCGACCTTCGCCTTCTTCGCCAGCGCGTGAATCTGCCGCGCCTGGCGGATGTGCGTGTAGCCGGGATAGGACAGCTCCTCGGTCGTCGAGACGATCGGCGATCTTCGGCTTCGAGGATCGCTTCGATCTGCGGCAGCACCTTCTTGATCGACGAGCTCGTGCACAGGATCACGACGTCGGGCTTCGCCGCCTTGAGCGCCTTGGCCGCGTCGCCGGACACCTCGACGCCGAGCCGCTTCGGCAGGCCCGACGACGTCGCCGAGATCGCGGCCGACCTTGGCCGGATCGATGTCGATCGCGCCGACAATCTTGAAACCGGGCGCGTGGCCACCTGCTTGACGATCGCGGCGCCAATCGGGCCGAGCCCGAAGTGCATGACTTTGATGTTGGGCATAACCTCGCGGATTATACGCGGCCTCGGAGAGGCGGCGCTACTCTGCCGATGTTACGATGCCGTGACATGATCGCACAGACCATCCCGGCGGGCTCACCCGCGAACACGTCGTCTGGGCCTACCGGCTGCTGCTCGATCGCGATCCCGAGAGCGAGGACGTCATCGGCCCGAAGCTCGCCGGGTCGCGCGACACGGCGGAGCTGCGGCACCACCTGATCACGTCGGCCGAGTTCCGCGAGAAGAACCGCGACTTCGCGCACACCAACGACCGCGACGATCGTCATCAAGGAGATCGCAGCCCGGGGCGTCCGGCTGTTCGTCGATCTCTCGGACCACGTCATCGGCCTGAACATCCTGCGCGGCCGCTACGAGCAGGACGAGATCGCGCTTCGTGCGCGGGCCGCTGAAGCCGGGCGACTCGGCGATCGACGTCGGCGCGCACATCGGGTTCTTCACGATGCAGATGGCGGCGATGGTCGGGCCGACGGGCGCATGTCTACGCGTTCGAGCCGCTCGACGCGAACGCCGACCTGCTCGAGCGATCGATTGCCGAGAATCGGCTTCGGCGATCGCGTCCGCTTTCAGCGCGCGCGGTCGGCGCGGCGTCCGGGCACCGCGACGCTCACCTTCCCGGTCGAGACGCTGAACTCGGGCGGCGCGCTATCTGCTGCGCGACGGCACGCGCGCCGCTCGACCGGCAACCTGAAGAAGGAGGTGCCGCTCGTCGCGCTCGACGACGCTCGAGCTGCGGCGGCCGCGTGCGGTTCATCAAGATGGACGTCGAAGGGCGCGGAGCCGCAGGTGCTGCAGGGCGCGGCGCGATCTGCTGACGAGACGACAGGCCGGTGATTCTCTCGGAGCTGCACCCGACGCAGCTCGAGCGCGCGTCCGGAATCACCGCCGACCAGTTCTCGCCGCAGATCGCCGCATCTCGGCTATCGCGCGCATCGCCGTCGAGCACGGCGGCCATCGGCGCGCGTCGATCGCGCGCCCGCCGAGACGCCTCGTCTCCGTGGCGCTGATCCCGGCCGGCTGAGCCATCGGCGCGGTGCATGTGCTACAATGTGCTACATGGAAGCCGTCGACCAGGTCGGTGTGCGCGAGCTGGCGGCAGAACCTGAGCTGTCTACCTGGCGCGCATCGCGCAGGGCGAGACACTCGAGGTCACGGATCGGGGCCAACCGGTGGCGATTCTGGCGCCGCTGCCCAAGACCCAGCTCCGTCCTCGAGCGCCTGAAGCGTGACGGGCAGACTCATTCCCGGCCGGGGCGATCTGCTCGCGCTGAAGCGGCCGCGGATGGCGGTGTCGCGACGCGGGCAGCGACGCACTCGACGCGCAGCGAGCGGATCGCCGGCTGTGAACCGCGCGCCCGTCTATCTCGACTCGTCGGCAGTCGTGAAGCTGGTGTTCGAAGAACCCGAGACAGCAGGCACTCGAAGCGTTCCTGATCGACATGGCCGGTCGCGCGTCTCGAGCTCGCGTGGCCCGCATCGAGGTCATGCGAGCCGCACGAAGTCGTCGGCGATGGGCTGGTCAGCCGGCATGCCAACCAGGTGCTCGCAGCCATCACCTTGATCGCACCAGATGCGGCCTTGCTTGCCGATGCCGCTGACCTCGACCCGGATCTCTTCGCGCGCCCTCGATGCGATCCATCTCGCGACAGCGGTCGCCGCTCGTTGACCCGACATCGACGGCATGGTGGTCTACGATCGTCGGCTCGCTGATGCCGCGCGCCAGCGCCGGTCTGACCGTCTGGGCACCCGTCCTGATCGCAGTGATAGCATGCGTCGCATGCGGCGCCTGCTGATCGCGTCTCTCCTCGGCGCGCGACGGTCGCCGTAGCGCCGTCCGCCCAGGATCGCGGACCTCCGCAGCACGGCGTCGGCCGCGTCGATGGCCGGCGTCATGACGCCGCCGCTGTCGCCGCGCAACGCCAGCTACACGATCGCCGCGCGCGCCTCGATCCGGCGACGCGCACGATCACCGGATCCGAAACGATCGCCTGGCGCAACATCACCGACGCAGGCCGGCGACCGATCTGCAGTTCCATCTCTACTGGAACGCGTGGAAGAACACGCGCTCGACGTTCATGCGCGAGCGCGCGCTCGGCGGCGGCGGCGACGACCGGCGCGCGCCGCCGGACGACTGGTCGCGCATCGACGTCACCGTCGATCACGCGTCGCCGGCGGCGGATCGCACACCGCGCCGACGCGCTTCATCGCGCCGGACGACGACAACCCGGACGACGAGACGGTGATGGCGGTGCCGCTGCCGCAGCCGATCGCGCCCGGCGGCAGCGTCGACCATCGAGGTCGAACTGGACGGCGCACGTGCCGCGGACCGTTCGCGCGCACCGGCGCCATCGGCAACTTCTTCTTCATCGCGCAGTGGTTCCCGAAGCTCGGCGTGCTGCAGGACGACGGCTGGAACTGCCATCAGTTCCACGCCGGCACCGAGTTCTTCTCCGACTACGGCGTCTACGACGTGTCGCTGACCGTGCCCGCCGGCTGGCCGCTCGGCGCCACCGGCGTGCGAGCGCGAGCGCCGCGACAACGCCGACGGCACGACGACGCACCGCTACTACCAGGAAGACGTCCACGACTTCGCGTGGACGACGAGCCCCGACTACCTCGAGCGGACCGCGCGCTTCGAGCATCCGCGCGCTGCCGCCGGTCGAGATGCGGCTGCTGCTGCAGCCGGAGCACGCCGGCGCAGGCCGACCGCCACTTCGACGCGACGCGCACCACGCTGAAGCTACTACGGCGAGTGGTTCGGCGCCTATCCGTACGGCCACATCACGATCGTCGATCCCGCGTATCCAGAGCGGCGCCGGCGGCATGGAGTATCCGACGCTGTTCACCGCCGGCACGCGCTGGCTCGCGCCGGCGCGCGTGACGACGCCCGAAGGCGTCACCGTCCACGAAGCCGGCCACCAGTTCTGGGTACGGCATCGTCGGCAACAACGAGTTCGAGGACGCGTGGATGGACGAAGGGTTCAACACCTTCTCGACGGCGCGCGCGATCGCGCAGGTCTACGAGCCGAACGTACCTCGCGCTGCGCTACTTCGGCGGGTTCGTGCCGTGGGTGTTCAGGGACATCGCGCTGAGCCGCGAGACCGAAGGCAACCGGCTCGCCGGCTACCGGCGCGACGCGAAGAGCGACGCGCAGTCGACGCCGACGCTACCGCTACTTCCCGTCGACCGGCGGCAGCATCACCTACAACAAGACCGCGCTGTGGCTGAACACGATGGAGCGCTGGCTCGGCTGGCCGGTGCTGCAGCGGATCATGTCCACGCACTTTCGACGCGGTGGCAGTTCAAGCACCCGACGCCGGACGATTTCTTCGACGGTCGCGAACGAGGTCGCGCGGCCGCGACCTCGGCTGGTTCTTCGATCAGGTGTATCGCAGCTCGAACGTGTTCGACTACGGCGTGCAGGATCTGAAGAGCGAACGCGACGGCGAGCAGTATCGCACGAGCGTCGTCGTGCGCCGCTACGGCGAAGCGATCTTTCCGGTGGACGTGCTCGTGACGTTCGCGAACGGCGAGCGCGTCACCGAGCACTGGGACGGCAAGGATCGCTGGAAGCTCTACAGCCTACGATCGGCCGTCGCAGGCGGTCGTCCGCGCAGGTCGATCCGAACCGCGTGCTGCTGCTCGACGTCAACTACACCAACAACTCGAGGACGCTGCGAGCCGCAAGGGCGGCCGCGCGGCGACGAAGTGGTCGCTGACGTGGATGGTCTGGCTGCAGGACTGCCTGCTGTCGTGGGCGGCTCTCGCATGACCGCTTGCCGCGTGGCGTCGACGGCGTGCGCCGCGTCAACCGGCGCGCCGGCGCTGCTCGTCGGCGTCTGGGCGCTGACCCTGCTCGTCAGCGTGCCGCTGGCGCTTCGCGCTGCGCGGCGATGCTGGCGCAGCATCTCGGCGCCAGCCTGGCCGCCGACACCGGCGGCCGAGCGGCGTGAACTACGACTGGATGCAGGAGTTCGGCGACCAGGCGACCGGGCTCGGCGTCGACGTTCAGGCCGACGATCATCGGGTTCGGCGCGGTGCTCGACAACCTGAGCGCGTTTCTCGACGACACCGCCGCGCCCGCTCGTCATCGTCGGCGCCGCGTCGGCGTACATCGCTGCTGTGGATCTTCGTCGCCGGCGGCATCATCGATCGCGTACGCGCGCGACCGCGCGACGCGCGCGTTCGGGTTCTTCGCCGGCGCCGGCGTGTTCTTCTTCCGGTTCCTGCGGCTCGGCGGTCGTGCAGTGGATCGTCTACGCCGCTGCTGTTCGGCTGGCTGCACCCGTGGCTGTTCGACACGCTTTATCCGCGTCGTCACCCACGAGATGACCGTCGAGCGGACGGCGTTCGCCGTTCGCGTCGCGCTGTATCTGGTGTTCGGCGCGGCGATCGCGGCGTGCACGATCGATCTTCGACTACGCCAAGGTGCGGGCGGTCGTCGAGGATCGGCGCAGCATGATCGGCGCGATCGGCGCGGCGGCGCGCGTTCATCCGGCGGCAACGCCGGCGCGGCGATCGCGTTGTTCCTCCTGAATTTCAGGGCGTCCGCCGCGGCGCTGGCGGTCTACGCGGCTCGGTCGCGCTGGAGCGGCGGCCGATCCGCGCTGATCGATGTGGCTCGGGGTCGGAGTGGGACAGCTGTATGTGCTCGCCAGGCTCTGGATCAAGCTGACGTTCTGGGCATCGGAGACGGCGCTCTTCCAGGGCCGCCTCGGTCACGCAGGCTACGTGGTTCGAGCCGCACCGGCGTGGCCCGACTCGCCCGCCGCCGACGCCATCTGAATCCTGAGAGCCGCCAACGAACTGGAAGCTCGGGACTATGATGGGGCCCACAACGATCGCTGGAGGATGAACCGATGAACCGCTGGGTCAACAGGCCTGCTCGCAGCCCTGGCACTACATAGCCTGCCGGTGCCAGCCAGCGCTCAGACGGGCGGGTCAATCGGATCGAGGCCACAGAGACCCGCCACCGGTGGGTCGACCACACGCCGGTCCATCGCAGCCACCGCCGGCATCGCCCGTGACCATTCCGCCGTTGCGATCACCGATCATCGTGTCGCCGATGCCCGTGCCTCCGCGCCACCTGTTCCCTGTCTCGTTCGCCCTGGTTTGGGTTGGTGCTCTTCGACCCGTACTGGTGGGGACCGGGCATTCCTGATCAGGCGCTCCTCCCCGCAGCGGCAGCACCTTCCGAGCGATCGCCGGCCAACAGGAGGGCTGCAGCTCGACGTGGAGCCGCGGCGTGCGATGGTCTACGTCGATGGGCGGTTCGTCGGTATCGTCGACGAGTTCAGCGCGCTACTACCACCACCTGATCTCGATGCTGGGCCACACCGCATCGACTTCGTGGCGTCCGACTACGATCCTCTATCCGTCGACGTCGTGGTATCTCCCGGGCGGACGATCGACGTATCGAGGCTTTGCTGAACCGCTATTGATGGGTGTTGTTATCGGCTCTAAGCCGCGCTCGCGATCACGGCCTTGATGCCGTCGGCGTCGAGCGACTCGACCACCAGCAGCTCCTCCGCCATCGCGCGGACGGCGGCTGCGGTTCTTCGCGATGATCTGGCGCGCCGTCTCGTAGCCGCGCATCACCAGCTCGCGGACTTCCTCGTCGACGCGCTGCGCGGTCGCCTCGCTGATGCCGACGCCGCGTGTCGGTTTCCCACGGATTGCCCGGCGTGCGGTACGCCAGCGGTCCGAGCGCCGCCGACATGCCGAACTCGCAGACCATGCGGCGCGCGATGTCCGTGGCGCGCTCGATGTCGTTGCCGGCGCCGCTCGTCATCTGGCGCAGGAACAGCTCCTCGGCGATGCGGCCGCCCATCAGGATCGCGATCTGCGCCTCGAGGAACTCGCGCGTGTGCGTGTGCCGATCGCCTTCCGGCAGCTGCATCGTCACGCCGAGCGCGCGGCCGCGCGGGATGATCGTCACCTTGTGCAGCGGATCGGCGTTCGGCAGCAGCGCGGCGACGACGGCGTGGCCCGACTCGTGATACGCGCAGGTGACGCGCTCGTGCTCGGTCATCGTCAGCGACTCGGCGCTCGACGCCCATCAGCACCTTGTCGCGCGCCTGATCGAAATCGTGGTCGGTGACCGTCGCGCGCCCGCCGCGCACCGCGAAGAGCGCCGCCTCGTTCACCAGGTTCGCGAGCTCGGCGCCGGAGAAGCCGGGCGTGCCGCGCGCGATCTGCCGCAGATCGACTTCGGCATCGAGCGCGACCTTCCTGCGCGTGGATGCGCAGAATCTGCTCGCGGCCCTTCACGTCGGGCGCGCCGACCGTCACCTGGCGATCGAAGCGGCCCGGACGCAGCAGCGCCGGATCGAGAATGTCCGGACGATTGGTCGCGGCGACGACGACGATGCCCTGGTTGGGCGCGAAGCCGTCCATCTCGACGAGCAGCTGATTGAGCGTCTGCTCGCGCTCTTCGTGGCTGAGCGAGTTGCCGCCGCGGCTGCGGCCGACGGCGTCGAGCTCGTCGATGAAGATGATGCACGACGGATGACGGCGCGCGTCCTTGAACAGCTTGCGGATGCGCGACGCGCCGACGCCGGCATACATCTCGACGAAGTCCGAGCCGCTCGCGAACAGGAACGGCACCTTCGCCTCGCCGGCGATCGACCGCGCCAGCAGCGTCTTGCCGGTGCCCGGCGGCCCGACGAGCAGCACGCCCTTCGGGATCCGGCCGCCGATCGCCGAGAAGCGGCCCGGCTCGCGCAGGAAGTCGACGATCTCCTTCACTTCTTCTTTCGCTTCGTCCACGCCGGCGACGTCGGCGAACGTGACCGTCGTCGTCTCGGAGTCGGCCTCGCGCGTCTTGCTCTCGAGCGCCGGGATGCGGCCCGACGTCACGCGGTACATCATGAAGCCGAGCGCGCCGACGAAGCCGACGCCGAGCACGAGCGCGCCGTAGCTGTACGCCGACTGCTCGGCGAGCGTCTGCACGTCGATCCGCACGTGCTTCTTCGCCAGGTCCGGCACGAACGCCGCGTTGGCGGTCACGTAGTTGGCCGGCGCCACCGTGCGGAACGTCTGGCCGTTCGCGAGCGTGAAGTCGAGCGTGTCGCCGTTGACGACTGACTGCCGACACGGCGCCGCTGTCGAGGTGCCGCAGCAGATCCGAGAACGGCACCTGGACCACGACGACGCGACCGGCGCGCGAAGGAGCATGAAGCCGCCCGAGAGGGCGACGAGCAGAAACGTGGCCGCGACGATGATCGCGCGGCGCTGGAACCGGCGAGAAAACACGTGGAACTCCGTCGTCCGGTCTCTACCGGACCCGTGTGCGATTCAGTTGGAAGAAGGATGCTCCGCGTGGGGGCGCGGAACGTAACGACTATCTTACCCGACCGGTTCTCGATTGTAAACCGTGCGCGCTCAGCGATTTAACCCAACCATACGTCACGCGCGATACAATCCTCGCCAATGCCGGCAGCTGAACAGATTATCGGGCTGGATGCGGCGGCGGCAGCTGTCCTCAACAGCAGCGCGCGGATTCGTCGTCGGCCTCAGCGGCGGCGTCGACTCCGCCGTCGTCGCGCGGCTGGCGCAGCTGGCGGCGCCGGCCAACACCGTGGCGGCGATCCTCGCCGTGCCACAGCGATCCCGAGGACGAGCGGGACGCCGCGGCGATCGCGACGCACTTCTCGCTGACCACGGTTCGCGTCGATCTCTCGGAGCGCATACGACGCGACGATCGCCGCGGCGCAGGTCAGCGATGCAGACGCTGCGCCGGACAGGCGCGCGAACTGCAGCGCGACGATCCGATCCAGGCGCGCGCGCGGCCGCTCGCCAACGTCAAGCCGCGGCTGCGGATGACGACGCTGTATCTGCTCGCGAACAGCCTCGACTATCTCGTCGCCGGCACCGGCAACCGGTCGGAGCTGTCGATCGGCTACTTCACGAAGCACGGCGACGGCGGCGTCCGGATCTGCTGCCGATCGGCCATCTCGTCAAGAGCGAGGTCCGCGCGCTGGCGCGGGAGCTGAGCGTCCCGGCCGCGATCATCGAGCGCACGCCGAGCGCAGGGCTGTGGATCGGCCAGAGCGACGAGGAAGAAATGGGATTCAGCTACGCGCGACCTGGAGCGCTACCTGGACGAAGGACCGCAGGGCGTGTCGCCGGCGCTCGCGATGAAGATCGAACGGCTCATCCGATCGCAGCGAGCACAAACGCGCGCTGCCACCGATCCCTGAACCTGTAAACCGCGGAGATCGCAAGGAACGCAGCACGAAGACACTATTCTGCCTCGGCGGTTCTCCGCGCGCTTGCGCTCTGACGGTTAAACATCGGCGAATTTGTAGCCCACGCCCCAGACCGTCAGCAGGAACCGCGGGTGCGCGGGATCGCTTCGATCCGGCGCCGCAGCCGCTTGACGAGCGTGTCGACGCTGCGGACGGTGACGTAGGTGTCGCCGCGCCAGATCCTGGCGCAGCAGCGCCTCGCGGCTGAACACGATGCCCGGCGTGCGTCGCGAGCAGGTGCAGCAGGCGGAACTCCTGATCGGTGAGCTCGACGTCGCGGCCGTCGATCCGCGACGCGGCGCGCGCGCGAGGTCGATGTCGATGCCGTGGATGCGGACCGGCGGTCCGGCCGTCGCATCGTCGCCGTCGAGCGCGCGGCGCCGGCGCTTTGCGCGGACGCCGCAGCAGCGCGCGCGCGCGCGCGACCAGCTCGCGGACGCCGAACGGCTTGGTCAGGTAGTCGTCGGCGCCGCTCTCGAGGCCGACGCACCTTGTCCGACTCCTCGCTCGCGCGCGGTCAGCATCAGGATCGGCACGTCGCCGGTTCATGCGGCCGCGGCGCACGGCGCGGCACAGCGACACGCCGTCGAGGCCGGGCAGCATCACGTCGAGCACCAGCAGGTCGAAGCGCTCGGCCTCGGTCGCGCTTGAGCGCGCTCCTGCCGTCGCCGGCGCCTTCGCACGCGTAGCCCTCGAGCCCGAGGTGCAGGCACACGAGCTCGCGGATGTTCGGCTCGTCTTCGACGACGAGCACGCGCAGGGCGTCGGTCACAGTTTTTTCACCGTTTGTCCATGACCCGGTCACCGGGGCACAGTCCAATCTACTAGAAGGAGACGCGACATGACCGCAACCGTCAAACGACATGGCGCCTCACCGCTCGGTGCCGGCCTCATCGCCACTCGGCGTCAGCGCCGGCGCCTACGTCCACGCTCAGGATCAGAATACGAACCCGCAGCCGCCGCCGTTTCGCGGCAGGGGCATGGGGCCCGGCGGACCCGGGCTGGCGGCGGGCCGGGCGGACCGATGGGGATGCTGCCGATGCTCGGCCCGCGGCTCGGCCTGACCGACGCGCAGCAGCGATCAGATCAAGGCGATCGCCGACGCGCACAAGGACGAGTGGAAGGCGCTCGCCGACCGCGAGCCGCGCCGCGCACATGGCGCTCGACGAGGCGATCGCCGCCGACGCGATCGACGAAGCGCTGATCCGCCAGAAGAGCGCCGAGGCCGCGGCCGTCGACGCCGACGTGGCGCGTCGCGCGCGCGCACGCCCACGCCGAAGTGTTCCAGATCCTGACCGCCGATCAGAAGGCGCAGCTGAAGACGATGCAGGCTCAGATGAAGAGCACGCGGATAGGACGTGAGAGGAAGTCAGATAGAAGGAAGAAGTGAGCAGTTGAAGTTCTGGAACTTTCACTTCTAACTTCTCAACTTCTAACTTCTAACTTTGATGCCCTTGACCGCCTCGACGATGTGCTTGGCGGAGATGCCGAAGCGCTCGACGCAGCTCTTCGGGCTTTCCGCTGCGCGGGATCTCGCGGACCGCGAGGCGATGCACGGTGAGGCCGGCGTCGGCCACCGCTTCCGCCACCGCGTCGCCGATCCCGCCCGCCGCGTAGTGATCCTCGACGGTGATCAGGCGGCCGCCGGTCGCGCGTGCCGGCCGCGATCGAGGCCGTCGCTGATCGACCGGCTGCAGCGAGTAGAGATCGATGACGCGAATCGCGCGTGCCGGCCGCCTTCAGCTGGTCGTAGGCCTTCAGCGCCTCGAACACGGTGACGCCGGCGCCGATCGACCGTCGCGACGTCGTGCGGCGCTCTCGCGCAGCACCTTCAGCCCGCCGATCGTGAACGTGCTCGTCGTTGCGCGTAGATGACCGGCGTCTTCGGCCGGCTGGTGCGCATGTAGGCCGGGCCCGGGTGGTAGGCCATCAGCGCGACGCAGCCGCTCGGCGCTGACCGCGTCGCACGGATACAGCACGGTGATAGTTCGGCTCGGCGCGGCACATCGCGAGATCCTCGAGCGCCATCTGCGACGGCCCGTCCTCGCCGATCGACACGCCGGCGTGCGAGCCGGCCAGCTTGATGCCGACGTTGCTGATCGCCGCCATGCGGATGAAGTCGGCGGCGCGCGACAGGAAGCAGGCGAACGTCGACGGGAACGGAATCGCGCCGCGCGCGGCCAGGCCCATCGCCGCGCCGACCATCACCTGCTCGGCGATGAAGTTCTGGTAGAACCGCTCGGGCGCGACCTTCTCGAAGCTGGTCGCTGAACGTCGAGTTCTTGACGTCGGCGTCGAGCGCGACGACGCGCGGATCGGCCTCGCCGAGCTTGGCGAGCGCGGTGCCGTAGCGCCTCGCGCGTCGCGACCAGATCGCCCAGCTTGTAGGCGGGCGGCGCCATCGGCTTCGGCGCGTCGACGCGCGCGCGGCGTCGACGCCGGCTTCGGAATCTGCGCCGCGAGGTTCGCGGCCGGGCCGCGCCGGCACCGGCACGAACTGCTTCTCGAGCTCGGCGAGCGCGCGATCGAGCTCCTCGCCCTTCTTGAACGCCCTGCCGTGCCAGCCGTCCTTGCCTTCGACGAACGACACGCCCTTGCCCTTGATCGTCCGCGCCAGGATCATCGTCGGCTGGCCCTTGGTCGCCGCGCCTCGGCGAGCGCGTCGAGGATCGCGCCGAGGTCGTGGCCGTCGATCACGATCGCGTGCCAGCCGAACGCGCGTCCAGCGGCGCTCGAACTGCCCCATGTCGTGCTGCCACATCGTCGGGCGGCTCTGGCCGAGCGCGTTGACGTCGGTGATGCCGCACAGGTTGTCGAGCTCGTCCATCGCGCGCGACGTCGGCCGCTTCCCAGACCGAGCCTTCCGGCCGACTCGCCGTCGCCGAGCAGCACGTAGGTGCGGTAGTCCGGACTCGATGCGGCGCGCGTTGAGCGCGGTGCCGATCGCGGCGCAGATGCCCTGGCCGAGCGAGCCGGTGGCGACGTCGACGAACGGCAGCCGCGGCGTCGGATGGCCTTCGAGATCCGAGTCCGATCTGCGCGCAGCTTCAGCAGCTCGGCGCGATCGAACGCGCCGGCCTCGGCCCACGCCGCGTACAGAATCGGCGCGGCGTGCCCCTTCGACAGCACGAAGCGATCGCTGTCCGGGTTTTGCGGATCCTTCGGATCGAAGCGCATCTCCGCGAAGAACAGCGCGGCCATGAGGTCGGCCATCGAACATGCAGCTGGTCGGATGTCCGCTGCCGGCCTCCGACGTCGGCGCGCACCGAGTCGATCCGGAGCCGCGTGGCGATGTTCTTCAGAGCGGGAATGAGCGACGCGCGATCAATGGTCATAGACGTGCGAGATTCTATCGTTCACGGAAGCAGTCCGAAAGCGCGAGGCCGTACGCCGCGGCTGCCGACGGCGGCGCGGCGCGCGCGCGCGCCGACTCGGCCGCCAGGATGCGCGACGCCTCGGCGCGATAGTCGGCGCCGGCCGCGATGACCGCCGCGCCGCGGTAGTCGGGATCGTCGTGCAGCGCCGCGAGCCGGCAGAGCACGCGCGCCGCCTCGCACTGGATCACGAGACCCGCGTCGGCCGACGCGCTCGCGCGATCGACGCGATCAGCTCTTCCGCCAGCATCGAGTAGGGCAGGCGCCCGGTGAGCTCGAACGCGGTCAGCAGCGCCGACGCGCGCGCGCACGTGATCGTCGAGCGCTGCAGCGCGCGCGAATCGCCGTCGCGGTCGCGGACCAGGCCGTCGCCGGGACGGTAGCTGCCGCCGATCACGCGCTCGAGCTGATCGATCGCGTCCTGCACCAGCTCGTCCGGCTCGACGATCTCGGCGGCGCGCAGGCACGCCTCGACCGACGCCGACGACTTCGTCGATCCGCGTCTGGCGCCGGCCACGCCGCGCTGCAGCGCGGCGATCAGCTGCTCCGCCGCCGGCAGGATCCGCTCGTCGTCGGCGACCGCGGTCGCTTCGACCAGCAGCGTCAGCCAGCGCCGCGCGGCCGATGACGGTCGGCGTCGCCGCCGCGAGCGCCAGCGCCTGCGCGAGCGCCAGGCCGAGCGCCTCGCGCAGCTCCGCGGCGTCGGTGTCGAGGTAGCGGCGCAGCAGAAACGTCGGCACCGCGGCGTCCGACGAGCTCCTCGCGCGCGACCGCGCCGCGGCGCGCGCCGCGACGCGCCTCCAGTTCGGCGACGCGGGATCCTGCAAGCGCCGCAATTATAATGACGGAGATGATCGTCGTCCGGTATGCCACGCTGGTGGCGCTGGTGATCTGGCTCGGCGCCATGGTGGACGAGCGGTTCGGCGACCTGTCGCCGCGCGCACCTGCATCGCCGTATCGCCTGCGGCGCCGCGACGGTGGTCGGGCTGTTCGTGCTCAAGTTCATGGGCCCGCCGCCGATGGCCTTCGTCCTGCGCGCGGGCATCGCGCGTGCTGATGCTGGCGATCGCGATGGCCGCGGCGCTCGTCGCGCCGCAGCGACGCGTCGCACGCTGCTGATGACGGCCGAACATCGGCCTCGGCTTCGTCCTGCTGATTTGGGCATGCGCGCGAATGACACACACCATCACGCT
>ERZ1370068.2792-contig-1921_pt1 | contig 13385 bp, 16 predicted proteins | sample MGYA00561227_ERZ1370068 | MGnify/ENA primary metagenome ERZ1370068 (study PRJEB38410, sample SAMEA6850437) | metagenome | study: Metagenomic assessment of the ecological functions of the soil: analysis of the soil microbiota associated with the...
CCCGCAACCGATCACGGGCACGCTCCCGGTCCGACGACGGCGCAGAAGTTGTCGTGGCATTCGAGTGGTAGAGCAGCGGTCGCGTGTCGCAGGAAGAAGCCGACATAGCTGTGCTCGGCGTACCTCGAGTCGGTGCTGCCGTGAGTCTTCGCGCACGCCGTCGAGCCTGAGCGTGAGCGCTCGACCCGGTGATGGTCCTCTTGCAGGTGGAATCGGCGTGCTGATCGGCGTGGGGTTGGGACCGGGCTGGCAGATGTGAGGATGTGTCTCGACGACTTCGCCGACGACCTGCCGATGCGCACCTGACCTGAACCGCCGGCGCTCCGGTAGACCCGGTAGTGGTTGCCGGCATTCTGGCGCGCGGTGACCACGCCAGCGAACCGGGGCGCCGTGGTGCTGAGTTGGTGCCGGACGTGAAATCGGCCGGGCCGCGCCTGATCCGCACCGGTCAGGGCTGGCAGGGACTGGCCATGCCGTGCGCCAGGGAGTGCGTGCCGACGACCCGGCCGCCGCTGATCGCGAGATTGCCCGCGACTTCCACCCCACTCCGGGCCATCGGAGTCGGGGGTCGTCAGCCGTTTCTGAGGGGTCGAGCGGCACGGGTGAAGTTGTCCGTGGTGAAGTTAAGCTGCCGCGACCGGGCTGCCAGCCGCACCACGACCTGACCGTGGCGGTGCGGCGGTGGCCAGCACCATCGTTCACGGTGAGAGTCACCGGACAGCCCGCGGGGGCTCGGGCTCAGCTACGACGGCGACGGATTCACCGCCGGAGCCGAAGCCGCCGTCGCCGAAGTCCCAGGACCAGGTGATGACGATACCGCCGGGATCGGACTGCAAAAGCTGCCGGATCCGTCGAAGCGTCACCGTCTGCTCCGACAAACGTGGCCGGCCCATGCTGGCCCGCCGGCGGCGTCGGCCACGGGCGGGCTGTTCCCTGCCGAGACCGTGCGCATGCCCGGAGATCTTGTAGATGTTGTGATCGCGCGATGGCAGATACAAGACCGCCGGCCCGCTGGTCGCGGGATCGGCCGCGCCGCCGATCAGGGGTGGACATGATGTAAGTTCGTCGTCGCATAGGTCCAGAGCACGCCGCCTGCGGCTCAGGGCGTAGACGCTCTGGCACCAGGCCGACGTAGATGACGCCGTCAGCCCCCGACGATCGGGTAAGCGCTGGTTTCGGATCCGGTGGTCCATCGGTCCGAGCGACCCACTTCTGTGCCGTTGGGGTTGAGGGCGTACAGCCGCTTCTGGCTCATCGACATCGCGTGGGACGTACAGCGTTCCATCGGTGGCGAGGGCGGGTGTCTGGTCCACCTTGCCCGCGGTCGGGAAGATCCACCGGAACGGTCGGGGCCGCGGGATTGTGGCTGATGTCGAGCGCGGTGAGGCCCGCGTTCCCGTCCCGATATAGAGGGTCTTCCAGTCCGCCGAGATGACGGGGGCCGCGCTCAGGCCGGGGGTCGCGGTGCCGACCTGCACCGACCACAGCTTGACGCCCTTGCCGCAGAACGGGTTGGCTGGCGGACACGGTCCGTTGTCCTGAAAGCGTGGAGGACGCCGGCCAGGTCGCCGAAATAGATGACCTCCGTCCTTGCCGATGGCCGGGGAAGACTTGCGGATGCGGGGTGCCGACCACATACTTTCCACTTGATCGTGCCGCCGGGGGTCATCGCGGTGACGACGCCGAACCCGTCGAAGCTCTGGTCGTGGGCGTAGTGATGGTGCCGGCGGCGGGGCACGCTGGCGGGGGCGATGACCGGATCGGTCCAGATGTCGCCTTCGTACCCGTTGTTCTCCTGAAATTTGACGGTGCCGTTCGGGTAGAACGCGCGTGAACGTATTGTCCCGGTCGCCGACGTAGATGATGCCGTCCTTGTCGATGGCGGGCGAGGAGTCGGAGACGTCGGCGTGGAGGTGATAGCACCAGTTGGTCGTCATCGTCGCCGTGGCGATGGCGCAGAAGCAGAAGCCGAGGCCCGCGTACAGGACGCCGCCGTCGGCGCTGAGGGGGAGGGCGAGGTCCGGACCCTGTCGAAGCCGTGCCAGACCTGACGTCGGCCGGCGCCGGCGCCCTGACGGGAAGAGGGGGCCCAGGAGCGGACTCTGGCCGGTGTGGCGCACGTCATGGTGGAACATCGGCCACGGGGTGTCGGCGCGAGCTGCGCCGAGGCCGGCCCGCCCAGCCCCAGCCAGCAGGGTCGCGGCCGACAGCAATGAGGCTGCGGCGCTGCGCAACGTGAGCGTGTCCTCACGAGCATGGTTCTCAACCCTTGCATCGAATGGGTATGCCCTGAGTGCGGCAAGCGCGATGCCATGATCCCAGCCGCATAAGTGTTTGATCTTTCTTGCGCGACCGGCCCGAGAGTCCGGATCGGGCGCCCGACGCTGAGAATGCAGATAGACAACCTGGGCAGACAGCCGACTCTCGGGCTGCGCCTGGGCGTGATCATCGTCTCACGCCGCTGCCCTGCCGCGGGATCATCGTCTTCACGCCATGTCCTGCCGCGGCGTGGGCAAAGCCCTCCTCGATGCGATCCAGGGAGAACTGCGCGGTCACGAGGCGCTTGACGGCGAGCGCGGGCATCAGGCGCAGGGCGCGGCGGAACGCGGTGCCGCGGCCGAAGGCGCCGTGGATGCGCACCTCGCGGAAGTGCACGTCCCAGAGATCGAGCGGCAGCGTGGCGCTCTTGGGGCTGACGCCGACGAGCTGGACCACGCCCCGCGGGCGGACCAGGGTGAGCGACTCGGTGACCAGCGCGGGCTTGCCGACGGCCTCGCACACGACGTCGGCGCCGCGACCCCGGGTGAGGGCCATCACGCGCTCGCGCAGATCCTCGCGCGTGGGATCGATGACGACCGAGGCGCCGAGGCGGCGGGCCATGGCGCGCCGCTCCTCGATGGGATCGGAGAGCCAGAGGCGCCGTGCGCCGCGCCGCCGCGCGAGCACCATCGTGAGGAGCCCCATGATGCCGCCGCCGATCACGAGCACGCTGGCGCCGCGCGGCATCGGGTACATCTCGAGCCCGGACAGGCAGCACGCGGCCGGCTCGGTGAGCGCCGCCGTGACGGGGTCGAGGCCGCGGGGCAGGGGATGCAGCGCCGCGACGGGCAGCGCCACGCGCTCGGCGAAGCCGCCCACGCGCATGGCGCGCGCGCATTGCGAGATCCGGCCCTCGGCGCATTCCGCGCACTTGCCGCACCCGTAGGACGGCTCGCAGGCGACGGCCTTGCCCACCAGGCGGCGGCTGACGCCCCGTCCAACGTCCTGCACGACGCCCGTATACTCGTGGCCGAGCACCAGCGGCGGCGTCCACGGAAGAGCCCCTGCGTCGCATGGACATCGGTGCCGCAGATGCCGGCGGCGCGGACGGCGACCAGCGCCTGGCCCGGCCCGGGGCGGGCTCGGGCGCCTCGTCGAGGGTGAAGCGGCTACCGCCCCGCCACGTCGCGACTTTCACGGTCGCCCCCGCCGCTCGCCTCTTCAGGCACGGACAGCACCGCGTCCGGACGGGCGACGTAGTCGGCGAAGCCGATCCCGGTGATGCGCTCGAAGGCCTCGACGTAGCGCGCCCGCGTCCCCGCGACGACGTCGGGGGCAGCGCGGGACCCGGATACGGTCTTGTTCCAGCCCGTCCGCTCGCAGAAATCGCGCACGAACTGCTTGTCGAAGGACGGCTGGGGACCGCCGGGGGCGTACTGGTCGGCCGGCCAGAACCGCGACGAGTCGGGCGTGAGGGCCTCGTCGCCCAGGACGAGCCGCCCGCCCGCGTCGGCGCCGAACTCGAACTTCGTGTCGGCGATGATGATGCCGCGCTCGAGCGCGTGCCGCGCGGCGAAGCGGTAGAGCGCGATCGAGAGGCGCTCGGCGGCGGCGAGGGTCTCGGCGCCCACGAGCCGCGCGGCTTCCTCGCGCGTGATGTTCTCGTCGTGTCCGGCCTGCGCCTTGGTGGCCGGGGTGAAGATCGGCGCCGGCAGCCGATCGGACTCGACGAGCCCGGCGGCGAGCCGGTGCCCGCAGACCTCGCCCGTGGTCCGGTAGTCTTTCCAGCCGGAGCCCGCGAGGTAGCCGCGCACCACGCACTCGATCGGCAGCATGGTGAGCCGCCGGCACTCCGTCGAGCGCCCGTCCGGCCGGAGCGCGAGGAGGTGGTTCGGGCAGATCGAGCGGGTGCGGGCGAACCAGAACGCGGCGAGGCCGGTCAGCACGCGCCCCTTGTCGGGGATCTCGGTCGGCAGCACGACGTCGAACGTGGAGATGCGGTCGGAGGCCACGAGTAGCAGGCGGTCGTCGCCGAGCGCGTACAGCTCGCGCACCTTGCCGCTTCCGAGATGCACCGTGTCCGTGTCGGGCATGGATCGGGCCCTCCTCGTCGGCCCGCGCTCAAGATAGGACACGGCGGTCGCCCGATCAAGCCGCAAGGGCCTGGCGTGAGGGAAAAACTTCCCATCGCCGAGCACTGGTCCTCCGGGGGCGCTGTGCGCGAGTCTCAGGCTTGCGAAGCGCAGCCGTCCCGGGTCTAATGGCGGTGTCGGCAGCGCCATCCAGCTTCACCACGAACGACTTCGCAGTCACCCCGAGGAACATGCCATGGCTGAGCTAAACACTGGACTTGCCGCCATCTTGCGCCGCCACGAGGCGCGCCTCCTCGCCGACTGGATGAGCGAACTGGCCAAGGCCGGACGGGAGCGGCGCGATCGACAAGGCCGAGCTGGAAGAGCAGGCCCGGACATTCGTGAGGCTGCTGACCGAGGCCGCCCAGGCCGATGCGGCGCGAGACATCGGGGCTCCGCCTGGGGGCCGCTCAGGGAGATGCTGGCGGACACTGTCGGCCTCACGCGAGCGCCAGGGCTTCACGCCGACGGAGACGGCGACCTTTGTCTTCTCGTTCAAGCAGCCGCTGTTCGCGGTCCTTCGCGAGGCGTACAAGCAAGACGCCGAGGGTCTCGCGCGCGAGATCGTGGGTCGCCACGACGCTCCTCGACAAGCTGGGGCTCTTCACCGCCGGAGACGTTCCAGAAGAGCCGCGAGGGGGTGATCATGCGCCAGCAGCGGGACCTGCTCGAGCTGTCGACCCCCGTGGTCGCGCTCTGGGACGGAATCCTGGCGCTGCCCCTCATCGGCACGCTCGACAGCGAGCGCACGCAGGTGGTGATGGAGAGCCTGCTCGAGCGGATCGTCGAGACCGGCGCGTCCATCGCCATCATCGACATCACGGGTGTGCCCACCGTGGACACCCTGGTCGCGCAGCACCTGCTCAAGACCGTCGGCGCCGCGCGGCTCATGGGCGCCGAGTGCATCATCAGCGGCATCCGGCCGCAGATCGCCCAGACCATCGTCCATCTCGGCGTCGACCTGGGGGACGTCGTGACCAAGGCGACCCTGGCCTCGGCACTGGTGGTGGCGCTCGAGCGCCTGGGCGCCAGCATCGTCCGCTCGACGCCCCGTGGCTGACGATAGACGCGGAGGGCGACCGCATCCCCATCCTGCAAGATGGGGAGTTCCTGCTCGTGACGATCCAGGTCGAGATGCACGACCGCCTGGTGATGACGCTTCAGGACGAGCTCACCCACTCGATCGTCAAGCACCGCGCACGCGGCGTGCTCATCGACATCTCCGCGCTCGAGATCGTGGACTCGTTCATCGGCCGCGCGCTCGGGGACATCGCGAGCATGGCGCGATCCTCGACGCCGAAACCGTCGTGGTCGGCATGCGGCCGGCCGTCGCGATCACCCTGGTGGAGCTGGGGCTGAGCCTTCCCGGGGTGCGGACGGCGCTCAATGCCGAGCGCGGGATGGCGCTGATCCGGCAGTCTCTGGGCGCATCCGGGAGGCAGGACGGTGGCGGTCCTTCGTGAGGAGACGCTGGCGATCCAATCCGACGCCGACGTCGTCCGCGTGCGGCAGATGACGCGCGAGCTGGCGGTCGCGCTGGGGTTCCGGCTGGTCGACCAGACCAAGATCGTGACGGCCGCCAGCGAGCTGGCGCGCAATACCTTCGTCCACGGGGGCGGGGGCGCGGTGCTGCTGGAGGCGTTGAGGACGGCGCGCGCCGCGGGCTCCGGCTGACATTCACCGACAAGGGGCCGGGCATCGCCGACGTGGCGCGGGCCCTGGCGGACGGCTACACGACCGGCTCCGGCCTCGGCCTCGGCCTGGGCGGAGCCAAGCGGCTGTCCAACGAGTTCGAGATCTCCTCCGTGCCCGGGCAGGGCACGCGGGTGCGCATCGCCCGATGGGTGTGACTGGGATGCAGATCCGCTTCTCTGCCCGATCGGCGACCGCAGTCAGGTCGGAGAGGCGCGCCGCCGCGTCGTGGAGCTGGCCGCGCGGGTCGGGCTCGGCGAGGTGCCGCGGGAGAAGCTGGCACTCCTCGTCAACGAGCTGGGGACGAACCTCGTCAAGCACGCGGGTGGCGGTGAGCTGATCGTGCGGGCGCTGCCGGGTCGGCTGGCGCTCGAGATCCTGGCACTCGACAAGGGTGGCGGCATGGCGAGCGTCGAGGAGAGCTTTCGCGACGGCCACTCGACCAGCGGCAGCGCTGGGAACCGGCCTCGGCGCGGTGCGGCGCCTCGCGTCCTTCGTCGACGTCTCATTCGAGCCGCCCGGGCGGCACGGCGATCGTCGCCCACGTCGCGGCGCCCGAGGCCTCGGCCCCGGCAGCCCGGCGCTGGGAAGTCGGCGCGGTGTGCGTGCCCAAGTCCGGCGAGGAGGTCTGCGGGGATGGCTGGGCGGCGGCGGACACGGCGGACGGCTATCGCCTGATGATGGCGGACGGGCTGGGACATGGGCTCGGCGCGGCCGAGGCGGCCCGCGCCGCCGTGCGGTGCTTCGAGCGGGACCCGACGCTCGGCCCGGCCGCGCAGGTGTCGGCGATCCATCAGGCCCTCCGCGGCACTCCGTGGCGCGGCGGTCGCGGTGGTGAGTCATCGACCGGCGCGCCGGCGTGGCGATCTTTGCGGGCGTCGGCAATATCGCCGGGTCGATCATCGCGAATCGCGGCTCCCGGCAGCTCGTGTCCTCAACGGCACCGCCGGTCACACCTTGCACAAGATCACTGAGTTCAGCTACCCCTGGACCGATGACGCGCTCCTCCTCGTGCACACCGACGGGCTCGTCAGCCGCTGGGATCTCGACCGCTACCCCGGCCTCGTGCAGCGGCACCCGTCGCTCGTGGCCGGTGTCCTCTTCCGCGACTTCAACCGGGGCCGCGACGACGTGACCGTCGTCGCCGCGCGCGGGCGGGCCGCATGAGCGTCACTCTCCTGTCCATGGCGATCCGCCACGAGCAGGACGTGGTCGCCGTCCGCCAGAAAGCGCGCCAGGTCGCGGCGGCCGTCGGCTTCGACGGGCAGGACCAGACGCGCATCGCCACGGCCATCTCGGAGCTGGCGCGCAACGCCTTCATGTACGCGCGCGGCGGCGCGGTCGAGTTCCTCGTCGAGGGGCAGCGCGCGCCGCAGCTCCTGGTGATCCGCGTGAGCGATCGCGGCCCGGGCATCGCCGACGTGGACGCCGTCCTCTCGGGGCGGTACCGGTCGCAGACGGGCATGGGGCTGGGCACTGGCGGGCGCACGGCGCCTGGTCGACCGGTTCGAGGTGACGTCATCGATCGGCGAGGGGACGACCGTGATGGTCGGCAAGCTGTTCTCGCGACGGGCGCCGCGAGCTCGACGCCGCCGAGCTGCGGGCGCTCGCGCGCACGCTGGCACAGGCCGCGCCGCAGAGTCCGGATCGAGGAGATCCGCCAGCAGAACCAGGAGCTGATCGGCGCGCTCGAGCAGCTCCGCCAGCGCCAGGAGGACCTGTCCCGCCTCAACGCCGAGCTCGAGGACACCAACCGCGGCGTGGTCGCGCTCTACGCCGAGCTCGACGAGAAGGCGGATACGCTGCGGCGCGCCGACGAGCTCAAGTCGCGCTTTCTGTCGAACATGAGCCACGAGTTCCGCACGCCGCTGAACTCGATGCGGGCGCTGTCGGCGCTCCTGCTCGACGACCGCGACAGCCCGCTCACCGCGGAGCAGCGCCGGCAGGTGGGCTACATCCGCCAGGCCGCCGACGATCTGTCCGAGCTGGTGAACGACCTGCCTCGACCTCGCGGCGGTGGAGGCGGGCAAGACGGTCGTGCGGCCGGCGGAGTTCGATCTCAGGAACCTCTTCGCCGCCCTGCGCGGCATGCTGCGCCCGCTGCTCGTGAACGAGTCGGTGGCCCTCGTGTTCGAGGAGCCGGAAGGCGTGCCGCTCCTGCGCACGGACGAGGGCAAGGTGTCGCAGATCCTGCGCAACTTCCTCTCGAACGCGCTCAAGTCTCACCGAGCGCGGCGAGATCCGGGTGACCGCCCGCCTGGCGCCCGACGGCGCATCGGTGGTCTGCTCCGTCGCCGACACGGGGATCGGCATCGCGGCCGAGGACCAGGAGCGCATCTTCGAGGAGTTCACCCAGCTCGACAATCCGGTGCAGAAGCGCGTGCGCGGCACCGGCCTCGGGCTGCCCCTCGTGCGCAAGCTCGCCACCTTGCTGGGCGGCCAGCGTGTCGGTCGAGAGCACGCTCGGCGTCGGCTCGACCTTCACGGCCACGATCCCCTCGTCTACGCGGGAGCGGAGGCGCGCAGGCGCCGACGAGCGAGGGGCCCGGTCTGGATCCCGCGCGCATCCCCGTGCTCGTCGTCGATACGCGGCGATCACCCGCGGGTCTTGCTCATCGACGACGACGAGATCTACCGCTATCTCGTGCGGACCCGGCTCGCGGAGGCGCGCTTCGCCGTGCAGGAGGCGGCGGGCGGGGCGGAGGGCTCTTCTGCAGGGCGCGCGCGCAGCGCCCGCACGCCATCGTTCTCGACCTCGTCATGCCCGAGATGAGCGGCTTCGAGGTGCTCGCACGGCTCAAGCAGGATCCGCTGACCGCGGACATCCCGGTCGTCGTGTTGACGTCGAAGACCCTCAGCAGCGAGGAGCAGCGGATGCTCGCCCCCACGCGGCGCGCATCGTCTCGAAGCGAGACGCTGTCGCGGTCGGACAGCGCGGATCGACCTCCTCGAGGCGCTGTCGGCGGCGGGCCTCCAGCGGGAGCCGGCGCATGGCTGAGTCGCGGGGCCGCATCCTGAATGTCGACGACTACGTCCCCGCGCGATACGCGCGCAGCCAGGCGCCTGCGCCGCGCGGGCTACGAGGTGATCGAGGCGGGAACGGGCGCCGAGGCGCTCCGCATCGTCGCCGAGGAGCGCCCCGACCTGGTGCTGCTCGACATCAACCTGCCGGACTTGAGCGGCTTCGAGGTCTGTCGCCGATCCGGGAGCAGCTCGGCACACTCGCGCTGCCCGTCGTGCACGTCTCGTCCACCTTCGTGAACGAACGCGCCCAGGAGCTGGCCTTCGATGGAGGGTCCGACGCCTACCTGACCGAGCCGGTGGAGGCCCCCGTCCTGCCTCGCGACGGTCCATGCGCTGCTCGGCTGCACCGGGCCGAGGAGGGACTGCGCGCGGCGGGCCGGCGGTGGCAGGCGACCTTCGACGCGATCGGGAGCGGGGTGTGCCTGCTCACCGCCAACGGCGCCGTCGTGCAGTGCAATGCGGCGTTCGCCAAGCTCTGCGGCAAGGCCGCGGCGGATCTGCCCGGCACCCCTGGGCGGCGCTGTGGCTCACCGACGCGCCCTCGGGGGACGAATCCTCGCTGACGCGGCTGCCGCGGGGCAAGACCCGCGAGACCATCGAGCTGGCGCGCGACGGGCACTGGTTCCGGCTGCTCGTCGATCCCGTGCTCGAGGCCGACGCCGTCGCGGGCTTCGTGTGCATCGCCACCGACATCACCGTGGAGCGGCAGGTCGCCGAAGCCCGGGCCGCTTTGCTGGCGCGGGAGCAGATGGCGCGCGAGGACGCGGAGGCGGCCAACCGCGCCAAGGACGAATTCCTCGCCATGCTCGGCCACGAGCTGCGCAACCCCCTCGACGTCATCGGCAGCGCGGTGAACGTCCTCGACGAGATCAGCCCCAAAGACTTGCCCGCGCTGCGGACGCGCGAGGTGATCCACCGGCAGGTCCGTCAGCTCGCGCGCTTCGTCGACGACCTCCTGGACGTCGGCCGCGTGAGCACGGGGAAGATCATCCTGGAGCGCGCGCCCGTGGAGATCGCCGACGCGGTGCGGCGCTGCGTGGATACGCTGGCCGGCGCGGGACAAACCGACCGCCATCAGCTCGACGTGAGCGCCGAGGCCGACCTGGGTGGAGGGCGACCAATCGCGCGATCGAGCAGATCGTCATGAACCTGCTCTGGAACGCGATCAAGTACACGCCGGACGGCGGGAGCATCTCGATCGCTGTCGACGGCGACGGCCAGACGGCGCGCGTCAAGGTCACCGACACCGGCATGGGCATCCCTCCCACTTGCTCGAGCGCATCTTCGAGCTGTTCGTCCAGGGGGAGCGCACGCTCGATCGCGCGGAGGGCGGTCTCGGCATCGGCCTGACCCTTGTTCAGGCGCCTGGTGGAATTGCACGGAGGACGGATCGCAGCAACGAGCCCCGGCCCGGGTCAGGGCAGTACTCTTCGTGGTCGAGCTGCCGCAGATCCCCGCGCCGACGACGAGCAGCACGGCGGTCGAGGCCCCGCGGGCATTTGGGGCCCGGCGAATTCTCATCGTGGAGGACAACCCCGACAGCCGAGAGATGCTGCGGTTTCTCCTCGAGCTGACCGGGCACGAGGTGCACGAGGCGAAGCGACGGACCGGGGGCCTCGAGGCGCTGGGCCGACTGCAGCCGGACGTCGCGCTGGTCGACGTCGGCCTCCCCGGGTTCGACGGCTATGAGCTCGCCCGGCGAGCTCGCGAGGCCGGTCATACGGCGCGGCTCATCGCGCTCACCGGCTACGGCCTTCCCGAAGACCACCGGCGGTCGCGCGAGGCCGGATTCGACGCGCACCTGGTGAAGCCAGTTGAGCCTGCCCAGCTCTCCGCGGTCCTCGCACGCTAGGAGCTGATAAAAGGCCCATGTGCTGGCGGTTGGCGCCCTCGGCCGCCATGCCAATCAACGCGCGAGACTATCGCCTCGCGATGCGTGCGCTGCGGGCGCCAGCCATGGCCGCTGGACTCCCTCGAGCGCTCCTAGCCGCGGTTTCCGCAACGGCCGCTGATTAGCTGCTGCCCCGGGGCGGCGTCAGGCCGAGGTCGTGAGCCGGTCGGCCCAGGGCGGACGAATCCCGAGACGATCCATGACCTCGATGACCCGACGCGGACTCCCGAGATCGGTCCGCGCGAGTCCGGAGCCGAGCTCTATCGCTCCTGAGCGCCCGGAATTTTTTCCGCGTCGATCCTTCCTGACGTCGGGATGCTGACACGAACCCTCGGCGTCGCGATGGTCGAGGCCCATGAGCGGCGCGGACAGACGGGACGCGATCATCGTCGGCGGGGGCCATTAATGGCTCGTCGCCGCCTGCTATCTCCGCACGGGCAGGGCTCTCCGTGCTCGTGCTCGAGCGGCGGTATCTGGTGGGCGGCGCCTGCGTCACCGAGGAGACCTTCCCCGGCTTCAAGGTCTCCACCGCCGCCTACGTGAACAGCCTCTTCCGCAAGGAGATCGTGCGCGACCTGCGCCTCGGCCGAGCACGGCTTCGAGGTGCTCGCCGCGCAACCCTTCGTCGTTCACGCCGCTACCCCGACGGGCGCTCGCTCATGCTCGGGCCGGATCCCGCGCTCAACCAGCGGGAGATCGCGAAGTTCAGCACGCGCGACGCGGCGCGCTACCCCGGAGTACGAGGCCATGCTCGAGCGGGTCGCCGCCCTCGTCGAGCCGACGCTCACCATGACGCCGCCGGACCTGCTGCGGCCAGGCGCTCGCGCGGCCTCCTGCCGGCTGCTTCGCGGCCTCGGGCGGTCGTTCCAGCCGGCTCGGGCCGGCGGCGCTCGGAGGCGGTCGAGGTCCTCACCGGCGCCGCGCGCGACCGTTCTCGACCGCTGGTTCGAGTCGACCGAGCTCAAGATCCACGCTGGCCACCGACGCCATCATCGGCGCGATGGCGAGCCCGTCGATGCCGGGCACCGCCTACGTGCTCTTCCACCACGTGATGGGCGAGACCGACGGCCGGCGCGGGCGTGTGGGGCTACGTGCGCGGCGGCATGGGCGGGCTCACCCAGGCTCTGCGCGGCGCGGCGCGCGCGGCCTCGGCGTGGCGATCCGCTGCGAGGCCGAGGTGGCGCGCGATCCTCGTGCGCGACGGCCGCGTCACCGGGCGTGGCCCTGGCGAACGGCGACGAGTACCAGGCGCCCCGATCGTGGCGAGCAACGCCGACGCCCACGTGACCGTTCACGCGCCTGCTCGAGGCCGCGCGACGCTGCCCCGGAGTTCCTGGCCGCGGTGAGCGCGCATCAGCTACGACGAGCGCCTCGCTCAAGATCAACGTCGCCCTCGCCGAGCTGCCCGAGCTTTCCGCGCCTGCCCGGGCACCGAGCCCGGGCCCCAGCACCGGGGCACCATCCACATCTGCCCCGACCTCGACTACATCGAGCGCGCCTTCGACGACGCCAAGTACGGCCGGCCCTCCGAGCGCGCCCGGTGCTCGAGTGCACCATCCCCTCGGTGGTGGACCCGACGGTGGCGCCGCCCGGCCGGCACCTCATGTCGATCTTCGTGCAGTACGCGCCGTACGCGCTGCGGCGAGGCCACGTGGGATCAGCTCCGCGAGCCTTCGCCGACCGGTGCTTCGCGCTGCTCGACGAGTACGCGCCCAACTTCCAGCCGGCGCCGGTGCTGGCGCGCCAGGTGCTGACCCCGCTCGACCTGGAGCGCACGTTCAACCTGACCGGCGGCAACATCTTTCCAGGGCGCGATGACGCCGGAGCCAGCTCTTCTCGTTCCGGCCGGTGCCCGGCCATGCGCGGCTACCGGACGCCCGTCCGCGGCCTCTATCTCTAGCGGTGCGGCCACGCGATCCGGGCGGCGGCGTCAGCGGGCGCCCCCGGGCTGCTACCGCGGCCCGCGAGATCCTCCGCGACCGCCGCCGGCCCCGGGGGCGGCGCTAGCCGGCGATGACGACGTGGTGGGATCGCACTCCGCGACGCAAGCCGAAAGACTTCAGGTCTACGGGAATCGAGAAAGACGCGCCGAAGCGAGCCCGGCGATCGGACGCTTTCGGGGACGGTGCCGCCACCACCAGCGCCCGCGTTCACGACCGCGAGGAAGAACACCCAGGTCTCCACGGGGCTCGCTGCCCGTCCCCACCGTCGCCCGATGAAGACGTCGCGGCCCAGCTCAGGGCCGAGGCCCACCGCACGGGCAAGCCGTTCAGGACCATCCCGAACGAGTGCCCTCAGGTTCCCTCGGCGGGCCGCGGGGGCGCGCCCGCTCTTCCGGATCAACCGCGCGACCTCAGGCGCCCAGGGGCCCGATTGTCCCGGACAAC